>OBLQ010000823.1_pt1 | contig 11844 bp, 7 predicted proteins | sample 1519881 | NCBI WGS metagenome assembly OBLQ01 (sample SAMN01911456, study PRJEB22533) | soil metagenome | biome: Soil | place: Malaysia | collected 2012-04-30 | depth DG_metagenome m | reverse complement strand
CACGCCATTTGGGCAGAATGAAGCGATCCCAGGAGTTGAGCTGCCAGAACGAATTGGCCGCGGCGGCCATCGGCACGATCGGTGCTTGTGTCAGTTGCGACAACATCAGGGGGCCCGGCTTGCTCTCAAAGCACGGACCGCCGGGACCGTCCGGCGTGTTTGCCGGAGACACGCGGTCGCGCGTGATCGCCACGTGCAGGTCTCGCAACGCCTGAGCGCCGGTGTGACTGGACGAGCCACGAATCACATACGCGCCCCAGCGTCGGAAGAGCTTTGCCGGTATCTCACCGTCGCGCGAAGGGCTCACTAGGAAGCCGGCGTTTAAACCGATCTTCGCCTTCAGATCCATCAGATAGAGCGCGCAAAGGAGGTTCTGTTGATGCCAGTAGCAGGGAATGAAGGGCCTCTTGCCATCGATCAGCTCGCGCACGGGCGCGAAATCGCCGTAAGCTTCAATGCGGACGCTGCGCCGCAGTCCGGCCACATATATCGATAGGACCGGAACGGCCAGCTTGGCCTTCGTCTCCTTAATCCATTGACGCACGTTGATCGCGAGTTCCTGTATCACCCAGCAGCTGCTCTATTGAAACTGCCCGCATGGTAATGGATTGATCGGCGATATCGCTAGCGATATGGGTCACATAGTCGTCGCCGCATGCGACCGAATACAGGTACCAGCGCAGGTCACGATAGTCTGCCTTGGCGTCGTCAACGGACACGTGACGCATGTCCCATACACCACCGTTGCCCTCCGCTTTTATGACCGCTTCCTTTTGTGTCCAGAGGTGGAAGAAGGTTCGCGGGTCGGCATCGGAAGATGTGCGGTCAAGAGGCGATTGAATACGTCGAAGCAACGCCGGCGAATTGATGGTGCGAATGCGCTCGCAGTCGATACCGACGCGACCGGCTTCGGATACCGCGCAGGCGATCAGCGCGGCGCTATGGCTGAGATTGAAATCGCCTTTCGTGCCCTCCCAACGGGGCTTGCGGTTGCCGACGAATAAGAGCTGCGACAAGGCGAAGTCGGTGTAGCCGCAATCGTGAAACGCGAACTGCAGCAAGCACCACCCGAGGGCTGAATGAATGCGACCGAGAGATGGACGTATGTGTAAAATTCGATCGCGCTTGACCGCGGGAAGGATACTGACGATGGACGCAATGCGAGGTTCAAGCGCCGACACGCTGACACTTTGCTTGTCCGTCCGTATACAATAGACATGAATCATGTTGCTACGCCCACGCAGACGCTTCCGATCGCCGCGCCGTCGACATCACTGAATGCCGAGCCCACGGAACAACGCCGACGCGCTGCCGCCCGGTCCGAGCGAAAAGATCGATTTGCAGATCAACGAAGCGACGTTTAGGCATATCCAGTCTCTGCTCCAACGTTATCCAGACATCTGCCGGATTGCCGCGCACAGCCGCAAGAGCGACAGCTACCTTTTGAATAATCCGAAGCTGATAAAGCACGTTTTGATCGATAATTACAAGAATTATATGAAAGGGATCGGCTTCGAACGGGCGAAACTCTTGCTCGGCAACGGCATCATCGTCAGCGACGGCGAACAGTGGCGCCAGCGCCGGCTGATGGTGCAGCCGGCGTTTCGGCGCGAGCAACTGAGGGTTTTGGTCCAGACCATCCAAGCCGTGAGCCTAGCGCTGCTGGAGCGATGGCGCGAATTCGCGCGACAGGGGAAATCGATCGATCTCCACGTGGCCATGAGCGAGTTTGCGCTCGAAGTGATGTTGCGATGCCTTTTCAGTGACGACTTCGACACGATGCTGACGGAGGCTGGCGGGAATCCTTTCGCTATTTTCACTGAAGCCCACGATCGTGACATGAATCTGGTGCTTAAATTTCGTGCTTTGACTGCCTTGATGAAGTCGGTATTCGAGCGCCGCCGCAAGAGCTCAGCCGAGCATCCCGATATGCTCGGGGCGCTAATGTCCGCACGCGATTCTCATGATCAGCCCATGGACGACAAGGCGTTGCTCGATGAGGTGATGACACTGATTGTTGCCGGACACGAAACGAGCGCGCTCACGTTGTCATGGATGTGGTACCTGCTCTCGCAGCATCCAGACGTGGAGAGCCGATTGCTTGTCGAGCTGGATACGTTGGGAGGTCGGTTGTCTCCCGGTTACGAGGACCTGCCGCGGCTTCCCTACTGCAGACAGGTGATGCACGAGGCACTGCGCCTTTATCCCCCAGTGTGGCTCTTTACGCGTCGGGCACGGGAGGACGATGTCCTCGAAGGTCACCGGATACCGGCAGGATCGGACATATTCATTTCCCCGTACTTCGTGCACCGACGGCAGGGTCTGTGGCCGGACCCCGAGCGGTTTGATCCCGACCGATTTGCCGACCCGGGGGCGCACAAGAGCCATCGCGCCACCTATATTCCGTTCTCTGCCGGTCCCCGGAAATGCATTGGGGACGTATTCGCAGCCCATGAGGTACAAATTCACATGGGGACCATAGCGCGGCACATTGCGTTACGGCACGAATCGGGTGATCCCCTCGAGTTCGATTTTGGACTCAACCTTCGGTGCAAGAACCGGATCATGATGATTCCGCAGGAGAGAGCGGCGTCGTGAAACATTACGGAACTTTGACCGAAGCGCTGGAAGCAAACGCAACGGACGCCTTAGGCGTCACGTTTATCGAGGCTGCTCAGGAAGACGTGACCGTAACGTACAAGGATTTACGGTTCCGCGCTCTGCGGCTACTGCATGTGCTGCAAGTCCAGGGGTTGAGGCCGAACGATGAGTTGATCTTTTTCCTGCGTAGCAACGAACACTTCGTCGATGCGTTTTGGGCGTGTCTCTTCGGCGGTATCGTGCCCGTCCCTGTCGCGGTCGGTATCAGCGACGAGCATCGCTCGAAGGTGTTCCGTATCTTCGCGCGGCTACAGCGTCCACGGCTGCTGACCGACGGCAAGTCGCTCGCGCTGCTCGAGACGTTCGCCCATGCGAGCGGCGCGAAGCAGGAGTTCGCTTCGATGCGTCACCAGACACTACTGATCGAGGAGGCGCGCACCGCCGACGCACTGGGCGAGAAGTACGAGGCAAACGGCGATACGCCGGCATTCATTCAATTTTCCTCCGGCTCGACGCGCGATCCGAAGGGCGTCCGTTTGACGCATCGAAACTTGGTGACGAACGTAGCCGATATCGCCACCCGGGCAGAATATCGAGCGGGTGATGTCAGCCTGAGCTGGATGCCGTTGACCCACGACATGGGATTGATCGGTTTTCATATCAACATGATCGTGTTCGGCATGAGCCAGAACCTCATGGCGACGGACCTATTCAGTCGGCGGCCGCTCCTTTGGCTGCAGAAAGCTGAGGAAAAGGGTGCGACGGTATTGTGTTCGCCGAACTTCGGCTATCGGCACTATTTGAAACTGTACGAGACACGTACCGATCATCGCCTTGATCTGTCCCGTGTGCGTACCATTATCAACGGCGCCGAACCGATTTCGGTAGGGCTGTGCCATGAGTTTCTGAATACGCTGTCGGTGCACGGCCTGCCGCGAAGCAGCATCTATCCCGCCTACGGTCTGGCGGAAGCGACCGTGGCTGTTAGCTTGCCGGTGCCTGGGCGAGAGTGCGGCTTCGTTACGGTGGACCGAAACAGTATGAACTTGAGGCAGCGCGTTCGTTATGTCGACGCCGACGACGCGAACGCGGTGCGGCTCGCGATCGAAGGGCCGCCGGTCGACCACTGTCGTGTGCGCATTGCCAGTTCCGAGGGGCTTGACTTGGAGCACGACGTCGTCGGCGAAGTGCAACTGCAGGGCCTGAACGTAACCGCCGGTTACTACAACGACCCTGAGGCGACACGCGGACTCTTTACGGCGGATGGGTGGCTGCACACGGGCGATCTCGGTTTTCTGCACGAAGGTCAGGTCGTTATTGCCGGTCGCTTAAAGGACATCATTTTCGTGAACGGCCAAAATTTCTATCCGCACGACTTGGAGGCCGTGGCGCTAACCGACGAGCGTCTGGAGATCGGCAAGGTGGTGGTGGTCGGTGTGCGTAAGAACGACGCCGATCACGATGAAGTCCTGGTGTGCGTGCTGTTTCGAGGCGATCTTCGCGAGTTCGTTCCGATCGTTAAGAGCGTTCGACTGAATATCACCAGGCATACCGGAGTCGAAGTCACGCACGTGCTGCCCGTGCGGCGGATTCCAAAAACCACCAGTGGAAAAGTGCAGCGGCGGTTTCTCGCTGACGCCTACTTGGGCAGTGAATTCGATCAGTCGATCGCCGATATTGGCAGGCTACTGGCGGAGCCTGAGCAAGTGTCGGGCGGAAGGACGTCGAACGATCTGTCCGCCCTCGTCAAATCGATTTTCGATCGGATCGTATCTGAACGGAACGTCGGTATGCGGGACGATTTTTTCGAGATCGGCATGAGCTCGCTCGAACTGGCACAGATTCACGAGCAAATCGACGAGGCCTATCCTGGCGTTTTGGATATTACGGATTTGTTTGAGCATCCGACGATCGAATCGCTCGCTGAGTTCCTTCGGAAAAAATTAGAGGAGACCGTGCCCGAGGCAGGCGACACAACGGCTGACACTCGCCAGGCGGACGGGCGAAAGACTGGGCGTTAGTCGAGGAAGCGTGCGCTCGGTCTAGGCTGTAGCAGCCCGATCGGCCCGCCGTCGATCCGGTTCCTTGAGGAACCGCTTGCGCACGCGGATGAAGTTCGGGGTCACTTCCACCAGCTCGTCTTCCTCTATGAATTCGAGCGCTTGTTCGAGTGAAAGCCGTATCGGGGGAGTCAACAGTATGTTTTCGTCGGAACCGGCGGCTCGGATGTTGGTAAGCTTCTTTTCGCGCAGCGCGTTGACGACGAGATCGTTGTCGCGGGAATGCACGCCGACAACCATCCCTTCGTACAGTTCCTCGCCCGGACCGATCAGCATGCGACCGCGTTCCTGAAGACCGAAAAGCGCGTACGCGACGCTCTTACCCGTGTCGTTCGAGATCAACACGCCGTTTACGCGGCCCTTGATGTCACCCTTCCTCATCGGTCCATAGTGATCGAACACGTGATTAAGGATGCCGGTGCCGGCGGTCGTCGTCAGAAATTCCGTTTGAAAACCGATTAAGCCGCGCGCCGGAATCACGTACTCCAGGCGCACGCGGCCCTTACCATCCGGCTCCATGTTCAGCAGGTCGCCCTTGCGCACACCCAGCTTCTCCATAACAGCGCCCTGGTGTCGGTCTTCGACGTCAACCGTGAGTAGTTCGTACGGCTCATGCTTTTCGCCGTTCACTTCCTTGAGGATCACCTGAGGGCGCGATACAGCCAGCTCGTAGCCTTCTCGGCGCATGTTTTCGATCAGGATCGACAAATGCAGCTCCCCGCGCCCCGACACTTTGAACTTGTCTGGAGAATCGGTCGGCTCTACGCGCAATGCGACGTTGTGGATCAGTTCGCGTTCGAGGCGTTCCTTGAGGTTACGCGATGTGACGTACTTGCCGTTGCGTCCCGCGAAGGGCGAGGTGTTCACCTCGAACGTCATGCTGACTGTTGGTTCGTCCACCGACAGCGCCGGAAGTGCCTCGACGTACTCCGGGTCGCACAGGGTGTCGGAGATTCGCGGTGCTTCAATGCCGGTAATGGCGACAATGTCCCCCGCCGTCGCTTCCTGCACTTCGTAGCGTTCGAGCCCGAGAAAACCGAGCACTTGCAGCACACGTGCGCCCCGCGCACCTCCATCGCGATCGACGATGGCTATGGGCATGTTAGGCCGTACACGTCCTCGCTGGATTCGCCCGATAGCGATCGCACCAACATAGCTTGAGTAGTCGAGGTTGGACACGCGCATTTGAAATGGGCCGTCGGGGTCGACTTTCGGTGGCGCGACGAAATTAACGATGGTTTCAAACAGCGGTGTCATGTCTCCGCTGGAAATATCAGGAGTCAGACCAGCGTAGCCTTGTAGCGCCGAGGCATACACCACCGGAAAATCCAACTGTTCCTCGGTGGCGCCGAGGCGATCGAACAAGTCAAAAGTCTGATCGAGTACCCAGTTGGGTCGCGCGCCGGGGCGGTCAATCTTGTTGATGACGACGATAGGCTTCAGACCGTGCGCAAATGCCTTGCGTGTGACGAACCGTGTTTGCGGCATTGGGCCGTCGACGGCGTCAACCAACAACAGCACTGAATCAACCATTGATAACACGCGCTCGACCTCGCCGCCGAAGTCGGCATGGCCCGGCGTGTCAACGATGTTGATGCGGTAGTCGTTCCAGCGGATCGCCGTGTTCTTCGCGAGAATAGTGATGCCCCGCTCGCGCTCGAGCGCGTTCGAATCCATGATGCAGGTGCCCATGTCCTTCCGATTGTCGAGCGTGCCCGACTGCTTGAGCAACTTGTCGACGAGTGTGGTCTTGCCGTGATCGACGTGGGCGATGATGGCGATGTTGCGAAGCTTGGTGGTCACGGAGGTCTCGGCAAAAAGCGCGCATTATACCGATTGCGCATTGAAAAGCAGCGCCTGCGGCCCCGGAAGATACGGGGGAATGTGTTAATCGGGTCCTATTGTGCTCGGCTGGGCGTGTCGGAAGGAGCGGGCGCTACAAACAACTGGGCGGCATCGACGACATCGAATTCGTAGTGCGCGCCGCAAAACTCGCAGTTCACATCGACGTTGCCACGCTCATTTAGTATCGACTCCACCTCGTCCTGTCCCAGCATCTTCAGCACCGCTTCGACACGTTCACGAGAGCACGAGCACCGAAAGCTTACCGGCTGGCGGGCGAACAGACGGATATCGTCCTCATGATACAGGCGGCGCAAAATATCACGGACGGGCAGCGACAGCAGTTCCAGGCGCGTAAGCGTCGATCCAAGGTGCACCGCGCGGTCCCAGGCATCGAGGTCTTCCAGTTGGCTGTCCGGGAGCTTTTGCAGCAACATCCCGGCCGCCTGCTCACGATCAGCCGCAAGCCAGAGCCGTGTTTCCAATTGCTCCGACTGAGCGAAGTAGTGCTCCAATGCTTTAGCCACAGATCCGCCTTCGAGATCGACGACTCCCTGGTAGCGCTCGCGTGAGTCATCCGGATCGATTGTTATCGCAAACTGACCGCTGCCGATCATTTCCGAAAGCGGTGCACGTTCGACTTCGCCGTGCCATTGTGCGAGCGCGCGCATCGTGCCGCGCTGCGTGCATTCGGCCATCAGCAACTTCACCGGACCGCTGCCTTGTATCTGCATGATCAATTTGCCTTCGAACTTGAGCGTAGAAGCGAGCAAGGCAACGGCCGCCATCAGTTCGCCCAGCACTTCACGCACCGCCGGCGGGTACTCGCGCCGGTCGAGCACCGCGCGGTAGGTGGCATCCAGACGCACGATTTCCCCGCGTATCGGGGTATCTTCAAAAACAAAGCGCTGGAGATTGTCGTGAAGGTGCATGCGTGTGTCCGCGGATGGATGACCTTCCCTAAGTGTAACAAATGGGTTTTTCAAGGCCGGGCAACCGCCGGTCTCGGGTGTTGAAGAACCCGGGCGGCCGGCATGCAGCCGGCCGCTCGGGCACGGGGGTGCTAGGCGAGGCGCTTGGAAATACGACGATGTTGTTCCGTCAGTTGAGCCGGCAATCGTTCGCCGAAGCGCTGGAGGAACTCATCGACGTCTTTCAGTTCCTGACCCCACGCCGATACGTCCACACTCAACAGCTCCTGCATAACGGCAGGGGAGACCTCTAGGCCGCGCGTGTCGATGCCGTCCACCGGTGGGACCCAGCCGATCGGGGTTTCGTTCGCCTTACCGTCGCCATGGCAGCGATCCACGATCCAGTGCAACACGCGCAGATTCTCGCCGTAGCCCGGCCACAAAAACTCCCGTTTCGGCCCACGACGGAACCAATTAACGTTGAAGATCTTGGGTGGGTTCTTCAATCCGGCACCAACCTTCAGCCAGTGTCCGAAGTAGTCACCCATGTTGTATCCGCAAAACGGCAGCATTGCCATTGGATCGCGACGAAGCACGCCAGTTTTTCCGGCCGCTGCCGCCGTCGTTTCGCTCGACAACATCGAACCAACCAGCACGCCATGTTTCCAGTCGAACGCTTGGTATACGAGGGGTACCAGACCCGCGCGCCGGCCGCCGAAAATAATCGCCGAAATAGGCACGCCTTGCGGATCGTCGAACTTCGGAGAAATGCCTGGGCATTGCTTTGCCGGCGCGGTGAAGCGCGAATTCGGATGGGCAGCCGGTTCGCCGCTCTTCGAATCGTATGGGTTGCCGCGCCAATTGATGAGGCCCGCTGGAGGATCGCCCAAGCCTTCCCACCATGGCCGGCGGTCCTTAGTCATCGCCACGTTCGTATAAATGGTGTTGTGCGAGATGGTGGCCATCGCATTCGGATTCGTTTGTTCGTTGGTTCCTGGTGCGACGCCAAAGAAACCGTACTCCGGATTAATCGCCCACAGCCGACCATCCGGACCCGGACGCAACCAGGCGATATCCTCGCCGAGTGTCCATACCCGATAACCTTTCTGGGACGCGGGCGGAATCAGCATCGCCAAATTGGTCTTGCCGCAGGCGCTCGGGAAGGCGGCGGCAACATAGGTGATCTTTCCTTGCGGATCCTCAACACCGAGGATCAGCATATGCTCGGCAAGCCAACCTTCATCCCGCGCCTGATTGCTCGCGATTCGCAGAGCGAAACATTTCTTGCTCAGCAGTGCGTTACCGCCATAACCGGACCCGATGCTCCAGATCTCGCGCTTCTCGGGGAAGTGACAGATAAAGCGGCGCTCTGGATTCAAGTCGCCGAGCGAGTGCAGACCCTTGACGAAGTCAGTCGACGTGCCGAGTTCATCGAGCGCAACGTTGCCCATGCGCGTCATGATCCGCATGTTGGCGACAACGTAGGCGCTATCGGTGATTTCCACGCCGACCTTGCTTGGCGGCGAACCTTCAGGACCCATGAGATACGGAACGACGTACATCGTTCTGCCTTTCATGGCACCGTCGAAGAGCGGCCACACACGCGTCTGCGCGTCCTGCGGTGACATCCAGTTGTTGGTGGGGCCTGCGTCGATCTGCTTTTCGCTGCAGATGAACGTGAGATGTTCGGTTCGGGCTACGTCGGAGGGGTTACTGCGGTGGAGGTAACAGCCAGGGTTGGCTTTCTGGTCAAGCATTTCCAAGGTGCCGTCGGCCAGCATTTGCTTGACGAGTGCCGCGTTCTCCGCATCAGTACCGTCGCACCAGTGGATGCGATCCGGTTTGGTATAGCGGGCGACCTCATCCACCCAGTCGGTCAGAGCTTTGTTGCGCTTGAAATCGGGAGCTAGCACGTCGGTTTCTCCAAAAAATAGTAAACCCCGGCGCCACGCTCTTTGGCATATGCGACGAGGGGGATAGCGTTATTTTGCCACCGATAGCGTAGTTTGTGAAAACGGTTTGCTCCGACCCGCTTAGACGCTGGGAAATGAAGGGGTTAACGGGATCACGCGGTCCGCTTCGGCGTGACGGTTCCCGAGCAAACCCATCGCGGCACGGGGCGCAAGGCAACCCCGAAAGCGTCTCCGGTCTACGATTTTCCGTTGTGTCGACCGAGGATTTCCTTTTCGACCCGGTCGAGACTGGTGTGGCGTACATCCTTGCCCTTCACCAAGTAGATGATGTACTCACAGATGTTGCGTGCATGATCTCCAATCCGCTCCAGGGCGCGCGCGGCCCAAATGACGTCAAGCGCCCGCGTAATTGTGCGGGGGTCTTCCATCATGAAAGTAATCATCTGCCGCATGATGCTTTCGTATTTCTGGTCGATCTGTCGATCCTCGCGCGCCGTCTGAAGGGCGCCCTGAGCGTCCATTCGCGCGAAAGCGTCGAGCGCATCGTGCACCATAGTCCGCACGTGGTTGCCCAGCGTTTGAATTTCCGCGTAGTTGTTCTTTGGGCGCTCCTCGTTGGCGAGGCGCACCGCCATGCGCGCGATCTTCTCGGCCTCGTCGCCGATCCGTTCGAGATCGGTAATGGTCTTGATCACCGCCATGACCAGTCGAAGGTCACTCGCCGCCGGCTGACGGCGGGCGATAATGTGCTGGCACTCTTCGTCGATTGTGACGTCGAGTTGATTCACTTTGGTGTCGTCCATAATAACGCCTTCGCCGAGATCGACGTCCGCCTTTACCAGCGCCGTGAGCGCCTGCTCGATTTGCTGTTCCACAAGGCCACCCATTTGCAGAACACGTGAGCGAATCTCCTCGAGCTCGGCGTTGTATTGGCGGGAGATATGATGTGTGTGTATCGGATCCATCTGTGCTCCTAAGGCGCTGCCAGCGCCCGGCAAGTGAATTCACTCAACGGCGCGAGAAGGTTGCTGAGCAAGAGCAAGTATAATCCGATTTGTCTTGGTAATGGCTGGCTAATAGTGTGCGGAGCTCTGCTCAGCCGCCGGCCGACCTGAGGTTCCGTTTGAGCCGGAAAAAGCTACACGCGACGCACGGTACCGCAAGGTAGCGAGTGAATGTGACAAATCCATTACAGCCAGACGGCGTCACAACTTACTTTGATGGTGGCGGTTCGTCCGTCTTTTGTTCCGCCAGCCCGTACCGGTGAATTTTGTAATGCAGTGTGTTTGGGCGAAGGCCCAGATGCTCGGCGGCCTTCGATTGGTTTCCCCCGCAGCGCCTTAGCGCATCCGCGATCATGCGGCGTTCGATGTCGGCAACGAGGTCGGAGAGACTCTTGCGACCGCTGGTCATCTCCCGGACATCGTCGTCGATTTGGGCGGGGCGCGCGCCGGCCAGATGGTTTTCGGCGACTACTCGGTCGGCCAACTGTTGATTGATGTTCTCCAGCAGCTGCGTCGCATCGGCGAGATGCCGGTGCAGTTCCTGCGCCTCCTGCCGTGCTTGGCGCAGTTCCTCACGCATGTGTATTTGCTCGTCGAGTAGATGATCGGCGAGCCGGTTGAAAAGCTTCCTGACTTCATCGAAGTCGGCCGGCGTATAGACCTGCTCGTTAAAGCCTTCGCCCAGGAGCATCCACTTCGCTCCACGGCTGTGCGGATGAAACGGCACGATGGCAGCAACCTTGTGGTGTGCCATGAGCGCGTGTAAATCCGGCGTGGATCGCGCGATCTCATGTGCGACCACGATGCGATCGATCGACGACAGCGCCGCACGCGGAAACGCGGCGAGATCGGGGCTGGACTCGGTTTCCACGGCGAGGCGATCACGATTCATAAGGACCGCTGGGCATTGAAAAATCTCTGAGATCCGATAGACGATATTTTGCGTGGATCCGGAGCGAGCGATGTTGTCAGTGATAGTTCGGATTTCGTCTCGAAGCGCCGCCTTGCGTCGCCGAGCGTGGGACCACGGCAGGTAAGATTCGAGGTCGAACAATCGGTATAGAAAGCGATAGAACCCCCCGGGGCGCGGGCGCTCGTGTGTCGCGTAGGTCGTCATCAGCAGAAAGAACGTAACGACGATCGGTATGTGCACCGGAAAGGTCAGTTTGTGCCAGTCCAAGTGATGCGCAAGAATCATGTAGATAACCAAGAGAATCATTGGCGACAGAGCCAACAGCCACAGCCGTGCGCGGACGCGGGCGAGTGCTGGGCGAGACGTTCGCGCGCCGTAAACTAGCATCGAGAGCGCTACGCTCAAGTACGCAATCGCCCAGCTTTCGCCGATCCAGTAGTACGGTCCAGGAACGCGCAAGATGGAATACAAAAATGGTTTGAACTCCACGACGAATTTGTCGGTAAAGAACAATACGTACTCGAACGGCAGGATCGGAACATATAGCAAGGCAACCAAGGTTGATCGAACGTGTGACGGCGGGCCATCAACGCTCAATAC
>OBLQ010000822.1_pt1 | contig 11847 bp, 10 predicted proteins | sample 1519881 | NCBI WGS metagenome assembly OBLQ01 (sample SAMN01911456, study PRJEB22533) | soil metagenome | biome: Soil | place: Malaysia | collected 2012-04-30 | depth DG_metagenome m | reverse complement strand
GAGACGGCCTCCACCGCTTCGTCCCTCGGCCTCGTCGTCGCTCTCCCAGCCCACGGTGTCGAGGAAGTCCTGGTAGCTGCCGTCGAACACGCGCGCCTGACCGCGGTCGAAGACCACGAAGCGCGTGGCCAGCGTGTGCAGGAACATCTCATCGTGCGTCACGATCACCACGGCGCCTTCGAAGGCGTCGATGGCCGCCAGCAACGAGTCCGACGAATCCATGTCGAGGTGGTTGGTGGGTTCGTCGAGGAGCAGCAGGTTCACCGGCGTCACGATCAGTTTGCCCAGCATGACGCGCGACTTCTCTCCTCCGGAAAGCACCGAGATCTTCTTCAGGCCGGCGTCGCCTTCGAACATCATGACACCCGCGATGTCGCGCGCGGTTTGCGGCAGGCATGTGCGGCTGGCGGACTGGATTTCCTGCACGACCGTGCTCCTGTCGTGCAGCGTGTGCACGTTCGTCTGGGCGAAGTAGCCGGCCACAGCGCGCGGGTGATTGGTCACCGCACCGGTGCGTGGCGGCAATTGGCCTGCCAGCACCCGCAACAGTGTCGACTTGCCGCGCCCGTTGGGGCCGATGATGCAGATGCGGTCGTGGTCGTGCACTTCGAGATGCAGATCAGAGAAAAGATTGGACCCTTTGTCGTAGCCGAACGACAGATCTTCGATGCGCATCATCACCTTGGCGGGAAAGGGCTCGCTGCGAAACGCGAAATCGAGCGTCTGGATGCGGGCCAGTTTGTCGAGACGTTCGTGTTTGGCCAGCATCTTGATGCGCGACTGTACGCGCGTGGCCAGCGAGTTCTTGGCGCGGAAGCGCTCGATGAAGCGCTCGATCTCCTTGCGCTTGCGCTCGTCGTTGGCGCGTGTCTTCTCGTAAACCTCTTCCTCCATCAGAATCTGGTCGTAGATTTTGCTCGTGTCACCCTGGATCTTCTTGGCTTTGTAGCGGTGGATGGCCACCGTGTGCGTCACCACCCGGTCCATGAACGCACGGTCGTGGGTGATGAGGATGAGCTCCGTCTTCCACTGATTGAGGAAACGTTCCAGCCACCGGATCGACACCACATCGAGATAGTTGGTGGGCTCGTCGAGCAACAGCAGATCGGGCTCGGACACCAGCACCCTGGCCAGGTTGAGACGCACCTGAAAGCCGCCCGAGAACAGCTCGGGCGCGCGCGTCATGTCGTCCTTGTTGAAACCGAGGCCGAAGAGAATTGCTTCTGCGCGCCACGTCTGGTCGCGTTCGTTCTCGGGGAGCCCCAGCGACACTTCCTCGAGCACGGTGGATTGCGTGAAGTGGATGTGCTGGTCAAGGTGCCCGATGCGGTAGCGCCTGGGAATGATGATGTCACCGGAATCGGGATGCACTTCGTCGAGGATCATGCGGAACACGGTGGTCTTGCCGTGACCGTTCCGTCCCACGAGACCCACACGTTCGCGCCGGTTGAGCGCAAACGTGAGATCCTCGAAGAGAACCTGTGCGCCGAAACTCTTGGTGACCTTGTTGAACTGGATCATGGGTGCTGGCGCTCGCGTACCATGAAGCAGGCGGAGGCGTTGATGCCTTCAACGGCCGCAGCGACGCGGTAGCCCTGATACTTGAGACCGTTGACCATATCACGATCGTCGCCGGGAACCAGATGTCCGAACACGAACCAGAGCGAATCGGGACGGGCTTCCAACGTGTTGAACACGCTCGCAATCTTCTCGTTGCTGTCGAAGCGGCGCAACCAGCGTCCGTAGTAGATGTTGTCGTCGCGGCAGAACGCGGGCGGGTTGGTATCGTGCCAGCACGCAAGTTGCCACGTGGAGGGAAGTCCCTGTCGTGGCGCCACCGAGCGCGTGTAGTACGCGAACGCCGGTGCGGCGCCGTAGTAGACGTACGTGGGTTGTGACGGTTGGCGGTGAGCCATCCAGAAGTTCGCCACCATGCGCACGTCTTCGGTCTCCGGCCACGCGCCCGTGGGGTCGGGGTATACACGATCGCGCAGTGTGCGGTTGGGGAGCGAGTATGCGCTCACGGCGACCAGCAGCAGCAACGCGGCAAGCGTTGCCGGGCGGGTGCGCTTTCCGCCTGCCGTCGCACCCGCCGCGATCACACATATAATGAGGGGCGTCAGGATCATTCCCCAGCGATACCCCAGAGGAAACAACCCGGCCGCATTGGCCGCCGCGTAGGACGCGAGTGCCACAATGAACCACACAAACAGGCGACGCGCACGCGGCGCGGCGAAGATCATCAGCAGTACGACGGGAACGATGACGACCACCGGCGGAACGTGGGTGTGCGGCCATCCCGTGAACTGAAATCCGAGCAGCTCACAGGCGCGTTCCCATTTGAGACGCAGCAGTCCGACGAAGCCCGAGTACGTGTTCATCTCCGGTGTGCTCACGCTGCCGGCTTCCACCACGCGCGCGACCTGCGTGGGCAGGTATGAAATCAGAATCGGCAGAATACCGATGATGTAGAGAAGCAGTGCCGTGCCCGTTGCGCGCCGCACGCGCATGTCGCGCCGCAGAACGCCCTCGGCGATCACACACAGAAACGCCGCCGCAATTGGAAACACCGTGGCGTAGTACAGATACGATGCCAGCAATGCGGTTGCCGTCCATCCCAGCACCCATCGCCATGTGCCTTCACGCATCATGCGCAGGAGGCACACCAGGTTCCACGCCACGGCCGCGGGAACGAAGGCGTACTGTCCCGCTTCCTGTGCGTAGCGGACATCCGCGGGGAGCAACGCCAGCAACAGGCCCGCGCACACCGCCGCGGTGCCCCCGCTGAACAGATTGGCCAGCACCATCACACCCGCCACACCGGCAACGCTGGCGAGCACCGACAGCAGGCGCAACCAGGCCTCTCCGCTGCCCGCCTGCATCCAGGTGTGAAGCAGGAGTGCGTACAGCGGCGGATCGCCGGTGCCGGTACGCGCGCTTGCGATGACGTGGGAATAGGGAGCAGTCGCAACCCAGTACTCGGTGGCTTCGTCGAACCACAGCGAGCGGGCCCGCAGGTCCCACAGCCGCACGGCCAGCGCGAGCAGCAGCACGGCCAACGCCAGCAGGCGGAATCGATTCAGTCGTGGCGTCATCGCTTGTGTCAGTGGCGCGGCTGCGTCTGCACGCGGCGCACCACGGCTGTCACCAGGTTGCGCGGAGACAGCCGCACCAGCAGAATGATGAGGTTGTTGAGCACGCCGGGCACCACCACCGCCCGCCCGCGTTTCATTCCCTGATATCCCGCGCGCACCACGGCTTCGGGACTCACACGCATCAACAGGCGCAGCCCGCGAATATTGCCCACGTTGGCGCGCGCCTGAAATCCGGTGGGTGTCGGACCGGGACACAGCGCGGTTACATGCACACCGGTGCCCTTGAGCTCGCTGTTGATCGCTTCCGAAAACGAAAGTACGAAGGCCTTGCTGGCGTAGTACACCGACTGCATGGGTCCGGGTTGAAAGGCCGCCGTTGAGGCGACATTCACAATGCGTCCCTGTTTCATCGACACCATGTCGCGCACAAACAGCTTGGTGAGATGCATGAGCGCCACAATGTTCACCTGAACCATGTCGAGTTCGGTCTGAAGCTTCGACTCATTGAACTTGCCGTACATCCCAAAGCCGGCGTTGTTGACAAGCACGTCGACGCGCAGGTGCATACCGCGCACGTGCTCGTAGAGCGCCGCGGGTGTGCGCGGATCCGCGAGATCGGCGACCAGTAGGTGCGCGCTGACACCGTGCAGGTTCTCGACTTCCTTCTTCAACACTGCCAGGCGGTCGCCGTCCCGCGCCGTGAGCACCAGGTCGTAGCCTTCGGACGCAAGCAGGCGCGCGAACTCCGCGCCGAGTCCCATGGACGCGCCGGTCACCAGGGCGACGGGACGCTGGCTCATTCCTCGTTACCTGCGGGATCAGGCCGGGTATCGACGTGCGTGTGTTTCATGATGGGATTCCGGAAGCTTCGCGTTTGGCGGGCGGAACCGGAACGCTATACAATACGTCTGGGCGCGCTCTGCTGACAAGCGTGCGCGCATCCTATGACCACCCGTCCACCGCGCCTTTCTCTCACTCCGGCCACTTTCCGCGACACCGAGGCGGAGCGCGGCCGGCTGCGCGTACCCGTCGTCCACGGCGCGCCCGACGGCCCCGGGATGGAGTTGCGGTTCGTGCGGCTCAAGAGCCTCGCGTCCCGTCCCGGAGAGCCGCTGGTGTTCCTGACCGGCGGCCCGGGACTCTCGGGCATCCGTTCTGCGCAGGGCCGGCTCTTTCCCATGTTCGACGCCGCGCGACAACACGCGGACGTGATCCTGCTGGATCAACGCGCGTGTGTGGCGGACGAACTCGTGCCGCGACCGGACCACGGGGTGCTTTCCTCCGGCCGCGCGCTGACACGCGACGACTACGTGAGCGTGATCAAGAACAGCGTGTGCGACGGAGTCCAGGCGCTGCGCGCCGCGGGCATTCCCGTCGACGCGTTGAACACCGAAGAGAGCGCGGACGATGTGGCCATGCTGGTGCGCCAGCTGTACGGCGAAAACGCCCGCATGGCTCTGTTTGGATGGAGCTACGGCAGCCATCTGGCCATGTCGATCATCCGGCGCCACCCGTCGCTGGTAGAAGCGGCGGTGCTGGCCGCACCCGAGGGACCCGACCACACCTTCAAACGGCCGTTGCGCGTTCAGGAACACCTCGAGCGGCTCGCACAGCGATCATCATGCGATGTGACGGGAATGATCGACCGGGCGCTGCATCGCCTCCAACGCGAACCGGCGCGAGTGACCGTGCGCTGGGAGGAAGGAATGGAGGCGGTGGAGTTGGTGCTCGGCCGTTTTGAGCTGGAATGGATTCTGTCCGAGGGTGTGCCGGATACGCGCGTGATGAAGGCGCTGCCGGCGTCGCTGTCGCGGATGGAGCGCGGGGATTTTCAGGTGGTCGGTGATGATCGTCTGTTGCGCGGCGCGTGGAGGGCGCTGCGTGAAGAGCTGCTATCCAGTGTGGTTCGATATGCCATGGATTGCGCATCCGGCGCCACCGCGGCGCGACGCCGGCTCATTGATGCCGAAGCGAAAGCAACGCTGCTCGGCAACACCATCGACTTTCCCTGTCCCGATGTCTGCGATGCACTGGGCTGTCCCGATCTCGGCGACGAATTCCGCGGCCCGTTACACGGCGACATGCCGGTGCTGTTCATCACGGGAACGCTGGACTGCCGCACACCCGCCGAAAACGTGGCCGAACTCGCCCCCGGGTTTCCCAGCCACCGGCACCTGGTGGTGGAAGACGCCGGCCACAGTGATCTCTTGCTGCCCGGCGCCGTCCACGAGCAGGTCGCCCATTTCCTGGCCACAACCGAACTGCTCCTGCTCCGTGTGCGCGCGGAGACGCCTCTGGTCTTCGACCCGCCCGCCCGCATGTAAATTGGGTTCCAAACAGTACTCCGCCGGGGTGTATAATTCCGCCATCCCGCCCCATTCCTGCTGGAGGTGCGAGTATGACCACTCTCACGAAGCTCTCGGTTGCGACAATGTCCCTGCTGGTGTTCGGGCTGGCGTGCAGCAAGGATTCAGTCCCGCTTACAAGTCCGCAAACGCTCTCGAGTCAGAGCGTGCTCACATCGAACGACGACGCACTTCTGCTGATGAACTTCAACAACGACCTGATCGACGAGAGCAAGTATCACCGCCCGGTGTCGTTTGTAGGTACCGAGGAATACCGAAAAGGATGCGATGACAACGCCATCATGTTTGAAGGCAACGAGTACGCACAGGTTCCCGCGTCTACGAGCCTGCAACCGGACAATGTCACCGTAGAAGTATGGATGAGTCCGAAGCATGCGCTCGCGAGTGACGGTAGTTTCTATCCACTGGTCGTCAAGTACGCCGGTAACTTCTGGAACACTGTCGACGGATACGACATGTGGTACCAGGATTCAGGTGGCGGCGGACGCGTCGGCTTTGGAATCGGCACCAAAGGAGGAACGCTGCGCCTGCACGCGTCGCTGACCACGGTTTTGGAACCCAGCAAGCTGTACCACATCGTGGGTACCTACGACGGGCAGTACGCGCGGCTGTATCTGAATGGTGACGAAGTGGCGGCGACGCCGTATGCAGATGGCCTGGCGTATCTCGGCGCCGGTATTCGCATCGGGGGTGGCGTCTATCACTCCTACTACGGAGGATACCAGTACTACCGCGGATTGATCGACGAGGTCGCCATTTTCCCGCGGGCTCTGAGTGCGGACGAGGTGCGGTCTCGTTACCACACGTGCGAACTGTTCGTGCTGAATCAATCGGGGTCGAGTGACAAGGATCGGGACGTTCCCACCGAACCCTGAGCGGAGTGGCGATGGGCCGGGGAGGGCACCGGGCCCGACAGGTGTGACTAGATGGTGTGCGTCAGCCAGTGCACGATGTTGAGTGCGAACTGCTGGTTGTCACAGCCGGGCGTGTTCATGCCGAAGTGGTCGTCCTTGTAGACCTGGGCGGTGAGCATCGCCGCTTCGCCGAGAACAACCACGCGTCCCTTGCCGTACGCGAACGCCAGTCCCTGCGCGTTGCCGGCCTTTTCTTCCTGCATGTTGCCGCCCTCATGTTTGTGGTTGGGAATGTATTCGACCGCACTGTCGGGAAGCGCCAGCAGAATGGTGGCGTCGGCGGGGCCATCCAGCGACTGTCCCGTGAAAGTGAACACGCGTTCAATGCGTGAGGTGGAATCACTGCCCGCCGTGATCGGATCTTCGGGCAGACGGCCGTTGCTGCGCGAGAACAACATGGGATCCGATTTCTCGTTGGGGATCTCGGTGAAACCCTGGTGCATGTGCACACCGAATGCCGCGGCCAGCGGCGCGCTGGCGGCGCCGTAGGGCGCGTGATCCGCGATCAGCAGCAGCGACCCGCCCTGTTCCACCCATGCACGCACTGCCTCGATCTCCTTCGACGAAAAAGCGGGCCGGTCACGATGATCGTCTCCGAAGGGGAGGTTGATTCCCACGATGGTGGGATGCCCGCCGCCCGACGCGTTCACGATGACAAGGACATCCGTGTTCTTCAGCGATCCGGCGGAAAACGAGCGATGCCCGCTCTTCACCTTGCATCCGTCCATGCGCAGCAGCGTCGCAAACGGATAATACTTGCCGCGCGCGGTGTGCGCGTTGTGATGCCCGCGATCGATGACGACGCGCGGATGGGTGTGGGTATAGGTGACGTGAGAGATGCGAATCGGCCAGCCGCGATCCTCGTGCTGTGAGTGCGAGTAGGCGTACGCCAGCAGCAGGGAAACCGGCACCAGCAGCATGAACCCGGTAAGGATGATGACTTTCTTGAGCAGTGTCATGGTGGGGAAGCGGGCGGCGCGAAAGCATCATGGAGAGCATGAGATGCTCCCGCGCGCGCCCGCCGTGTGGAGTTACTGGCGACCCGCCTGCTCGCGCTCGGCGCGCTGGCGTGATTCGTACTCACGCTTGTCAATTGATCCCGCGATCAGCAGGCCGATGCCGATGAACAGGGGAATCAGTCCCCAGACACCCGAGTCGATTCCGTCGGCCACCGACATGGCGATGGTGAGGGCGAAACCGATGCCGGTCATCACCAGCCCGTTGGCGCGACGGCTGGAATAGCGGGGCTTTTCGGCTTCCGGAGCCGGCGACGCGGGAATGATGCCCTTTTCCATGGCGACCAGGCGTTCGCGATGTTCCTGCTCCTTCTTGCGGCCGTTTACGACGATGGCGGTGATCGCGATCAACACGCCACCGCACACGGCAAGAATGGGAATGGACAGGGCGACGGTATCTGCGTCAATGAAGCTGAAGTACGGCATGACTCGGTTTCCTTTCGCGGCTGGCTTTTCGCTGCTGGTATCCTGTGTCCGGCGGGTTCCGCCCGACTCACCCCCTTTGACCGGGGCCCGGGCCGGGTGGTTTCAAGAATCTTTCGGTGGGCGACCCGGGCTCCCCGGCGTGCTCGCTCCGGCGTCCGGGTACAGGCGTGCGAGCGGGTGGCACCGGACGGGGACCCCGGCAACGAGCGGAGCGAAGTTGTTCCGGGGTGGCCGGTGACAGGCCCCGCGAGCATGCGGCAAAATAGATGAAACCCCCGCCCGGGCCGGGCGGTCGAAAGAGTATGGAGACAGGCGCGGATGCCCCAATCCCATGATTCCGAGCTCGTCGCGCGGGCGCAAGCTAACGATGAGAGGGCCTTCCGCGAACTGATCGAGCGCTACCACGCCATGGCCTACGCGGCGGTACGCGCGGTGCTGGGAGACCGGGACGAAGTGCAGGACGTGATGCAGATGGTCTACTTGAAAGCCTACCAGGGACTCGCCGGCTTTCGCGGTGACGCGAAATTTTCCACCTGGCTCTACCAGATTGCACGGCGCGAAGCCCTGGATGTATCTTCAAAGCGTCGCGTTGAGACCGTGGATGTTGAAGCCCTTGAACTCGCCGGTCCCGCGCACAACGGCGCCGATGTCGCCGCGCACGAGCGCAGCGAGCGCGAATGGGTCGGCGCCGCACTCGCGGAACTCGATGAGGCGTATCGCACCGCCATCGAACTGCGCTACATGGCGGAGAAGTCGTACGAAGAAATCGCCGAGGTCATGGGGGTTCCGGTGGGTACCGTGAAGACCTACGTGCACCGCGGCAAGGCGGAGATGAAACGGATTCTGTCCCGGCCCGCGTGGCGTGCCGGTGCCGCCAACGAGCGCAAGTCATGAACGATCGTCATCACACCGATTGCGAACGCTTTGAAGCAATGATCGCCGCGTGGTTCGACGCGGACGGGCTGTCCGGCGTCGAGCGCGACCAACTGACGGCGCACATGGCGTCGTGCGCGTCGTGCCGTGAGTCTTTCGAGCTTTCGACCCGCATGGAAGACGCGCTGGTGTCGCGGCGCGCGCAGGTTCCGGCCGCGGCCGGTTTTCTTCCTGACTTCGAGGCGCTGCGCGGGCGCCAGGCCGTTGTTGCGGCGGCCCGCTCGTACTTTGCCCATCCGCGCCTGGTGGCCGTGTTCCGCACCATGATGAGCCCGGCCGGGGTGGCCATCATTCTCGTGATCTGGAGCGCGCTCTTCGCGCTTCGCTTCCGCAGCACCATCGCGGACGTGTTCGCGTATGTGTCGTCGGGGCGATTTGAAGCGCTGACGCGTGACATCTCGGAATTCCTGCTCCACCTCTCGGGCGGCGACGCCTACACGTTGACCGCCATCTACGTGGCGCTCACCATGATCGTGCTCGCATCGACGGGCGTCATTACACTTCGCTACATCCGCCAGTCGTGATCCTTCGTCGCGCCACTCTCGTCGCCGCGCTGTGCCTGATGTGCGCATCGCGGGCCGGGGCCCAGCACGACATGCAAGCCATGCATTCCATGCGCGCTCCCGTGCGCGATCCCTATGCACGCCGGTTGTTCAATTCCGATATGCGCCGCATGACCGGCATGGTGCCCGTCGACCCGATGGGAAGTATGCGCATGCCCGGGTGGGGCTTCATGTCAATGGGCGTGGTGCGCTTTGGCTACAACCACCAGGGCGGAGGGCGCGGCGATCAGGGCTTCGAGTCCACCAACTGGTTCATGGAAATGGCGCATCACGATCTCGGTCCGGGGCGCGTGAGTTTCATGCTGATGAATTCGCTCGAGCCCGCCACGTTCGACGATCCGGGCTCACCGCAGCTGTTCCAGACCGGCGAAACGTTTGATGGCGCACCGCTGGTCGACTACCAGCATCCCCACGATTTCTTCATGAACATTTCCGCCACCTATCGCGCGTCGATTGCGCCGCGCGCCGGCGTGTGGTTGCAGTACGCGCCGGTGGGGGAGCCCGCGCTGGGACCGACCACGTTCATGCACCGGGCCTCAGCCGGCGACAACCCGGCCGCGCCCCTGGGACACCACTGGCAGGATGCAACCCACATCAGCGACAACGTTGCCAGTGTCGGGGCGGGATGGAACTGGCTGTCGGTGGACGGGTCCGCGTTCCACGGACGCGAGTCCGACGAGCAGCGCTGGGACATTGACTGGGGGGCGATGGATTCCTACTCGGGACGCGTGAGTGTTGCGTTGCCGCGCGGATGGTCCGCGCAGGCGTCGTACGGCGACCTGCACGATGTTCACGCCGACGAGCCCGGCGACGTCAAGCGCACCACCGCGTCGCTCCACTACGGCGCGACCGGCGACGGACCCATGGCCGTCACGCTGGTGTGGGGGCGCAACGACGAGGAGCAGGGTATCAGCAATTCATTTCTCGCCGAATACGCGCATCAGCTGGCACGGCAGCACGCTGTCTTCTCGCGCTTCGAATGGGTGGAGAAAGACCAGGAGCTGCTGCTGACGCGCACACAACCGCAGGGACCGGGTCCGCATCCAACGGCGAATGTCACCGCGCTCACCATGGGGTACTTTCACTCCGGAACCATGTTCGGGGGACTGGGAATGGGCGGGGATCTCACCTTCTACGTCGTGCCGGCGAGCCTGCAACCGGCGTACGGCGACACGCCGGTTTCTCTGCACGTTTTCATGCGCCTGCGCTGGAATACCGGCGCGGACGGCATGCACATGTAGTCAGGCTTCTTTCTTCCAGGTTCGCAGATAGTCCGGAAGGGGAATGTCGTCGAGCAGCTTTTCGTGCGCGACCGGCGGCAGCGTTTCTTTGCTGAACGGAATCACGCCCGCCCAGAAGCGCGTCGCCAGGTCGCCCTCGTCGTCGTTGGGACCGCCGGTGCGAATCTTGGCCGAGGCTTCGTCGATGGGCATCTCCAGGATCCAGGTCGCCTTGAGTTCCTGCTCGGTGGGCTGGCGGCAATCGTCCCAGCGCCCGGGGATGAGTCCGTCGGTGAAGCGGCGCAGCGCGTCCCACTTGGCGGACGCCTCGCGGACGACGCGCGCTCGGCCCAGCGCCACCACCGAGCGGTAGTTGAGCGAACTGTTGAACGCCGATCGCGCCACCACCAGGCCGTCCGCAATCGTCACCGTGAAGCAGATGTCGATGCCCTCGCCGAGCGTGGTCAGCAGACGGCCGGCCGACGAGCCATGGATCAACAGGCGGTCGCCGTCGCGCACGTACAGCATCGGAATCACCAGCGGCTGTCCATCGGCGGCGACAAAACCGACGTGCGCAATCATGCCGGCGTCGAGAATGGAGTCGATAACGGCGCGGCCGTACTGGCCACGATTCGGTTCGCGCCGGACGCGCGTGCGGTCGCTGCGAGGGGTATCGTCCATGTTCACTCGATCAGTTTGGGGCAATCATTGGCCACCGGACATTCCACACAGTTGGGATTGCGCGCGGTGCAGCAGCGGCGGCCGTGCCACGGAATCAGGTGCGAAAAATTGATCCACTCGCTGTCCGGGAGAATGGCCATCACATCGCGCTCCACTTTTTCGGCGTCGGTTTCCACCGTGAGGCCCATGCGCTTCGCGATGCGCAGCATGTGCGTGTCCACCACAATACCCGGCACCTTGTAGACATTGCCCAGAATGACATTGGCGGTTTTTCGTCCCACTCCGGGAAGCGATACCAGTTCGTCCATGGTGCGCGGCATCTTGCCGCCGAATTTGGCGACCAGCGTGCGCGACGCATTCTTGATCGATTTGGTCTTGTTGTTGAAGAAGCCGGTGGAATGGATTTCTTCCTTCAGGACGTCTTCCGGTGTGTCGAGATAGTCCTGCGGCGTGCGGTATTTCTTGAACAGCGCCGGCGTCACCACGTTGACGCGCGCGTCGGTGCTCTGGGCTGCCAGAATCGAGGCCACCAGCGCCTCCAGCGCATTGGTGAAGTCGAGCTCGCAGTGGGCGTCGGGGTAGGCCTCCTTGAGGTCGTCCACCATGCGCAGCGCGCGGCGTTTGAGTTCGGGC
>OBLQ010000821.1_pt1 | contig 11863 bp, 10 predicted proteins | sample 1519881 | NCBI WGS metagenome assembly OBLQ01 (sample SAMN01911456, study PRJEB22533) | soil metagenome | biome: Soil | place: Malaysia | collected 2012-04-30 | depth DG_metagenome m | reverse complement strand
GACGTTGGGATATACGACCCAGGCATTCATTGGGGATCTGATCCGGAGGCCACTGAAGCACGAATGTTGGAGTATCTGTCTGCGATGAGATACGATCCACGAGAAGCAGAATCGAAAGTCACGGATGACCTGGCCTTATTGAATGTGTGTCTGAATGGGGATAGCAGGGTAGATTTTAAGATATCGATCGCATTCATAACCTATAATTACGCTTTGCAATCTCAATCTGTTTCTGCGTTAAACTCGTTTGACTATGTACATCGATCTGAATTGCGGACATCATTTTATGAAAGAAATATCATTGATTTATCGAGAGTTAGGCAAGTAGTCTTTGCTGAGATGAAGCGTCAACGTTATCCGATAGCCTCGGAGAGAGGGGATTCGGCGACTGTGGTTCTTGATACAAACGCCATTGGGTCAAACGATCCCAATTGGTTGTACAAGACTTTTACGAGAGTTACATTGGCGATTAGATTCGACCCGTCATCAAACATCGGCGATCAGGTTCTTTACATTGAGGTGAATAGAATTAAAGAAAGGCGGAAAGAAGGAGAAAACTGGCAGGACGTGATAGAAAGGAAATATGCACAGGAGGAGAGACTGTTGGAGAGTCTTCTAAAGGTGCTAAAGCGGTAGTCGATCTTAGCTAGATCGGCTCCCATCCTTTGGCGCCGTCCTTCAAGAGGTCGAAGTAGCGCCATGGCGGACAGTAGTCGTCGCCAGGGCAGAAGTAGGTCGATCCAGTGCGGACGATCGAGCCGTCCTCGTTCTTGTGGAACGCGGAGACGCCGGGCCAGTAGCCGCTCTCCTTGGACTTGAAGCCCATGTCCGGCGTGAACTTGCCGCCCCTGTCCGAGATCATCTTGAACTTCCACCCGCGGGCTTTGGCGTGCTTCTGTTGAACGGTCGGAGTGTCGGGGCTGACGACGACGATGGGGGCTCTGCGTTCGATGTGCGTGATCTGGCCCGCCAGGACGTCCGCCCACATGGTGCAGTAGTTGCACGACCTACCCATGTTGTGGACGACGAGGAGGTCGTCCGACTTGCCAAAGAGTTGCGAGAGTTTGACCTGCCCCTTCGCGGTCTTGAACGAGTAGTCCCTGACCTTCTGTGGCCTCGATGCGCGCCGGGCCTTACCCAGTTCCTGTTTCAGGGCTTCGATCTGCATTTCGATCTTTCGGATCTTGGCCGTCATATCTGTGCGTACGACTCCCGGGGAGGGGCCGTTGCCGTGAGGTGGCTGTCGCCTCGTCCATACTTTCCCCCATGCGCCTGTGGCCACGGTCTTTCCCCCACCCGGCGCTCGTTTTCGTGGTCGTGGCCTGGGGCATCAACTTCAGCGTCATCAAGATCGTGCTGCAGGAACTGCACCCTGCGGTGGCGATCCTCGCCAGGTACCTGGTGATGATGGTGTCGCTCTTTGCGACGTGCATCTTCCTGAAGATCCCTTTGAAGATTCCTGAGGGTCAGAGGTGGAAGTATCTGTTCGCGGGGTTCCTCGCCAACGGCGTCTACATGGTGATCTTCTTCGAGGGGATGCGCACAGCGGGGGCGGCGCAGGGGTCGATAGTTCTGGCGACCGCGCCGGTGTGGATCGCGGTGTTTGCGATCATGAAGAAGCAAGAGGTCTTCACCCGGCACCTTGCGGTGGGTGGAGTGCTCGCGTTCGCCGGAGCGTGCGCAACGATCGTAGCAGGAGGCGGAAAAGTCGGCGGCGACGTCGTCGGCGCGCTGCTCGTTCTGGCTTCGGCGGTCGTGTGGGCGTGGTCTGTGGTCTTGATGCGTCCGCTCGTGACAGAGGGATCCGCTCTCGGTGTGTTCACGCTGACGTTTCCCGGCGGGCTGGTCGTGCTTTTGCCGTACGGAGCGAAGGCGATGGTCGAGACGGACTGGGCTTCGCTGTCTAGCAAGACTTGGTGGGCTCTTCCGATCTTGGTGTTCGTGGCGGGCGTCGGCGCTTTCACGGCGTACTATCGCGGACTGGCCGACGTCGGGCCGGCGAAGACGGGGATGGTGCAGTTCTTCATCCCGCCGACCGCAGCGTTCTTCGCGTGGGCCGTGTTCGGCGGATCGTTCGTGCCGCTGCAGGCGATTGGTATGGCGATCGTTGTGCTGGGGACGCTCGTTTCTAGCGGGCGGCTGTGGCGGCCTTTGCTGGATCCCTCTTAAAGAAGAGGTAACTGGCGACGACGATGACGAAGCCGCTGAACGTGCGTTGCATCGTCTGCGGGTCTAGGCCGAGCGCGAACATGCTGCCGAAGAGCGCGCCGACGAGCAGGCCGACGGCTAGGCAAGCGCCGCTCTTGAGGTCGGCGTTGCCCTTCTTGTAGTAGTTGTAGGCACTGAGGCCGGAGACTGGCAGCGTGAGCGCGACGAGAGACGTGCCCTGCGCGAGGTGCTGCGGGAAGCCCATCGCCACAACGAGGAACGGCACGATGATGATGCCGCCACCGATGCCGAGCAGTCCGCCCGAGGTGCCTGCGAAGAGGCCGATGCCGAAGCACGCTGGCCATGCCCACCCAGGAAGCGCAGAGACCTTGTCCGGCGCGCCCTGCAAGAGCGCGACTTTGAAGAAGAGGTAGATCGCGACGAGGATGAGGAAGGTCGAGAAGATCTTCCTCATCGTGGTCGGGCTGAATCCGAGCGCGATCTTGCTGCCAGCGATTCCGCCGAGCGTGATGCCGACTGCGATCAGCAGGCCGAGCGGTAGGTTGGCCTTGCCGTCCATGTAGTAGGTGTAGGCGGCGAGAATTGTGACGGGCGGCATCATTCCCATCAGCGCGGTGCCCTGCGCCTTGTGCTGCTCGTAGTGGATGGCAAGGATCAGGAAGGGGACGATGATGACACCACCTCCTATTCCGAACAGTCCGCTGGAAACGCCGGCTATGGTGCCCGCCAGCAGACAGAGAAGGTATGCCACGCGGGGATTATGCAGGATCGGGGCGCCGGTGGGGAGTGACTCGCGGTCCGGGACTCGCTACAGTGGGTCGCGGTAGATGGGGCAGAATAGGCCATGCGGGTCGGTGTCGTCGGTGCCGGTGGAATGGGAAGCGTCCATGCGCGAAAGTACGCGCTGATGGACGACGTCGACCTCTACGCCTTTGATCGGAACCAGGAGAAACTAGACAACTACTGCACGCAGTTCGGTGCGACGGGAGCGAAGAGCCTTGAGGCATTGATAGAGACGGTCGATGCCGTGGACGTGTGCACTCCGACGGACTCGCACTTCGAGATCGCAATGGCGGCAGTGAAGGCGGGGAAGGCCGTGCTCGTCGAAAAGCCGATGTGCCGAACGGTGCAAGAGTGCCGCGACCTCATCGATGCGGCGAAGACCGCGGGGGTCGGGCTCATGCCCGGTCAGGTGGTCCGGTATTTTGGCGACTTTGAGGCGGTGCACGAGGCGGTGAAGGCGGGGAAGGTGGGGAAACCGGCAGTCGTGCGATCGCGCCGCGGCGGGCGCGCGGCGAGGGGAAGCGACCTTTGGTTCCAGGACCACGAGCGGTCGGGGGGCGTGCTGCTCGACCTTGCTGTCCACGACTTTGATTGGCTGACGTGGACTTTTGGGGACGTGAAGACGGTCCACTCGCGGACCATCTGCCTGGGCGACAGGGTCGAGGGTGCGGAGTTCGAGGGGGACTACGCACTGACCACGTTGACGTTTGCGAGCGGGTGCATCGCGCATGTGGAGACGACGTGGATGGATCCGACGGGCTTTCGAGCGACCATCGAAGTCTGCGGAAGCGAGGGGATGATCGAACACGACACTCGGAACGCCGCAACGCTGCGCATCCACACGGCGGACGGCTCTCGACAGGAGGCGAACCTGGCGCCAAGCGACGATCCGTTCTTCAGACAGTTGCGCGCGTTTGTGGACGCGGTGGAAAAGGGCGGTGCAATGCCGGTCGACCCCGAGGACGGCCTGCGCGCCGTAGAGATCGCTTGGAAGGCGATCGAGAGCGCGAAGACTGGCAGGGCGATCGCTCTTTGAGGAGCCCGGGCGCCCGGTATCCTTGCGGCGCATGAAGATCCTTGTCACGAACGACGACGGAATCCATGCTGAAGGACTTCGGCACCTGGTGGGCGTCGCGATGCAGTTCGGGGAGGTGAAGGTGGTGGCCCCCGACGCGCAGAAGAGCGCCTGCGGACATGGGATGACCATGCGGAACCCCCTGCGCGTGCACGAGGCGCCGCCGTGCTGCGGGATGGAGTCTTACACGGTCGACGGCCTTCCGGTCGACTGCGTTAACGTCGGGCTGACCGTGTGCTGGCCGGACGGTTGCGACCTTGTGCTGAGCGGGATCAACGACGGGCCGAACCTCGGCTTCGACGTGACTTACAGCGGCACCGTGGCGGCGGCGATGGAGGCGGCCATCAACGGGATCCGCGGCGTCGCGATCTCGATGGCGGTCTTCGCCGACGGTGCGCCGTTCCACTTTGAGACCGGCGCCGAGTGGCTCGCAGAGAACTGGTCGATGCTGACGTCGCTCGAGTCACCGCCGACGACGTTTTGGAACGTGAACGTCCCTGCGATCTCCTACGACCATGTGGAGGGCCACCGATTTGTGCGGATGGGCGACCGCGTCTATGAGGATCGCGTAGTCAGAAGGGAAGACCCGTGGGGAAGGCCGTACTACTGGCAGGGCGGCGTCGTTGTGATGAACCCGGACCAGCCGGGCACCGACGTAGAAGCGGTCAACAGGGGCTTCGTGGCGATCACGCCGATCGGCGTCGATTGGACGGACGTGGAGACGCTCAGAGCGCACCAAAGTCTTTGACGAACCACTTTGCGACGGGGCTCTGCGCGTGCGCTTCGATAAAGTCGTTCACGTCGTGGTCTCCGCCCAACCAGCGCAAGATTCGGTGGGGGAGCGACGCGTGCTGTTCGGCGGTGAGCGGCTCAGGCCACGCAAGGTAGGTGTGGTCGCGTCCCCTGGGAATCGGACAGTTTCGCGTGAGGTTCAGAACTTGCGCGTCTCCGGCGAGGTCGATGACGCTCTGCATCGCCTGTGCAAGCGCCTCTTCGCGACTGGACTCGTAGTCCTGTGGGGTGGAGAGGGCGGCCAGTGTCCGCGGGCTGATCTCGGTGATGGGCGTCGGGCGGTTGAAGTCGCCGCGGCTGAGTTCTGAGACCTTGGTGACCTCGCCCTCTTCGGTCGGGATGAGGAAGCGCGCGGCTGTTTTTCCGGTCATTCGGCGGGCGCAGTCTTCTGTGAGGCAGACGACGACGGCCTCGGACAGTTCCATTGCTTCCTCGAGTGCTGGACGGTACAGGACGTCGTGCCTCGACATGGTCTGGCCGAACATGTGCCTTGCGAGGCGGTCCATGAGGTCGAGTCTTTCTTCGTTGGCGTCGTAGAGCCTGACTTCGAGCGGGTGTTCCAGTCTTAGAGCGGCGAGAGAAGCGAAGACGACCGGCGCGCAACGCAGGCTCCCGGCTCCCACGATCGAGACCGCTCTGCGTCGCATGTCCCTATTCTACGTCCGTCAGGGAGTCCGAAGCGCGGACCGTGTACGATTCTGGTATGTCGTTGATCATCGTGGATCACCCTCTTGCCAAGCACCTGCTGACCGGGCTCCGGGACTCCAGTTCGGAGCCGGATCGGTTCCGCAGGCTGGCAGACGTGCTTTCGACGATCCTGATCCTCGAAGCGACGCGGGGCGTCCCAGTGCGAGACACCAGGGTGGGGACGCCGCTCGAGGAGACGGACGCCAAGGTGCTGGCACAGTCTTTGGCGGTGGTGCCCGTGCTGCGTGCGGGGATGTCGATGCTTGAGGCCGCACTGAGGCTCTTTCCGCACGTCGCTGTGGGATACATAGGGCTGGAGAGGTCGCACGACACAGCGGTGGCGCACAGTTATTACTGCAAGTTGCCAAAGTTGAGCAACCGCTTTACGCTGCTCTGCGACCCGATGCTTGCGACGGGCGGTTCGGCGTCGCAGGCAGTCTCGCTGCTGAAGGCGAACGGAGCGACGGAAGTCACGATGGTCAGCGTGGTCGCCGCTCCAGAAGGAGTACAGGCGTTGAACGCGGCGCATCCCGACGTCACCATCTACACGGCTGCGTTGGACAGGTGCCTTAACGAACAGAAGTACATCGTGCCGGGTCTGGGGGACTATGGCGACCGGCTCTACGGCACGGAGTGAGTGCTATGCAGCGCGGTTGACGCTTGTGGCGCCGGAAGCGCGGTCGTGCCTCGCGCAGATTTGGCGAAACTCGGGCAGTGCCCTTTCGAACGCTTCGACGACGCTGGGATCGAACTGAGTGCCAGAGAGTTTCTTGATCTCTGCCACGGCGTCTTCGAACGTCCACTTGGACTTGTATCGGCGGCGCGAAGTCAGTGCGTCGAAGACGTCGGCCACTGCGACGAGGCGGCCTTCGATCGGTATCTCCTCGCCCTTGAGGTTGTACGGATAGCCTGTGCCGTCCCACCACTCGTGGTGGCTCTCGGCGATTCGCTGGGCGGCCTGGACCTGCGGAATCTCTGAGTTTGCGAGAATGTCCGAGCCCATCAGCGTGTGCGCGTGGATGAGTTCGCGCTCCTCTTCGCTCAGTTCGCCCTGTTTGACCATGACGAAGTCGGGGATTCCGATCTTGCCTATGTCGTGGAGCATGGCGGCAATTTCGATGCTTTGGCACTCCTCAGCCTTCCACCCAAGCGTGCGCGCTAAGGCAGCGGTGTACTCGCCGACGCGGACCGTGTGGTCGCCGGTCTCGTCGTCCCTCCATTCGGAGGCTTGGCCGAGGCGGAGGATCAGTTCGTGCTGTGACTCCCGGACCTTGATCTTTGCGCGGTAGAGGTCACCGGCGATGTTAAGGACCGCCGTGAAAATGAACGCGGCCGTTATGAGTCCGTAGCCAAGGATCTGGATCGCGTGCCTGTCCGCCGGGTCGAAGTGCGGCCCCATCAGGTAATCGATGATAGGACAGGCGCCCTCCAGCCACAGGGCAGATGCGAGGAGAAACACGAAGAGCACCTTCAACGCAGGGCTGACCGTGGCCCTCAGCCGATCGCATTCAGCGTCCGTCTTTGTCGAGTGCCCGCTGGAGTTCAGGACGACGCAGCGGTAGATGTCTCTCATCTTGTGCTTACCTGTTAGTTTCGGCAGGCCGAGCGCAGCAGATCAGCCTTAATCCGTGTAATGGGCAAGATAATCAGGTCAAGACTGCTTGAATTGAATGAAGGCCGACTGGCCGGATTTGATCGGCACGACCCTCGCGATCCCGTCCATGACCTCGGGAACCGGGTTTGAGTTCACGGTGAGGAACTGGATTTGCGAGCCCGGGGGAGGGACGACCTTGAGAGTGCCTGAGCCGGGGGCTGCGGTGATTCGGGCCCACTCTGGCTTGCCGTTCGACCACTTGATCCGGACCTCGTAGCCGCCACGGGCCCGGAGTCCGATGACCTCGCCGTCTTTCCAGTCCTTGGGCAGTGCCGGGAGGAGCCTGACGAACCCTTCGTGGCTCTGGATCAGCATTTCAGCGATGCCCGCCGTGCCGCCAAAGTTTCCGTCGATCTGGAACGGCGGGTGGTTGTCGAAGAGGTTCGGAAGGGTCGAGTTGGCGAGTAGCGCGTGGACGTTCTCCAGCGCCTTTTCGCCGTCGAGCAATCGCGCGTAGAAGTTGATGATCCATGCGCGGCTCCAGCCCGTGTGTCCGCCGCCGTGCGAGAGGCGGTATTCCAGAGACTTCTTGGCAGCCTCTACCATCTTAGGCGACTTCGTCCAGGTGAACTCGTACGACGGATGGAGTCCGTAGAGGTGCGACATGTGGCGGTGGCCCGGTTCGGACTCCTCGTACGGCTCGCTCCACTCGAGGATTCGTCCGTCTGCGCCGATCTTGATCGGAGCGAGTCGCGCGAGAGAGGACTTGACGTCGCTGACGAACTGATCGTCGACGCCGAGGACCTGTGCGGCCTCGATGACGTTGTTGAATACCTCCCAGGTGATCTCGCGGTCCATCGCCGTGCCCATGCTGAGGCTGAGGTGCTGTCCGCTCAGGATGTACGTGTTCTCGGGCGAGGTTGTCGGGCCGGAGGTGAGCAGCCCGGTCTTCGGATCCTCGACCAGCCAGTCGAGCAGGAACAGCGCGGTCTGTTTCAGCACTGGCCAGGCGCGGTCTTTGAGAAACGCTTTGTCTTGCGTGAAGCGATAGTGCTCCATGAAGTGTTCACTGCACCAAGCGGCGCCCATGACCCACATCCCCCAGACGGGCTGGCCCTGCGGCGTCGCCCACAGCCACGGGTCGGTCGTGTGGCCGAAGGCGAAGCCGCGCATGCCGAGCGCCTTTGCGAACTCCGTCCCTGCGGGCATGAGGCCGTCGACGAGCCAGAAGAACGGGCCGGTGGTCTCGCTGAGGTTGGTGACTTCGGCGGGCCAGTAGTTCATCTGGATGTTGATGTTGGTGTGGTAGTCGGCGTTCCAGGGCGCCTCGATCTGGTCGTTCCAGAGGCCCTGCAGGTTGGCTGGAAGCGTGCCAGGTCGCGAAGATGATTCGAGGAGATAACGGCCGTACTGGAAGTAGAGGGCGACGAGGCCCGGATCTGAACCGCCTTGTTGGACCTGTTGCAGCCGTTGGTCGGTCGGCAGGTCGGGTCGGCCACCAGGAAGGTTGAGAGAGACGCGGCGCATGTAACTCTGGTGGTCTAGGCCGCTGCTCCTTAGGACTTCTTCGTAGGGCTTTTTGACGACGGCGTCAATGGTCTGTCGGCACTTGTCGAGGTAGTCGGTGAGCGGCTTGTGCCAGTCGACCTTGTCGTAGTCGGTCTCTGCGGCGATGTAGATCGTCGCTGTGTCTGCACCTGTGACCTGGAGGTGGTTGTTGCGCGAAGTGACTCGCCCGCCCTGCGTCTCGATCTGCAGGACGCAGGCGTACCTGGTGCCCAACTGCTTGCCGTCGTGCTGCGCCTGCCCGGTCATGGTGAGGCGTCGGCTGCCGTTCGGTTCGACCACGTACTCCACTGGACGGTCGATGTACGCCTCGAAAGAGACGGTGCCGGGAAGGGCGCTGGAAACGTGCACGGCAATCACGTTATCGATCGCGGAGGCGAAGACGTCACGGCGCACGAGCGGCTTTCCGACGTGGAACTCGGTCGTCGCGACCGCGTTGAAGAGGTCAAGGCTGCGCTTGTAGTCGGTTGGGACGTAGACCCCCTGGAGCTGGACTCTCGCGGCCATGTTGCCGGGGCCGCCCTTGTTCGTCACGCCGACGGCGATCACGTTGGTGCCCTCGTGGAGCGCGTTGTTCGTGTGAAAAGTGTATGGCTGGTCGTAGACCGTCGTTGCGCCGACCTGCATGCCGTTGATGTATGCGACGGACTCGTCATCGATTGGCGTGAAGGCGATGCGGTTGAGCGACTGGGCTTGCGCAGCTGTGAGGTCGAAGGTCGTGCGGAAGACGACGGTCGAGTTTTCCGGCACTGTGAGGTCGGTCGTCTTGGTCCACGTGACGCCCGTATAGGACGAACCGAGCATCGCGCGGTCGAGCGTCTGGGTGGTAGGGCCGCGATACCAGCCGGTGATGGTGACTGGAGCGGGGAGGTCGCTGCCTGGCACTCGCGTTATGATGTGCAGGTCGCCCAGCGTCTGGTAACTGCGTGGAGAGACGCGCTGGCCGAGAAACTTGTCGGCGATCAACTGCTGGCCCTCCGCCGGCTTCCCCGCGAAGAACAGGGCTCGCGCCTGTTTGAGGGCTTCGCCCGCCGTCTTGGGCAGTTCTGGGAAGGGCGGGCCGGCCCAAAGCGAGTCGACGTTGAGTTGGATGCGCTCTTCGGTGATGCCGCCGAAGACCATCGCCCCGAGCCTGCCGTTGCCTACGGGCAGGGCGTCGGTCCACTTTTCTGCGGGCTGGCGGTACCAGAGAGTGCCTGCGGTCTGCGCCGCCGCGGTCGTCGTCAGGATGATTGCTGCCATAAGGACCGATGCACTGTGTCGCATGCCGTACATAGGCTACCCAGGGGAGGCGGGCATAATCGGCTTGTGCGGCGGGTGACGATCGTATTGCCGGACCTTGTCGGCGGGCCGGAGGAAGAGTCGGCGCTGCGCCCCTTGCCTGACGCTCTGCAGTACTTGGCGGAGCGCGGGGAGGTGGTGCGGCTCAAGCCATCGGCGGAGAGATCCGTGCCAGAACTCGCTTATATCGGCGTCGATCCCTTGGCGTATGCGATCGCTCAAGGACCGCTGACCGTCGCAGCGCTCGGACACAAGCCACCGGAGGGAAGCGTGCAGTTCCACCTGACTCTGGCGAGCGCAGACGAGGACGGGAAACTTCAGCCCGTCGGTGAGAAGGGCGGGAGTTTTGCGAAGGACGTTAGAGTGGTGTGCGAGACGATGCAGCGGCTGAAGACTGCGACTTTGACCCCGCTTCCTGGCGAAGGACTCGACCACGCCCTTGTGTGGGAAGGCGGGTCGCACGATAACGCGACTGTGCCGCCGGAAGTGGCCTACGGCTTGGACGCTTTGGCGAACGCGCCGCGAGGAGACGGTGACGTGATGTTGCGGCGGTTCATCGACGATGCGATCAACCTGCTGAACGAGACCGAGGAGAACCACGTGCGGATCGAGGAGGGTTTGAGACCGCTGAACTGCCTTTGGCCGTGGGGGCAGGGCGTGCGCCCCGACGTGCCGAACCTGCCGCTGCGGCGGGGCGACGTCGTCCATGTGGTGAGCGGCTCGATGCGGCTGGAGGGACTGTGTCGGTTGTTCGGCTATTCGCACGGCGATCGGGATGCATTTGGCAGTGGTTTGCAGACGAACTACGAGGTGGTGATGTCGAACGCGAAGGGGCACAGGTTGTCGCTCGCAGTGGTTGGGAGTTTTGGCGAGATGCGGAGGCACATGCGCGTGGACGAGATCGCGTGGAACTTGGAGCGACTGGCGGAGACGGTGGTCGCACCGCTCATCGAAGAGCAGGATGATGACCCGTTCGAGATGAGGCTCGTCGCACCGGCGTCCGGCCCCGGGTTGGCGCTGACCTATAAGTCTCTGCAGAAGGCTCCCGGCGGGGTCCCGTTCGACGAGCGCGTGCTGGACGACCGGCGCGTGCCAGAAGTGCACGTTTGGGAGTGCGTCTACCCTGGGACGATAGGGACGGGTTAGCGCATACTAGGCGCATGCGACGCGCGGCGTCTTCGATCCTCGTCCTGTGTGCGTGTGCGGCTTCGTTCGGACAGTTCTCGTCGTCGGAGCGCAAGGGGATCGCGGACGCGCTCTACGTCGGAAACCTGAAGGTGGAGGATCTTGGCTATGCGAAGCGGCCTTATGCGGGAGGCGGATATGGGATCGTGCGCGACGGGCTGAACAAGCCGCTAGAGACCTCTGAGACTCTGATGGGGCTGCACGCTTCCGCCGGGTACGCGTCGGTCTCGACTCTCTTGACTGCGCTGATCGCCGGTGTCTATGACGAGCCGTTGCTCGCGATCCAGCACGACCCGCCGATGTCGGGCCTCGACGATCTGCCGGACGACCTGCGACGACCGATCCTCGGGCTCGCCAACTGGATCAACTCGGCCAACAACGAGATCAAGCACGCGACAGAGAGGCTGACGCCGGAGGAGAAGCGCGCTCTGATCGAGTCGCTGCCGGAACTGGCGGTCGCCGATCCGTCTGTGAGGTTCTCGTACGTGCACGGGACGGTCTTGACCCCAGAGGAGGCGAAGAGCCTGCTCGCGAAGGTCGACCTCGCGCGGATCAGGTCTGCAGCGGCGCGTCTCGCGGAGGCGATCGAGCGGGCGATCGAACAACTCAAGGTCGCGAAGAGCGATTTCAAGGGCGTCATTCGGGAGCGGGTCGGAGGGATGCCGATTGTGGTCGCTGGCACCGAAGACGACGTGCATACGGACACCGATGCGGTGCTGACCGTGGACCTC
>OBLQ010000820.1_pt1 | contig 11880 bp, 5 predicted proteins | sample 1519881 | NCBI WGS metagenome assembly OBLQ01 (sample SAMN01911456, study PRJEB22533) | soil metagenome | biome: Soil | place: Malaysia | collected 2012-04-30 | depth DG_metagenome m | reverse complement strand
TTGCAGCCGTCCAAGCGGTGCCGTATCTCGCCGGGGCGACCACTGTCGCCGGCCGCAGGCACGCGGGGCCGGGGCCCACCGTCAGCCGGAGGCACTGTCGACGTCTTCCGGCCCGAACTCCCGCACGACTCTCGCGGGCACGCCGACGACCATGGTGTAGGGGGGGACGTCCGCGGTGACGAGGCTGCCCGCGCCCACGATCGCGTACTCGCCCACCGTGACGCCGGCGAGCACGGTGCTCCGCAGCCCGAGATAGGCGCCGCGGCGGATCACAGTGCGCAGCCCCTCTCGCCCGGCCTCGTCCCCGAGCAGCCTGTGGAAGTGGACGGGGTAGTACGTGTGCCCCAGGATCGTCGACTGGGCGATCACGGTCACGTCGTCCTCGATCGTCACCGAGGACGGGACAGCGTCGTCGATGAAGACCTCCGTGCCGATGAAGACGCGGTGCCCGACGCTCACGCCGCGCCGTCGGTGTAGCGATGCGCGTGTCGCAGGCGGTAGCGGTGCATAACGGGCCACCACGTGGAGCCACCGCTTGCCGAGGGCTCCAATGACTCGTGAGCCGCGGGTCTCAGGGCTCACCGGGATGTTTCCCCACAGCTTCTGCAGCACGGACATGCGGGAGAAAGGCTACGCCTTCCGCGCTGCGACTCGGCTGCCACCGGACGCGCCGGCACCCCGAGATCGTCAGGGCAACCGCAAGAAGGGCAGGTACTCGACGAGGTCGACAGCGCCCGGCTGCGGGAGCTCGTCCCGGAGGCACGTCGCCTTGTCGAGGGCCCTGTGCTGCTGAGCGATCGTCCACTGCTCGAAGGCCCGGCCCCGCGCGAAGCCGCGCAGCGCGGCCGCGATCGCGGTGCGCGCACGACTGAACGCGACGGCGCCGAGGGGCAGCGCATCGTCGAGCGCCTTCACCGTGAAGGAGCCGTCGAGCGTGCTGATGACAGCCTTCTTGCCGACCGGAAGCGTGAAGAGTCCATCCGGAGCCACCTGGGAGATCGCGAGGCCTCGCACCTTGCCGCCGAGCCACGGAGGAGCGGGCGACACTGCGACCGTCCGCACGAGCAGGCGGGGGTACGACCTGTAGAAGCTCTCGACGTCGGCTGCGGTGGGCGGCGGGACCCGCAGGCGCCGCTCGAGCTGCACGCGTCTCAGCTCGTCGGCGATGATCGCCTGCGCGTTGGCGACGCTCGAGCGTGCCTGGTGCAGGGCTGCGAGATAGGCGGAGCGGCTACCGCCGAACGAGGCGTCGATGACCGCCCGCTCCGCCCCGAGCACGGCGTCCCGGGTGACGTGGACGTAGCCGTTCTCGACGGCTCGCTCGAAGAGGGCGCTCATCGCGGCGTCCCGGTCGCCCGTGAGAACCTGGAGCGATCGCAGTGCGGTGACCGTGACCGAGCCCGACCCGGCGACCGCGCAGAGCGTGTCGGGGGGAAGTGCGATCTGACCCTCCGTGAGCGAGGAGTCGAACGTCGCGCCGACCGCTGCGGAGGCGTCGCAGAGGTCGGACGAGCGGGCCCACAGCCAGACGCACGCCGCCTTCGCCTTGTCCGGGTCGCTCTCGGCCGCATTCCACATCGCCCAGCCCCAGGACCAGATCGAGCCGGCGCCCGTGTCGGCGGCAACAGTCTTGGCGGCGAGCGCCTGCCACTTCGCCACCTCGAACCACGCACTCGACGGCTCGAGCCCGTTACGGCCGCCGGCTCCCTTCGCCGTCGCGAAGCTGACCATCAGGCCGAGTCGATTCGGGGCGATCCCGATGGAGGTGAAGTCCTCGAGCCCCCTCCGGTAGCGAAGCCGCAGCATCCGGTTGCCGAGCACAGGCCCGGCCTTCCACACCTGCGTCGCCGGGACGTATGCCTCCCGCACGATGTCCGCCACCTTCGCGACATCCAGCCACCAGCCGAGCGCCTCCCCGCCCGTGAACGGCTTGCTGTTCACGAGCAGGATCGGGTGGGCGCCGAGCCACGAGAGGTGCTGCAGGAACGAGAGGACGTTCGACCGGTACTGCGCGTTCGAGCTCGTCCAGGGCGTCGCGGTACGCGCGCCGTAGAGCTCGTTCTCGACGATCACCGGCGTCTTGCACCCGGTCTGCCGTACGGCGAAGTCGTACGCCTTCTGCGCCTTGGCGTCGATGGCGGCCGCATCGGCGGGCGCAGTCGGTGTTCCGACCCGGTTGTTCAGGTGCAGGTCGAAGTAGATCGTTGCAGCCCCGGTGGCATGCGCCTGCTGCGGGTAGACCGTCCCCGTCGTCACGGCGAGGACGGCACCGGGGCGCCCGAACGTCCGGAGCAGCGACGGCCAGCCGTAGTCCCCCCACACGGGCGAGCTTGTCGGGATACCGCACTGTCCGGCCCAGATGGGCGGGGCGACGGCCGCGCGACTCGACGGCGCAACGGCGCAGAATGCCGCAGCGGCGAGGAGGAAGCAGAGCAGCCTCTTCACGACCCCGACCCAGAGTACCGCGGTCGCACGACGGAGCTGAAGGGAAAGCACGGAGCGCGGCCGAGGGTGCGCCCTCGGCCGCGCCCAGCTCCGTCTACTCGTCGAGCGGCGACTCGACCTCGGGCACCTCTTCGGCCTCGATGTCCGAGCGCGGCTCACCGTTCGTCTCCAGGTCGCCGAAGTCGAGACCGAGGCCGGCGAGCGCGTCCGAGCCGTCGGTGCCGATCTCCTCGAGTGCCGCGAGCAGCTGCTCTTCGGTCTGCGGCCGGGCGAGCGCGCTTGCCGGCACCGAGTCGGACGGGCCGATCTCGATCGTGCGATACCGCTTGAGGCCGGTCGCCGCCGGGATCAACTTGCCGATGATCACGTTCTCCTTGAGTCCGAGCAACCGATCGACCTTGCCTTCGATGGCGGCGTCGGTCAGCACCTTCGTCGTCTCCTGGAACGAGGCCGCCGACAGGAAGGACTCGGTCGCGAGCGATGCCTTCGTGATCCCGAGGATCAACGGATCGGAAGTCGCCTGCTCCTTCTTCGCCTTCTTCACACGGGCGTTCTCGCGATCGAGGACGACCTTGTCCACGAGCTGCCCCGGAAGCAGATCGGTCTCGCCTGCGTTGTCGACGCGCACCTTCTTCAGCATCTGGCGGACGATCAGCTCGATGTGCTTGTCGTGGATCTCGACGCCCTGCGACTTGTAGACCTTCTGCACCTCGCCGACGAGGTACAGCTCGGTCGCCGTGTAGCCCTTGAGTCGCAGGAGGTCGGCCGGGTTGAGCGAGCCCTCGTGAAGCGCATCGCCGGGCTCGACGCGGTCGCCGTGCGCGACGAGCAGCCGCGTCCGTCGAGGCACCGTGACCGAGACCTCGTCCTCCTCGTTGCCGCTGTCGGGGACGATCGTGAGCTTCAGCTGTCGCTCCGTCTCCTCGATCGCCACCGTGCCGCCGATCTCCGCGAGCTCTGCGGCCCCCTTGGGATTCCGGGCCTCGAAGATCTCCACCACGCGCGGGAGGCCATGCGTGATGTCGGCTCCGGCGATCCCTCCGGTGTGGAACGTCCGCATCGTCAGCTGCGTTCCGGGCTCGCCGATCGACTGGGCGGCGATGATGCCGACCGCGTCTCCGATCTCCGACAGCTCCCCGGTGGCGAGGAAGGTGCCGTAACAGGCCCGGCAGACGCCGGCCTCGGCCTTGCACTTGAGCACCGAACGGACCGGGACCGAGAAGCCCTCGGCCGCCTCGCCGAGCTCGTCCACGATCTCGCGTAGGCGCGGAGGCGTGACCTCCTCGCCCTTGGCGGCGACGACGGTCTTACCCGGCTTGCCGCTGGCGAGCGGCTTGTGCACGTCCTCGGCGACGATCCGTCCGGCGACGCTCTTGTTCAGGCCGTCCGGCAAGAACAGCGGGACGTCGACGAACTCGTCGGTGCCGCAGTCCTCCTCGCGGATGATCACGTCCTGGGAGACGTCGACGAGGCGACGGGTCAGGTAACCCGAGTCGGCCGTGCGAAGCGCCGTGTCGGCGAGACCCTTGCGGGCGCCGTGCGTCGAGATGAAGTACTCGAGCACCGACAGGCCCTCCATGAAGTTCGCCTTGATCGGGCGCTCGATGATCTCGCCCTTCGGGTTCGCCATGAGCCCGCGCATGCCGGCCAGCTGGCGCAGCTGCGTGAACGAGCCGCGAGCCCCCGAGTTGGCCATCATGTAGATGGGGTTCAGCTCGTTGAGGTTCGCGAGCATCGCGTCCGCGACCGTGTCCGTCGCCTCCGTCCAGATGTTCACGATCGACTCGTGGCGCTCGGACTCGGTGATCAGCCCGTGCTCGTACGCCTGCTCGACCTTGCCGACGCGTTCCTCGTAACCGGCGAGGATCTTCTCCTTGTCGGGCGGGATGACGATGTCGTTCTTCGAGATCGTGACGCCGGCGCGCGTCCCGTACTGGAAGCCGAGCGTCTTGATCGTGTCGAGCACGGACGCGACGGCGTGCGCACCGTAGTCGTCGACGAGCGTCGAGATGAAGTCCCCGACCTCCCTCTTCGAGAGCGTTCGGTTGATGTACGAGTGATAGACGGGCCGATCGCCGTCCTGCTCGCCGACCGCGTCGTGGAGGGCACGATCGACCTCGGCGTTGAAGATCACGCGGCCCGGCGTCGTGACGAGGAGCTCGTCGTTCCACAGGTACTCGATCGGCTGCTGGAGCCCGACCTGCTTCGCGTCGAGCGCGAACTCGACCTCTTCCTCCGTCCGGAAGCGGCTCGGGCGCGGGTCCATGTCCGCGGCGACCACCCGGTCGAGGTCCTGCTCGGAGTAGGTGAGGTAGTACGACCCGAGCACCATGTCCTGCGTGGGAGTGGCGAGGGCACGGCCGGATGCCGGCGAGAGGATGTTGTTCGCCGAGAGCATCAGGATCCGCGCCTCGGCCTGCGCCTCCGCCGACAGCGGCACGTGCACCGCCATCTGGTCGCCGTCGAAGTCCGCGTTGAACGCGTGGCAGACCAGCGGGTGCACCTGAATGGCCTTGCCCTCGACGAGGGTCGGCTCGAAGGCCTGGATACCGAGGCGATGCAGCGTCGGCGCCCGGTTCAGCAGCACCGGGTGCTCCTGGATCACCTCTTCGAGGATGTCCCAGACCTCGCTGTGCATCTGGTCGACGTGCCGCTTCGCGGCCTTGATGTTCTGGACGATCTTCCGCTCGACGAGCCGGCTCATGATGAACGGCTTGAAGAGCTCGAGCGCCATCAGCTTCGGCAGGCCGCACTGGTACAGCTTCAGGTGCGGTCCGGCGACGATCACCGAGCGGCCCGAGTAGTCGACACGCTTGCCGAGCAGGTTCTGGCGGAAGCGGCCCTGCTTGCCCTTGAGCATGTCGCTCAGCGACTTCAGCGGTCGGTTGCCCGGGCCGGTCACCGCACGGCCGCGGCGGCCGTTGTCGAACAGCGCGTCCACGGCCTCCTGCAGCATGCGCTTCTCGTTGTTGACGATGATCTCGGGAGCACCGAGGTCGAGCAGCCGCTTGAGGCGGTTGTTGCGGTTGATCACGCGGCGGTAGAGATCGTTCAGGTCCGAGGTGGCGAAGCGGCCGCCGTCGAGCTGGACCATCGGGCGCAGCTCCGGGGGGATCACCGGGATCGCCTCGAGGATCATCCACTCGGGCCGGTTCTCGCTCGTGATGAAGGCGTTCACGACCTTCAGCCGCTTGATCGCGCGCTGCTGCTTCTGACCCTTCGAAGTGCGGATCGTCTCCCGCAGGCTGGCGGCCTCGGCCTCCAAATCGAGATCCTTGAGCAGGTCCCTGATCGACTCGGCACCCATCCCGCCGCGGAAGTAGACGCCGAAGCCGTACGGAGAGCCGAACCGGTCCTTGAGCTCCCGGAAGATCTGCTCGTCGTTGACGATCAGCTTCGGCTCCAGCTCGCGGAAGAGCTGCCACGTCTGCTCGAGCCTGCGCACCGCGTCGATCGCGGCCTCGCGCGCGTCCTCGCGCCGGGCCTCGATGTCGAGGTACATCTCGCGGACCTTCAACGCCCACTGGATGATCGCGTCGAGATCCTCCTTCTGGATGCGGCCGTCCGTGCGCAGACACAGGTCGTTCGCCAGCTCGCGGAGGTCGGCGCCCGGCTCCGCGGTATCGATCGTCTCGCGGAGCAACCCGTTGCCGAGCTCGCGTGCCCGCTCGAGGTTCTTCTTGTCGACGCCCTCGACGAGCTTCTCGTCGTCCTCGGTCAGCTCGGCGCCGGAGAGCAGCGCCTCCACGACGCGGTTGATGTGCTTCGTGATCGCACCCTTCTTCGACCCCGACGCCTTCTCGAGGTCCTTCTCGAGCGGGGCGAGAGCCGCCTTGATCTGCTCGGCCGCCGCCGCCACCTGGTCGAGCTCGCGCGGAGCGAGACGACGATCGTCGCGGATCGCCGCATTGCGGACCAGCTCGCGGATCTTCTTCGAGTCCTCGGTCGTGATCTGCGGGACGAGCTCGACGAAGAGTCCGCCGACGAGGCCGCGCGCGTCGTCGAGCGCGGGGAGCGTCTGCTCCTCGGCCCAGTTCGAGAGGCCGCGTGCCCAGAAGTCGTCGTCCTCGTCGAAGTTCCGCTCGCGCCCCTTGGCGAAGTATTCGCGCCGACGCGCGAGGCGGTCCTCGAGCGCGGCCAGCGCCTCGTCTCGGTCGACGTCGATGCGTTCGCCCTCCGCCTTGACCTGGTCTTCGAGCGCGTCGAGGTCCGCGGCCCGCTTCTCGACGTCGACGGCGGTCACGATCGAGGCGGCGAAGTAGAGCACCTTCTCGAGCTCGCGCGGAGCGATGTCGAGCAGATAGCCGATGCGGCTGGGAACACCCTTGAAGAACCAGATGTGCGAGACGGGCGCAGCGAGGTCGATGTGACCCATGCGCTCGCGACGCACCTTCTGCCGCGTCACCTCGACGCCGCAGCGCTCGCAGATGATCCCCTTGTAGCGGACGCGCTTGTACTTGCCGCAGTAGCACTCCCAGTCTCGGGTCGGGCCGAAGATGCGCTCGCAGAAGAGACCGTCCCGTTCGGGCTTGAGCGTGCGGTAGTTGATCGTCTCCGGCTTCGTGACCTCGCCCGAAGACCAGTCGCGGATCTGCTTGCTCGAGGCGAGCCCGATCCGAATCGCGTCGAAATCGTTGATGTCGATCACTGCTGTCTACTCAACTCCTCGCTCAGTCTTCGAGTTCAAGGTCAACAAGGTCTGCGTCGCCCGCCGGGCCGAGATCGGTGTCCATGTCCTCCTCGGCCTCCTCCTCATCAGAGACTTCCACCTCGTCGAGATCTCCCAGCGACTCGTCGGCGGGCAGAGTGAGCTCGCCGTCGGAGTCGATCCGCTCCTGTCCCTCCTCCTGCTCTTCAGCCGTCGGCTCGCGGCCAACGGCCCTGAGCGAGCCGGGCGAGAGATCGATGCCGAGCTCCTCGGCGGCGCGGAGGAGCTCGTCCTCCTCCTCGCGCACCTCGACCTCGCGCCCCTCGTCGGAGAGGACGTGGACGTCGAGGGCGAGCGACTGCATCTCCTTCAGGAGCACCTTGAAGGACTCGGGGATGGACGGCTCGGCGATGTTCTCGCCCTTGACGATCGCCTCGTACGCCTTCACGCGCCCGACGGTGTCGTCGGACTTGATCGTCAGCATCTCCTGGAGCGTGTAGGCGGCTCCGTACGCCTCGAGAGCCCACACCTCCATCTCGCCGAAGCGCTGGCCGCCGAACTGCGCCTTGCCGCCCAGCGGCTGCTGCGTCACGAGCGAGTACGGGCCGGTGCTCCGCGCGTGGATCTTGTCGTCGACGAGGTGCAGCAGCTTGAGGATGTACATGTACCCGACGGTGACCTTCTGCTCGAAGGGGTCGCCGGTACGCCCGTTGTAGAGCTGCACCTTGCCCGAGCAGCGCCGCCCCTCCGGCCGCTTCGGGTCGACGACGAACTGGATCGGCGACTCCGGATTCTGCTGCGTCCAGACGATCAGCGCCTCGTCGACGTCGCCGGGGGTCGCACCGTCGAAGACGGGCGTCGACACGGGAGTCGGGTTGCCGCCGTTCAGCACCTGCCGCCGATGCTTCCAGTCGACCTCGCCGTTGCGCTCGCCGTTCTCTGCGAAGACGCCGTGCGCAGCCGCCCAGCCGAGGTGGGTCTCCAGTACCTGGCCGATGTTCATCCGGCTCGGCACGCCGAGCGGGTTGAGGACGACGTCTACGGCGCGGCCGTCCGGCAAGAAGGGCATGTCCTCCTCCGGCACGATCCGCGCGATGACGCCCTTGTTCCCGTGACGGCCGGCCAGCTTGTCGCCCTCGGCGATCTTCCGCTTCGTCGCGACGTAGACGCGCACGAGCTCGTTCACGCCGGGCGACAGGTCGTCGCCGGCGTCGCGCGAGAAGGTCTTGACGTCGATGACGACGCCGCCCTCGCCGTGCGGCACCTTGAGCGACGTGTCGCGGACCTCGCGCGCCTTCTCCTTGAAGATCGCGCGGATCAGCTTCTCCTCGGCTGTCAGCTCGGTCTCGCCCTTCGGCGTCACCTTGCCGACGAGGAGATCGCCGGCCCCGACCTCGGCGCCGATACGGACGACGCCACGCTCGTCCAGCTGGGAGAGCGACTCCTCCGACCGGTTCGGAATGTCACGCGTGATCTCCTCGTCGCCGAGCTTGGTCGAGCGCGCGTCGATCTCGTACTCGTGGATGTGGATCGAGGTGAGGATGTCGTCGCGCACGAGCCGCTCGGAGATCACGATCGCGTCCTCGAAGTTGAAGCCCTCGAAAGGCATGAAGGCAACGAGGAGATTCGCACCGAGCGCGAGCTCGCCGGCGTCGGTCGAGCTGCCGTCGGCGAGCACCTCGCCGGCGCGCACCCTGTCGCCCAGACGCACGATCGGCTTGTGGTGGATGAGCGTCCCTTGGTTCGAGCGCATGAACTTCGTCATCGGGTACTCGTCCCGGCCGTCCTTCGTCTCGACGACGACCTTCTCGGCATCGACGTCGGAGACCGTGCCGGGCCGAGTCACGACGACAACGTCACCCGAGTCGACGGCGGCCCGGTACTCGAGGCCCGTGCCGACGAGCGGCGCCTGGCGTACGAGGAGCGGCACGGCCTGGCGCTGCATGTTCGCGCCCATCAGCGCCCGGTTCGCGTCGTTGTGCTCGAGGAACGGGATCAGGGCCGTCGAGACGGACACGATCTGCGCAGGTGAGACGTCCATCAGGTCGACGTCCTTCGGCGACGCCGTCACGGCCTCCCCCTCCGACGAGCGGCAGAGCACGGTGTCGGCGACGAACCTTCCGTTCTTGTCGAGCTCCGCGCTCGCCTGGGCGATCGTGTAGCGCGACTCCTCAACGGCGTCGAGGTAGACGATCTCGTCCGTCACCTTGCCGCCCGCAACGCGCCGGTACGGCGTCTGGATGAAGCCGAACTCGGAGACGGTCGCGTAGGAGGCGAGATAGCCGATCAGACCGATGTTCGGGCCCTCCGGCGTCTCGATCGGACACATGCGGCCGTAGTGCGTCGGGTGGACGTCGCGCACCTCGATCGGGGCGCGCTCGCGCGTGAGGCCGCCGGCCCCGAGGGCGCTGAGCCGCCGCCGGTGCGTGAGCCCTGCGAGGGAGTTCGTCTGGTCCATGAATTGGGACAGCTGCGAGGAGCCGAAGAACTCCTTCAGCGCGGCCACGACGGGGCGGATGTTGATGATCGTCTGCGGCGTGATCGTGTCGACGTCCTCCGTCGTCATCCGCTCGCGGACGACGCGCTCCATCCGGTAGAGGCCGACGCGGAACGCCTCCTGGATCAGCTCGCCGACGGTGCGGAGGCGCCGGTTGCCGAAGTGCTCGTACTCGTCGAGCTCGTTGGCGATCGGCGCGCGCGGCAGCGTCATCGCGTCGGCGGCGAAGTCCTTTGAGTCCTCGGGCACCCCGAGCTTCACCGGGAGCTCGATCAGGCGACGCACGAGCGCGACGATGTCCTCGGTCGTGAGCACCCGGACGCCCTCGGGGACGCCGACGCCGAGCCGCTGATTCAGCTTGTAGCGGCCCACCTTGGTCAGGTCGTAGCGCTTCGGGTCGAAGAAGAGGGCACGCAGGAGGTTCCGCGCGTTGTCGAGGGTCGGCGGCTCGCCGGGGCGCTGCTTCTTGAAGACCTCGATCAGCGCCTCTTCCTCTCGCGTCGAAGGATCCTTCTCGAGTGTCGCGACGATGTAGGAGGAGTTGTCGAAGAGGGCGAGGATCGACTCGTTGGACGACGTGTCGAGGGCGAAGCCGGTCGACGGGTCCTCCGCCGGGAGCGCGCGCAGGAGTGTGGTGACCGGCAGCTTGCGCTTCCGGTCGATGCGGGCGTACACGACGCCCTTCTTGTCGATCTCGAGCTCGAGCCACGAGCCCCGGCTCGGCATGAGGTTCGCCGTGAAGACCTGCTTGGTCGGGTCCTTCGGCTCCATCAGATACGCGCCGGGAGAGCGCACGAGCTGCGTGACGATCACGCGCTCGGTGCCGTTGATGATGAACGTCCCGTGGTCGGTCATCATCGGGAAGTCGCCCATGAAGACCGTCTGCTCGCGGATCTCGCCCGTGTCCTTGTTGACGAAGCGCACGGTCATCGAGAGCGGCGCCTGGTAAGTGAGGTCCTTCTCCCGACACTCCTTGATCGAGAACTGGGGCTCGCCGAAGCGGTAGTCGCCGAACTCGACGGCGAGGGAGCCGGTGTAGTCCTCGATCGGAGAGATGTCGTCGATCGTCTCCCGCAGCCCTCCGTCGAGGAACCACTGGAACGACGCCTTCTGGATGTCGATCAGGTTGGGGAGGTCGAGCACGTGCTCGATCCGGGAAAACGACTTACGCGCGCGGGGCGAAGCGACCGTGGTGGTCAAAGAGAACAGCCTCCCTTGAGACGTGCGAGATCAGGCGGAATCAGGAGAAATCAAGCGTGCGGGACTGCGGACGAGCGGAACGTAGGCGCAACCCGCTAGGGTACCGGAAGCGCCCCCCTTACCGCAAGCAAAAGCTGCGGCGGGTGCCGGTATGCGGAAAAACTGTAGCGCGGCGACTGCTGGACGGCAAGGACGGCAGTAGGTAGAGGCCAACAGCACGGGGCGCACCGGAGACTGAGGGTCTCCGGTGCGCCGGGTGCCGATCGCGGAAGCGAGCGTCGCCGCTCAGCTCTACGCGAGCTCGACGGTGGCGCCGGCCTCCTCGAGCTGCGCCTTGATCGCGTCAGCCTCTTCCTGGGCGATGCCCTCCTTGACCGGCTTCGGCGCCGAGTCGACGAGATCCTTCGCCTCCTTGAGTCCCAGGCCGGTCACGGCGCGGACGACCTTGATCACCTGGATCTTCTGCCCGCCCGCCTCCTTCAGAACGACGTCGAACGACGTCTTTTCCTCTGCCGCTGCCCCGTCGCCGCCGGCGGCCGGAGCCGCGCCGGGCGCCGCTACCGCAACCGGAGCGGCAGCCGTGATGCCCCACTCCTCCTCGATCTTGTTCTTCAGCTCGACGAGCTCGAGGACGGTCATGCTCCCGAGCGATTCGAAGATCTCGTCTACTGCAGCCACTTAGGCCTCCTCGCTCTCATCACTGACATCGTCTGAGGCGGACGCTGTGGCATCCGCCGGTGTGGACTCTTCCTCGCGGCCAGGCACCTCGGCGCCTTCAGCAGTCTCCGCCGGTGACGACTGCGCGGCCTGCGTCTCCTCCTCTGCGGCCGTCGACGCCTCGGTGCCTCCGAGCTGCTCGATCCGGGCCTCGAGCAGGCCGTGCAGGCTCTGCAGCGGCGCGTTGACGAGGCCGGCGAGCGCCGTGATCGGGGCGACGATGGCACCGATGACCTGGGCGCGCAGGATCTCGAGCGGCGGCAGCGTCGCGAGTCGCTCGACCTCCTCGGCGCTGACCACGCGTCCCTGCGTCAGGCCGCCACGGATCTCGAGCACGCGGGTTTCGCGCGCCGCGTCCGCGAGCGCCTTCCCC
>OBLQ010000819.1_pt1 | contig 11883 bp, 7 predicted proteins | sample 1519881 | NCBI WGS metagenome assembly OBLQ01 (sample SAMN01911456, study PRJEB22533) | soil metagenome | biome: Soil | place: Malaysia | collected 2012-04-30 | depth DG_metagenome m | reverse complement strand
ACGCGCCGGGCTATGCAGGGCGCTCACGCGGCGACGCCGGTCGAGATGCGCCGCGACGGCGCCCCCGCAATCTCGGCCAATGACCGAGAAGGAGAAAGCGCGGCGGCGCGTTATGCGCGCGGCTCGTTCGACGATGAGAGCGACCCGGCAGATTCTGAATTCGGCGATGAAGCGGCCAGCCCGACGATCACCGCCTCGCGCGTCAATGGCGCAGCGCTCGCCTTGCGTCCGGTCGAGGAGCCGCAACTTGACGCCGAAGAAGCTGTTGCTCTCGACGCGATTCCGGCCGCTGCGCCTTCTTCGCTCGCCGGGCTCGTCGTCGTCGCCGGCGATGGCTCGCCCTTGGCGACGGTCGCCTCGGCCGGCGGGGCGGCGCGCATCGTCTATGTCGCGCGCTCGACGGACGATCCCCATATCGAACCAGCGCGCGCCGCTGGGGCGGACGTTGTTGCGATCGCCGATCGCGCGCTGAGCCCGGGGCGTGCGCGCAACGCCGGCTATCGACAATTGAAGCGCGGCATGCCGAACCTCGCCTATGTTCAATTCGTTGAAGCAGGCTTCATACTTGACGCCGGTTGGATCGACGCGGCGGTTGACTTCATGCAGCGTCGACCCGAAGTCGCCGCGATCGAAGGTCACGTTTGCGAGCGCTTTGCGCGCGGCTCAGCGTTCAACGCCGCCGCCGAACGCGCAATTGAAGGCGAGGACGGCGAAATCCAATCGGTCGGATCGACCGCCTTCATGCGCGCCGACGCTTTTGAGGCGGCGGGCGGCTTTCGCGGCGATCTTCCGGTCAACGAGACGCGCGATCTTTGCGTGCGTCTGAGGCGCAGGGGCGAGCACATCTGGCGTCTCGATTGCGCGATGGGAATGCGCGATTCAAATCTCGGCAACTTTTCCGACTGGTTCGCCTATGCCCGGCGCGCCGGTTATGAATATGCGCATGGCGCCGCGCTTCACGGCGCACGGCCCGAGCGGCTATTCCTGCGCGAGAAGTCGCGCGCGTCATTCTGGGGGGCCGGGCTGCCGATCCTTTTGGCGCTTGCGGCGGTCGGCGCGTGGTTTGCAGTCGGCCGGCTGGGACTTCCTTTCAACGCGCTTGCGGCCGCCGGCGGCGTTCTGGCGGCGGGCGCGTTCATCTATCTCCTCCGCATCTTCGCGATCGCCTTGCGTCGGGGAGCGGGCAGGCCGAGTTCATGGGCCTACGCGTTCTTGTTGACCCTCGGCCATGCGTCCGAAGCCTTCGGCGCCTGGCGCTATCATTTCGGCGGCTCGCGGGCGGAGCGCGCGAAACGCGCTGCCGCGTGAGCGCATCCGCGAAGGAACCGGGCCCCGGATGAAGGTCGCCTACCTTGTGAATCAATATCCCGGCATCAGTCACAGCTTCGTGCGCCGCGAGATCGCAGCGCTCGAACGGGCAGGCTGTGCGGTCTGCCGATTTGCAGCGCGACCTTCAAAACAAGGCGTGATAGCCGAGGAAGATAAGGCCGAAGAAAAGCTGACGCGCTATATCGTCCGTACGCCGAAGACAAAGATCGTCGTCGATATCACCTCTTCTTTCCTCGCCGCGCCTTTGCGCAGTCTCGGCGCTTTCGGCGCTGCCTTGCGGCTCGGATGGCGTTCGGAGGCGGGCCTTGTTCATCATGTGATTTATTATGCTGAGGCGATGGCGCTCGCGGCATGGCTGCGGCGCGAAAATCTCGCCCATATTCACGCGCATTTCGGCACCAATTCGGCGACAGTCGCGATGCTTGCCGCACAGGTCAACGCCGCCGGCTTTTCGATGACGGTCCACGGGCCTGAGGAATTCGACAAGTCGGGGCTCATCGGGCTTCCCGAAAAAATCAAAGCTTGCCGGTTCGCCGCCGGCGTATCGAGCTATGGCGCGAGCCAGCTCCGCCGGCTTGTCCCCCCCGACTATTGGGGCCGCATCAAGATCGTGCGCTGCGGCGTTGAAAAAGACTTTCATGAAAGCCGCGCCGCAATCTCGCCAGCCCGCGATCAATTCGTCTCGATTGGGCGCCTCAGCGAGCAGAAGGGACAGATGACGCTGATCGAAGCGGCGGGGCTCCTGAAAGAGAAAGGGCGCGCCTTTACGGTGACGCTAATCGGCGACGGCGAGATGCGCCCTGTCCTCGAAATGGCGATCCGCCGACATGATGTGGCGGACCGCGTCTTCCTCGCCGGCTGGAAGACGCCGGTTGAAGTCCGCGCCGCGCTTGAGAGAGCGCGCGCACTCGTTCTGCCGAGCTACGCCGAAGGCCTGCCGGTGTCGATCATGGAGGCGTTCTCGCTCGCCCGACCCGTCATCTCGACCTATATTGCAGGGATTCCCGAGCTTGTCGTTCCGGGCCAAAATGGCTGGCTCGTCCCGGCGGGCGACGCTGAGGCGCTGGCGGAGGCGATCGCCGCCGCGCTCGATGCGCCTGATGCGGACATTCTCGCCAAGGGCCAGGCGGGCCGCGCGCGCATCGTTGCAAAGCATGATATCGATGCGATCGCGAAAGAACTGATGGCGCTGTTTGCGCCCTATGAGGCCGCATGATGTCGCTCCTAGAAGCTCTGATCGCCGTCCCGGTGTTTTTTCTTCTGGCGCTCAGCGGCTTTTTTGCGCTTGAGGTTTTAGGCGCCCTCCTGCCGCTGCGCCGAGCAACGACGGCCCCGGCGGGCCGGCTCGCGGTCGTCGTTCCTGCGCATAATGAAGGCGCGCATCTTCTCCCGACGCTTTCCGACATCAAAGCGCAATTGCGCGAGAGCGACCGGCTTATCGTGGTCGCCGATAATTGCGACGACGATACGGCTGCAATCGCGATGCGCGCGGGCGCAGCCTGCCTCATCCGAAAGGACCCGGAGCGGCTCGGCAAGGGCTATGCGCTTCAATTCGCGCTTGACAAGTTGCGCGAAGATTCGCCGGCCGTCGTGATGTTCATCGACGCCGATTGCCGGCTTGCGGAGGGCGCGATCGCGCGGATCGCGGGCGCGGCCGCCGCCGCAGGGCGGCCCGCACAGGGGCTCTATCTCATCAAAGCCGGCGAAGATGCGCCCGCTCGGCGCCGTGTCGCCGAATTCGCCTGGCTCGTCATGAACCGGGTGCGCATGAGAGGCCTTTTCACCCTGTTTGACGTCTGCCGGACCACAGGCTCGGGCCTTGCACTTCCTTGGAAGATTGCGGCGAGCCTTGATCTTGCGTCGGAGGAAATCGTCGAAGATCTCGCGCTGACGGTTCATCTCCTCGCCGAAGACGCCGCGCCGGTTTTCGTTGAGGACGCGCTCATTTCGAGCGAATTTCCGCATTCGGATGAAGGCGCCGTCGCCCAACATGCTCGTTGGGAGCACGGCTCGCTGCGCATTGCATTGCGCCGTGCGCCGGGCATGTTCGTTAATGCGGTCGGCGAAGCCGACATCAGCCGAGCGGCTATGGCGCTCGACATTGCGATCCCGCCTTTGACTCTTTTTGCAACGATCCTCAGCGGCGCGTTCGTGGCGGGGCTTTTCCTCGCCGCACTCCATATGGAGCTGCCCTTCGATCTGGCGTCATCGGCGCTCGGCGTTTTCGCGGTCGCCATTCTTATCGCGTGGCTTGTCTTCGGGCGGAGCGCCCTGCCGCCGAGCGCGCTTGGCGCGATCGCCGGCTATGCCCTCGACAAGGTGAAAGTTTACGGCCGCAACGCGCGTGAAACGACGAAGCGCTGGACGCGCGCCGATCGTTCAGGCCCGGAGAGCGGCCATGACGGCTGAAGCGACGGAAATCGGCTTTGTCGCGATCGGCCGCAATGAAGGCGAACGATTAAGGCGTTGCCTTGCCGCATTGCCGCGAGAGAGCCATCCCGTCGTTTACGTCGACTCCGCCTCGAAAGATAACAGCGTTGCAGCGGCGAAAGCGCTCGGCGTTGTTGTGGTTGCGCTCGATGAGTCAACGCCGCTGACGGCCGCACGAGCCCGCAATGAAGGCTTCGCCCGCCTCATCGCCGATGCGCCGAACACGGATTATGTGATGTTCATCGATGGCGACTGCGAATTGGCGCCCGGATTCCCGATAGCGGCGCGTGCTGTTTTCGAAAGCGATTCTTCCTGCGGCGTCATTGCGGGGCGCGTGCGCGAGCGCAACCGCGATGCGACGATCTATAATCGCCTCTGCGATCTCGAATGGGCGGGGCCTCAAGGCGAAATCTGCGCGACCGGCGGCATCTTCATGATTCGCCGCCTGCTTTTTGAGAAAGTCGGCGGCTTCAATCCGATGATCGTCGCCGCCGAGGACGACGAGCTTTGCATCCGATTGCGCGAAGCGGGCGCCAAGATCTGGCGCGTCGCCGACGATATGTGCTTTCACGACGCGGAAATGACGCGGTTCGGGCAATGGTGGCGGCGCGCGGTGAGGGCCGGCCACGCCTACGCCCAAGTAGGCGCGCTCCACAAAAGCTATTTTCTCCCCGAGCGCCGGCGGGCGATCGGCTGGGGTCTTCTTCTGCCCGCCCTATCGATCGGCGCCGCGCCCTTCACGGGTGGGTGGAGCGTCCTCGCTCTCGCCCTTTATCCCGTGTCCTATGTCAGGACGCGGATGAGACTCTTGAATGAAGGATCGTCCGCCGCCGACGCCGGCCTTTTCGCGGCCTTCCTAACGCTTTCGAAATTTCCAAACCTTATCGGCATGGCGGGCTATTGGCGAAAACGTCTGGCGGGCCGGCCGGTTGGAATTGTCGAGTACAAATGACGCGCAACGCCGATTCAAAAACGATAACGCCCGTCAAAGTCGGGCTCATCGGCGCCGGCTATATCGCAAACTGGCACGCCGCGGCTTTAAAGCGCGTCAAGAATGCGCGGCTCGTCGCCGTTTCGGACAGGGCGCCGTCCGCGGCGGAAGGCTTCGCGGCCCCCCGCGGCCTCAAGACGTGCGCCTCGCTCGGAGCCATGCTGGCCGAGGTCGATTGTGTTCATGTGCTGACGCCGCCCGCCGCCCATTACGGTATCGCGCGGGAGGTCCTCGACGCCGGCAAGCATTGCTTTGTCGAAAAGCCGATGACGCTCGACGCCAATGAAGCAAGGGCGCTCGGCGCGCTCGCCGAAGCGAAAGGCGTCGCGCTCGGCGTCAATCATAATTTTCTCATGCTGCCCGGCTATGAGCGTCTGAAGGCTGACATCGCAAATAACGTCATCGGGCCGGTCGACACCTTCGCTGCGAATTGGCGCTACGCTTTCGCGCCGCTGCGCTCAGGTCCATACGACATATGGATGCTGAGGGAGCCGCAAAACCTACTCTATGAAATCGGCTCGCATCTCTTCGCCTTCGTCGCTGATCTCCTCCCGGAATTCAAAGCGCGCGACGTTTATCTGCGCTATCCGATCGAAATCCCGGGCGGCGTCACGCAATTTCAAGCCTGGCGCATTTCAGGGCTCGCGGACGATAGCGCGGCGACCATCGACATCTCGCTGATCGAGGGCCATGACGACCGCTCGATTGAATTGCGCGGACTCGGCGCTTCGGCGCGCTTCGATTTCGCGAATGACGCTTATCTTTTATCGCGGACGCCGACGGGCGACATCGTCGCCGGTCCGCTTGCGACGCAGCTTTCGCTTGCCGGTCAGGCGGTACGGACCGGTCTCGCCAATGCGGCGCGACAAGCCGTCTCGCTCAATGAGCTCGCGCCCTATGGTCTTTCCATCGCGCGCGCTTGCCAGAGCTTTTATCGCTCGCTCGCCGCCGACGCGCCGGTCGATCCGCGATTGAGCGCGGATCTCGCCGCGCGTTCGGTCGCCATGATGACGGAAGCGGCCGCGATAGCTGCGGCGCAATTCAGGCGACGGGCCAGCGTGACCGCGATTGGTGAACGCCTCAAACCAAGAATGCTTGTCATCGGCGGCGCCGGCTTTATCGGCCGACCCTTGGTCGAGGCGCTTGCCGAAAAGGGATATGGCGTTCGCGTCTTTTCACGCGGGCGCCCGCCGGGCTTTGAACGCGCCGATGGACGCGTCGAACCCTTCACGGGCGATTTGAGATCGGAAAGCGACCTGCTTGCGGCGATGGAAGGGATTGACGGCGTCTTCCACCTTGCCCGCGCGACGGAAAATAGCTGGGACGGTTATCTCAAAAACGATGTCGCCGTAACGCGCCTTATCGGCGAGTGCTGCCTCAAGGCGGGCGTCAAGCGGCTCGTCTATACCGGCACCATCGACAGCTACGACGCTTCCCGGAAAGACCGTCCGATAACGGAGGAAACGCCCTTCGAGCATCTCGAGGAGCGCAATCTCTATGCGCGCTCCAAGGCGGCCTGCGAGGCGGCGCTGGAGACGCTCGCTGCTGAAAAGGGTCTGCCGCTCGTTATCGCGCGCCCCGGCGTCGTGATCGGCAAGGGCGGGCCTTTGCAGCATTGGGGGATTGCGATGTGGCGGGGCCCCGCCGCCTGCCGACTCTGGGGCAAGGGCGACAATATCTATCCCTTCCTGTCGGTCGACGATTGCGTAGAAGGGCTCGCCCTCGCGATGACGACGCCGGGCGTCGAAGGCCGCTCCTTCAATCTCGTCGGCGAGCCGCTTTTGTCGGCGAAAGATTATTTCGACGAAATCAGCCGGCTTTACAGTCTTTCCTTCCGCGCGTCGCCCACGCCGATCTGGCGCTATTACGCGATCGATGTTGCGAAATATTGGGCGAAACGCCTCCTCGCGCGAAAGAAGGACATTGTGCGCCCGAGCTATCGCGACTGGAAATCACGGGCGAAGCTCTCGCGCTTTGGCAACGAAACGGCGAAATCGGCGCTCGGCTGGCGGCCTGAGAGCGATCGCGCGCGATTCATTCAAAATACGATTGCGGACGCCAATCTCTTCGGCGCGCCATTGAAGAACGACGCGCCGGCTTTGGCGGCGCGCGCGCCGGCCTCCGATGCGTACAGGGCGGAAGCAAGATGACGACGGCGCGGGAAGGGGCGTTCCTTCGCGACGCAGTTTAAGACGCGGTCCGGAGCCGGCAATAACGTCGATTGGCGGGCGAAACGACACGAGTTCATGAGTGAATTGCTGTCGCCGATCGTCGCGCGCTGGCTCAAGAAGCAGGGAAGTCGGTAGTGCGCTGGCGCCGTTCGCCGCGGCCGGGCGCCGCTCTCTTGCTTTTCAAGAGAGCACGTTAGCCATCCCATTCCGAGCGAACGCTTTCGTCGTCTTCTCTCGCCAAGTTTTCGGTCTTCAGTTCGGCGAATTCCGCTTCATCGAGAAGGCGATGGAGCGCCCACACAGCGGCTCCTCTTACGAGCGGCGAAGCGTCATCGAGGCGCGCTTGCGCCGCGCCGGCGAGCCTTGCGTCGCCTGAATTGCCAATCGCGATCATCACGTTGCGGACGAAGCGGTCGCGGCCCGTGCGCTTGATGGCTGAGCCGGAAAAGAGCGCGCGGAACGCCGCATCGTCGAGCGCGGCGAGGTCTGCGAGCTTCGGCGCATTTAGTTCGTCGCGCGCCTGGAGCGCGGCCTCGCGCGCGCGGGCTGCGAATTTGTTCCACGGACAGACGGCGAGACAATCATCGCAGCCATAAATGCGATTGCCCATGGCGGCGCGGAGTTCTCTCGGAATCGGCCCCTTATGCTCGATCGTGATGTAGGAAATGCAACGGCGCGCATCGAGCTGATAGGGTGCAGGAAAAGCATTTGTCGGGCAGATATCGAGACAGGCGCGGCAGGCGCCGCAATGATCCGCATCCGGTTCGTCAGGCGCGATTTCCAACGTTGAAAAAACCGCGCCGAGAAAGAGCCAGGAGCCGCGCCGGCGCGAGACGAGATTGGTGTGCTTCCCCTGCCAGCCGATTCCGGCGCGCTCGGCGAGCGGCTTTTCCATGACGGGTGCGGTATCGACGAAGACTTTGACCTCGCCGCCCAATGTCTGCGTCATCCAACCCGCGAGCGTCTTGAGACGTTTCTTGACGACGTCGTGATAGTCGCGCCCGCGCGCATACACCGAGATCGCGCCGAGATCTTTCCTTTGAAGGGCGGCGAGCGGGTCGCTTTCAGGTCCATAATTCACGCCGAGCATGACGACGGAGCGCGCCGCTGGCCAGAGCGCATTCGGCGCGGCGCGTTCGCTTGCGCGCGCTTCAAGCCAAACCATATCGCCATGGCGGCCGGCGGAAAGGAAAGATGAAAGCCGTTCGCCTTGCGCAAGCGGCGCCGTGGCGCTGGCGACGCCTGCAGCATCGAAGCCGAGTTCGATTGCCTTCTTTCGCACCGCATCGGCGCGCGTCTTCGGGCTCGGGTCAGGAATCGAGGACATAATCGAAGTAGCGGAAGTTAGAACATGTCGAGTCCAGCACGACTGGCTCTAAACTGTCCGAGCGCGCTACGAAAGACGGCTGGAAGCCTAATTGGTTGATGGTCGAGATTATCCCCGCCAGAATCGAGGAAGCTGGAAACGAGCGCGTCCCTTTTGCGCCAATAACGTTGGCCAGGCGCAGGCGGACGAACGGCGCCAGACTACTCTATCGTGAAAGAGAATATCGCCAGATGATTTTTCCGGCATTCTTCCGGCAGCGGCTTGGCCAATCGCCAGTTCGCCATGGCTTCGACCGCATTCTTGCCGAATTTTGCTTTCTCAAGATCCGCTAATACAATCGTTCTTTCGACACCTGTGTCGTTAAGATCGTATCCGATCACTATGCCTCCTATAAGGCCGGCATTAACGGCGGACGCAGGATAGTTTGGCAGTTCGCGGCTTTTCCAATTATCATCGGCGTCACAATATTCAGGATGTGGATTTTCCCAGCGCACTTCGCTTTCAACTGTGCTGCGGGCTTGAGCCGTTTCGAACGCGGATTTGAGGTCTTCTCCGGTCGGCAGCCGCGAACCAGTTTTCGTCTTCCAAGTTGATCCATAGGCATTCGCAAGGGCGGCGACAGACTGGCGCCACGATATCAACCGGGCGAGCAGCGGGTCGAATCGATCGATGTCCGCCTGAGGAGGAAACAGCGGAAATGCGGCGTCGAAGAGGGCGATGGCTTCGATGATGTCCTTTTCGGCGCGGTCCGGGCGAGTGATCCGAACACCGCCCGCAAGCAAAAGTGATTGGGCAAGCAAGCTCGGGTAGGGGGGATCGAGCTTCGAGGCGGCTTCGACCGCCTTATCGGCATCCGACTTCGCCGCTGAATATTTGTGCTTGTTGGCGTTGTATTGCGCCAAAACAAACCACCCGAGCGCCAAAGCTTCTGAAATCCGGCCCGGTGCGGTCGGCTGGTTCGCAAGGAGAGATTCGAGCGCCAGCGCACGTTCGTGATTCTCTATATCGACGGTGAGGCCGGTCTCTGCGACCCTTAGCTCGAGCTCGGCGGGGTCAAGCTCGCCCATGCCTTTGCGTGTAATTGCGAGCGCCCGCTCATACGCTTCAAGCGCTTTTGCCGGTGCATGAGGGGCTATGAGATTCGCATAATTCAAGGCGAGAATCGCCGTCGTGGCGTGATCGCCAAGCTCCTTTTCTGCGGCCCGCCAAGCGGCTTCACCGTGCTCAAGGGCGCCGGCGAGATCGCCGGCGGCGAACGCTGCTGAATAAAGTTTGTATTCGCTGCGGTGGTCCGCCATCGCCGGGCTCGCCGCTAGTGGAAGGAATAGGCAAAAGAAAATTAGTTTCCAGCGCATTCCCGCGACCTCATAATTTTGTATACAGCACGCAGCTGAAACTGTGGCGAGAATATCACTCGATCTTTCAAAGTCCAGAATTTCTTGATTGACGCTCTCAGAAGTCAAGGTCGTCATAATGAGCGGAGGGCGGCAGGCCGTCGACGCGATCGGCGAGCAGCGGGCGAAAGCTCGGCCGGCATTTCATCCGCGAATACCACTCCTTGACCGAAGAGAATTCCGACCATGGAACGGCGTTCAGATAATCACTCGCCGAAAGATGCGCCGCCGCGGCGATATCGGCGAGGCTCATTTTCTCGCCGGCGAGCCAATGGCGCCGGTCGAGAAGCCAAGCGAGATAGTCGAGATGCCATCGCATCCGCTCGGCGGCCTCGCGATAGGGCTCAGGGTCGGCGCGGCGACGGCCCGCCAGGCGTTCGTCGACGCGCCGTCGCACGATCTGCGCGTTCACTTCGCGCTCGAACTTGCCGTCGAACCATTGCGCGACCCGTCGCGCTTCGGCCCGCGCCGCCGACGTCCCAGGCAGGATCGGCGCCCCGCCATAGGCCTCTTCCAGATAATCGGCGATGACGAGACACGGCGCGACGGCGATTTCCCCGCCGGTCGGGGGCTCGTCGATCAGGACTGGGATTTCGCCCGCCGGATTGCGCGCGAGAAGCTCAGCGGGCGCTGCCCATGGCGGCGCCTCGACGAGCCGGACGGTTAATCCTTTTTCCGCCAGAACCACCCGCACGATTCTGGAGGCGGGATCGAGCGGCATATGAAGAAGCGCGCGCATCGCGGTGAGGTATCAGGGATTAGGGATTCGAAGAAGAAGCCTCTCGCCTTTTCCGCCCGACTCTCGATTTCCGGCGTTCCGCTTTCGGCTTGCGATTTACCGCCCCCCCCCCCCCCCGGCAGGTGATTTGCTTCTGCGCGCTTAAGGCGGGTGGAGCCCCGCGCCGCTTTGAAACAACTCTCGGGCGAATCAGGGAGAGCCATGGACGACTGGGCGGCCGAATCCCGTTTTGAGGCAGCCTGGCGGCGCCCGGCGCCACGCGCGCGCCAACTCGCCATGATGCTGTACGGATGGTGCGAGCCGGGCTGGGTTTTTCTGATCGCGATTCTGGCGGCGCTTCCGTTCATTCTCGCGGCGGCCTTCTCGCCGGCGCTTCTCAGCCTGCAACCGACCGCGCAAATGATCGGGCCGATCGCCGATGCGCGGGCGATAGCCGCCGGGGCGGCGACCCTCAAATCCTCGCCCGCGCCGTTCTATTCGCTTCTCCTCCTCGCCGGCGATCTCTTCGCGGACGCGCCGGGCCGTATTCATCTCCTCGCCAAGGCGATCGCCGCCGCTCTTGTCGCCTATCCTTTCGCCTATCTCGCTGCTGCGCGATTTCCAGCGGCGCTGGCCGTCTTGATGACCGCCGCGCTCGCCGCCTATGTCGCTGCGCCCTTCGCCGGGCCGCAAGACATCGCGCTCGCCTTTTTCGTGATGACCGCGCTTGCGCTGATTTGTTCGCCTGCGGATCAAGACACCGGTCGCGCGCGGCTTGAGGGTGCGATCGCCGGCGCCGGCCTCGTCGTCCTATGGATCATGAATCCGGCCTTCTCCCTCGCCGGCTTTCTGGCGCTCGCCTTTTGCCCTGTCGTTACGGGTCTCGCCGGCGCCGCGCGCTATGTCGCCGCCGCGCTTGTCTTCGCCATCGGGGCCGCCATCATCGAAATCGTATCGCCCGGCCTTAATGTCGCGCGCGCCGCGGCGGCCGCAACGATGTTCGACGCCGCTGCAGCGGCCGGAGGAGAAGGCGCGATCGCGCTCACCGGCATCGCCGCATCGGCGATCGTCGTCATTGTTGTAGCCGGCATTTTCGGCGGACCGGAACATTGGCGCGGCTGGGGCGCAGGCGCGGCGCTTTTTGTCGTTGCGCTCATCGCAGCGCGGCTCGCGGAAGCCAATGCGACGCCGATCATCGTAGCCGCCGCGGCGCTTGCCTGTCTGTCGACAGCCTCGCCTTTCTATGACGGCGTCTTCCGCAATCATGACCGCGCCAGCGTCTCGATCGCCATTGCGGCGGCCAGTCTGACGCTGTTCTGGACGGGCGCCATCGTCGTCCATGCCACTGGACAATTCTTCCTCCAGCACGGCGCCGCGGATGAAGCACCCGCCAATATCCGCGCTGAGCTTGGTCTTGTTCAACCTGGCGGGCCGACCATTGCGCGCTGGATCGAAGAGGGTCGGTTTTCGACGCCCGAAGCGCGCGATCTTTTTGCGCTCGCGCCGGTCGATCAGTCCGAAAT
>OBLQ010000818.1_pt1 | contig 11895 bp, 9 predicted proteins | sample 1519881 | NCBI WGS metagenome assembly OBLQ01 (sample SAMN01911456, study PRJEB22533) | soil metagenome | biome: Soil | place: Malaysia | collected 2012-04-30 | depth DG_metagenome m | reverse complement strand
TTGCTGTGCAAACTCGGCTGGACCCTCGTCTGTCAAGAACAACGCGATGGCGTCGCCGACGATAATGATGCCGGCGCCGATAAACCATGGAAGCAATCTGTTGTGCCGCATGACAACCTCGTCTTCAGATGACGTGCTTGAATAACGCACATGCGGCGCCATGTTCTTGATATAAATCATCCGCAATCGAATGCGGTTCTGCCCCTGCAGGCCGATCGATCGGTTCGTCCCGATGAGCCGCAAGACGTCAATGTACGGCGTGACTTGGCCCGGGTTCCTCAAGACGCCCGAGCGGATCGGCGCCGCCGTCGAATTCCGATCCGTTTAGGGTCAGTCCACGCTTTCCGGCCGAGACCTTGACGGTTCCGCCGTCTGCGACCTTTCCTTCCAGAATGAGGCTTGCGAGGGGATCCTGCAGGTTGCGCTGAATGACGCGTTTCAATGGGCGCGCTCCGAAGACGGGATCGTATCCGGCATTGGCGAGCCAGGCTTTGGCCTTCGCGTCCAGGGTCACTCCAATCTTGCGGTCGGAGAGAAGCCTTATCAGGCGTTCGATCTGGATTTCGACGATCGTGTCCATCTGGGAACGCGTAAGCCGGTGGAAAAGAATGATCTCGTCGAGCCGGTTCAGGAATTCCGGGCGGAAATGCGCGCGTACGGCCGCCATGACCTGACCGCGCACTGCCGTCGAATCTTCGTCTTCGGGCTGGGCTGCCAGATATTCGGCGCCCAGATTCGAGGTGAGAATGATCACGGTGTTCCGAAAGTCGACCGTGCGGCCCTGGCCGTCGGTCAGCCGTCCGTCGTCGAGCACCTGCAGCAGCACGTTGAAGACGTCGTGATGCGCCTTCTCGACTTCGTCGAAGAGCACGACCTGATAGGGACGCCGGCGAACCGCTTCGGTGAGCGCACCGCCCTCTTCATAGCCGACGTAGCCCGGAGGCGCGCCGATGAGACGCGCGACCGAATGTTTCTCCATGAACTCCGACATGTCGATGCGGACCATGGCGGAATCGTCATCGAAGAGAAACGCAGCGAGCGCCTTGGTGAGTTCCGTCTTTCCGACGCCAGTCGGACCGAGGAACAGGAACGAGCCGATAGGCCGGTTCGGATCCTGCAGCCCCGCGCGCGCGCGGCGCACCGCATTCGAAACGGCGCGCACCGCTTCGGATTGGCCGACGACGCGTTTTTCGAGACTCGCTTCCATGTGCAGGAGCTTTTCGCGCTCGCCCTCGAGCATCTTGTCGACGGGTATGCCGGTCCAGCGCGAGACCACGGCCGCAATGTGTTCTTCGGTGACGGCCTCGTTGACGAGGCGATCGCTGTCCTTCCCCTCCGCCGTCTTGAGCTTCTTTTCGAGGTCGGGGATCACGCCGTAAGCGAGCTCTCCCGCCCGCGAAAGATTGCCTCGGCGCTGGGCGATTTCGAGTTCCTGGCGGGCCTTGTCGAGATCCTCCTTGAGCTTCTGCACGGATTGGAGCGATTTCTTCTCCTCGTTCCAGCGCGCGGTCAACGCGGACGATTTCTCCTCCAAATCGGCGAGTTCGGATTCCAGCTTTTCAAGGCGATCCTTGGAGGCCTTGTCGGATTCCTTCTTCAGCGCCTCGCGTTCGATCTTGAGCTGGATGATGCGCCGGTCGAGTTCGTCCAATTCCTCGGGTTTGGAATCGACCTGCATACGAAGGCGGCTCGCCGCTTCGTCCATCAAATCGATGGCTTTGTCCGGGAGGAAGCGATCAGTGATGTAGCGGTTGGAAAGCGTAGCGGCGGCAACGATGGCGCCGTCGGTGATCCGCACGCCATGGTGGACTTCGTATTTCTCCTTGAGCCCGCGAAGGATCGAAATCGTGTCGGCGACGGAGGGTTCGGAAACGAATACGGGCTGAAAGCGCCTTGCGAGCGCGGCATCCTTCTCGACATGCTTGCGATATTCGTCGAGCGTCGTCGCGCCAATGCAATGGAGCTCGCCGCGCGCAAGCGCGGGCTTCAAGAGATTGGACGCATCCATCGAGCCTTCGGCTTTCCCGGCGCCGACGAGCGTATGCATCTCGTCGATGAAGAGGATGACCTTTCCTTGTGCGGCCGTGATCTCCGAAAGGACGGCTTTCAGCCGCTCCTCGAATTCGCCGCGAAATTTTGCGCCGGCGATAAGCGCGCCCATGTCGAGCGCCATCAGCCGCTTGTCGCGCAAGGACTCCGGCACGTCGCCATTGACGATGCGCAGCGCGAGCCCTTCGGCGATTGCGGTCTTGCCGACACCCGGTTCGCCGATAAGGACAGGATTATTCTTGGTCCGCCGGGACAGCACCTGGATCGTGCGGCGAATTTCTTCGTCTCTGCCGATGACCGGATCGAGCTTTCCCTTGCGGGCGAGGTCGGTGAGGTCGCGGGCATATTTCTTGAGCGCGTCATAGGCGTTCTCGGCCGTTGCGGTGTCTGCGGTGCGGCCTTGGCGCAAGTCGTCGATCGCCTTGTTCAGCGCTTGCGCGCTGACACCGGCGTTCTTCAGCGCGTTCGCCGACGGCGTACCGGAACTCATCGCGATCGCCTGAAGGAGCCTCTCGGCGGTAACGAAGGAGTCGCCCGCCTTCTTGGCGAGATCCTGTGCAAGATCGAAAACGCGCGCGGTTTCGGGCGCGAGATAGACCTGGGCGTTCGCTCCCTGAACTTTGGGGAGCTTGGTGAGGGCCAGTTCGACCGCCTGATGGGCCTCCTGGGGCTTCCCGCCTGCGGCCTGAATAAGATTGGCGGCCATCCCCTCTTCGTCGTCGAGGAGGACCTTCAGCAAATGCTCGGGGGTCAGTTGTTGATGGTTGGCGCCGCGCGCCTGCGCCTGGGCCGCTTGCAGAAATCCCTGCACGCGCTCCGTCAATTTCTCGAATTCCATTCGCCACTCCCTTCGTCCGCGCAACCGCCCGTTCCGGCGCAGGCACGCGTCGAATCTCTCCGGCCCCATGGCGCCGGACTTTCGCTAATGTGGCGTTGATAAAGGTCAAGACAAGGGGGAATAAGCCCGAGCGCTAAGTAACCTCTTCGCCCTCGTCATCCGCATCCGCGTCGGTAAGGCTGAATGAGGGGGCGCTTCCCGCAACCGCCTGATAGCCCTCGCTCGCGGCCGGCGGTCTGCCGTCGCCATTGCCGTTCGGCTGCGGCTGATTCTGATAAGGTTGCGGCTGCCCCTGACCCTGCTGCCCGCCCTGGGCCATCAGAATGCGATAATAGTGTTCCGCGTGCTGGAGATAATTTTCCTGCATCACGCGATCGCCCGCGGACCCCGCATCGCGGGCAAGCTGCAGATATTTTTCGTAAACGCTTGCCGCAGTGCCGCGAATCTTCACGTCCGGTCCGGCGGAATCGAAGGACCGGTTATGATTGTGGTGATTACCTTGCGGCCGGCGGCCGCGTCCCCGAGAACGTTTCACGTGTGCCCCTCAGTGCCCGTCTTGCCCATTGCCATGTACAAACGCACCTGATTGTGCCCGCGCGCGTGCAGGCAGGTTTGCGAGATCGTTCGGTCTTCGCGTTGTCCGAGCTCTCACACCATGACGGGCGGCGCGGCGTTTCGCGCTTCTCTTCGGCTCTGCCACATAATGTGACGGCCCTAACCCTTCACATCCCCAGCGGCTGGAAACTAGCCGCTTCGCTCCTCCTTTTCCAACTCTTTTTTTCGCGTGATTCGCGGTCCCGAATTTCCCCCCGAGACCACCATACAGCGCGGAATATACGCTAAATCGTTTACAATTTCTTCGACATCAAGTCCCGCACGCGTAACAATTTCCGACACCTGCATGCTTTGGTCTTTACCTAGTTCCATAAAAACGCGACCCGAAGCACCGAGAAGACCGCCCAGTTCGGGCGCGATGCGACGAAATGCATCAAATCCGTCCGCACCGCCATCGAGCGCGATCAGAGGTTCATGGAGAGCAATGTCGGGAGCGAGTCGGGCGATGGCATCCCGTTCGATATAGGGCGGATTGATAAAGATTGCATCGAAGCGGCCACGAAGCGCGCTCCCCCAATCGCCTTGCACGAATTGCGCGCGCGCCTCCATTCCGAGTGTCTTGGCGTTGTCTGCCGCAAAGCGGAGCGCCGCGGACGAAATCTCGACGCCGATGCCGTGTGCATGCGGCCGCTCCGAAAGGAACGCCAGAAGCAGGCAGGCGGAACCCGTCCCGAGATCGAGGACGTTGAGACTTGCGTTGCAGTCGGGGAACCGCCTGAGCGCTTCCTCGACAAGCGTCTCCGATTCGGGGCGCGGGATAAGCGCGCCCGGACCGACGGAGAATTCGAGACTCCAGAATTCCCGCCGGCCCAGAATATAGGCGAGCGGTTCATGCGCGATGCGCCTGGACAGAAGCGATTCAAAGCGTGCCGATTGGGATGCATTCGGTTCCCCATGCAGCGAAACAAATTCCTCGGGACGCCATTGCATGGCATGCGCCAGCAACAAGCGTGCCTCCAGGCGGGGCGCTTCGATTCCCGCCGCACGCAAACGTAAAGTTGCGTCGTCGAGCATCTTCATGCGTCCGCATCTTCCGCGGCAAGGCGGCTTGCCTGATCTTCGGTGACGAGCGCGTCGATGATTTCGTTGAGATCGTCGCCGGAAATAATCCGTTCGAGTTTATAGAGCGTCAGATTGATGCGGTGGTCGGTAACGCGTCCTTGCGGGAAATTATAGGTCCGGACGCGTTCCGAGCGGTCGCCCGATCCGACAAGACCTTTGCGTTCCGCCGCACGCGCGTTCGTCTGGCGCTCGCGCTCGGCTTCGAAGAGGCGGGCTTTCAGGATCTTCATCGCCTTCGCCTTGTTCTTGTGCTGGGATTTTTCTTCCTGCATGGCAACGACGATACCCGTCGGAATATGCGTGATGCGCACAGCCGATTCCGTCTTGTTGACGTGCTGGCCGCCGGCACCGGAAGCGCGGTAGACGTCGATGCGCAAATCTTTCTCCTGCACATCGACATCGACGTCTTCCGGTTCGGGGAGAACGGCAACGGTCGCGGCCGAGGTATGGATACGGCCCGAGGCTTCGGTCACGGGCACGCGCTGCACCCGGTGACCGCCGGACTCGAATTTGAGCTTGGCATAGGCGCCCTCGCCTTCGACGGCGAGCACTGCTTCCTTGACCCCGCCGAGATCGGATTCGGCGAGAGACAGCAGCTCGGTCTTCCATCCCTGCAATTGCGCATAGCGCGTATACATTTTGAGGAGCACACCGGCGAACAGAGCTGCCTCGTCGCCGCCCGTCCCGGCACGAATTTCAACGATGGCGCTAGAGGAGTCCGCGGAATCCTTCGGAAGCAACAAGAGTTTCACGTCGTGTTCGAGCGTGCCAAAACGCTTTCGAAGACTTTCCGCCTCTTCGCTCGCGAGCGATTTCAAATCCGGATCGGAAGCAGGGTCGGCAAGAATCGCCTCGCTTTCCGCGAGCGCGCATTGAACGGTTTTGTAGGACTGCACGGCGGAAACGACGGGGGCAAGCTGTGCGTGCTCCTTCGACAATTTGACAAAATCGCTGTTATGACCGGACGCAAGCTGGGCCTCGATCGCATGAAAGCGATCCAGCACGCGTTCGAGCTTGGTTTCGGGGATCATTCTCGATCCATCGTGACGGCAAACGTAAAGAACCAGCTAACATGCATGTGCATAGGTTGAGGCCGGGTTGCGCCCGGCCGTGACGATAGATATTGCATCGCTACTGCGCCGGTTCGAGGGCGTTGCGCGCGGATTCGATTTCGGCCGCTTTCTTCTCGCAAAGCTCGACGATGTGATCGACCAGAGATTTATTGTCGAGCTTATAGACGGGCTTGCCGTTCAAATAGATCATGCCGGCGCCCGCGCCGCCTCCGGTGAAACCGATATCGGTTTCGCGCGCCTCGCCGGGCCCGTTCACCACGCAGCCGATAATAGAAAGAGACATCGGCGTCGAAATGTGCTTGAGGCGCTCTTCGAGCACGCCCACCGTACGGATCACGTCGAAACCCTGGCGCGCGCAGGAAGGGCACGAAACGATGTTGACGCCCCGATGGCGCAGGCCCAACGACTTCAGCATGTCGAAGCCGACACGCACTTCCTCTTCGGGTTCGGCCGAAAGCGAGACGCGGATCGTGTCGCCAATGCCCGACCAGAGAAGCATGCCCATGCCGATCGAGGATTTGACCGTGCCCGGAATCATGCCGCCCGCTTCCGTGATTCCGAGATGCAGCGGATAGTCGCAAACATCCGCCAAGTGCTGATAGGCGGCAACGGCCAGGAACACATCGGATGCCTTCACGCTGATCTTGAATTCGAAGAAATCATTGTCTTCGAGCATACGCATATGGCGCTGAGCGGATTCCACCATCGCTTCGGGGCACGGTTCGCCGAATTTTTCGAGAAGATCTTTTTCCAGCGATCCGGCATTGACGCCGATCCGCATGGAACAGCCGTGATCCCTCGCGGCTTTCACGACTTCCTTGACGCGGGCTTCGGAACCGATATTGCCCGGATTGATGCGAAGGCACGCAGCCCCCGCCTCGGCTGCCTCGATGGCTCGCTTGTAATGGAAATGGATGTCGGCAACGATCGGGATGCGCGCGGCCTTTACGATGGACTTGAGCGCAGCCGTGGAGTCTTCGTCCGGGCACGAGACCCGCACGATATCGGCGCCCGCGTCCTCCACGCGCTTCACCTGAGCGATGGTTGCGTTCGCATCCGAGGTCAGCGTGTTGGTCATCGTTTGCACGGAAATGGGCGCGTCGCCGCCCACTTCGACGGAACCCACGCGTATCTTGCGTGCCTTACGCCGGACGATGTCGCGATACGGACGAATGCTCATAGGTTACCCGGCGCCCTGCAAACGACTGGGGATGTCCTGAACGTTGAGGGAAAGCCCATCGGTTTCGACGCCGTCCCGCCCGGCAAAGCCGCGCGACGTGCCATCGACAATAACTTCGACCGCTCCCGCATCGGACGAGGAAAGCATAAGCCCGGGCAAATTCGGCACGGCATAGGTATCGCCTGCGTTCAGCACTCTGCCGAGATAAACCCGGTTGTTCCGATCCATCACGCTTATCCGGGTCTGGCGATAGATGCGAAGCGTCACATGCGAATTCCGGTTCTGCGTGCCGAGCCTCTGGCCGGGCGGCAAAGAGGCCGCGTCGACGGCGGGCGCGGCCGGGACGGTAACGGCGAGGGACGGTACCGGTGACGATGCGGCGTCGGGAACGGTCGCTGTTTCCGGAAGCGGCGCCGGGACTTCCACGGCAGGGCCCCCAACGGGAGCCGCTTGAGCCTCTTCGGGCAGGCCCGCCTGGACGGCCAACCGTTCGGGAACCGGAGCTGTGGGTTGCGCGGCCATGCGGCCCGCCGAATTGACGAGGTAATAGCCTCCATACGCCAGCGCAATCAGCAGCAGGGCGGCGAAAACCAGCCAGCCTTGCGGGAGCTTGCGGTCGTCCGGCGGGCTCAGCTGTACGGAGGACTCGCGATTCTCGCCGCGGCCGGCAATCTCGGCCTTCAACCGCTCGACGCATTGCGCGCTGTCCAGACCGAGATAGCGCGCATAGGTTCGCACGAAGCCGATCACATAGGCCCGGCCCGGAAGGGCGCCGAATTCGCTTTCCTCGATCGCTTCCAGGTGGTCCTTCCGGATCTTCAAGGCGGCCGAAATCTGGGCAATGTCCTCGCCCTTGAGCTGCCGCGCCTTGCGCAAATCCTGCCCCACGGTATCCAGAGGCGCGTCCGCCTCGCCGATTTCGCGCAAATGCAGTCGGCGGCGTTCCAATCCGCCGTTACTGTCCAGCGTAAGTCGAGTAACTTTTGTCATCGTCCCGCGAGTATCGCTCAGGTTAGCTCCGCCGCACTCGAACAACTGCGAATGCGTCCGCCAAGCGTCTATTGCCGCCCTCGCCCCGAGCCGTTCGATTTAACCAGAAGCCACATTTCCTCACAACCGGAAAGCCGCATCTCGGCCCTCAGTTCATGCGCCCTATGGGCACGCCGTGCGCGGCGGCAAAATCGGCAAGCTCCGTGCGCGCCGTGTTGCCCGAAACCGCGCAAAGCCGTTCGACAAGGGGCTTCAATTCGGCCGTATCGAGATTCCGAATCATCATCTTGACGGGGCCGATGTTAGACGCCTGCATCGAAAGAGACGTAATGCCGAGCCCGACCAGAACCATCGCTTCCAGCGGCCTCCCCGCGATTTCGCCACAGAAGGAGATATCGGATAGCCGTCCGGTCTCGCGGCCCGCCGCTGCGATACCGCGAACCAGATTCAGGACGGCGGGCGAGAGCGTGTCGTAGCGTTTCGCGACCGCCGGATTCGCGCGGTCCGCGGCGAAAACGAATTGGAGCAGATCGTTGGTGCCGACCGATACGAAGTCGGTCGTTCGCAGCATCTGGCCGAGTTCGAACAGAAGCGAGGGCACTTCGATCATCGCACCCAGCCGGATCCTCCCCGGCAGACGCTTCCCCACGCGGCGGGCACGTTCGACTTCCCGGCTTATGGAGTCTCGGGCCGCTTTGAATTCGGCAACCTCCGATATCATGGGAAGCATCAGGTTCAGCGGCCGACCGTCCGCCGCCAGTATCAATGCGCGCACCTGATAGCGGAGGAGCGCCGGACGGTCGAGCGCAATTCGAATGGCGCGCCAGCCGAGCGCCGGATTCTCTTCCCGCGAACGTTGCGCATAACCCGGCACTTTGTCGCCGCCGAGGTCGAGCGTGCGGAAAACAACGGGGCGCGAATCCGCAGCGTCGAAGACCTGGCGGTAGAACGCGACCTGGTCCGTCAGGCGCGGCATCTTGCTGCCGACGAGGAATTGCAGCTCGGTGCGGAAAAGCCCGATCCCGTCGGCACCGCATTCGGAAAGATGAGGAAGGTCGAGCAGAAGTCCAGCGTTCATGTTGAGGCTGACGCGGACACCGTCTCTGGTAACGGCGGGCTCGTCGCGGATAGCGGCGAAACGCGCGACACGCTGGGCGAGCAGCGCACGCTTTGCCTGGAAGGCCGCCACGACTTCAGCGGCCGGGCGTAGATGCACTTCGCCCGACTCGGCGTCGACGACGATCCGGTCGCCCGCGCGGGCGGCGTCGACCAGCCCCTCCACGCCGCCGATGAGCGGAATACTGAGTGACCGCGCGACGATCGCGATGTGCGACGTATGTGCGGCCTCTTCGACGATGAGAGCGGTAATGCGATTGCGCCCATAGTCCAGAAGTTCCGCAGGCCCCATGGCGCGCGCCACCACAATGGCGTTGGATGGAAGCGCCTCGTGTCCGCCCTCCCCTCCCGACAGTACGAGATGGCGCAAGAGACGGCGGGCGAGATCGTCGAAATCGTGGAGCCGCCCTTTGAGATAGGGATCGTTCGTGCGATGGATGCGGGCGCGCGTCTCGTCCTGTACGGGCTGGCGACGGCCGCAGACTCGATCTGGAGGATGCGTGCGCGCGTCTCGTCTTGCACGCGTTCGACGGCCGCCTCGGCTGTAAGACCGCTGCGTACCGCGTCCGAAAGGCGCTGGCGCCAACCCTGATCCTGGGCAAAGAGGCGGTAGGCCTCGATCACTTCCCGCGTTTCTCCCGAGAGGTCGAGCTCGGAGGATTCCAGCATGGCATCGACGGAGTCGCGCAAAGTGCCGAGCGCCTCATCCAGGCGCTTGAGTTCCGCCGCCGGGTCGTCGGCGATCATGCGCTCGACCCGAACGCGAGGCTCGTGCAGATAGGTGCTGCCGATCGCGAGCCCTTCGGCGAGCCCTTCGCCTTGGAAGACCGCGGGCCGGGTGGGCGACAATTTCGGCTCGTCGATCTCTGCGAGATCGATCAGCGTCCCTTGCGCGACGACTTCCGCCAGCACCATCGCAATGGTCGCGAGCGCCTCTTCTTCCTCTTCGTCGTAATGACGGGCCGTGCGGTTCTGCACCGTAAGCACGCCGAAGACGCGTTCGCCGCGCACGATGGGAACCGCAAGGAAGGAATGAAACGGGTCTTCGCCGGTTTCCGGGCGATAGGAGAAGCTCGGATGTTCCGGCGCGTTCGAAAGATTGAGGAGCTCGGCCGAATCGGCGACGAGACCGACAAGGCCCTCGCCCTTCTTCAACCGGGTGCGATGAACGGCATCGCGGTTGAGGCCTTCGGTGGCGAAGAGCTCGAGCTCGCCGCCACCCCGGCGCAGGTAAATGGAACACACTTCCGCGACCATATTGGCCGCAATCAGCGTGACCAGCTTGTCGAGGCGCGCCTGGGCGTTTCCCCGCTCCGCCATGATCTCGCGCAGGCGGCGCAGAAGAACCCTGGGGCCGCCTGCTACGAGTTGCGGCGGCATCAGATGGCCTTTTGTGCCATGCGTCGGATTCGCGACATCTTGCTCATTTCCCGGGCATATCCCCTAGGCGTCGGACGGACACGCCATTCTACGCGACCCCGTCATCCGAGTCGCGCTACGAGAAGTAGCATAATTCATGCCGCATCGAGTCCGTATGCGGAATGCAGCGCCCTTACGGCAAGTTCGACATAATCCTCGGCAATCAGAACACTTACTTTGATTTCCGAGGTCGAGATGACCTGAATGTTGATGCCCTTTTCCGCAAGCGTCTTGAACATGGTCTGCGCGACGCCCGGATGGGCGCGCATTCCGATGCCGATAATCGAGACCTTGGCGACCTTGGCGTCGGAAATCAGGTCCTTGTAGCCGATCTGGGGTGCCGCCTTGCGGATGACGTCGAGAGCCCGGTCGAGTTCGCTTCGCCCTACGGTAAAAGTGAGGTCGGTGCGCCTCCCGTCTTCCGACACGTTCTGCACGATCATGTCGATATTGATCCCCGCATCGGCCAGAGGTCCGAAAATCGAGGCCGCGACACCGGGCTGGTCGGGGATTTTCAGAAGCGTGATCTTGGCTTCGTCGCGCGAATAAGCGATCCCGGTGACAGGGTTCTTTTCCACGATGTCGTCCTCGTCGCAAAGAAGTGTGCCGCCATTGTCGGCATCGAAGGTGGAGAGCACCCGCACCGGAACACGGTGCACCATGGCAAGTTCGACCGAGCGGGTCTGAAGCACTTTGGCGCCCAGGGAGGCGAGTTCCAGCATCTCCTCGAAGGCAATTTTTTCCAGCCGCCGGGCTCTCGAAACAATGCGCGGGTCGGTGGTGTAGACGCCGTCCACATCGGTGTAGATATCGCAGCGGTCTGCTTTAAGAGCCGCGGCAATCGCCACCGCGCTGGTATCCGAGCCCCCGCGCCCGAGCGTCGTAACACGGTTATCGGGACCGATCCCCTGAAAGCCCGCGACGACCGCAACCTGACCCTGGGAGAGCCGTTCGTCCAGGAGCTTCGGATCGACATTCGTGATCCTCGCCGAGCCGTGCATGGCGGAGGTTCGAATGGGAATCTGCCAGCCCAGCCAGGAACGGGCAGGCACGTCGATAGCGTTCAGCGCCACCGCAAGCAGCCCCGCCGTCACCTGCTCGCCGGCCGCGACGACCGCGTCGTATTCCCGGGCATCGTGGAGCGGCGAGAGTTCGCGCGTCCAGGCGACAAGCTTGTTGGTCTCGCCTGCCATTGCGGAAACCACAACGGCCACCCGATGCCCGCGATCCACCTCGCGCTTGACGAGGCGCGCGACATTCCTGATCCGTTCGAGATCGGCGACGGAAGTGCCGCCGAACTTCATGACGATCTTGGCCATGGATGGGGTAGCGCGGGCGTTTATTGCGGGCCATACATAGACGGGGTGCTCCCGGCACTCAACGGTGGAATCGGCCATGGCAAAGACGCGAACGCGGCCGCCTGATCAGTTGCAGCGGCAGGAAGGAGCCTCCGTCGATCCGGAGGAGGTGGAGAAGTTCAGCCGGCTTGCGGCGGAATGGTGGGACCCAAAAGGCAAATTCCGGCCGCTGCATCTGTTCAACCCGATTCGGTT
>OBLQ010000817.1_pt1 | contig 11899 bp, 6 predicted proteins | sample 1519881 | NCBI WGS metagenome assembly OBLQ01 (sample SAMN01911456, study PRJEB22533) | soil metagenome | biome: Soil | place: Malaysia | collected 2012-04-30 | depth DG_metagenome m | reverse complement strand
GATCAGATAGTTCTGTACCACCGCGCCCGGACCGGCAAGCTGCCGGGTCTCCGCCCACAGAATACCGCCCAGTCCGGGCGAGAGGTCGCGGTCGATGACCGCGACGCGCGGGCATCCGCCCAGGGCGGCGGCGATGGCTTCCTCGGGCACCGGACGCAACATGCGCACGCGCACCGCGCCCACCTTGAGCCCGCGCTCGCGCGCGGCGTCAACCGCGGTGCGCACCGTGCTCGCCGTGGTTCCCATGCTGACGATCGCGATTTCGGCGTCGTCCATGCGGTAGGGAACCACCACGTCGGGCGGGCGGCGTCCGAAAATGCTCTCGAATTCATCCTGCACGCGCGCGTACACCGGAATCACCTGTTTCATGGCGTCGATGTGCTGCTGGCGGTGCATCTCGGTCTGATGCGGAAAATCCAGTTCGCCCACCACGCGTGGTACATCCGTGATGCGGAAGGGAAGATCCAGCGCGGGCAGGAAGCGGTCCACCTGCTCCTGGGTGGGAATGTCCGTCATCATCATGGTGTGCGAGAGCACGAAGGCGTCCTGACACACCATTACGGGCAGAAACACGCGCGCATCCTCCGCGAGACGGTAGGCCAGGAGGACGGTGTCGAACACCTCCTGGTTATCCTCGCAGTAGAACTGAATCCATCCCGCGTCGCGCAACATCAGAGTGTCGCCGTGATCCACCCAGATGTTCCAGGGCGGACCGAGCGTGCGGTTGACCGCCATCATGACGATGGGCAGGCGGAAGAAACCCGCCGCAAACACGTTCTCCGCCATGTAGGCGAGGCCGTTGGACGACGACGCCGTGAACGTGCGCGCGCCCGACAACGCACCGCCGATGCACACACCCATCGCGCTGTGCTCGCTCTCAACGCGCACCACGTCCCCCTTCTCGATCTCCACGCTGCACAGGCGTTCGATGCATTCGGTTTGCGGCGTGATGGGATACACGCCGCTGCAGAACCCGCGTGCGGTCCGGTTGGCGCGTGCGGCCAGAATGGTGGCCTCGGCCGCCGCATGATTGGCGCTGATCAGATGCTGGCTCATTGCGGAAACATCTCCATGGCTCCGCGCGGGCATTCGGTCACGCAGATCCCGCACCCCTTGCAGAAATCCAGATTCACGAAGTAGTTGCTGCCGTCCTCCGCCACCGCGCGCTCGATGATGCCCTCCGGGCAGTAGACCAGGCAGGTGTCGCAGCGCGTGCAGTGACCGCATGAGAAGCAGCGCTCCGCTTCGCGCGGATCGGGGATGCCGTGATTGGTTTCACGGAAGGTGCGGATACGCGAGTCCACGGGTTCGTGTTGCTCCACGGTGGCGGCGACCGGCGCGAAATACTCGGGGCGGATGCTCGACGTGGGCACCACCTGAATTTTCGGCGGACGCTCGAAGACTTTCACATTCTCTCCCAGGGCGCCGAGCGCGCGCAGAGCGGCCCGGCGTCCATCACCGATGGCGTGGGCGACAGTACCCTCGCCGGTGGCGAAATCACCGCACGCATAGATGTTGGTGGGATTGCCGTCAATGTGGACGCGTCCGTTCTCGATGTGGCCACCCCTGGGCAACAGGCCCGGATCGGCGGACTGCCCGAGGGCCAGCAGCACATGATCGCACGCCATGACGGACGTGCGCTCGGTCACGATGGGGCGGCGGCGTCCGCTTGCATCGGGCGGACCCATGTCGACTTCGGCGACGACGAGCGCGGCGACGTGGCCATTGCCCCCGAACCCCATGGGCGCGCGCTGGAAATGGAAGGACACACCTTCGTGCTCGCTCTCCGCGATCTCCTCGAGAATCGCGGGCATCTCGGCGCGCGTGCGGCGGTAGACGACGGATACGCGTGCGGCGCCCGAACGCAGCGCGCTGCGCGCGCAATCCATGGCCGTGTTGCCGCCTCCGAGCACCACCACGTGTCCCGACACCGCCTGGCCGCCTTCCAGGTTGACGCGGTGCAGAAACCGCGTGCCATCCTCGACGCCGTCAAGCGTGACGCCGGGAACGTCAAGCTTCGTGGGGAGGCCGAACCCGGCAGCCACGATGACGGCGTCATATTCTTTGGATAACGCCAGTACCTGATCGCGATTCAGGAACACGCCGGTGCGCGTTTCCACGCCGAGATCCAGGATGGCGTTGATTTCGCGGTCGAGCACCTCCCGCGGCAGCCGGTAGGTGGGAATGCCGGTGCGCAGCACGCCGCCCAGTTCGTTCTCGCCGTCGAACATGGTCACGTGATGGCCGCCCCGCGCGAGGTCGTAGGCCGCCGACAGTCCGGCCGGGCCGCTGCCGATGATCGCGACACGCCGGCGTTCGCGGGGCAGCAGTGATTTTCTCTGCACCAGCGGGGCCCGGTCGCCGATCCACCGTTCCAGCGCGCGAATGTTGACGGCGCCGTCATAGTTGGAGCGGCTGCAGTCGATCATGCAGGGGGCAGGGCACACACGGCCGCACACCGACGCCAGTGGTTGGGTGCGCCCCAGAATGTGTGCCGCCGCTTCCTCCCCCTCGTTCAGGAGCGTCTGCACGAATGTCACCACGTCGTTGCCCGCCGGGCACGCGGCGTTGCAGGGTGCGAAGTGCTCGACGTAGCGGGGAAGCTGCGTGCGCCACGAGCCCGTCTTGAGCCCGGTCGGCGGTCCCTGCGTGTGTTCGGTCATGGGAACAACGGGTGTGCCGGGTGCGGGCGGCGCGGCGGCAGCCGCGCCCGCCGGCCGGGTATCCGGGTGGCCGGCGGGCACGTTTTGAGGCGTGACTCCGGCCGGTGAGGGGATGACACCGGCGGAAACGGAGTCGTATGCCTCTCTGGCTGCAGGGAGGTTGCCGTGCAGGTGCAGATCGCGGTAGGCAAACTCGAGCGCGTCGTACGGGAGATCGATGATCTTGCAGTAGGCTCCCGCGATGGTGGTGTTGACGATTACCACAGAACGCGTGCCGATCCCGTGTTTGCGCGCAATGGCGGTGGCATCAATGGTGGCGATGCGGAAACCGCGAAACCGCTCGGAGAACGCGCTCGCCGGTTCGGGGGTGTTGATGATCAGCACACCACCGGGAACCAGGCCGGCGACAACGTCGTCGCTCAGCAGCGTGGGATCGAGTATCAGCAGGTGATCGGGGGTGTAGACTTTGTTGCGGTTGGTGATGGGTTCGTCGCTGACGCGGGTATATGCGCGAACCGGAGCGCCGGATCGTTCGCCGGCGTAGTCACCGAAGGTTTGAACGCTCTTGCCCAGGCGGGCGTAGATGGCGGCAAGAATCTTGGCGCATGTCACGCCACCCTGGCCGCCTCGTCCATGTAGCCTGATTTCGAGTGTCATACAGTGTGCGGCCCTCCACGCCTCCGTTAATTCTGACCCTGTCGTATTATACTCGATTATCGGATAAAATGCTCCTGTATCTGGTAGCTATTTTTCGATCCTCTGTTTCCGCATGGTTATTGTTTAGCTTATTTATTGGTAATTAGTTATCTTGGCTTCTCGCCGCCGGACACCCGGGCCCGGCCACCGGTCCAGCGCGCAATACCGTTCCTCCGAGGGGAAGAAGCTCGTCCTGCTGAAGTAGCGGGCACCGAACACAAACTGAACAGCCGCTAACCGGTCTCCCGGAACCGGGCCGTGAAATGGCGCAGTGACGGGGGTTCCTCGACGATCTCCAGTCCCCGCAGCGAGTCGCGCGCCGCGAACACCTGCTCAATGGCTTCGATCACGTAGTCGATGTGGCTCTGCGTGTACACGCGGCGGGGAATGGCCAGGCGCACCAGTTCCATGGGCGGCGTCTTGCCTCCCGTGCCGAACATCACGCTGCCGATTTCGCACGCACGGATGCCCGCATGCCGGTACAGTGCCACCGCCAGCGCCTGTCCGGGAAAACGCTCGCGCGGGATGTGGGGAGCAAACGCCATGGCGTCGATGTAGATCGCATGACCTCCCGGCGGTTCGACAATCTGTACACCCGCGCGCAGCAGGCGCTCGCCGAGATACTCGGTGCTGCGAATCCGGTAATGCAGATAGTCCTCGTCCACCACCTCGCGGAATCCCTGCGCCATCGCTTCCAGATCCCGCCCGGAGAGGCCGCCGTAGGTGAGAAATCCTTCCGTCAGGATGAGCAGCTCGTCCGCGCGGCGCACCAGATCGGGGTCGCGCAATAGCAACAGGCCGCCCATGTTGACGAGCCCGTCCTTCTTGGCGCTGATGGTGGCGCCGTCGCACAGGCCGAACATTTCGCGCACGATGTCACGCACCGGCCGCGACGACTGGCCGGGCTCGCGTTTCTTGATGAACCAGGCGTTTTCCGCAAACCGGCACGCGTCCAGGAACAGCGGGAGACGGTGCCGGTCGCACACCGCACGCACCGCGCGGATATTCTCCAGGCTTACGGGTTGCCCGCCGCCGGAATTGTTGGTCACGGTGATCATCACCAGGGGAATGGCATCGCGACCTCTCTCGTCGATGAGGCGTTCGAGGGCCGCCACGTCGACGTTTCCCTTGAAGGGATGCCGGGAGCGTGGATCGCGTCCCTCCCCGATCACCAGGTCGACCGCGGTGGCGCCCGAGTGTTCGATGTTGGCGCGGGTGGTGTCGAAGTGATTGTTGTTGGGAACCACCAGCCCCGGACCACCCACCAGTTCGAAGAGAATGCGTTCGCTGGCGCGCCCCTGGTGTGTGGGAAGAATGTGTTCGAAGCCCGTGAGCTCGCGCACCGATTCCTCCAGCGCGTACCAGCTGCGCGCGCCCGCGTACGACTCGTCGCCCTTCATCACACCGGCCCACTGCAGACTGCTCATGGCTCCCGTGCCGCTGTCGGTCAGGAGGTCGATCAGCACATCATCCGCGTGGATACGGAACAGGTTGAAATCCGCCCGCTGCAGAATATCCTCGCGCTCGTCGCGCGTGGTCATCCGGATCGGTTCGACCACCTTGATGCGGAATGGTTCGATGATGGTTTTCATCTGTATGTCAATCCAACAACACGCGGTCGCCCTGCACCGGTTTGAAACGCGCCTGGAAGAAACGCAGGTACTCGGGCTCGTGCGTGAACGTGAGGCCGATGATCTTTTCGCGCTGCTGATACAGTGCGATCACGGATTCCGCGGTCACGTCCATGTGGGCCTGCGTGTACACGCGGCGGGGAATCGTAAGCCGCACCAGCTCCAGCTTCGGGAAGATGTTCTTGCCGGTGTCGTGGTCGCGTCCCGCGGATACGGCGCCGCGTTCCATGGCACGCACGCCTGATTCCACGTAGAGCGCGGCCGCCAGCGCCTGCGAGGGAAACTGCTCGCGGGGAATATGCGGCAGAAACGAGGCCGCATCCAGGAACACACCATGGCCGCCGATGGGGCGCACGATGGGCACGCCCGCGTCCATCAGCTGCTCGCCCAGGTATTCCACCTGGCCGATGCGCGCGTGCATGTGGTCCAGGTGGACCGACTCTTCGATGCCGATGGCCATGGCTTCCATGTCACGGCCGGCCAGCCCGCCGTAGGTGTGCAATCCTTCGTAGATCACCACCATGTTGCGCGCGCGTTCCGCCAGTTCGGGATCGTTGACCGCCAGGAAACCGCCGATGTTGACGAGCGCATCCTTCTTGGCGGACATGGTGGCGCCGTCGGTCTGGTCGCAGATCTCGCGCAGAATCTCGGCCAGCGACCTGTTGGCGTATCCCGGTTCGCGTTGGCGGATGAAGTAGGCGTTTTCCACCGCGCGCGTGGCGTCGAGATACACGGAAATGCCGTGCGTGTGGCACAGCGCGCAGGTGGCTTTGATGTTCTCCATGCTGCACGGTTGTCCGCCGGCCATGTTGACGTTGGTCTCGAGCGAGAGGTACGCGATGTTCTTCGCGCCGCGTTCCCGAATCAGCCTTTCCAGTTTCGCCAGGTCGACGTTGCCCTTGAAGGGATGTTCGCTGTTGGGATCGTGCGCTTCATCGATGATCACATCCGCGAACCGTCCGCCCGCCAGCTCCTGGTGCACCTTGGTGGTGGTGAAATACATGTTGCCGGGCACCACCTGGCCATCCTTGATGCAAAGTTGGGAAAGGATGTGTTCTGCGCCGCGTCCCTGGTGGGTGGGAATCAGGTGCTTGTATCCGTAGTAGGTGCGCACCGCGTTCTCGAGATGATAGAAGTTCATCGATCCGGCGTAGGCTTCGTCACCCTGCAGCAGGCCCGCCCACTGTCGGTCACTCATGGCGGATGTTCCGGAGTCGGTCAGAAGGTCGATGTATACATATTGACTGGGAAGCAAAAAGGTGTTGAAGCCGGCCTCTGCGACGACACGTTCGCGTTCTTCACGCGTGGTCATGCGCAGGTGCTCGACCATCTTGACCTTCCAGGGCTCCGCCCAGGAACGATGCGATGGCATGGAAGAAATCCTCTCGATGCGGCCAGTGAACGCGGTGGGCAGCGGGGTTCGGATGGCGCGTTCGCGCCATCCCGGCGCCGCGGCCGCCGCCGCGGCGTACATCAAAACAGAGACGCTTCGCCTCCGTCAAGGGGAGGCACATTGACGGTGCAAACGAGTCTCTGCTTTAATGAGGGGCGTCTTTCGCGTTTCCGACGTTTCCCGACCTTGCAGGAGCAACCATGAACATGCAGTTGTGGCGGAGTGCGGCGGTGATCGCCGCAGTGGCGCTGCTGTCCGCAGCGCTGTCGTGCGGCAGCGACAACAGCGCCGCGCCCAGCGGTCCCACCGGAAGCATATCCGGCACCATCACGTTCCGGCACGCGGACCAGTGGCCGGGGACGGGCGGCATCCTTGTGACCGTGTTTTCCAAATTCCCACCCACGGGACCGCCGGACCGCTTTTCGGATGCCATTCCGCAGGGGTCGATCTACGACTTCAAGCTCGACGGCATCGAAACCGGCACCTACGCCGCCGTGCTGGTGGGCTGGCGCGGAGGACCCGGGCAGGATGAGTGCGTCGGCATGTTCTGGGCGTACGTGGACAGCCTGGGCGTCAACGCCGCCTGCATCGCGCAGGCGCCGGGTCCGTCGCCGATCACGGTGAAGAAGGACACAAACACCCCGGGAATCAACATGGTGTGCGACATCGGCCAGCTTTCTACGACGCCCTGAACGGGCGTCGATGTGATGCAGGCGAACGGCCATCCTCGGGCTCGAGGGTGGCCGTTCTGGTTTTCCGCGCGACCGGGGTTTGCCGTGTTCTTACGCCATGTTACTATTATTAATGGTCGCGGCCCGTATCGGCCGCCGCACGCCCCATCTGGCATCTGGAAAGAGGACTCCGCTCATGCCGCGGCCTACCCGCGCCCGATATCGACTGCAAACCCTCTGGATCGGCGTGTTCCTGCTCGCGCTGGCGCTCGTCAGCTGCTGGAAAGTCGATGCCAACCTGGTCCTGTCCTCGACCACGCTCGATTTCGGCGGCAGCCGGGATACGCTGCTCCTCTCGGTTCTCAACCACAGTGAAGACAACCTGCTCACGTCCGGCGTGACGCCGCTCAACTACCAGTTCAAACCCGACAAGGCGTGGATTTCCGTAAAACCGATGTCCGGCACCTGCGGTGCGATGGAGAAACGCTGGCACCATGTTGCCATCGACCGCGCGCTGCTGGCCGTGGGCGACAACATTGGACACATCGAAGTGACGTCCAACGGGGGCTCGGAGACCGTTGAGGTGCGCGCGGTTTCCGCGGGGTGCACGGATACACCCAGCACGCCTCTGGCCGAATATCCGGTGGCAGATGCGCTGGAGGTGCCGACCAGCATGGAACTGGTCTGGACGGCCGGCAACAGCCGTTGTTTCCCCGCGGGCACGGCTACCTACGATGTCTACTTCGGCACCGCGACACCACCACCATTCGCGCACGACAACGGGACGTCAAAGACGTGGAACCCCGGGCCCCTGACCGACGGCACGGTCTACTATTGGCGTGTGGTTGCAAAGGACGCCAACGGCGAGACGCCCGGCCGTGTCAACGCGTTCCGGACGGTGTCCGTGTGCAGGCTGGGCCCGGGAGCAGTGACGCTGGTGACCCCGGACGACGGCGCCACCGACGTGGCCGTGACCGCCGGCATCTACTGGGGCGGCGGCTACAGCCAGTGCGCCGGGTTGACGTCCACCTACGATGTGTACTTCGGCAAGACGTCGCCGCCGCCATTCCACCACACCACGACCGGAAAATTGTGGGTTCCGGGTACGCTGGAAAACGCAACGAAATACTACTGGCGCGTGGTGGCGAAGGACGCCAACGGCAGCACCTCGTCCGAGCAACGATCCTTCACGACCGTCGCGCCGTGCCTGGCAACGCCGTCGGCGGTTACGCTGGTTGCGCCCGCGAACGGCGCGACCGGTGTAGCGCTCGCCCAGGATCTGTCGTGGAGCGGAGGCGACAGTCAGTGCGCCGGACTGACCGCGGTATACGACGTGTACTTCGGCACTACATCGCCGCCGCCGCTGGCGCACGGTAATCAGGGCTCAAAGACCTATGACCCGGGCATTCTGGCGTACGGCACCACCTATTACTGGCGCATCGTGGCGAAGGATGCGAATGGCAGCACATCGTCATCGCAGCGCTCGTTCACGACCACATCGGAGCCATGCACCGCACCGCCCGGCGCGGTCACGTTGCTGGCACCCGCGGCGGGAGCGACCGGAGTTTCGATCGATCAGAATGTTTCGTGGAGTGGGGGTGACAGCCAGTGCCCGGGACTCACGGCGGTCTACGATGTGTACTTCGGGACGACATCTCCGCCGCCGCTCGCGCACGCAGGCAATGCGTCGAAGACCTACGACCCCGGCACGCTGGCATACAGCACCACGTACTACTGGCGCATTGTGGCGAAAGACGCCAACGGCAACACCTCATCCGCGCAGCGCTCGTTCACGACCATGTCGGAGCCATGCACGGCGTCGCCCGGCGCGGTTACGTTGCTTGCACCCGCGGCGGGAGCGACCGGAGTTTCGATCGATCAGAATGTTTCGTGGAGCGGGGGTGACAGTCAGTGCCCGGGACTGACGGCCGTGTACGACGTGTACTTCGGGACAACATCACCGCCACCGCTCGCGCACGCAGGCAACGCATCGAAGACCTACGACCCCGGCACGCTGGCGTACAGCACCACCTACTACTGGCGTATCGTGGCGAAAGACGCCAACGGCAGCACGTCGTCGGCGCAACGCTCGTTTACCACCGTGGCGGCGCCATGCACCGCACCGCCGTCGGCGGTGACGCTGGTGTCACCCGCGGCGGGAGCAACCGGTGTGGCGCTCGATCAGAATGTGTCGTGGAGTGGGGGTGACAGTCAGTGCCCGGGACTGACGGCCGTGTACGACGTGTACTTCGGGACGACATCTCCGCCACCGCTCGCGCACGCGGACAACGTGGCCAAGACCTGGGATCCGGGCACGCTGGCGTACAGCACGACGTACTACTGGCGCGTGGTGGCGAAGGACGCCAACGGAAGTACGTCATCGTCACAACGCTCGTTCACAACGGTTCCCGTGCCCTGCACGGACCTGCCGGGTGCGGTCACGCTGGTTGCGCCCGCGGACGGAGCGACGGATGTGCCGCTGCAACAGGATCTGTCGTGGAGCGGCGGCGACAGCCAGTGCCCGGCACTCACGGCCGTGTACGACATCTACTTGGGAACGTCGTCGCCGCCACCGCTCGCGCGTACGGGCAACACCACCAAAACCTGGGATCCGGGACAGCTCGCCGATGACACCGTGTACTACTGGCGCGTGGTGGCAAGGGACGCCAATGGCACCACCAGCAGTGACGAGCGCTCGTTCCACACCGCGTGCACGCTCACGCCGACCGCGGTCAGCATCGTGTCCCCGTCGAACGGGTCGTCCGGTGTGCTCCTCGACGCTGACATCACGTGGGACGGCGGCATCAGTCAGTGCCCGGGACTCTCGTCCACGTACGATGTCTACTTTGGCACCAGCTCGAACCCGCCGTTCGACCACAACAACGGCGATGTGAAAACCTGGGATCCGGGGACATTGGCGTACGGCACCACCTACTACTGGAAGATCGTGGCAAAGGACGACAACGGGTCGACGTCGGGAGCGGTGTGGAGTTTCCACACCGAAGCAGAGCCGTGCACGTCGCCGCCGCTGGCGGCGTGTTCGCCCGGTCCGAGCGATGGCAGGACCAACGTGAACACGCACAGCAGTCTCTCCTGGGGATGCGGTACGAGTGTCTGTGGTCTGGCCGTAACCTACGACGTGTACCTCGGCACGACGTCCGACCTGGGTGATGCGCAGAAGGTGGCGAGCACCACCAGCACGTCGTGGAAACCCCCGGTCCTCCTCCAGTCCAACACCACGTACTACTGGAAGATCATTACGCGCGACGCCAACGGGGAGACAGCGGGCCCGGTATGGAGCTTCACGACGAGATAGCTGCTGAAATAGGCACAGGACTGATTCGGGTCGACGATGACGTCTCAGACCAGGACGCACCTCAACGTGCCGAGCGGAAGACGCGCCGTTGCTTTAGCCAGCGCCGAACGTAGCCGTCGTTGAACGTCTCCGCTACGCGTGGAGAAACAAGCCGAAGCCTGTCCCGGGCGGACTCCGGAACCAAGAAGTTGATCAGATTCAGATTGGCATCCAGCGTAACGATTACCATTGCATCCCGTTCGTCGCCAATGCCAACGACAAGCCGGGCCGCGTGGGTCCTGTCGTGGGGCATTGTTACGAGGGACGGCACATCCAGTCGTCGAACACCCAGTGCCGACATAACCGACGTACTGAACGCCGGAAACACAACCCGCGCCAGAGACCCATCTTCGTGGTGAACGCTCCCACCCCATTGGTCCCGCGAGGAGAGCGAGTCGAACGACGCGCCACTCCAGTGTGTGTCGTCAAGGATTGTGATCATGGCGCCCTCGTAGACAGGCGCATTGTTGCATCCCGCCAGGACGACTTCCATCTTTGCGTCCGAGTCGAGGTTCACCGCGCGAACAAAGTTAACACGGCCACTGGTGCGATAAACGTGTAGCGCTTCGTCGCCGCGCGACGGCCAGCTGCCACCTGGATACCAGGTGACGAGCGTCGGGTACCACGGAATCAGCTGCCAGCGAACTATCATGTCATCAGCTCCATCCGCGTCGACGTCGGTGAACAGTATTTCACCGCAACGCGACGCATCGCTCGCGTCGGGCTGCATTCTCCCGCTATCAATCAATTCACGGCCGTACCAGCCTTCAAGAAGCGAGGCCGGCAATACGTGTGTCCAGACCTGGTTGCCGGTGGCAAGGTCGCATGCCGCAAGGACCCCTTCCGATGTATCAGTGGCGCGGGTTCCATAGATGACCACATCGCACCCGCACCAATGATGGGCGACGCAGATGCCCATGTTGCTCGAGCTCTCGTGACGCCAGGCTACGGCGTTTCCGGGTTGCGTTAGCACGGTGAAAGACCGTTGCTCACAGGCGAAGTCAACGACGAAATGCGGTCGGACCGGCGCTGATACCGCAAGCACGACCGTCAGGGCTAATAGACCAACCTGCAGCGCCGCGGGTACAACTGCAGGAGGTACGAGTTGCACTGGTGATGCAATTGTCCCGTCGTGCATGTGCGGGTGATCCACCTCGGGCGTGATCAGCTCACCGACCGATGTGTGAAGAGCTCGGGCGAGGCGCTCTAGAGTTCGTTGTGATGCCGTCGTTCGCGTACCCGCAAGCAGGCCTCGAATTACGGGAAGTGATACTCCTGCCAGCCGAGCAAGCTGCTGCTCGTTGATTCCAGCGGCTTGCATGGCATGGACGAGTTGCTTGGCAAAACCGGTTGAGAGGTGAACAGGCCGGGGCATGAGGGCACGTCAGTTCCGTGCCGCGGTCATCCACGTGGGCAACTCGCGGTCCATGAATCGGGTTGAGTCAGCCGGAGGCCAGGAGCGCATCATTGCGAAGAGGGCATCGGCAGGC
>OBLQ010000816.1_pt1 | contig 11908 bp, 12 predicted proteins | sample 1519881 | NCBI WGS metagenome assembly OBLQ01 (sample SAMN01911456, study PRJEB22533) | soil metagenome | biome: Soil | place: Malaysia | collected 2012-04-30 | depth DG_metagenome m | reverse complement strand
CGCCGAGCCCGACAGCTCGTAAACTTGATAATAATTTTGTGTCTGGCGCATTTGCTGCGCCGTGGTTACAAACAGAGACATGAGAAAAAGCAAGCTATAGTCGCGGTAACGGAGCGATGCCCACGGCGAAGATACAGCGGGTTCGTTAACGTTCTGTATGTGATCGTCCGCCATAAAGCGCGCGGGATACCCTATCTCTTATTAAGAGTCCCCGAGACTTCTTCATAGAGAAGCTTCAGAGGGGTCTTTTTAGCAGCGGCGATCCGCTTCAAGTCCTCATATTCCGGCGCGGATCGAAGCGTGCCGTCCGGCGCCTCGATGACTTTGACGCGCACCGTTCCGTAACGTGTCTTGACGTTGACCGAAGAGCGCTTGAGGATGATTCGCTCCACGCGATGGAAGCGTATACCGATGGTGGAAGTTTCCCGGAAAAGAATTTTGGCCAGCTCCTCCCGTTTAGCCGGCTCGGCAATGACACGCAGCAGGGTCGCGGGTCGATTCTTCTTCATTTGAATCGGCGCGAGAAATACGTCCCGAGCGCCGGCGGCGAATAGACAATCGAAGACATAGTCGTAGAACTCCGGGTTCATGTCGTCGATATTCGTTTCCATGACCATCATTTCTTCGCCGCGCCAGCCGGCCTCGTCATTGCCAAGAACGAGGCGAAACAAATTCGGCCGGTCACGCCACACCTTCGTTCCGGCGCCGTAGCCGATTTTCTCCACGGTCATGCTGGTGGGAACGCCGAAGCGGGTGCCCAGGCTCGCCATAATGGCGGCCCCTGTAGGCGTGACGGTTTCGCCCTCGAGTTGCGTCCACTCGACCGGCAGATCTTTGAGCAGCTCAAGCGTTGCCGGGCCGGGAATCGGCAATCGACCGTGGGCACTGTGGACAATGCCGCGGCCCAGGGGAATTTTCGAGAAGTGAAAAGAATTGATTTTAAGTTGTTGGCAACCGATGGCGGCTGCCATGATGTCCACGATTGAATCGATTGCGCCGACCTCATGGAAGCGCACCTTTTCAACGGGCACACGGTGGATCCTGCTTTCGGCTTGCGCCAGGCGCGAAAAAATCTTGCTGCCGGTTTCCTTGGCTTCGGGCGCAAGGCGGCTGCGCTCTATGAGCTTGCGAATGTCGCTCCAGGAGCGGGCTGGCGCCTGCCTGCCGCAAATGACTTGAAAGTGCGTGGCCCGGACGGACTGGACGATTTTTCTTGAAGCCTTGAGCTCAAACCTGAGCGATGGGATTTTCCGGAGCTCTGACCGGAGCAGGGCAAGCGGCAGTCCCAAGTCGAGCAATGCCGCGACGAACATATCGCCGCTGATTCCGCCGATCAGGTCGCCATAGGCTAGCTTCATAGAATCGGCGTTTCTTCCTGGGTCCAATTCCCTTCAGGTCGTCGGGTAAGATTAAACTTTTTGCTCCGAAGTTCGTCATTCCCGTATGCTTCTCGCGGGAATCCAGGCGAAACCAGAACTGGCCCCCCGATAAAAACGTTCGGGGGCGACGCCGGGGCAGATTCCCATCGCGGGGTCCTTTTACCCCCAGGCTCACTGCGGAATGATTCATTTGGACCGTCGCGGTCTCTTTAGGTGGCCGATCCTCAATCACCAAGCGAAATGCGTCTCCTTGCCGCTTGTTTCGACGCGAATTTTCTCGGAAGTGAAGGGCTTGCCGTCGAGACGGTCCGCGAGCCAATTGATCACCAGAACACGCGAGCGCGGATTGCGGATCGAATGTTTCTCGCCTTCATAGACGATCAGCAGCTTGGGGCCACGAATTTCTCCCATGAACTCGTGGACGAATTTCATATCGCAGTGTTCGTCGTCCTCACCGGCAACGATCAGATAGGGACAGGTGATTTTGGCAGCAACACCCTTGAGGGTCAGCGTTTTGGCAAATTCATCAAAAGCCGCTTCATCGTCGTACCCGGCCATATACATGTAGTTGAGCTTGAAAGTCGGCGACGACATGTTGAAGATCGCGTATTGGCCCGGTTCGACGCAAACGCCGCTCACGGCGCACGCTTTGAAGCGCGGTTCTTGAGCGACCACATGCGGCGCCCAATACGAGCCCATGCTCGATCCCATGACCCCGAGCCGATTGGCGTCGATCTCGGGACGTTTCACCAGATAATCGCAAGCGAGCTTGCCAGCGGCGCCATAGTTGGTTGCGGTGCACTTGATGCCGCGTTCGCGCGTCTCACCTTGGCCGGGGCCGTCCACTGCGAGCACAGCGATGCCGCGCTCCAACAAGGGATCGTTGTTCATCGGCGTATCTTCTTTGACGCCGTCCATGCCGGGTATGTACATGACGCAAGGGAGCTTCTCGCCGGCTTTCATGCGCGGGGGCAGATGCAACAGCGCTTGGATCAACGTGCCTTCATAGGGCAACTCGACGCGCTCGATGGGCCGGCCCGCGTGTAGGATAAATTTGTCGTAGCAAACGCGTTTTTTTTCTTGCCAGGCCATGCGCTTGGGGTTGCCGTCCTCGTACACCGCCCACATCGCATTGGTGTAAAAGCATGCCGCGATATAATAGTGTTCGCGGGCCTCGACGTAATGGCCGGCAGACTCGGTTTCGCGCGCCAACTCTTCGCGCCGCGCCGCCACCCGCGCAAATTCCCGCGGGATGTCAACGAACTTCTGAATTCTTCGGCTGATTTCTTGGATGTCGCTCTGTACGCCCGGACCACAGTTGCGCAAAATTTTGCCCGTGCGCCCTTGGTCCCAATCCAAGCCTCGGGTTTGAATAACCTGATCCAAGAGCCAGCGCTGCTCGCGCCAGCGTTTCATCTTTCTCTCGGTTTCAACTCGCATAAGGTCTCCTGTAATAGGAACGGCGCGGATTTTCGATGGGGTGGGATGCGCGGCGCACCCTATCGTGGTTTGACAAATCGATCATCGACAAATTTGCGCAGATCCATTTGTTTCAGTTGCGGCGTGGAATCGACGATGCTGTCGCGAACGGCTTCGAGTCCCTTTAGCGAAGGATAAGGCGGGCTGGAGATTGCCTTATCGTATTCTTTGTAGCCGCCTTCGAGCAACCGATCGTCGGCCCGCATGTATTTTTTCAATACTCTCAATGCTGCGCGACTGTCTTCCGTATAAATTTTCGCGCCGTCGGTGAGCGCAGCCATATAGGCGCGAACGATTTCAGGCTGACTTTGCACGAATGAGCGTTTGGCGGCGATGCCGGAAAAGGTAAATTCCTTTCCAAGATCCGGGATGTGAAGCAGCGGGCGATAGCCCATTTCGCGGGCCGCCGTGGATGTTGGCGGGGAGAGAATGCCGCCGTTTACCGCTCCCGCGCGCATCGCGGCGAGGATATCGGGTATGCCGCCGATGGATATCATCGTCACATCCTTCGGTCCCAGACCGAAATGTTCCAGCGCCGCGCGCAACGCCAGATCGCTGGCGGACCCAATTCGTGTGATGCCGATTTTTTTCCCCTTCAAATCAGTACCCTTGGTGATGCTCGCGTCGGTGATGAGGGTAAAAACCATCTGGTGCGTGGTGGTGCCGACCCAGACGAAATCGGCGCCTTGAGCCCAAGCCGTCAACATTGGAGCCGGTGAAAGATGGCCAAATTGAATTTCGCCGGCCAATAGAGCCTGAACTGCGGTCGTGCCGCCGCGAATATAAATTAAATTGGAATCAAGGCCGTGTTTTTTGAAAATTCCCTGTTCCTGCGTCAGCCACAGCGTGCCAATTCCGGCGGAGAGCGCGCTATACGCAGTACGCACGGGAATGAGCCGGCTCTGCGCTTGGGATGGGAATCTGCTCGAAAACAAACAAACGGCACAAACGCTTACGATAATCCACTTCTTCAGCCTTGGCTCCATGAGCAGTTTCCTTCCGTGAGCTTGCAGTGAATTGAACCCGTTCGAATGGGGCTGACTGTAGACAAAAAAAGCCCCGATCGCAAACCCTTCGTAAGTTAACAACCCGTTGATTCTCTATAACTTTTGTGATTTAAAACTATTGGAAAGTTTTTCGCAAATGTGACGAGCGAAATTTACAAATGCTGTTCAATTTTGCTAATGTACTGGTATTCACGGCGCTAGGGCTCGGATTCGTCGGAGTTAATCTACTGATCGGGCGCCTGGTGCGTCCGTCAAATCCACAAGACCGTAAGTTATCCACGTACGAGTGCGGCGAGCCGGCGATGGGAAGCGCATGGGTGAATTTCAACATCCGCTTCTACATCGTAGCGTTGATTTTTATCATTTTTGAGGTGGAAATCGCCTTTGTCTTTCCGGTGGCGGCGGTGTTTCGCCGCTGGTTGGAAAACGGGCAGGGAATTTTTGCATTCATCGAGATATTGCTTTTCGTCGGCATTCTTTTCCTCGGTTTAGTCTATGCCTGGGCCAAAGGCGACTTAGAGTGGGTGAAGAAGTTTAAAGCCTGATTTCTCAGTCGTTGGAGGTAACCATGAAGCCGTTATTGAATACGCTTCCAGAAACAGTTTTCACCACTAAAGTCGATGATCTGCTCAATTGGAGCCGAGCTTCCTCGCAGTGGTACATGCTTTTCGGCCTGGCGTGCTGCGCTATCGAATTGATGCAGACCGGCGGGCCGCGCGCTGATCTGGATCGCTTCGGCGCTGTGCCGCGAGCGACCCCTCGCCAATCGGACCTGATGATCGTGGCGGGAACGCTGACCTACAAGATGGCCAAACGCACCAAACTGCTCTATGACCAGATGCCCGATCCCAAGTATGTTATCTCGATGGGCAGTTGTTCCAACTGCGGCGGTCTGTTTCAAGTCGCGTATTCGGTGTGTAAAGGCGTCGATAAGATCATCCCCGTGGATGTCTACGTGCCGGGCTGCCCGCCGCGTCCTGAAGCGCTCACCGAGGGTTTGTTGCGGATTCAAGATAAAATGATGCGCGAGCGCTGGCTAGTCAAACCGGCCCATCGAGCTGAAAACGGGGCGGCCGCCTGAGCAATGGAAGCCCCGGCAATCTACCAAGCGCTGGAAAAGCGCTTTCCGGAAAAGCTCAGCCAGTTCAAAGGAGATGTTGCGGAGCCTTACTTGAGCGTGGACCCGCAAGCCATTGTGGAGGTTTGCCGATTTCTGCGCGACGAGGAAGGCCTTCATTTCGAAGTGCTTTCGGACTTGACGGCTCTCGACTGGCCCAAAGAGGAAAAGATCCAGGTCGTTTATCATCTATACTCTTACTCTCAGCGACATCAGATTGTGCTCAAAGCCGACCTGCCCCGAGACAATCCCCGCATCGCCACACTGGAAGGGGTGTGGAAAGTGGCTAACTGGTTCGAGCGCGAGGTCTTCGATCTCTTCGGGGTGATCTTCGAAGGGCACAGCGATTTGCGCAGGATCATGCTGCCGGAAGACTGGGTGGGACACCCGCTGCGCAAAGACTACGTCGAGCAGGAAGAATACGACGGGATCACTACCCAGCGGGCCCCGTTGGTCGAAAAACTTCTCCGATAGGAATCCGATGAACGAATTTGCTCAAACTGAGACCGGTTTTCATGCGGAAGAGATGACCATCAATGTTGGGCCGCAGCATCCCAGCACCCACGGAGTGCTGCGCTTTGTGGTCAAGACCGACGGAGAAGTCATCGGCGAGGCTATCCCCGATGTCGGCTATTTGCACCGTTCGATCGAAAAGATCGGCGAAAAAATGACTTGGCATGGCTATGTCCCTTATACCGATCGAGCCGATTATCTCGCTGCCATGTTTGCCAATCAGGGGTTTTGCTTGGCAGCGGAAAAGCTGGGAAGCACTCAAGTCGCGCGGCGCGGCGAATTCTGCCGGGTAATCGCGTGCGAACTCAATCGTATCGCCAGCCATCTGATCGCGGTGGGCACCTTCGGCCAGGATATCGGGGCGATGACGCCGTTTGTTCATGCGCTTCGTGAACGGGAGACCATCAACAATTTAATGGAAGAAATCTGCGGCGCGCGCCTCACTTACAACTATATTCGCATCGGCGGCGTCGGTTACGATATTCTTCCCGCGACGTGCGCGCGCATCAGCGAATTCCTCGATCACTTCGAGCCCATCGTCGATGAATTCAATCGCCTTCTCTCGAAAAACAAAATCTTTATTGAACGGCTCGCCGGCATCGCGGTGATCAGCAAAGAAGATGCTCTGGCTTACAATCTGGTCGGCCCTAACCTACGCGGCTCGGGAGTCAAATGGGATATTCGCAGGGACATTCCCTATTCGGTGTATCCGGAATTAGAATTCGAAGTGCCAGTGGGTAGCGGTGAAATAGGGGTTCTGGGGGATAGCTTCGATCGTTACTGGGTGCGCATCGTTGAGATGGGAGAAAGCTGCAAGATCTTGCGCCAATGTCTAAAGATGTTGCCCAAGGGGCCGGCCATCGCCAAGGTGCCGCGCAAATTCAAACCCCCGGCGGGGGAGTGCTACGCGCGCGTGGAGGCGCCGCGGGGCGACATGGGTTTCTACGTCGTCAGCGACGGCAGCGAGTATCCGTACCGCGTGCGCATCCGCACCGGCTCCTACACCGCCATGAGCATCATCGACAAACTCAGTAAAGGAATCATGGTCGCGGATCTGATCGCGTTAATCGGCAGCCTGGACGTGGACGCGCCGGAGATCGACCGCTAAATCGCCAATCGAGCCAACGATGCAAGCCTATATCGATCAACTCATACAACAAGGCTACTTCACCGGCGCGCCCCGGCAACTGGTTTACGCCATCGCGATGCTTATTGCCGGGCTAATCGTCTTATCCGTTTTCGTAGCGCCGGTCGCCGGCGTGACGAGTTGGCTTGAACGGCGCGTTTGGGCCAGAATGCAGTCCCGCGTGGGCCCAAACCGCGTCGGACCTCAAGGGGTGCTGCAGTGGCTTGCCGACGGAATTAAAAACTTGCTTAAAGAGGATCTGATTCCCGCGGCCGCTGACAAGAAATTGTTTGCTTTAGCGCCTTACGTTGTTTTCATGGGGTTCCTTTGCAGCTTTGTGGTCATTCCATTCGGTGGCAAGCTGATCGTCGCCGATCTCAATATCGGCATCCTTTATATCCTTGCCGTGACCTCACTGGTGGTCGTCGGCATCCTCATGGCCGGGTGGGCGTCAAACAACAAATGGTCTTTGCTGGGCGGCATGCGCTCCGCGGCGCAAATCGTGAGCTATGAAATTCCTGCCGGTGTCTCGGTGCTGAACATCGTTTTTTTGGCCGGCACCTTGAGCATGCAAGGGATTATCAAAGCGCAAGGCTGGGCCCCGTGGGACTGGTTCCTGTTTAACAATCCATTCACATTTGCCGCATTCTTCCTTTACTTCACCGCCGCTCTGGCGGAAGGCAACCGCACCCCTTTCGATATTCCGGAGGCCGAATCGGAATTGGTGGCCGGCTACGTGACCGAATACAGCGGCATGCGCTTTCTGTTTTTTTTCTTCGCCGAATGGGGCAACCTCTATGTCATCGGAGCCGTGGCGACGACCCTGTTTCTGGGTGGCTGGCAGGAGCCTATGGGGATCTTTGACGGTCACCCAGCGTTGTTGGCAATCGCACAATTTTTGGTTTTCTTCTTTAAGGCCTACCTGTGGGTATTCGTGGCCATGTGGATCCGGGCGACACTGCCGCGCGTGCGGGTGGATCAGCTGATGGCGCTTTGTTGGAAGTATATGGTTCCGCTGTCCTTTGTCTGCCTCTTGGGGACAATCAGTTTTATGCTCGTTGCCGATATCGAATTTCTTGGAATAACCGTAGGGCAATTTTCCAAAGCGGTCATGTTCGCGTTGGGGCTTGCTCTTTTAGTTGTCTTTTTCATGAGAGTCGTTTTTCAAATTCGCAACGCGAAGCCCGAGCTTTATTTTAAACCTCATATATGATGGCCGAGGCGTTATGGGTGTAGCCAGTTACGTCAAAGATATTTCGGATGCGGTTAAAACGGTTTTCGAAGGGATGTCCATTACCTTCTCTCATCTGGTGCGCAAGCCCATGACCATCCAATATCCCGATAAAATTCCGGTGCCGGTTCAACAGACGCTGCCGCATCGTTATCGGGGCATACTCGAAGTGGACCTGGATATCTGTACGGGATGTCTCGGCTGCGAGAGAGTCTGCCCGATCAATTGCATCACCATCGGGATCGACATGAATAAGGAGACCAAGCAGCGCCAGTTCAGCCATTTCGATATCGACATTTGCAAATGCATGTACTGCGGACTCTGTTCGGAGGCGTGTCCGACCGGGTCCATCCGCCACTCGCAGGAATTCGAAGGCGCGAGTTACAATCCCGCCGGGCTGGTGCGGCACTTCGTAACCGAACCTGTGCCGCTCTATAAACCCAAAAAGGGCGGCGAGACGGACGCAAATTTGGCGGCCAAGGTCGATATCGGACAAAAGTACTTGGATGAGTTTGCCACGCCGGATGGAGGAGGAGGCGCGGGGGAAGGATAGACGAGTCGGGGCAGCGGTTTCGCTCCTCTTGATCCAAAACCAATCTTCCGGTAATTGACGCAGAAAGCAATCGGCTTTCCGCATTTCCGCACAGGTTTAAGACCAGCATGGATATTTCAACGGCTATTTTTGCTCTGATTGCCGCTGTCACGGTGGGTTCCGCGATGATGGTGGCTTTCTCCCGTAATATTATTTACTCGGCTTTTTCACTTCTCGGCACGTTTGCGGGGGTCGCCGGGCTCTATATCTTTCTCGGCGCTGATTTCGTTGCCGCGGTTCAGCTGCTCATTTATGTCGGCGGTATCCTGGTGCTGATTCTTTTCGCCGTCATGCTTACCCACCGCATTACCGATGTCCAAATTACCAACCGCGCGGCCGGACGAATTCCGGCGCTCGTTATCATTGCCGTGTTTGTCTATTTGTTGATTGACGCGATTCGCGAGACTCCATGGGTGAGGGCGAAACAGATTGTCTATGCCGCAACGACGGGTACTATCGGCGACCTGTTCCTCGATCACTATCTCTTGCCTTTTGAGCTCGCATCACTGGTGTTGCTGGCCGCGATGATCGGAGCCGTGGTCATTTCCCGCAAGGAGATCAGAGAGTAGCCATGATCGCAGGTTTCGGCCCAAACGCGCTGTCCTCATATCTCGTCATCGGGGCGATTTTATTCGCCTTAGGATTGTTCACCGTGTTAACCCGGCGCAACGCCATCAGTATTCTGATGGGGGTGGAGCTCATATTAAACAGCGCCAACGTTAACTACGTGGCGTTTTCTCATTTCAGCAGCGGCAGCGCCGACGGACAGATTTACGCTATTTTCGTAATCATGCTGGCGGCAGCGGAAGCGGCGGTTGGTCTAGCCATTGTTTTGGCCATTTATCAGATTTTTCATACCATCGATGTCGAAGCCGCGGAGTCATTAAGGGAGTAGGATCGTGTTCGTGAGCCGTGTTCGTGTTGGTAAAATCCGGAGATTTCGCTTCATCGCCGCGAGCACGAGCCACGGGCACAAGTCACGATAATTTATGGATCACCCGATACAGACAGATTTCCTGCGTTGGATCGTTTTGCTGCCGTTATTGGGCGCTATCATCAACGGCCTTCTGGGCGCGAAAATTCAGAAGGGCCTTGGCAAGGGAGCGATCGGCCTCATCGCCTGCGTCCCCGTGATCGCCGCCTTCGGCTTGTCAGTAGAAGCGCTGGTCAAACTAATGGCGCTGGAGCCGGATCAACGGTTTTTCGTCGACCGACTCTATACCTGGATCAGTCTCGGGTCGCTCAAAGCCGACATGGCCTTCATGGTCGATCCGCTGTCCGCCGTCATGATTCTGGTGGTCACGGGTGTCGGCGGCCTGATTCACATCTATGCCACCGGCTACATGCACGATGATAAGGCATTCTGGCGGTTTTTCGCTTATCTGAATCTTTTTACCGCGGCAATGCTCACGCTGGTCACCGGCGACAATCTTCTGCTCATGTTCGTCGGTTGGGAAGGCGTGGGTTTATGTTCTTATGCGTTGATCGGCTTCTGGTATCAGGACCACAATAACGCTCGCGCCGGTAACAAAGCCTTCATTGTCAATCGGGTCGGAGATTTTGGATTTGTTCTCGGCATATTTCTGCTGTTCTGGTCATTCGACGCGCAGGGGCACGGCACCGTGGTTTTCCGCGAAATGGTGAAGTGGGCCCCGACACTGCAAAACCAGATGATCTGGGGATTTCCCGTCGTTACGGTGGCGACGCTGTTTCTTTTCGTCGGGGCGACCGGCAAGTCCGCGCAGATCCCTTTGTATGTGTGGCTGCCTGACGCCATGGCGGGACCAACGCCGGTGAGCGCCTTGATTCATGCCGCCACGATGGTCACCGCCGGTGTCTACATGACCGCGCGGCTCAACGTGTTTTTCTCAATGGCGGCGTTTACATCGAGCGTGATCGCCGTGATTGGCGTCGCCACCGCTCTGCTGGCGGCGACGATCGCATTGACACAGTTCGATATTAAAAAAGTTCTTGCTTACTCGACCGTGAGCCAGCTCGGCTATATGTTCATCGGCGTCGGTGTCGGCGGCTATGCAGCGGCGATCTTTCACCTTATGACCCATGCCTTTTTCAAGGCTTGTTTGTTCCTTGGCGCCGGCAGCGTTATCCACGCCATGCACCATGAACAGGATATGCGCAACATGGGCGGCCTGAAAGAGTACATGCCGCTTACGTTTGTTACCTTCTTGATCTCGGTTTTGGCCATCTCCGGAACTCCCGGAACCTCGGGATTTTTTTCAAAAGACGAGATATTATGGTTAGCCTTTTCGAATGACCATCCTGTGGTTTGGGCTCTTGGCGTGGTCGGCGCCGGAATAACCGCCTGTTACATGTTTCGCCAACTTTTCATGGTCTTCTTCGGAAAATGCCGCGCCGATCACCACACGCAAGAGCACCTCCGCGAATCTCCTAAAGTGATGACGCTGCCGCTAGTTGTCCTGGGCCTGGGCGCCTTGGGAGCCGGTTGGATCGGCCTTCCGGGCGTGTTGGGAGGCAGCCAGTTCGCCCATTGGCTTGATCCGGTGATTCACGCGCACGCAGAAGCACATGCTTCGGAGGCGCTTGAGTGGGGACTGATGGCGGTGTCCACCACGGTTGCCGCAGCCGGCTTTTTGCTCGCGTTCTTCATGTACTACCGCACAAGTCTCGCGCCGGAGCGGTTTGCCAATTTCGCCGGTGGATTTTTCTACCGTCTGTTTGATCGCAAATATTATCTCGACGAAATTTACCAGGTCATTTTCGTCAACGGCACGTTGCTACTGGCGCGGATCGGTTCGCTGTTCGATCAATACATCATCGACGGTATTGTTAACGGCTCGGCCGCGCTTACACGATTTGTCTCCTGGCTTGACGGGCTTTTTGATCAATACATCATTGACGGCATAGTCAACGCAATTGCCAACATAATTTTCTGGGCCGGCAACCGCCTGCGCCGAGTGCAAACGGGAAATATCAACGGCTACCTTTACGGCATTTTGGTCGCCATTGTGGTGGCTATCATCGTGAAGCTGCGCTACTGGAGCTGATTCACACGGGAGAATGGTGACGATGGAAAACGTTCTCAGTTACATAATCTTTATACCGCTCGCGGGCGCAGTCGTGGTGCTCATGCTGCCGAGCAAAAGCCATAACCTGATTCGCTGGGTTGCCGCCGCCTTTACCGTTCCGCCGTTGTTCATGGCGTTCTGGCTTTACAGCCAATTTGATCCCTCGAAGGCCGGTCTTCAGTTCATTGAAAAGTACCAGTGGATTCCCGCTTACAACATTAGCTATTACTTGGGTGTTGACGGCCTCAGTATCTCGATGGTTATTCTCACGGCGCTGCTGAGCTTCATCTGCATTTTCGCATCATGGGGCATTGAAAAAGCGGTTAAGGGCTATTTCGCGCTTTTTCTAATGCTCGATACCGGAATGATGGGAGTTTTCCTGGCTCTCGATTTTTTTCTTTTCTACATTTTCTGGGA
>OBLQ010000815.1_pt1 | contig 11917 bp, 9 predicted proteins | sample 1519881 | NCBI WGS metagenome assembly OBLQ01 (sample SAMN01911456, study PRJEB22533) | soil metagenome | biome: Soil | place: Malaysia | collected 2012-04-30 | depth DG_metagenome m | reverse complement strand
ACCGTTGACCCGGTGACGCTGTTTGTCACATAGTGTGGGCGGTCGGGAAGGGGTGCTGCTCGGGTGGAGCGGCGGGAGTGTTCCAGCTTCCGCAAGAGGTATGCGCTAGGTTGACCTCCACGAAACTCGAACGGACAGGTCGAGGGGCGCCCCCCTGTTTTCTGCTATTCTCACGGAAAGTGTCCGGGAAGATGCAAGGGGAGCATTGAGTTGGAAACGCACGCAACCGTATTGCTGATGGTGCGGATCAGCACGCTTTTGCTCGCGGCGTTCTTTTATTATCTCTACCGCCTGAAGCGTCAGTCCTATCTGCTCGCTTGGGCCGTTGCGTGGCTGCTGATGTCGCTTGCCTTTATCGCCCGCGCGGGCGTGGCGTGGTTTCCTCCCGGGCCGGAAGTTCTTTGGTACCGCACGATCGATGAGTGGCTCGTGGCCCTCTCGGCGCTTGCCTTTTACTGCGCGGCGCGCCTTTACGTTCGACTAACCATTCCCATTCAGGCGGTCGCCGTCGCGGCGCTGATCGCTGCCGTGTGGTCGGGTGCCCACGTGCGCGGAATCGCGAGCGTTCCGGTGGGCTTGGGCGCCGGGTTGATATTTCTCCTGGTCGGACAAACGTTCTGGCAGGAAGGGCGTCGGCAAGAGGCTCGGGCCGACGTGCTTCTGGGCATCACCTTTCTCGGCTGGGGGCTGCTCTTTATTGCCTTGGTCCTCCAGTCTCGCCTGACTTTCGCCAACGGAGTCGATCTGGTCCCTATGCTGTTTATGCCGGAACTCTTTACGTGCGTGCTGATGGTGATGTCCGTTTACGAAGAGGAACGGCGCCGCGTGGAGCGGAACATGGTAGCGCTCTCGAACCTGAACCTCGCCACGTCCAGTTTCGTGGGTACGGAAATTCAGAAGATGCTCGCTCAGGCGCTCGACCGTGTCTTGAACGTGGCTCGCATTCCCAGCGGAGCGCTCTGCGTGCGGCCAGGCGACGCGACCGGACCCGCCTGGGTGATCATGACCGGACTCGACGACAAGTTCTGCCAATCCATTCACGAAGGCGCGCTTGACGGTTACGTGGTGAATCTTGTGGCTCGCCTCGGCGGACTCGTCGTGCTGCGGGATCTCGGGCGCGATGCGCACTGGGAGGCGCTGGACAAGGAAAAACCTTTCCAGCAGGTTCGGCGGCTGCTGGTCGGCCAGGGTCTGCGCACGGTGGTTGCCATCAGTCTCCAGTCGAAGGACCGCGTCTTCGGCGTTCTGCTGCTGGGCACGCCGGACAACCGCAATTTTTCTCCGGCGGAGCTGCGTCTGCTACTCGCCCTCGGCCAGCAGATCGGCATGGCCGTCGAGAACAGTTACCTGATCCAGCAGAGCTCGCGTCGCACGGAAGAATTGAACGTCCTGAACGAAATCGGCCGCGCGTTGAGCTCCACACTCGAGCTGGATGCCCTGCTCGATCGCATCTATTCGGAAATGTGCCGCGTGTTCGATGAGGGCAGCTTCTTCATCGCCTTCTGCGACCAGAACGCGGGCGAGGTCCGCTTCGAGATCGAGGCGACCGACGGCCAGCGCTGCCCGAAACGTTCGCGTCCGATCGGAAACCACATGGTGGAATACATCGTGGGTTCGGCGCAGCCTCTTCTGATTCGCGATCATTTCCAGGAACAATCGGATCGCCTGGGGTTCGAATCGCTGCGGCAGGTCGGTTCGCTCTGCGGCGTGCCGCTGATTCTTTACGACCGCCCGGTCGGCGTCGTGGTGCTGCACAGCCCGAGGGAGAGGGCGTTCGACGACGGACACGTGGAAATTTTGCGCGTGCTGGCGAGCGAGGCTGCCATCGCCATCGAGAACGCGCGGCTCTTCGCAGCGGAACAGAAGAAATCGCGCCAGCTGACCCTGATCAACAACATTTCCGGCCACGCCATCACAACCCTCGACCCCATCGCGATGCTCGGGAAGATCGTCGCGGAGATGGAGACGCACCTCTCCTACGACCATATTGGCATCGCCCTTCTCGACTACTCCACGAAAGAGCTGGTCGTCCAGGCCGAGGGGGGGACGCGCCGCGAGGCGTTGGGACGGCGCGTTCTGCTGGGCGAAGGGCTGATCGGGCAGGTGGCGCGCAGCGGCCAGATGGCGGTCGTAAGCGAAGCGCGCGCGGGCGCGCCCCAGTTGGTGCTGCGTGACTCGGCCGCTTCCATCGCCGTGCCCGTCAGCTACGGCGAGCAGTTCCTCGGCGTGCTCTACGTGGAATCCTCCAAACCCTGCAATTTTCCCGAGCAGGATGTTCAGCTGCTGCGCACCCTGGCGGACCTGTTTGCCGGCGCGCTGCATAACGCCCTCACCTTCCAGAAGGCGCAGGAGCAGGCGATCACCGACGGACTCACCGGCGTCAAGACGCATCGCTTCCTGATGGAGGCGCTCTCGTCGGAATGGAAGCGCTCGATGCGCGCCAACCGCCCGTTCGCGCTGGTGCTGATGGACCTCGACCGCTTCAAATTCGTGAACGATTTCTACGGCCACCTCGAGGGCGACGTCGTTCTTCAGCGCGTGGGCCACATCCTGGAGCAGAATTGTCGCAGCTCCGACGTGGTCGCCCGCTACGGCGGCGATGAATTCGTCGTCCTCATGCCCGAAACGACCATCGAACAGGCCAGCCAGCTCGCGCACAAGCTCCGCGGCTGGATCGCCTCCGATCCGCTGCTTCGCGACAAGAAAGTCACCGCCAGCTTCGGCATCGCCGCTTTCCCGTTGCATGGCTCGACGCCCCAGGAACTCATCCAGGTGGCGGACTCTTCGATGTACCTTTCCAAGCATCAGGGTGGAAACGCGGTGTCGGGAGCCGACGAGAGCGATCCCGATCAGCGGAAGCTGTGGAAGAAAGACGTTCTCGAGGCCTATCTGGGCGTTACGCTCAAGCGCCTGTTCTCGACCGGCCCCGACGCCTTCGAGGAAATCCATCGCCGCCTCGAACAGTTCACCCGCTCGCTGGCCGAGCAAGATGGAAATGCTTCCGGGGAGATCCTGCCGCCGATCGTGGTCGAGACGGTCACGTCGCTCGCCTTCGCGATCGATGCCAAGGATCACTACACGCAGGGCCATTCGCAGAAAGTTTCCGCTTACGCAGTCATGATTGCGCAGGCGCTCGACTTGAGTCCGGCGGACGTCGAAGAGATTCGCCTGGCGGCGCTGCTGCACGACATCGGAAAAGTGGGCATTCCCGAGCCGATTTTGAACAAGTCCGGCCCGCTCGATGTGTCCGAGTGGGAGATCATGAAGACCCACGCCGATCTCGGCGACAGGCTCCTCGAACCGCTCAAAACGATGGTCCGCATCCGGGCCATGATCCGGCACCACCATGAGTTCTACGATGGCAGCGGCTATCCCAACCGTCTCGAGGGCGAACAGATTCCTCACGGCGCGCGCGTGATTGCCATCGCCGACGCCTACGACACGATCACCACCGCGCGCAGTTACAAGAAGGCGCGAACTCCGGAAGATGCATTCGCGGAGCTCGAGCGCTGCGCCGCAAATCAATTTGACCCGGAACTGCTCCGCATTTTCATCGAAACAATGCGCCACGCGCCTCGCCCCATTATCGATAACGGCGTAGGCCTGGCCCACGCAGCAGAGAGCACGAAATGCTAACCGAATTTGGAGCGAGCGGACGACTCGCTCGCTGCGCGGACACAAAAAAAGCTGCGGCCTGATCGGCCGCAGCCCTCGGACATTCAGTCAGCGAGACCTTTGCGTACGGTCTGCAGTCCGCACACCTCTCAAATTACGCCCTCTTTTTCGATCGCCTCTTTGCCGTTGCTTTCTTGCCCTTTTTCTTAGCGGGTTTTGCCTTCTTGGCCATCGTTCATCTCCGTAGCGAAATTTGCCCGGGAGGGCATCGGTCTCCCTTATACGTAAACCGAGTGACAAAGTCCATCGATTACTGCGCCTTTTTCTGCGGAGCGTTTCCCGCCGTGGACTCCAACGCATCGCCGATCAGGCAGACTGCTTTCCACTCATCCATGAACACCGCTCCCAGTTTGCGGTAGAAATCGATCGCCGCAGTGTTCCAGTCAAGCACCTCCCAGCGCATGCAGAAGTATCCTTCTTGCCGGGCGATGCGAGCCACATGCGCGAGCAGCCCTTTGCCCACGCCGTGCTCGCGGAACTGCGGACGCACGAAGATGTCGTCGAGAAACAATCCCGCGCGCCCCTGAAAAGAGGAATAGAATTCGAAGAACAGCGCGTAGCCGGCCGCTTGCCCGTTCCACTCCGCAATCACCGCGCGGAATTTCGGCGCCGCACCGAAACCGTCGCGAGCGATGTTCTCTTCGAGCACGCTCGTTTCGTGGCTCAGGTGCTCGAACTCGGCGAGTTCGCGGACCATCGCCGTCAGCAGCCGCGCGTCGTCGATTGTGGCAGGGCGAATCGATAGCATCGGTACCGTCCTGGATGAAATAACTTTGATTTGTTTCGCAAACTGCTTAGTGCGTCATCGCGTAGAGGATGTAATTGATCCCGATGCGGTAGGCTTCGGAAGCTGGTTTCTCGGGATACTGAGGGCTATCGGCCCACTCCCACGCATCTCCCACGTCCGAGTTGTGGCAGATCGCAATCACAATGCGCCCCTTGTCGTCGCGCACCGCGCTCCAGCGCGCCTTCCCCATATCCTGCGTGATCCGCCAGCGCCTCCCCCAGATGTGCCGCGTTCCCGGCACTTGAATGCGGTCGTTCAAGTCGTAGACGACGTGAAAGATTTCGTCGCTGTCGGCCAAATCTTCGATCGCGTGGCCCGGCAGGATCATATGCAGCCCGGCCGCCAGGTTTTCCCACTCGTCGTCGCCCCACGAATCGTCCGTCATGATAAACCCGCCGCGCAGCACATATTCCCGCAGCCGCTTGGCCTGCGACTCGGTCATCCGCCACGCGCCCGGATCCTCGATGTAAATCCACGGGTAGTTGAAAATTTCCTCGCTGTTCGCGTCCACCACGTGCTCCGTCGAACGCGCCTGGACGCGCGTCAGCCGCGTGACGCCCGGAATGAACTGCCGTTCCGACTTCGGATAGTCGGCGGCCCAGCGCTGGAAGCGGTAAAATCCAAAATCCTCTCCGAGGTCATAGCGGAACCGCGCAAACGTCCATTCCGCTTTCTCTTTTGGATTCTCCGGCGCGAAAGCCCGTCCGTCCATCACGATGATTCCGCCCTCCGAATAGCGCTGAAACTGCGCCGCCAGCAAGACTCCCGCCGCCACGCCACACGCGAGCACCGCCGCAATGGCGCCCGCCGCGCGCCGCCACGCCTTGCCTCGGCCCCGTAGTCGGTTTCGTCCGAAGCTCATCCTCGGCCTCGTCCGTCCACGACGATACCATATTGGGAGCGCCTCGTGCCCTCCCAGCTCTTCGAGAGGGATGCAATTGTATGGTTTCCCAACCCGGTTTGCATCCCGTGGCACCCTCCTTTTCGAAGCGCGTCCTAACTCGCGCAGCAGATCGCGGTTCCCTGCGGCAAGCCCTTGGATGCAGCTTCGAGATCGACGGCGCTCAGCTCCTCTGGTAGCGTATTACTCGTGCACGAGCCGGTCGCTTGATGTGAGCGCGCACGGTTCCCGAGTTCAATGTCGTCGCACGAGCAAAATGTGGGATTCCCGGCGGAATTTCTTCGTTTGAGGCTCGGATCTTTCAGCGTGCCGCGGCGCCATGGGAGCGCCGACTAGGGGATCAATGAACTTTCCCAGACACGAAGAAGCAGCCCCTTGAGCTCGGTGAAACGCTTGGGTCCGAGCTCGGCGCTCCATTCGCGCTCGATGTCGCGAAGAATCTCGTGGATCTTCGCATAAGCAGCGTGTCCGCGCTTCGTGAAGCGGACAACGCGCGCGCGCCCTTCATCCGGCAGGTTGGACCGGACGATATATCCAAGCGTTTCGAGGCTCCGAAGAAGCTGGTTCATGGCCTGCTTGCTCATCCCGGCGCGCTCGGCGAGCATCCCGGGGCGGACCCCATCCGGCCCCGGAAACTGCAGCACGGCCATGTGGGGCACACGAAGTTCCTTGAAGCCGGCCGCGTTCAGCTCTTTGATGATGCGGCGTTGGATCGCCTGAGCCGGGACGCGCAGCAACGCCCCGATGAGCATATCTTTCGGCTTGATGGAGCTCGTCATTTTTGGCTTGACTTCCTGAGTAAATGGAGTTTACATTGTGCCATAGTCAACGGAGTTTACCACAAGGAGAGAGACGCATGGCACAGCAAACCGCCGGGCTCCGCGTCAATCCTGCCGATGAGGCGATCCGGCTGGGACCGCTCACGGTCCGCTTCCTGGTCACCGGAGAGAATTCGAGCGGCACGCTCGCGGCATTCGAGGTCGTTGTTCCGGCCGCACAGCGCTTGGCGGCTCCTGCCCATAGCCACGACCATTACGAAGAGACCATCTACGGGATCGAAGGTGTGTTGACCTGGACCGTGGATGGGAAACCGATCCATGTTGGTCCAGGACAAGCACTCTGCATTCCGCGCGGCGCCGTCCACCGGTTCGACAACGATGCCCCGCAGGACGCGAAAGCACTCTGCGTGATCACGCCTGCCGCGATCGGCCCGCAATACTTCCGCGAAGCTGCCGAGGTGATCAACGCGGCGGCCGGCGGTCCGCCGGATCGAGCCAAGTTGGCGGAAATCATGCGCCGCCATGGGCTGACGCCGGCTCCGCCTCCGTCTCGCGCTTAGCACCTGAAGATGCGGCAGAGCAGAATGAGCGTATCCGACGTCTTGTAGACGGAAAGGACCTTAAACCGATGAGTGAAGCCAACACGAGTGGGGCCGCAACGGCTGGTTTCGCCGCACCCAGTTTTCATCCGATTCTGACGGATGCCGGCAGCGGGCATACCTTCACGATGCTCGGGGCCACCATGCGTTTGATCGCCACGGCCGCCGGCACGGGAGGCCGATTTGCAGTGTTCGAGCAGGTTACTCCAGTCGGTTGGGGCCCGCCGCGTCACGTCCATTCACGTGAGGACGAGATTTTTTACATTCTCGAGGGCGCCTACGAATTGCATGTCGGCGATGAGCGTCGAACCGTTTCGCCTGGCGCATCTGCGGTTCTGCCCCGCGGCATCCCACACGGCTTTCGCAACGTGGCATCCACGCCCAGCCGTTTGCTATCGGTCATCGCTCCCGGCGGATTAGAGGAGTATTTCTTGGCGGTGGCGAAATGTTCGCCTCCCCCCAATCCCGCACAACTGATCGAACTGGCGCGACCGTTTGGTCTGACTCTGCTCCCGCCTGGAGCCTAGTAGGGAGATCTGTACGCGCAGGCCGCCACGAAGGCGTCGAATCGTCGGTATGTCTAATTTCTCCGGTCAGTTCCTCAATCAGACATCGTCGAGGCGAAGGCTTGTCTTCGCGTGACGAGGAACCACAAGATCACGAACACGACAGGGATGGAACTCGCGAGTCCTATCCACACCGGAAAAGCAAACGGCGTTGTATGAGGGATGTGCGGATTCATCGACGCCATCATTGTATCCATGATCTGTTGAAATCTCGTTCGACTTCCCGGAATAGCAATTAGCATCGCGAGATTCACTGCTGCGAGGCACTGTAGTCCTATTGCCGCGAACAGGCCCCAGTTCTTTAGTCTAAGCAATCCCACCCCCGCCGCCATCTGAGCAGCCAACCACACGGCAAGAACGATGTAGGCGCTCCGCCCCGAAAAATAGAGCCCCAAGAAGTAAATGGGGATCTGCACGCCGGAAAAGACAGCGCTGTCGAACAGAAGGATCAGTGGAGCGAGGACGGAACCAACGATCATAAACCATCCGATGATCGTTATGCTGAGCGGTCTGCCACGGTGGCTTGCACTGGACGCAGCGAGAGGCGTTCCCAAGGGCAACTGCGCCGCCGCGGTCCCCGTGGTCGGCTGCAGCGATTGAAATTGCGCCTTCACACGTTTTTTGTTGAAGAAATAGAGCCACAAACCGCCCAAGGCGGCGAACGTGGCATAGACGAGCACCATCCCGACGCGCATAATCGACATGAAATTTGTGGGAACATTCGCGTCATTGATGGCGGGAAGCGGAATCACCGCCATCATCACCGCGGCGGGGAGTGAGCAGAAAACGAGAAGGCCAGCGAAAACCAGCACCGAGATCCTGGCCCATTGCCTCAGACCGATGAGTCCAATGCCGGACGCAAGGCCCCAGCCGCCGAAGCCGAAAAACATGACTGCTTCGACGACCACAATGAGTCCCATATTCGCAGGGACGCTGGCCGCCGGGCTAAACTTCGACACAAAGAGAGCCCCGATCAGCATCACCGCGCCGCCAAGGATGGTGAACGCGCTACCGACGATCACCACTACCGCTGAAACCGTGACGCCCGCAGAACGAGACATAGGTCATCCTCCTCGAGCTATGCACGCCGCTTAGCTGTCACCCGAGCTCCGTTTCGTGCAGGCTACTCCACAATGCTCGTGCGTAGAGACACGACCCCAGACAGTTTGGCTAATCAAGCACCTACAAGAATCTGCTTCAGAGGAGCGTCACGCGCGAGCTTCCTCGCCGATGGTCGACGGCTCAAAAACGATCTCAAACTGGCAGACCAATTGAGGCCAGCGGTTTGTCGTCTGCTCAGCTACGATCCGATATCGAGCGCCCTTCATCCGCGATGGACCTGGCGCGCGCGCCGAGCAGATTGAGCTTGTACGTGCGAATCACTTCCGGCGGTATCCGTTCTCCGGCAGGCGTGACGAATGCCAGCGCGTCCTCCGGACATTGCACGATGCACGCGCCGCACTGCACGCACGCATCCGGCATGGCGATCGCCGCTTTGTGGGCAACGGCATCGATGACGTAGCAATTCTTGGGGCAAACTTCCCGGCACATAGCCCGCCCTTTGCAGGCTTCCGTGTTCAAGTCCACGTGCAAAAGTCGGTCTTCGTGCAGGCCGCTCTTGTAGACGGGAGTGCTCCCGGCCAAATCCATGCTGATGAAAAGCATGACGAACAACGATGCCAGCGACCAACCCGCCAGGCTGCGCACGTGCAACGCGCCGCGCACATACGCTTGGCCCCACAACGCTGCCAGAAACAACAGCCAGACAATCGAGTTCCACCGCAGTCTCGGATCGAAGAGAATCAGGTAGCGCACCCAGGTCGCTTGCGGGTGGCGGGTGGCATCCACCGTTCCCGAAAGCCAAGGAAGGAAGACGTACAAGCCGAGCGCCAGCGCCCACGTCATGGCGACGAATGGCAGCAGCAGTTGTCGCCAGTCAATGGCCAGAACGCCTCCGCCTATCATCGAGAAGGGAAAGGCCCACACCGCGGCCATCTCCAGGCGATCGGAAAGCCCGAAGCGAACCTGCCTCATGGCTTCTGTCTTTCTGTTTTCTGCAAGATACGCTGGGATGTCCGAGGCGTAGACGGGACCGAACACCACTCGCCAGCCGGTGCGCTGCTCCACCAGCTTGCGCTCAATGCCGGTGGCGCTCAACTGAGGCAGGATCAGCCGCCGATGATCCACCAACTCTCCGATTCCACTGGTGCGCAGAATGGAAATCACTTGATGCGCGGTGAAGTATCCGCCGGCTGCGCCGCACCATACGTTGATCCCCTTCGTCGGTGCGACAAGCAGGTAGACATCGAGGCCGCGCAACGCTCGCAGCACACGCCGCACGGTCAGGTTGTAGTTGCACGTGATCAGCACGGGCGCATCGCGCCCGGGATTGCCCACCCGGATCAGACCGGTCTTGGCAGGCCAGGGAAGACTGCGCAGCAGAATCTGCGCCAGACCGAGAATGAAGTCGCGCACCTTCGCCACAGTCACGTCTCGCGTTTCTCCGCCACCAGCAGGGCGAAATCGCCCAGCCGATTGCGCTCCTCCATGATAGTGCGGAAGCCGGCTTCGCTGAGCTTCGCTTTCAGATCGCCGACCGGACGCGTGGAAGCTTGTGTAAGGACGTACGTAATGAGGGACAGAGGCACGCGCACGAGGTTGTGGACCATGCGCCGCAGAAACTTCGGCGCTCGCAGTTCATCCGCCAGAATCAGGCGGCCGCCCGGACGCAGCAGGGATCGGCACTGGCGCAAAACCAGAAGCTGCTCGGCTTCACTCATCTCGCTGAACACAAGGATGCTGATAATCGTGTCGAATGATTCGGCCGGGAAGTGGTCAATCAACTCCGCCGCGCCCGTTTGCACCAAACGCACCGAAGCGCCGGGCGGAATCTTGCGCCTCGCCACCGCGAGCATTTCCGGCGAGAGGTCAACGCCCACGACGCTCAGGCCGCGCTGGGCTAGGCGCACTGTCATGTTGCCGGTGCCGCAACCGAGATCGAGTACGTTGGGGCCGCGGACGAGTTCTGCTACTCGCCGGTAGACTCGCTCGATATGGCCCAGCGAAAGAAGTCGAATGCCAAAATCGTATCGCTCGGGCGCCGACTCCAGTAGGCGCATCCAGACATAGGAACTCACGTTGCCATCTTAACGCTACAAAGGGCGCGCGACGCTCCTGATGACCCTTATGGGCGGATAACGGCCAACCCGAAACTAATTCCAGGTCCCTGATGAGTTTGGTTACCTGACGTGTCCGGAAGTCGGCCAGGTAAAAGTGGCGGCTGAGACTCCGCACGGATGACCGGTTGCCTGGAAGTAGTCCCAAACTGGCGGACCAGTGGTGAATAGCAGTTCGGCGACCTTTCGGCGATGCTCGGAGGTTGAGCGCGTGCATCGACACTGAAAAGATTCGCCTTGATCGTTTCTTGCGCCTGCCTATCATTACGTAGTATTGCGGATAGAAGACGGCTCACGCATGTGCTAGCGTGAGTCGGGGCGCTTTGCGGCCCCTTTGGCGGACGCATATGTACGTCGACAACTCAATCGCGAACACGGCAAACGGCGATTCGATGAGGATCGGCGTTCCGCGCGAACATCGTGAGCCGAGGGACCTCTCCTTGCCATCACCTTCCTCGGATAGAGCTCTTTTCTTCGGCGCCTCTCTAATCGCTACACATTTGCAAACCGAAATCTCGCTAACTCCTTGTAAACACAGGACCGAGGGCCTTTCTAATCGCTACACTCTTGAGGTGTCCGCAACCCTCTTTTCGGATTTCGATGTTCGAGTTGCCTTCTCGCCCGCTTTGCCGCTTCTACCCGTCACTCACTGTCGAGTAGAAAGGCGCGTAACTCACGGCAGACAAACGACGGCGGTCCGTTCTACGCGTCACTCCCGCGACGGTGCTGCGCAAGCGTCGCGCAGCCCGGTCTTCTCCGCGGCAGAGGAGCAGCGATGAAGGCTTGTCTGCTCCATTCGCCTGCGCCGGTCGAGCGCAACCCGCTCGAATTCGCCGACGCTCCCGACCCGCGGCCCGGCCGCGGCGAAGTGCTCGTGCGCGTGAAAGTCTGCGGCGTCTGCCGCACCGATCTGCATGTGGTCGAGGGAGAGTTGCCGCCGCGCAAGTCTCCAGTGATCCCGGGACACCAAATCGTAGGCGTGGTCGAAGGACTCGGCGAGAGCGCGCACAGGTTCACGAAAGGCGCGCGCGTCGGCGTCGCCTGGCTCCATAGCACCGACCAGACCTGCGAATATTGCCGCGCGGGCATGGAAAATCTTTGCGACCATCCTACGTTTACGGGCTACACGGTCGACGGCGGCTTTGCGGAATTCGCGGTGGCGCCGGAAGATTTTATTTACGCCATCCCGGAAAAATTTCCCGACGAGCAGGCCGCGCCGCTTTTGTGCGCGGGAATTATCGGATTCCGCTCGCTGCGCCTTTCCGGGATCAAGCCCGGCGGGCGCCTCGCGTTCTACGGCTTTGGCGCGGCGGCGCACGTCGCCATTCAAGTGGCGCGTCACTGGGGCGTGGAAGTCTACGCCTGCACGCGGGGAGCCAAGCACCAGCAACTCGCGCTGCAGCTTGGCGCTGTGTGGGCGGGCGAAGCCGCGGC
>OBLQ010000814.1_pt1 | contig 11930 bp, 10 predicted proteins | sample 1519881 | NCBI WGS metagenome assembly OBLQ01 (sample SAMN01911456, study PRJEB22533) | soil metagenome | biome: Soil | place: Malaysia | collected 2012-04-30 | depth DG_metagenome m | reverse complement strand
GTCGACGTGACGTCGAGCTGGGCGTTTCGCGATCGCTGGCAGCGCATCGCCGTCAGCTTCGCGATCAGTTTCGCCGCCGCCTCGACCGCCGAAACGCCGCGATCGGTCTGGCTCGAATGCGTCGTATAACCTGTCACGATTGTCTTGAAGGAGGCGATGCCCTTATGGCCGTCGACCGCCTTCATCATGGTCGGCTCGCCGACGATTACGGCGTCCGGCGCTGGAACCTTGCGCTTGATCTCCGCGATCATGCGCGGCGCACCCAGAAGGCCGATCTCCTCGTCATAGGAAAGCGCGAAAATGATTGGCCGCTTTAGGTCTGCTTTCGCCATTTCGGGAACGAACGACAGCGCGACCGCTGAAAAACTCTTCATGTCGGCCGTTCCGCGGCCGAAGAGCTTGCCGTCCTTCTCGACGACCTTGAACGGATCGGAATCCCAAGCCTGCCCTTCGACCGGCACGACATCCGTGTGGCCGGAGAGAACGACGCCGCCCTTCACCATCGGTCCGAGGACCGCGTAGAGATTGGCCTTGTCCCCGTCATCATTATAGACGCGGAAGGTCTCAGCCCCCGCCTCTTTCAGATAGGCCTCAACATCGTCGATCAACGGCAGGTTGGTTTTCGACGAGGTCGTGTCGTAAGCGACAAGACGCTCGATCCATCGGCGTTGGGCGGCAAGGTCGGTCATGGGTCGACCAAAGCCTTAAACGCGGCGCGGCGCAACTACGTAATCATCAATACGGTATGAGATATCGGCCACAGGTTGTCGTCCCGGCTGCAGCCGCATCCCAACTCTATTGCACGAGTATTAACCTCTGGATTGGTCCGAAAGAAAAGGCTAACGTTTCTATTTGTCAGTTGGGCGCGGCGCGGCCAGCGCCGATTGCAAACTAGTTCGGCTCTAGTGAGGGAAGATGGTTCGCCGGTCGGGACTATTCATCGCGTTGACGCTTTTTCCGACATTGCTTGGGTTTGCAAACGCCGCCCAAGACGATCCAACCAAAAAGGCATGGAACATAATCAACCGATCCAAGACTGCAACATCCACTTATGCAGTGTATTATTGGAACAAGATTTCTGTGCCGGGCCAGCCCGAGAGAGAGAATTGGTCAGCGGAATTCAACTCAGAGAACTTACATCGTGTTGAAACGTCCGAGGAGCGTGTAATTGCGGACTGCCGCAACATGACCGGTACGGCGCTCAACGCGAACACCGGCAAGACTTTTTCGGGACCCAAAATCGCCAATGTTGCCTGCGGCATAAACACCAACGATTTGATCCTGCGCACCGAATCGCTCGGTAAAATTAGCACGCGTTTTGGCGTTGTCGATCGTGTGAAGGTCACAGATAAATCATACATTCGCACGTACGACATAGCTGCTAACGGGGCAATTCTCTGGACAAAATTCGAGGAAAACGGCACTGACCATCGGGTTGTCATAATAACGGAAACAATCGCGCTGCTACCGTCGCTGCCGCTCAAGGAATCGGTCTTCGACGCTCAGTCTCTCAAATTCAGCGCTGTTCCCGATCAATACAAAGCGAAGCCGACGCTTCCGCCTTACGAGCTAAAAGAGTCGAAGTGAGCGCTCATCGAGCCCGGAGCCTATCGCCTACCCCGCCATCAAAAACGGTTCGAGACCCGAAAGCCGCAACGCGGTTTCCACTTCCGGAACCTTGCGTGGTTTGACGCCTTTAACGGCCGCAGCGAACGCCTCGATATGCGCCGGCGTCGTGCCGCAACAGCCGCCGACAATATTGAGAAGGCCGGACTCGGCCCACTCCTTCAAATGAGCGGTCATTAATTCCGGCGTTTCATCATAATCACCGAAGGCGTTCGGCAGGCCGGCGTTCGGATAAGCCGAAACATAGCAGTCGGCGACCTTCGAAAGCGCCGCCACATAGGGTCGCATCAAATCGGGCCCCAGCGCGCAATTGACGCCGACCGATAGCGGTCTTGCATGGCGAACCGCGTGCCAGAACGCTTCCGGCGTCTGACCGGAAAGCGTCCGTCCCGACTGGTCGGTGATCGTCACCGACAGCATGATCGGAATCTCAAAGCCAAGCTCGTCAAAAAGCCGTCGCACGGCGAAGATCGCCGCTTTGGCGTTCAGCGTGTCGAAGATCGTCTCGATCAGGATCGTATCAGCCCCGCCTTCAACAAGGCCTTTTGCTGCTTCGCCATAGGAATTTGCGAGCGCGTCGAAATCGATATTGCGCGCGCCAGGATCGTTGACGTCGGGTGAGATCGACGCGGTGCGGTTCGTCGGCCCGATCGCGCCGGCGACGAAGCGCGGCCTATCATTCGTCGAGGCGGCGTCGGCGCTCGCGCGCGCGAGCCTTGCGCCCTCGCGATTGAGCTCGAACGCGAGACCCTCCATTCCGTAATCGCTTTGCGCGATCGACGTCGCCGAGAATGTGTTGGTTTCGATGATGTCTGCGCCGGCGGCGAGATAGGCGTCGTGCATCGCCCGCACGATTTCCGACCGCGACAAATTGAGAATGTCGTTGTTGCCGCGAATATCCCTCGGCCAACCTTTGAAGCGCGCGCCGCGATAGCCCGCTTCATCGAGCCTGAAGCCCTGGCGATGGGCGGGACAACAAACCTCTTGAAGAGACCGGACGCGCCGTCGATCACAAGGATGCGCGCTTCGAGCGCCGCCTTGAGAGCGGCGATGCGGGCCCGGCGCCCCGGAATCGGGTCATTTCCTGGAGACGGCATCAGCGCCACTGAAAACTTCTATATAAGGATATCTTTATGTCCTTATCGTATCAAGGACTATTTTGCAGCGGGCGGGAGGCAGGCGGGGCAGGCGGGGCCGGCGGGCCGGCTGATCCCCGTCGCCCAAAATGCGCTGGAATAATTTTCGCGGCGATCCGTCTTACCTTTCGAGACGCCCGGTCCGCGGGGAGATTAGCCTCGCTTGCGCGCCCTCCTCGTGTTGCGCCCCTCGCTAACGCAACTGGCCCGCTCCTCCCCGCGACCGCGGCGTCCGCCCTCGGGCCGGCGGCGAAAGAGGGCGCCCGTCTGCCCGCGGCGGGTGACGCGGAGGATGACGCAGCCGACAATAGCGGCCTGCATTAGGAGAATGCGGCGGAGATCGTCTGAACAAGAATAGCTGTCGAAGGGGAACATTGATGAAACGGAACGCTTTCGCTTTCCTGTCGGGAAGCGCTCTCGCCTGCTCGATCGCCTTGGCGATTCATCCGGCTCTCGCCGCCGAGGAAAACGACAAAACAGGCGAACCCGATTCAACCAAGACTGCGCGCCATGCATCGCCCTTCCGCGCCGAGATAAGCGCGGGCGTCGAATATGACAGCAATATTTCCGTTGAGCAGATCGACCAGAACACCGGCAATGACGACTTCGCCGCGCTGATCAACGCCGATTTCGGTTATCGCAAGAAGTTCGAAGGCGGCACGGATCTCGACGTCAGCTACAATTTTTCGCAGAGCCTCTACAACGATTTCACCAATTTCGATCTGCAAACGCATTTCGCGTCGGCCGATCTTTCTCATGATTTCGGCGGCGTCAACGTGGGCGCGGCTTACCGCTTTATCTATACGCGGCTCGGCGGCGACGGATTTTTGGCGATGCAGCAGGCGTCGCCCTATGCGTCGACCTTTATCGGCAAGAAGTTCTTCGTTCGCGTTGACTATACCTATGCCGATAAGAATTTCATCGATCGCGCCGACCGCGACGCCAAATCGAACGCCGGAAATGCTGATTTATACTGGTTCGTCAAAGGCGTCCGCACTTATTTCGCCGTCGGCTACGGCTATGAAAAGGAAGACGCCGTCGATCCGCAATTCGATTTCGCGGCGAACAAGGTGAAGGTCCGTTTCTCAAAACGAATCCCCATGGGCCGCAATCATGCGACCTTCAAGTTAGGCTGGCGTTTTGAGGCGCGCGATTATTCATCGATCACTCCATCGATCGGCGTCAAACGAAACGATCGGCGCCACCGCCTGCAAAGCGAACTTGAAATTCCTCTAACGAAGCACGTCTTCGGCGTGGTCGAGTTCGACCACAATATCTACGATTCCAACCTGCCTTCGGCGGACTATACGGAGAATGTCGTCGGCGCGCGGCTCGGGTTTCGAACCTGACGCCGCGGAATTGAGCAATCGTCGGCGCGGCCGCGGCTGTTCCCCCATGGCGGGGCCGCGTCCGGCGAAAGCGGCCCGTCTCCGTGACGCGACGGAGGACGGGTCCGACCAGGACCGGCGCTTGCCCGCCTCAAAGCGAAGCAAGCGCCGGTCGCGTTTCGCGCGAAGATGTGCTTCGCGCGTACGCGTCCGGCCGCCGAACGAACGGTTCGACGATCGGCAATCCGTACGGGAACGAATTCAGGCGATAACGCATGACGGCGCCGATGGGCGCCGTGATCATCGCATCGCAGCGACCGCCCGGATGAGGCCATGGCCGAAAATCGGATCATAGCCGCGGGGCCCCAGATCCTCCGCATTGCGCATCAAGGCGGCAAGGCACGCTTCGCCGACTTCGCCGGTCGTGCTCTGGCATTCCTCGGCGAGCACGGCCGCGACGAAAGGCGCCGCCATGGATGTTCCCGAAGAGGCCGCGAAACCGCCGCCTTCGGCGGCGTGTTCGATATCGACGCCGGGCGCTGCGAAATCGACATAATCGCCGCGATTGGCGAGCCGGTAGATTTTCTTGGCGCGCGAGACAGCGGTGACGCCGACGACATTCTTATAGGCGGCGGGATAGAGCGGCCCGGCGGCCGGCCCTTCATTGCCGACCGCCGCGACGACGAGCACGCCGCGCTCATAGGCGCGGTCGATCGCGCTTTGCAGGATCGCATTTTGCGGCCCGGTGAGACTCATATTCACGATATGAACGCCGCGATCGATCATCCAGTCGAGGGCGCGCACAAGGCTCGCCGTCGTCGCGATTTCGCCGCCGCCATCGGGCGAGAAGAAAACCGAGGCGGCGTAGATCTCGGCGCGCGGGGCGAGGCCGCGAAAGCCGTCGCCGCCGCCGGCGAGAATTGATGCGACCGCGGTGCCGTGGTCGAGCGGACGGCGCCCAACGTAAGAAGCGAAATCCTGAGCGGTGATATGCGCGCCGGCGAGCGCCGGATGAGCGACGTCGATTCCGGTGTCGATAATGCCGATGACGCGGCCCTCGCCCTCGCTCGGCATCGTCATCAAGGCGGCGGGTTCGGCGCCGGCGCGGTGAATTTCGGGCGGCGCTGAACTCGCGAAATAGACATGGTTATAGTCGATGCTCGCTGCGGGCGCCGTGCGTTTGATGATCGCCTTGGCGGCTGCGAAAGTCTGCGTGTCGGGGGCCGCGACCTGAACGAGGACAAGCCCCAGCCCATCGAGCTGTTCGAGACGGCGAGCGACGAAGCCTTGCGCGATGAGGGCGTTCGCCGCATCGGTCGTCGTCAGTATGAGCCATTCACCCTGTTCGACTTCATCGCCATTGTCATCGACGCCCGCAACAAAGACGCGCTCATTGTCTCCGGACCTGGATGCGCCGCCAGAGCCGGAGCCGTCGCCCGTCCCGGACGACGAGCCGCTCGAGCCTTCGCCGCTATTCCCGCCGTCATGATGATCGCCGTCGCCGGAGCCGCTCCCGGACGATCCAGAATTTGATCCGTCGTCCCCCGATCCTGATCCGCCGCTCGAGCCGGAATCGCCGGAACCTGACGTCGACGCTTCGGCAAGCTTGATCGATTGATCGGTCGATTCGTAGCCGGCCTTCGCATCGTTGATGGCGCTCTCGTGCTGAGCGTCCGCTGCAGCGAGCTCGAGCTTGTAGGCCGTTTCAATTGCATCCTTGTCGGCGCCGGGCGCTGCGAGCGCGGCGTCGCGCTCGGCTTCAGCGGCTTTGCGGGCGGCGTCGTAGGCCGCATCGGCGGCGGCGATTTCCGCATCAAGCGTCGCCTTCGCCTCCGCCATTTGCGCGTCGAGCGCAACCTTAATCGGGTCGCTTCCGCCCGACGAGCCGCCGTCCATCTTGTCGACCTGGCCGTCGATTGTTCCGCCGTCGCCGGGGCCGCTTGCGCCGTCGCCATCAATACGATCGGCAATCTTGGTCTCGACGGTTCCGCTGCCGGAGCCGCTCTTGTCGTCAATCTTCCTATCTACCTGGTCGGCGATCTTGCCATCGATCGAACTTGAGGCGCTGTCCTCGACGCCGCCTTCGATCTGGTCCTCGACATCGTTTTGGGCGCTGTCCTCAACATTGTCCTGAACCTGGTCTTGGACGCTGTCATCGACTTGGTCCTGAACGCTGTCATTGACGGTATCATCGACCTGGTCGTTGACCTGATCTTCGACCTTCTGGTCGACTTGGTCGTCGACCTTGCCGTCGACCTCATCGTCGACCGAGTCGCCGCCGCCGGGGCCCGGTCCGGCTAGGGCCGGGACGAGCGCTCCCGCCCACAGAACAGCGGCGCAGAAAATCGCCCCGATCGGCAGCCATATGCGCTTGAAAGGACGCTCGGCCATTTCTTGGTCCATTGATCTGCTGGAAAATTATGGGGGACCCCAAGATTTTCCTTGATGCGCCTCATAGAAACTGGTCAAGGCGCCATTACTCTTAAGGGACGGTTGCAAAGCCGTAAATATTCCCGTTCACAATGGAATAGGCCCGGATTTCGAAACGTCTACAGGTTGAAAATGGCGATGAACGACGACGCGCTGCGTCGGGGAATTGTCGATCTCTTGCCGCAGCTGCGTCGGTTCGCCTTCGCGCTGACGGGCGTTCGCGAAGATGCGGACGACCTTCTTCAGGCCACGGCCGAGCGGCTGCTCGAACGGGGCGCGCCGGCCGACGCAGATCTTGGTAAATGGGCTTTTCGCGTGTGCAAAAATATCTGGATCGATGAAATCCGCGCCCGCCAGGTGAGAAGGGCGGCCGCGCAAAGCGGCAAGCTCGCGGGAGATGAGAATCTCGATGGCGAACGGCTGGCGATCGAGCGCCTGACAGTCAGCAAGGTGAACAAAGCATTCGCCGAGTTGTCGGAAGATCAGCGCGCCGCGCTGTCGCTCGTCGCCGTTGAAGGCCTTTCCTATGCCGAAGCCGCCGAGGCGCTCGGTTCGCCCATCGGCACGGTCATGAGCCGTATTTCGCGGGCGCGCCAGGCGCTCGCTGAGGCGCTTTCGCCATCCCTAGAGCCCGTCGAAACAAGTTTGGAGTAAAGAGTCATGACCATTACCGACGAGCAATTATCCGCCTATCTCGATGCAGAGCTTTCACCCGAGGAGCTGGCCCGCGTCGAGGCCGCCATTGCGGGCGACCAGCATCTTGCGCGCAAGCTTCGCCGCTTCGGCTCAATCGATGAAGCAGTGACGTACGCCCTTGACGACATCAACCGCCAGCCTCTGCCAGAGGGCCTCCTCGCCCTGCTCGCGGCCCGCGATAACAATGTCGTGAGCTTTCCGAAGAAGCAGCCGTTTCTGAACCGCGCATGGCCGGTTTCGTTGGCCGCCTCATTCGCCCTGGCCGTTGGAGCGGCCGGCGGATTCTTCGCGGCCTCGCAGTCGCAAAGCGCGTTCGAGTGGACGATCACGCCGAAGAGCTCGGTCTTCGCCGCGCTCGAATTCGGCGCAAGCGCTAAGAAGGTTGCGATCGCCGGCGGCGCTATCACGCCGGTTCTCAGCTTTCGGTCCACCGCGGGCGACTATTGCCGCGAATTCACGCTCGATACGAATAGAAAGACGAAGCGCGCCGTCGCCTGCCGCGGCGAGAATGCGTGGCAGGTGCGCTTCGCCGGCGAGCAAGGCGGCGCCTCGGTTGAGAACGGCTACGCGACCGCCGCCGGACCGACTGATGAGATCTTCGACGCCGCCGTCGACGCGATGATCGCTGATGCGCCGCTTGATCCGAGCGCGGAGAAAGCGCTGATCGGAAACGGCTGGAAGGCGCCGCAGCCCTGATGCAGCGGCGCAACAGTCGGGGCGCATCTCAATTAATTTGAAACAAACTGCCAGATGCGGCGCAATCTTCCGCCAATGAGGCGCCGTCCTTCGCCGCGTCCAGTTCACATTCTCGTATTATCAATGCGTAACTTCATAGATTTTTCGTTCGGAAGAGGAATAAATCCACCGACCCGCGCGTCGTCATCCATGTCAAATCGGCGCCGCCCCGGGGGCGGCGCCCAAATTGGGCGGAGGTAGGGAATGTTGGTTGCGGCGTCCGAAAGCGAAATCGAGGCGTATGAGCGCGCCGGCTCCCTAGGCGCAGCGGCGAGGCCCGCCGATGCGCCGAAGGGGGCGCCGGATCCGACTGTCGCGCTCCGCGACGTGGAAAATATCGAGAGCGTAAAACGCGGTTACGTGACTCGCCGGCTCGACCTCGCAGGCTGCAAGCTGTTGAAGGCGAGCGGCTTGTCGCCGAACCGGGGCGACCTTGTTCTCGCCAGAGTGGATGACATCGGCCATCACCGGCATCTTGAGCTGATCAGCGGGCGGCGCGCGCGCCTCTTTCCCGGCGACGAAATATTGCTCGCTTTCGGCGAACGCTACGCGACAGACCAGTTTCACGCTCGCCTGCCCGATAATCTTCGCAAATGCCATCTCGTCGCGGCGGGCGGAATGGCGAGCCGCGTTGTCGCCAGACACGCCTCTGCGCGCCGCCCGACACGCATAACGCCGCTCGGTCTTCTAGTGGACGCGACTGGGCGCCGGCTCAATCTCAGCGATGCGGCTCTGGGGCCGGCGCCAGCGCCGAGCGCGCGCGCGAAAGAGCCGAATGTCATCGTTGTCGTCGGCTGCGCGATGAATTCCGGCAAGACGACGACCGCCGCCAATATCATCCGCGCGCTGCGCCACGCCCGCCTTCGCGTTGCGGCCTGCAAGATGACGGGCACGGGTTCAGGCGGCGACTGCTGGCTTTACAAGGACGCCGGCGCCGATCCGGTGCTCGACTTTACGGACGCCGGCTTTGCGTCGACCTACAACGTCCCGCTTGCGGCGCTTGAAGACGCCGGACGCTGCCTTCTCGGCCATTTGAAGGCGGCCGCGCCCGACGCCATCGTCATCGAAATAGCAGACGGCGTCTTTCAGCAGGAAACCAATGCGCTGTTGCGCACGGCGTTTCTCAAGGAGGCGACGGACAGCGTCGTCTTCGCTGCCTCCGATCCGATCGGCGCGGCGGCCGGCGTGCAATTGCTCGCTTCCTTCGGCTATCGGACCTCGGCCGTGTCCGGGGTCGTCACGGCCTCGCCCCTCGCCGCGGCGGAAGCGGCCCGCGCGACGGGCCTCACCGTCCTCGCCAATGACGATTTTGAATCGCCCGAGATCGCGGTCTCCGCAATCTTGCAGCCGGCGCGCGCAGACACGGAGTCGCTATGAGCGCTCGAGTCATCGCCTTGAAACAACCGCCCTTCGACGCCTCTTCTTTCGAAACGCCGCGCGCCGTTCGCCGGGCGACGCCGGAAGGTCGGATTTTTTCCCTTGCCGGCGGTCCCGGGCGCGTACCCTGTTTCTATTTCGCGCCTCCCGGTCGCGATCTTACGCGTCCGCCGCTCGTCGTCGTCCATGGCATTTCCCGCAACGCGCTCGAACAAATCGCGCGCTTCGCGCCGGCGGCGGCCCGGCGCGGCGTCGCCCTCATCGCACCGCTTTTTATTAAAGCGCAATTCCGCGCCTATCAGACCCTCGGCGACAAAGACGGCTGGCGTGCGCTCAAGGCGTTCGAAGCGTGTCTCGCCGCCGCTCAAGACGTCATCGGGCAATCAACAACGGCCGTGAACATATTCGGCTATTCCGGCGGCGGACAATTTGCGCACCGTTTCGCGATGATGCGCCCGCAGCGCGTAAAGGACATCGCCGTTGCAGCGGCCGGCTGGTACACGATGCCCGACCCGACCATGCGCTATCCTTACGGCATCGGCGGCGTGCTTTCGCCGATCAGCGACATTGGAAGCTTCTACAAGCGTCGCGCCTTGGTGATCGTGGGCGAGGGCGACCGCCAGCGCGATCCGGCGCTGAGAAGGTCGCGCCGCCTTGATCGCGAGCAAGGTCGCGATCGGGTTGAGCGCGCCCGCAATTGGACGCGCGCCGTAAACCACGCGGCGGAAGCAAAGGGCGCGCGCGCCCCGGCCGCCTTCGTCGCGTTGCCGAGCGTCGGTCATTCGTTCAGCGATTGCGCCGACGCCGGTCTCGCTCAGTTCGTGACTGACTGGTTCTACCCGCGCTCAAGAGACCAAGAACATCCACCCTCCATCGAAGGAACAGAAATATGCTCGGACGCCTGACTATATCCATCGGCTTCTTATGCGCTGTTGCAGCGCCAGCATTGGCCGACGACCCGGGCATCAGCTTTGATGAGAACGGCATTGAGATCAACATCGCCGGAGACGATCTAAGCCTTACGCTCGGCGGCAGGCTGCATCTCGATTCGAATTTCTTCGACAATGGCCTAACTGTCTTTAACGACGATAGCGGCGTGCGCCGGGGCCGTCTCGAGCTCGGCGGGCGCGTGCTCAAGGACTGGCGGTTCAGGCTCGATCGCGAATTCAGCTCGCAAGGCCGGGGCTTCAAGAACGCCTGGCTTTCCTATCGCGGCATCGATCACGTCGAACTCGTCGGCGGCAACTTCACGACACCCTTTAGCCTTGAGGCGCTGACAAGCTCGAACGCTACGGCGGGCATGGAGCGCTCGCTCGCCAACGCCTTGGCGCCGAACTTCCTCCTTGGCGGATCGGGCGCCGTTTACGGCAAGCACTGGTCGGTGACCGGCGGCTATTTTTTCAACTCGCTTTCGCAAGACCCGACGGTCAACAGGGATTCGGGCAAGAGCATCATGGGCCGCGCGACATTCGCTCCGGTCAATAAGCGCCACGACACCGTGCATTTTGGCGCGGCGATCGAACATCGCGATCTTGACGCCGGCGTAGCGACGCGCGTCAGGAGCTTCCCGGAAGCGAGCCTTGCGACGGCGCGGCTTGTCGACACCGGCAATCTCGCCGGCGTCAGCAGCTTCAATGCGTTCAACTTCGAAGCCGCGTTGCGCCATCGCGGCGCGATGCTGTCGGGCCAGTTTATCCGGCGCAATAACAACGCGCCGACGCTCGGCGATCCGGTGTTCAACGCCGGTTATATCCAGGGCGCCTGGGTGCTCACCGGCGAGGACCGCTCCTATTCTGAGCGCCAAGGCATATTCGGCGGCATCGAGCCGAAATCGCGTCTCGGCGCGGTCGAGCTCGTCGCGCGTTATTCCTTCCTCGATCTCAATGACGGGCCGGTGACGGGCGGCGAAGAAAAGGACTATCTCGTCGGGCTCAATTGGTATGTGATCAAGAATCTGCGCTTCATGGGGAACTATGTCCACGCGGTAGCCTCGCCGAACAGTGCGGGCCTTCATGAATCGCTCAATGTCTATGAGGCGCGGATGCAGGTCGCCTTCTAGGCGGATGAGGCAGACGGGAACCGCTTCATGCGGCTCGCGAAGATTGAGGACATGATGCTGGCCGGCGAGATCGCCGCGCCCCCGAATAAGGCGGACGCAACAGGCAAGGACGTAGAAAATCCGTTCCCGGCGCTTTTCGCCGGACGAAGGCGGCGGAGCTTCATCGTCCTTGTCATCGCCGGCCTCGCGCAAGGCGGGCTCTCCGCGGGGCTCGCCCTTCTCGTCAAGCGCGGGTTTAACCAACTCTTCTCCCATCATGCGGCGGCGGCGGCGAGCGCGTTCTCCCTCGTCCTGCCTGCCTCGCTTATTTTGTTGATCGTCGCCAGCGGATGGCTGCGCTGGCTGACCCATGTCGAGTCGGAAAAGATCGGGCAAAGTTACGCGCATGCGCTGCGCATGCGGATATTCCGTCGGCTCGTCGCCATCGCGCCGGCCTCCGAACGCCGTCAGGGCGCGGTGCTTCTGCGCGATTCCGGCGACCTGACGCCCTTTCGCCAATGGGTGAGCCGAGGCCTTGCGCAGATCGTCGTCAGCGGTTTGACG
>OBLQ010000813.1_pt1 | contig 11930 bp, 9 predicted proteins | sample 1519881 | NCBI WGS metagenome assembly OBLQ01 (sample SAMN01911456, study PRJEB22533) | soil metagenome | biome: Soil | place: Malaysia | collected 2012-04-30 | depth DG_metagenome m | reverse complement strand
CAATGCCGGAACTGTCGATATAACGGACCTCGCTGAAATTGACCACCAGCCGCGGTGTCTTCGACAGTGACTCCAGCAACAACTTCCGAAGGCCGGGCGATGTGCCCATATCGATGTCGCCACTGACGTCGACGATGGTGTTTCCTGACTGCTGGCGCGTTGCGGCTTTCATCGGCTTCATCCTTGTATTCGCTTTCCGCTGCTCAGGCTTTCTTCCCGGCACCGGGCATATACTTCTTCAGGCGTAAACGGTTGTGATCGGGCAACCGCTGATAATCAACTTCATCCATGATCTCGCGGATCAGGTGAGTGCCCCTTCCGCCCAGCGCAACTTTACTAAGAGGCTGGGCGCAGATTCTGGCAGGGTCAGCAGGTTCACCACGGTCGATGAAGGTAAACTCCACGAAGTCTGCCTGCGCCTGGCAGTCGAGTTCAATCATGTGATGGCACTCATTCTTGTAAGCATGGCGGATTACGTTGCTCAAAGCTTCATCGACGGCAAGGGTGATCTTCCGGCATTGGGCGTCATCAAAGCCCACCGCCGCTGCAAGCTGCGCCACCGTGCTGCGCACCACCACCAGCAGCCGGGGATCACTGGTCAGCCTCATCTCGAACTTCAAGGGGCCATTCACCGACTGCATGGGCACGCGTCTGGGCGGGCTCCCCTCATCGCAGCTCATAACCTCTCCGATTGTCACCTTGATGGCCGTGGCTATCATACCCATTTATTGTTTCATGGGTCAACCGAGCCTCTGCCACGCCATCCCGCGGCATCTTTCCAGCAGGTTGTGCCTATACCGCATGAGATGCGTTAGTTCCTTTCTGGTTTCAACGAAGCTGTACGGCGCCTATTTCTTCACAGGAAACCACAGTCGGTTGATCAGGAAACCGAAGATTCCCGCGGTGCTCCATCTGCGCGACCAATCCCAAACACCGCTCGCGACATGAGCCCTTACCCGGAATTGCCTCCTCACCAGGAAAAAGAATAACGGGACACACAGCCTTTAGCACGCCCTGTCAAATCCTTAGCTGGTAATCTGAACTACAACTTTGCCACGATGCACCCTCCCAGCCGGTTTGCCGATCAACGCATCGGCAGCGCGTTCGAACGGAATGACCGTGTCGACCACCGGCCGGACATGACCTTCATCAATCAGCGAGGTGAGGTGTTCAAGTTGTTCCCGGCCTGGCTTCACGATAAAGAACGCGTCCTTGGCACGCGTGTCCTTTTCTTCGGCCCCGGACGAGGCAATTGTAATCATTTTCCCATCTGGTTTGAGAACGCTCCAGGAGCGGGCCAGCGTTTCGCCGCCTACAGTATCGAATACAACATCGACATTGCGCGCTACCCGTTCAAATGGAATTGCGCGATAATCAATTACCTCATCGGCCCCCAGTTCCTGTACAAACTCGATGTTCGCAGAAGATGCCGTAGCTATGATGTAAGCGTCGCGCCACCTGGCTAACTGGAGGGCAAATACGCCCACTCCGCCTGCTGCTCCGTGAATCAGCACCCGCTGGCCAGGCGACAACCTGGCACGCTCAACCAGCCCCTGCCATGCTGTGAGCCCTGCTATGGGTACGGAAGCGGCCTCAATATGGGTCAAGCGTTTCGGCTTGGGCGCAACACCTTCCGCTCTGGCAAGACAAGACTCGGCCATCGCCCCGTCGCCAAACCAGTCATTGAGTCCGTAGACCTCGTCTCCGACCGCGACACCCATGACGCCTTCGCCAAGAGCTTCAACAATGCCTGAAAACTCATGCCCCGGGACAGGCAGGATGCGATTGGATCCGTCACGCGTATGTGAGGTCGGGTACCACCCGAGCTCGGCGGGAGTTACTCCGGCAGCGTAGACACGGATCAGCAACTCTCCTGCAGACGGTCGGGGCGTTGGGATCTCTTCCATGCGTAAGAATCCTGGTTCCCCTTGCATGTGCAATCGAAGGGCCTTCATCCAATGCCTCCCGTTTTCTCCAGTATTCAGCTTCCCCCTGGCCTGGTTGTAGTGAACTGGGGACCTCGAAACGACTTATTGAAGTGCTGTCCTGCAGGAGTTCCCAGTGCCAAAGAGGCCCGGAAGCAGTTTCCGTGAACGCTTCCCCCCGCTGTCCCGTTAGATTACAAGTGATTTAACAAATACCGCGAATCTCCACACGGTTTCAGGCACGCTGCGGTTAGCCACGGGCTTATGGGTCTGCGGACAGCCTGAAACTCACCTTCATCGGTGAACGTCTGGCCGGCTTGCGTCCACTCGAGTGAGTGAAACTTCCGGGTCTTGCAAGACTCGGCAGGATGAGGCAAGCTGCCCCCACGTGGTTGTTCAGCCGCGAAGCAAACTAGTACTTAGTTGACTTAGTAAGCGAAATTATGTAGACTCTCTCGGCATGAGCCGAAAAGCTGTGGAGATTACTTTGAAGGAGAGCGAGCGCCAGCAACTGGAACGTTGGAGCCGAGGGCATCAGACACCGCGATCTCTTGCCGAGCGTGCCCAAATTATCCTGCTGGCAGCCCAGGGTCTGCGCAACGACGCCATCGGAGAGCGTTTGGGCTTTCGCAGGGCCCGAGTTTGTAAGTGGCGGCGGCGTTTTGCCGAAAGACGCTGTGAGGGGCTGTCGGACGAGCCTCGTCCCGGGCAGCCCGTCAAGTACGGGGCCGAAGTGGAAAGGCGCTTGTTGGCGCGACTGGACAGCCCACCGCCGCCCGGCTATGGAGCCTGGAACGGCCGCCTGCTGGCGCAAGCCTTGGGGGTGCCGGCGGACTGGGTGTGGGCGACGCTGCGGCGGCACCAGATCAGCTTGCAGCGTCGGCGTTCCTGGTGCATTTCCACCGACCCGGAGTTTGCGCGCAAGGCGGCCGATATTGTGGGGCTTTACCTGCACCCGCCGGAAAACGCAGTGGTGTTGAGCGTCGATGAGAAGCCGCATATTCAGGCTTTGGAGCGGGCCCAGGGATGGCTGCGGCTGCCCGATGGCAAGGCCCTGACAGGATTTAGCCACGAGTACAAGCGGCATGGCACCTCGACGCTGTTCGCCGCCCTGGAGGTGGCCAGCGGGCAGGTGAAGGCGGGGCATTTTCACCGCCGTCGGCGCCGGGATTTTCTGGCCTTCATGAACGAAGTCGTGGCGGCCTATCCTGACAGCGAGTTGCATGTGATTGTAGATAATCTCAATACGCATAAGCCCAAGCAGGATCGCTGGCTGCATCGGCATCCCCGCGTGCAACTGCATTTCACCCCCACCCACGCCTCCTGGCTCAACCAGGTGGAAGTCTGGTTCAGCCTGCTGGCTCGCCAGGCGCTGCGGGGAGCCAGTTTCACCAGCGTGCGCCAACTCCGGGAGGCGGTCGATGCGTTCATCACCGCCTACAATCCCCGCGCCCTCCCATTTGAGTGGACGAAACGTGAAGTAAGATCGGTGGAACCGAAACATAAATACGCATACTTACGTAACTAAGTACTAGCCTGTAAGACTCGGAAGCAAGCGCGGAGACTTCCCCAGAGCGAGGTTTCCGCACGTCATCCCCGACTGATTCCGCTGCATCACCCGGTCAATTCCCAGCCCTTGTCTTCCATTACTGGTACAGGATAAAGCTCGGCCGAGGAGAAAGGCGCAGTATTTCGGCAGGTGCCATGAGATGCTGGCCGATCCTCACGTCATTCTTATAGAACAGCTTGAAACCCGTGAACTGGACCGGCTGGCGTGCGATATAAGCCTTGTACGTGGAAACCTTCAAAACCGGCGATCCGAACCCATCCATATCCATCACGATCTCCACTTCGGGCAGCGGCTTTATGGTGCGGAAGTCCGTCACCATACGTTCGGTGAAGCGATGGACAACGAGGATTTTGGGAGGCAGATGGTTATCCCGAACGATTTTCGCGAGAAATCGCGCAGCGAAGTTAATTTGAGCGGCATTCAATGTGCCGACAAAGACCCCTGGCCGCTTGTCTTCAGTCAAAGCAAACTCTGGGTCGAGCGCAAGCTCTACGTTCGACCGCTTGAGGTATGGTGCGAGACGCGGCAGTTCATCTTCCACAGTGCTCCAGCCGGGCTGCACGTCCAGAAACACCAGCCCTTCGATCCGCTCCGCCAGGCTGATTGCTTTTTCGATCTGGCTACCCGGCATGCGAAGCCGGTATTTCCCATCTCGTGTCGGAACATTCTGAGCGGAAACCGCAATGTAATCCAGCGCCGGCACGACCGGCGTCGACGGATCCGCGGCCGCCCACGCGTCCGCCGTCAATCTGAGCATGTGGAGCATCTCGTCTGGTGAATATTCGCCCAGAACGCCCATGCGCGTCGAATAAAAATTCCCGTAGTATGCGACGATTCGCTTGAAGGGCACCACGGCACCGACCTTTGGGTAGACGGCATGAGCAGGCCAAAGCGGCGCCGGGCACGGCGGGAGCACGGTCTGCTTTGTGACAAATGCCACCGGCCGGGATGCGGCGGCGGCCTCATAAGCCCTTGTCCGCGCCACATTCGGAGTAGAGGTGGAGGGAGACGGCGCGCAATTGTCCCGAGGCGGATTGTTCGCGAGCTCAAACATTTTCTCGTTATAAGCCACTCGATCCAAGGTGGGAACCACGGGAGACCGCGCAGTAGATGTGGGCCCGGACACGGTCCTTGTGCGAATTTGGTAGTGTCGTAGAAGGAGTATGGCACCAACGCCGGCGACTCCAATGGCGCACAGTACAACGAAGACTTCGCTCGGCTTTATGACTTTGTCGCTCATGGTTTCCTACTATCGCACCCTCGCTGTCCCCAACGCGTCGCGGTCACACTAACCGCCATTGTGCGGTCCATTGCCCTCCACCGTGGCGGGCTCCCCTCTGGCTAGCTCGCTAGCACAGCCCTTCATATTACCATAACGGGAACACTCCGCTGGAGCGCGCCATCTTGATTTCGTTAACCTGGAGCGGACCTTGATCTATTTGACGCCTATGATCTTCCGAGTGGTTTCGGCAGAGGCGTGGGGCGCCCCAACGAGTCGCGCATGCCGGGCAGGACATGAAGAAACGGGACCGCAGGGGCTCCAATTGTGATGTTGCGGGTTTTCCCGGATGCAAACAGGTGTTGGGGGCACTCAAGCTGCTACATCCCCGGGTTCTTAAACTTGACTGGTGGCGCGACCCTTTCCGGGCCGTTCACTGCCCTCAGGAAGTCGAAGTCGCATCCCTCGTTCGCTTGAAGAATATGGTCCAGAAACATCCGGCCATATCCACGCACGTAATGCGGTTGGGCTGGCTTCCAAAACTTCAAGCGTTTCTTTAGCTCTGTACTTGATACCTTTAATTCCAGACGCCTTCCAAGAACGTCAAGCTCAATCCAGTCGCCGTCCTTTACCACCGCCAGTGGCCCCCCTGTTGCGGCTTCAGGCGCAACGTGGACTACCATCGTGCCATAGCTCGTCCCGCTGATGCGCGCATCGCTCAACCGCACGATGTCGCGCACGCCGGCCTTCAGCAGTTTCTGCGGGATGGGAAGATGCCCCCACTCGGGCATTCCAGGAGCACCCTTGGGCCCGGCGCCCTTCAAGACCAACACGCTGGATTCATCCACATCCAGCTTGGGATCGTCAATCCGTTTGATCAGGTCAAAATTGTTTTCAAACACCACCGCGCGCCCCTTGTGTCTGGCAAAGTGGGGCGAGATGGCCGACTGCTTGATTACCGCCCCGGCCGGGGCCAGGTTCCCACGCAGAATTGCGGTGCCGCCCTCAGGGCGCAAGGGCTCGTCAAGCCCCCTGATCACTTCCCGGTTGAAAGTGGCTGCCTGAGCCAGGTTTTCAGCAACCGACTTCCCCGTCACCGTCAGGGCTTTGCTATGCAAGAGCGAAAGGATTTCTTTCATTAGCGCCGCGATCCCGCCGGCGTAGCTGAAGTCTTCCATGAGGTAACGACCGGAAGGCCTAACGTTTGCAATCACCGGAGTCGAGCGCGAAAGCTCGTCGAATTTCTCAAGCGGCAGATCAATACCCAGCCGCCCCGCAATCGCCACCATGTGCACGATGGCATTGGTCGAGCCACCGATGGCCATATCCACGCGGATGGCGTTTTCTATGGCCTGGCGCGTCATGATGCGTGAAGGCCTCATCCCTTCGTGAACCATTTCCACAATGCGCGCGCCGCTCTTCTCGGCAATCATAAGCCGGCGCGAATCGGAGGCGGGAATATCCGCTGACCCCGGCAACATCATGCCTAACCCCTCGGCAACACAGGCCATGGTGGACGCCGTCCCCATCACCGTACAATGGCCCGCGCTTCGAGAGACGCACGATTCCACCTCGCACCATTCCTCCTCACTGAGCCTCCCGGCGCGGACTTCGTCCCACAGTCGCCGTACGTCTGTCCCGGACCCCAGCTCCTGGCCGCGCCACATTCCACGAAGCATGGGCCCGCCCGTTACCATGATGGCTGGAATGTCGGCACTGGCCGCGCCCAACAGTTGCGCCGGTGTTGTCTTGTCACAGCCCGCCAGCAGCACGACGCCGTCCATCGGGTAAGACGTAATGCACTCTTCCACGTCCATGGCCATCAGGTTGCGGTAAAGCATGGTCGTGGGCTTCATCAGCATTTCGCCCAGAGATATGGTAGGGAATTCCAGCGGAAATCCGCCTGCCGCCCACACGCCCCTCTTTACGGCTTCTGCCACTTGGCGCAGGTGGGCGTTGCAATTGTTCAGCTCGCTCCAGGAATTGCAAATTCCAATCACGGGCTTCCCCTGGAACACACGCTCGCTGAAACCCTCGGCGCGCAGCCACGCGCGGTGGCCGACCCCCCATCTGTCATTCCCTCCAAACCAGGCGCTGCTTCGGAGTGTGGTGCGGTCTTTCTTTCTGGTCGTCTTCATCTACGGTTTCCCTCCCCGGACAAGCCGTTTAAGTGCTAGTTGGTTGCAACGAATTTCGCGGTTATTATGATACAGCAACACACTAATGGAAGAAGAATGGATGAAGCGCGGCCGCCAGCCCGGAGGCCCTTCGTCACAGTCGAGCGCGGAGGAACGTAACGTGGACAGCGGAAGCTCGAGAGGAAAGCTGGGCAGGAGAGAATTTCTAGAAACGGCGGCGACCGCGGCCGGGCTTGAGGCGCTGAGCCCGCTGCTGCTGCGCGCCCGGCAGGATGAACCTCCACCCTCCACCGTAGGCGCGACACACACCTTCACCTGGCACAATGAAGATTTTCTGCTCGACGGTAAGCCCTTCCATGTCCGCTCCGGCGAGATGCATTATGCCCGCATTCCTCGCGAATACTGGCGCGACCGGCTGAAGAAATTGAAGTCCATGGGCCTGAACACAGTCTCGACTTACATGTTCTGGAATTTTCATGAAATCCGGCCGGGGGAATTCAACTTTGCAGGACGGCACGATGTGGCGGTATTCGTCAGCACGGCGCAGGAAGAAGGATTGTGGGTCATTTTACGTCCGGGGCCCTACAGCTGCGCTGAATGGGACTTCGGTGGATTTCCCGGATGGCTGCTGGCTACTCCGGAAATCCGGGTCCGCAGCACCGATCCGCGATTTCTCACTGCCGCGCACCGCTACATTCTCCACGTCGGAGTTGAACTTGCTCCTCTCCAGGTGACACGCGGAGGCCCCATCATCATGGCGCAGGTTGAAAACGAGTACGGCTCTTTCGGCAGCGACGACGTTTACATGCGAGCCATCCAGCAGATGCTTCTGGACGCCGGTTTCGACGTGCCGCTCTTCACCGCCGACGGGCCCACGCCACGCATGCTCGCGGGTGGTACTTTGCCTGACGTTCTATCCTTCATAAACTTCGGTTCGGACCCGGCCAGTCAATTTGAGGCTTTTGCGCGTTTCCGGAAAAATGTGCCGCGCATGTGCGCCGAATTTTATCCCGGATGGTTTGACCACTGGGGCGAGATCCACCACCACGGCAATAATCAGAACCTGATGGAAGGCGTGGAATGGATGCTATCGAACGGCGTCTCCTTCAACCTTTACATGTTTCACGGTGGCACGTCGTTTGGCTACATGAATGGAGCGAATTTTGGTAAAGAGTACCAGCCCGACGTCACCAGCTATGACTACGATGCTCCGCTCGACGAAGCCGGCCGCCCACGCACGAAGTATTTTGACCTGAAAAAGCTCATCAGACGGCATTCCCCCGAGGTACAGTTTCCGCCGCTGCCACCTGCCCTACCACTGATTGAAATTCCAAGGTTCGAATTAACGGATTCCGCACGGCTCGACAGCCTGCTCGACAATCCCATCCGCTCTATAGAGCCGAAGCCGATGGAGTCGGTCGGACAATCTTACGGATTCACGCTCTACCGCTGGCTTCCCAAACGCCCTACCAAGGGCCGGATGAACATCATCGGCATGAACGATTACGCCCTGATCTACCAGGGTGATAGCAAGCTGGCGGAGCTCGACCGCCGTTTCAACCAGAATGCCGTAGATGTTGATCTGGCTCCTGCGCAGCCGCTGGATATCCTGATCGAAAACATGGGCCGGGTCAACTACGGCCCCCGCATGGTGAATGATCGCAAGGGGATCACTGAAAGAGTACTGCTGAACGGCAGAGAGCTGGGAGGGTGGCAGATATTCCCTCTCCCGCTGGACAACCTGGCAAAGCTTGAATTCACTCCGAAGGCCAAGCGCGGGCCGCGGTTCTACCGCGGAAGCTTTCAATTGTCATCGGTGGGCGACACATTCCTCGACATGCGCGGCTGGGGCAAGGGACACGTCTGGGCGAATGGACATCACCTGGGCCGCTTCTGGAAGATCGGCCCCCAGCAGACGCTTTTCTGTCCCGCGCCATGGCTGAAAACCGGTGCAAATGAGATGATTGCTCTCGAACTTGAAACAACCGGCCGGACTTCGATTCAGGGACTCAAAGAACCCGTCTATGAAACCGTAGAAATCGACTGACGCTTCGTATGCGGGCCAGAAATGGCGCAATGCGGTGTAGGCCTCTGCCAGGACTGCCTAGAAGACCCTTTCGTCACCGTTCGAGGAAAGTTGACGTACGCGGACGCTGTTCGTTTCCGAGGTCTCAAGCATCCAAAGATCGCCGTTGGGAGCAACCAAACCGCCGGACGGCCCCCAAGGTGCCGTGCTGCGTGCAACGACATCGACCTGTCCCGACGCCGGGTTAAATCGCTTCACCTTCCTGGCACCCCACACAGCCACGTAGACACGGCCCCGAGTATCAAGCCAGATTCCTCCGACCCAATTGCCGCCTGCTTCCCGAACATTCCCGGCGAGAGTTGATACTTTGCCCTCAGAATCAAGTCGGCGCAAATCACCATCATCCGTGAAATAGATCACCCCTCTACTTGTCGCCTTGATCCACTTTACATCGCGGTACGTCGCATGTTCACCAAGCCTGCGGATGCTCCCGTCCGGTGCGCGACGGATGAATGCTGCCGGCGGGCCCGCTGTGAACCAGTACATATTCCCTGCGGCATCCCGGGCAAAGCTGGCATCTTGGGGATAGGCCCGCGTAGGATGTGATTTTTTCAGGATACCGTTCGGCGAGAGCTTCCAGATAAAATGCAACCAGTGGTTGGTTGCCTCGCCTTCGAACCAGAGATGCTCCCCGTAAAGATTGTCGCGCGCATCGAGAAAAAGTTCATGAGTGTGGACGTTCGGCACAGCAATGGATTTCGTGCCATCAGGCGCGATTTTCCAAACGCTACTAAGATCCGTGTAGAACACAATGCCCCGGTGATCCATGACAATCCCAATGCCGGGGTGCGCCGTCGCCGGGGTTACAGCTGTCACGCAGAGCGAAAGAGCCAGCAAAAAGCGCAGCGGTTTACGCGAACGCGCATTCCTGTCGAGTCTCTTTCTTCCAGACTTTGCCCAACGCCAAGCCATATTCATGTCCACATACTGACAAGCAAAAGATTCATTCTTTGTGGTCCCGAGTCTTGTTCCCGTGTGACGCCTGAATTATCCTTCGCGAATGACGCCTGCATCCGGCGAAATCAACAAACCGCAATTGCGTGCGTTGTTCTAATGCCGTTCTTTTGACAGCAGCGGGGACTCCGCGTGGAACGTTGCAAATGCCGCATGTTTCCCCAGGAAATTCCAACTCATGCCGTAGTCCGAGTAGCGATATGGCACCGACTGTGCGAGACGCAGGTCGCAAGTGTGGGGGCCGGGGAATTCATCGGTTGTTCATTTCCTTTCCTGACCTCATGGCTGAGGGTTCCCGGGATAGTAACGATGGCGCGGTCAGGGCGCACATCGGCCTTCAAGAACGGCTCGGGTTTCATACCGCCCTTCGCGTCCCTGGCTCCCATCAGGAAAGATTGGCGCCAGATCTTTTCAACTGATTCTTGCTGGGCCTTGCTGATGGAACGGTCCAAGTAGAGCACAACCAGAACGGAATGCCCGGCGCTCTGGTCCATGATTGCGTCTTCGGGCGACACCCAGGCCACCACAACCACCTGGTCATCCAACCGCACTCCGCCATAGTGACCTTCTTCGATCTTATAAACCTGCAGTTATGGCCATGGTGCTCGCTCGGTTCCTTTCCATTCCAGCACGCGCACGGAGGTTGCCATTCGCAGCCCTCCGAAACAAACCAGAGACCTCCCACGCGGGTGAGGTCGACGCACGACTGGAACCGTTCGCAAGCACACATACAGAAATTATGCCCGCGTTGATTCACCATCCCAGGGCCGCAAACAACAGGATTGAGAAAAGCCCCGGCTGCCTTCTCATAACACCCCCTTCAACAAAGAAACGTGGAAGACGGCCGGCGCCCGGATCATTCGAGACGCCGGCAGCCAGTTAATTGCGCTTAAACAATGACCAGGCTCATTTGATCATCAGGTGCGTTACGAGGTTGAGGAAGTCGCGGTGGCTGTCCCTCACGGTCAGGGCACCGAGGGCAGGCCCGATTTCTGTGTCTTTGCCGAGGGCCGCTTCAAAGGCATCATTTACCTTGTCGAGCGCCGCAGCGTCAGTTACCGCGAAGACGACGTCAACCAGGCCAGGGGCTTCGGTATGATAATCTTCGGAATCCACGCTGTAGAAGATCACCGTCCCTTCGGAAAGCCCTTTCTCGAGTATTGGAATGATTCTGGCCTTGACGATAGCATCGAATGCGTGTCCCTGACCCGGTTTCAATTTCCACATAGAGCCAGCCAGGTACGCGCCATCAAACTTCCCCGAACGATAGTTATGGATCGTACTCCTGAGGAAATGGTCCCAGTGTTTGGACCCAGCCAGCACCGGAGATGTGTTGTCCGGCTGGGCGTAAAATCCAGCGAGGGCTTTCAAAATGTTTCCCTCAGAAGGTGCCCAAAAAAAGTCCGCGTGCGTTGGCTGGCCCTCTGTATGAATGAGATTCACCAATTCACCATAGGCTGTGATGGTGCCATCGGCAAGAAGCTTGTCTTGAAGCGCCCTGTCCTGTTCATTTAGCTTTGCCATATCTCCCCACTGCGCCCGCGGCACGGCCCATTCTGAGACATAAACATACATTGGCGGCTTGCTCTCGCTTTCGCCTTGCGCCATTAATGGCAAGCCAGCCGCCAGTACCCCCAGCACAACCAGACAGATACCCCACACTCTTCCCCTTTGCATAGTACTTCCTCCTCTACCTCAACAAAATGTTGGGGGCCCCTCCCCCGTCAATTGGACTGTTAACTCGAATTACCCGAAGGAAGCGAACATACAACAGAAAGAGCCTGGACGCAACAAGCAGCCGGATGCACCGCAGGGTCGTCAGACCCCGTGTTGTAAAGCCTACTTCCAGGTGTATAGTGAAGTTGTCGCCCATTCCGTTTACTTCCCATGCAACCTGCCCGCCGGGATGCGATTCTTTCCCAAAGCTCTTTCCAGGAGGCCTGTGATGATTTTTTTCGTGGCTCCCTTCTTCGCTGGCTATGCCTTGTTATGATGGCTTTTCGAGCACTGGCGGTCGCTCAGCATCTAGGGCCTGTAG
>OBLQ010000812.1_pt1 | contig 11936 bp, 10 predicted proteins | sample 1519881 | NCBI WGS metagenome assembly OBLQ01 (sample SAMN01911456, study PRJEB22533) | soil metagenome | biome: Soil | place: Malaysia | collected 2012-04-30 | depth DG_metagenome m | reverse complement strand
CCCCGCCACGACAGCCCGCTCGTACGCGCGAGCGGCGCTCGCGAGCTCCCCGTCGAGCAGGTGCGCCTGTGCTTCCAGTCCGATGGCGAGGCACTCCGTAAGGGCATCCCCTCCGCGTCGGCTCTGCGCGATGGTCTCGGACGCAGCCGCCCGAGCCGCCGCCTTCTCTCCGAGCAGCAGCAGGCCGTAGCTCTGGGCGGAGGAGATGATCCACCGCGGCACGAGACCGTCCTCGGGCATGCGTTCGAGCGCGGCGTTCGCGAGCGCCACGCAGCTGTCGAGATCACCGGTCTGGTAGGCGGCCCAGGACCGGATTCCGTCCAGTTGGGCCTGCAGGGCCTCCCGCTCCGCGGAGGCTGCGGCGGACCCGATCGACGCCGATGCTGCCTCGAGCGCTGGGACCATCGCCTCCCAGTCCCCCGTCACGAAGCAGGCCCACGCGTGGATGAGTGCAAGCAACGGCGTCCCGGCCGTCACTTCCTTCGGCAGCTGGCGCAGCCACTCCAGCACGAGCAGCTGGTTGCCGACCATGAAGGTGGCCGATGCGGTTCGGGCGATCAGACGAGTCGCTCGGTCGATGTCGCGTGCGTTCAACGCGTGGTGAATCGCTTGCTCCTCGAGGCCCTCCGCCTCGAACCACTCGGACGCGCGACGGTGCAGCTCGGGCTCGAGGTACGACGTGTCTGGCTTGGCGAGCTGAGACCGGAGGACCTCTGCAAAGAGCGGGTGGTAGCGGTACCAGCGCCGCTCGTCGTCGAGGCACTCCGTGAAGAGGTTCGTCTGCTCGAGCTCCTCGAGGATCTGCTGGCCGCCCGCGGCTCCCGTGACTGCCTCGCACAGTGCGCCGTTCAACCTTTCGAGAATCGACGTCTGCATCAGGAAGCTCCTCGTCGACTCGGGCTGCCGGTCGAGCACCTCCTGCGCGAGGTAGTCGAGGACGAAGCGGTGGCTGCCAGCAAAGTCGCGGATGAAGCGTTCCCTGTTGCTGCGGTCCTGCATCGAGAGTGCCGCCATCTGGAGACCTGCGATCCAGCCCTCAGTGCGCGCCTCGAGCGTGCGAACGTCACCGGCGGAAAGAGAAAGCCCTGTACGCGCGAGGAAGAGACTGGCCTCTTCCTCGGTGAAGCGCAGGTCGGCGGCGCGTAGCTCTCTCATCTGCTCGCCTGCCCGCAGTCGGGCGATCGGCCACGGTGGATCGGCCCGGGTAGTCACGATGAGGCGGCCGTTGTGAGGCATGTGCTCGACGAGGAAGACGACGCCGGCGTGAATCGTCTCGGCCGAGATCACGTGATAGTCGTCGAGCACGCAGACCACCTGCTGCGAGAAAGCAGCCAGATCGTTGATGACGATCGTGGCAACCGTCTCGCCCGACGGCGGGTGGGGCGACTGCAGGAGCTGCAATGCCGACTCGGCGATGCCGTCGTGGACGGTTCTCAGCGCCGCGATGAGGTAGCTCCAGAACCGTCCGGCGTCGTTGTCGCCCTCGTCGAGCGACAGCCACGCGGCAGGCTGCTGGCGCTCGCGAACCCAGCCTCCGACGAGTGCAGTCTTGCCGAAACCTGCGGGCGCGGACACCAGCATCAAGGGTGTCTTCTCGGCCGCCTCCAGTTGGTCGAACAGCCGACCGCGAGGAACGGCGCGAGCGGGTGGTCGCGGAACGAAGAGCTTCGTTGTGAGGAGCACGCCTGCCTCACCGCACGCATCGACTGCGTTGCGAAGGCGCGATGCTAACAGAGCCTCAGACTGCACCAGCTTCCCTGTAGCGACGCGCGGGTATCGGCTTGCGCATGCGTGGGTTCAGAGCGGCGAAGATCGAACGACACAGCCTGGACGCAGCTGTCACCCAGCACGCAGCTCGTAGCAGCCCCGACGACTGCGCCGGAATCGCCGATCGTGCCTGCGGGCGTGGCTCGCGAGAGCGTCCTTCACCGACGCGTAACGGACGGGCTTTCCGAGCTGTGCCTCGACGGCCCTGTGGATCTCGCTCACCCGCATCGGCGCACTCGCGAGCTCAAGAGCTCTCGTAACCGTCGCCAAGACTGACCCGCGACGGCGAGGAAGGCGCTTTCGGGCCGATCCAGCGCCGGTTCGCGTATCGATAGATCGCTTTTCACTGCCGACAAGCTCGCTATATGCAGGGATTTATTGCTTGCAAGGGGTTCGAGAGTGCCCCGTTTGGTTCCATTCCGTGAGAACACGAACGTCGACGTCTGAACCGTCGGTTCGACGCCATCCAGGGACGATCCGTGATCGGGTTCGCCCTGGATCAGCGGAGCGGGTCGGAGGAGCCGGCTGCGATCTGCTCCTTGACTTCGTGCTTCTTGATCTTGCCGGAGCCTGTGAGCGGGAGGCGTCGGCGAGGTACGAGTCGGCAGGGGTCTGAGTCTTGCGCGTCTCCCGCTTGAAGGATGAGCACGGGGCGAGAGAGCCCGGTGCGCCAACCCGCAACGAAGTGTGAGACACGGTCGTTCACTCGGCCACCGGGGGTGGAACTGCGCGCGCAGCGGTTCGCCTTTGTACGGCGAGCGCGTCGGCGAGACCGAGCGCGAGCGCAAGGCCGACCGAGACGACCAGAGACCCGAGCAGCTCGCCCCACGTCGGATGCTCCCCGCGCACGAGCCACGCGGTGAGGATCCCGACGACCGGCACGAGAAGCGTGAAGGGAGCAACGGTAGACGCCGGGTAGCGCGACATCAGCCAGTACCAGCTGCCGTAGCCGAAAAAGGTCGAGACGACGACGACGTAAGCGAGGGTGGCAAGGCCGGACGTACCAACCGAGGACACCGAACTCTGCCAGCGGCCAGTGCCCTCGAAGATCAGCGACAGTCCGAGCAGCGGTGTTGGCGCGACGACGCTTGACCACACGAGGAGCGAGAAGGGTCGCTTCGGCTTCGCGGCCCGGGTCACGACATTCCCGCAGCCCCACGATGCCGCCGACGCGACACCAAGGGCCACTGCCTGAAGAGGCACGCCGTGGGCGCGACCTACGGCGATCGCGCCGAGACCGGCAATGGCAAGCGAAACTCCGATGACCTGGCGCAGACTCGGGCGCTCGCCGAGCGCGATGACGGCGAGCGGGATCGTGAACACCGGCTGAAGAGGTGCGATCACCGACGCAAGCCCGGCCGGCAGCCCGGTGTTCATCGCCACGAAGAGAACCCCGAACTGCCCGACACCGATGAACAGACCGATGGCGACAACTGCCCGCCAGCGCACGTCTGGCCGCGGTACGAAGAAGATCGCCGGAAGAGCGGTCAGTCCGAAGCGCAGGGCGGCAAAGAGAAGCGGCGGGAACGACTCGAGGCCGATGTCGATGACGACAAAGTTCACCGCCCAACAGACCGCGACGACAAGCGCTAGGACCACGTGCCGGCGCGGCATCAGACCGAGGAGGCGACGACGAGCGTCATGCGGCGTCAGGCATAGGGTCGCCGGGCGGAGCCTTTGACTCGGTCGCGGCCGGCTTGTCCGGGATGCGATCGCCGGCGAGGAGAGCGCCCGCGCCGATCAGTCCCACGACGAGGGCGCCGCCCCACCAGACGGCGTTCGGTGAGTACGCGAGCACCGCCCCACCGATACCCGGGCCGATCGCGAAGGCTCCGGTCACCATGAGGCTGAAGACCGAGATGTAGCGGCCCAGGAGGTGCGGAGGAGCGAGGTCGGCGACGAGCGGCCCGAGGACAAGGGAGTGGACGCACTCGCCGATCGCGATCACCGTTGATACGCCGCAGAGGAGTGCCGCCGCCCCGAGCGCCGAATGGATGAGCGTTGCCAGCAAGACGCCGAGGAGCGCAATCGCAAACAACCCGCTTGCGGTCGCGACGATTCGCGCGCGGTGCATCGGTTTGAAGATATGTGTCGCTGGGACCTGCGCGACCGCGACGAAGAAGGTGTTGAAGACGAAGAGGAGCCCGATCGCACCGGGGCCGACGTTCGTATGCGTCTTCACATACGGCGGCAGGATGTTGATGAACAGCGCGTAGCCGACGATGAGGATGACGAGGTTCATCGCGATGACGAGCAGGAAGCTCCGATCGCGGGCAACCTCCTGGAACCCTCCTCCCTCCTTGCCATGATCCGCCGCCGCGGCGCGCCGACTCGGTACCACCACGAGTACGACCAGCGCCAGCGCGACGTACGTGACCGCATCAAACACGTAAAGCCCCTGGAACGACCGCAGGTTCTCTGCCGCAGAGACGACGACACCCGCGACCGCCGCGCCGAGACCGAGGCCGAGGTTCTGTACCGCACGCCCGAGCGCAAACGAGGCAACACGCTGCTCCGGCGTTATCAGCGTGATGAGCAGCGTCTGGTTCGCGGTGCGGGTCACACCGACCCCCGCTCCACCGATGACCGCCCACGCGAACGCCTGCCACGGCCGGGTGACAAACGCGAGGCCGGCAAAGCCGACCCCGCTCCCAAGATTCGCGGCGATCAGGATCGACTTCGGGCTAAAGCGGTCGAGCACGGCTCCCGAGGGAAGCGTTACGACCGTGCCCGCACCGAGGATCGCGGCGAGCACGAAACCGGCGGTCGCCGTCGAGAACCCGCGGAACTCGTGGAGATAGATGATCTCGAACGGGAGGATCAACCCGTAGCCGAACCAGCTGAATCCATTCCCGGCCTGCAGGAGCAGCACGACGCGAGGCAGGTCCGTCCGCCAGGCTCTCGCTAGAAACGACATCGCGTTTACTGGTCGTCAGGAGACGGCTCGGCTCGCGAGCAGGGCGGCCGCCACGGCTTTCGCATGACGCGCCGCAGCCGGATCCCGGCGAGACCCCCCACTGGCGTACGCACCGTCGACGAGGAGCGTCACCTGGGCGACGAGATCGGGGTCGTCCATGCCCGACTCGGCGAGGAGTTGGCGAACGAGCTCCTCCCGAGCACGCAGATGTGCGAGCGCGGCCTCACGAACCGGATGGCCCGGGTAGTTGATCTCGAGCGACGCGTTGATGAACGCGCAGCCAGCCTTCGCCTTCCCGCGGAGGGCGTTCTCGATCACATCGAAAAGGGCGAGGATCGGCGGCTCGCCGGTCTCCTCGGAGCGACGCCTCGCGTTCGTCTCGTGGGCGAGGAGTGCGCGGCGGTTTCGATCGGTAAGCGCTTCGGCGACAAGCCGATCCTTCGAGCCGAAGTGCTGGTACAGGGTTCGCTTCGTCACCCCTGCCCGGGCTGCGATCGCGTCAACGCCGGTGCTCGTGATGCCATGCTCGTACGTCAGCTCGTTGGTCGCCTCGAGGAGCGAGTCGTGTGCATTCGGACGGTTAGTCATGGCGCAGAGTATACATACCGATCGGTATACATCACGCGATCCGGAAGATGCCCTCGGCCACGATTACGGCGACGCCGCCGACCTCGACCGACTCGACCTGTTCGCCCGAGCCGGTGGCGACCGCGTGGAGGACGGACGGGCGGCCCATCTCGGCGCCTTGGCTGATCTCGATCTCCTGCCCGAAGTCGATCCGCCCGTGGCGCGCGAGGTGGAGTGCGAGCGGGCCGGCCGCTGATCCCGTCGCCGAGTCCTCCGGGATCCCCCCCGCCGGGAAGAACATGCGCGTCTTCCAGCTGCTACCGGAGCCGGCGAAGCAGTTCGCCGCGATGCCGAGCCGTTCCAGGGCGGCGAGGTCGGGCTTCAGCGCGGCGACCTCGTCCTCCCTCTCGAGCTCGACGAACACGTGCGGCGCGCCGTTCCGATAGAGCTCAACCGGCAGGCCCGACCCCTCCACGCCCAGCGCGTCGAGAAGCTCGGGCTCTCGCTGGTAGGGCTCGCACACGCGAATGGGCTGCTGCATTCGCCCGAAGACGGGGCGACCGTCGCTCACCTCGAGCCGCACGGGCACGAGTCCGGACCCGGTCTCGAGCGCAACGGTCTCCTTGCCGAGTGCCGTGCCGACGACGAATGCCGCGCCGAGCACGGGATGGCCGGCGAACGGGAGCTCCGACTCGGGGGTGAAGATCCGGACCCATACGTCTCCGCCGTCGCGTGGCGGGAGTAGAAAGACCGTCTCGGCGAAGTTCATCTCGCGCGCGAGGCTCTGCATCTGCTCCGGCGTGAAGGGACGACCGTCTACGAAGACACCGAGCTGGTTTCCTTGCAGCGGCTGGGGGGTGAAGACGTCACAGACGACGTACGGATGCAGCTGGGCGGTTCCGTGCCAGTCGGCGAGCCTCGGGATCAGTGGCGAATTCATGGAGGAAGTCATGACACGTCAGTATACCGATCGGTATGTATACTGGCGCGATGTCCCGCACTACCCGACCTCGAGGAGGCCCCCATCCATGAAAGCTCTCATCAGCTCTGACAAGATCCCCACTCCCGCGGGGCCGTACTCGCCGGGCCTAACGGTAGGTGAGTGGATCTTCCTGGCCGGCCAGGGCGGCTTCGACCCGAACACGGGCAAGGTGGTCAGCGGCGATCTCGTTGAGCAGACGGAGCAGACCTTCGACAACATCCAGGCCCTCCTCGAGGCTGCCGGAGCGTCGCTCGACGACGTCGTCTCGTGTCTCGTTCACCTCGTCGACCTCGCTGACTTCCCCGCGTTCAACGCCGTCTACGAGCAGAAGTTCACGGGCGTGAAGCCGGTGCGGACGACGGTGCGCGCCGACCTCGTCGCCGGGATGCTCGTCGAGATCACCGTCATCGCTCGAGCCTCCTAATGCCTCTCGTACGGGTGAATCTGCTCAAAGGCCGCTCGGCCGAGGAGAAGGACTCGATCGCCGCCTCGATCCAGAGAGCTCTCGTCGACACGCTCGACGTTCCGGAAGACGACCGCTGGCAGCTGTTCAGCGAGTACGACGCCGAGGACTTTCGCCATACGAGCGGATATCTCGGCATGGCGTACACCGACCAGTTGCTGATCATCGAGATGACGTTTCTCGAGGGGCGTAGCGACGAGCTCAAGAAGTCGCTGCTCGCCGCGATCAACCGCAATCTCGTCGCGGCCGGCGTGGTCGGTGGCGACGACGTGTTCGTCATGATCACCGAGATCGTCCGCGCGAACCTTTCGTTCGGGAAAGGGCTCGCACAGCGCGCGCTGACCTCATGACAGGCCGCTTCCCCCGACTCGCCGAGCTTTCCGTCCACGGCGCTAACGTGCAAGAGGGCCAGATCGTTCTCGTCGCGGCCGAGATCGGCCTCGAGGAGCAGGCGCGTGCGACCGCCGAGGCGGCCTACAAACGTGGCGCCAAGTTCGTCGACGTCGCGTACTTCGATCCGCACCTGAAGCGCGTGCGTATCGAGAACGCCCACCCGGACACGCTCGGCTTCGTTCCCCAGTGGTACGGCGAACGTGTGCTCGAACACGCCGAGCAAAACGGCGCGCGCATCTTGATGCGTAGCGTCACCGCACCCAACCTGATGGACGGCCTCGACAAGTCGCTGGTCGACAAGGACATGCTGCCGATCGTGAAAGAGACATTTGCGGTCATCAACGAGCGCTCGACCAACTGGTGCTTCGTCCCTGCGCCGCATCCGGCGTGGGCGGCGCTCGTCCATCCTGATCTGCCGGCGGACGAGGCTTACGAACAGCTGTGGAGCGAGCTGGAGCACGTGCTGCGCCTTGACGAGCCCGACCCGCTCGCCGCCTGGGACGAGCGCATGGCGGTGCTGAGCCACAACGCGGCGAGGCTGACGGAGCGGCAGTTCGACGCGATCGAGCTGCGCGGGCCTGGAACCGAACTCACGGTCGGCCTGCTGCCGACCGCGACCTGGACGACTGCCGTCTTCTCGACCGCAAAGGGTTTGCGGCATTTCTCGAACCTCCCGAGCGAGGAGGTATTCACCACGCCCGACCCCCGTCGCACGAGCGGGCAGGTCACCGCGACGAAGCCGCTCGTCCTCCATGACGGGACGATCATCCGCGGGATCAGAGTTCGCTTTGAAGATGGTGTTGCGGTCGAGATCGATGCCGACGAGAACGCAGAGGTGCTGCGTGGCCTCAGCGAGATCGACGAGGGTGCGCGCCGGCTCGGTGAGGTCGCCCTCGTCGACGGCGAGGGGCGGATCGGCCCGCTCGACACGGTCTTCTACAACACCCTGCTGGACGAGAACGCGTCGAGCCACATCGCGCTCGGCAACGGCTTCCCGTTCATCATCGGGGATGAGGACCGTGAGCGCGCCAACGTGAGCGGCCAGCACATCGACTTCATGATCGGCTCGGCCGAGTTGGAGGTCGACGGCGTCAGCGCCGACGGCGAGCGGATTCCGGTGCTCCGGAACCTCGCATGGCAGCTCTGATCAGCTTGTCCGGAAGCCACGGGACCGGCGATCGCGCCGACGATCGCCCCGAGGCTTGCAAGGGCGCTCGATACTTGAGCGCGAACACGTTCTGTTGTCGCACGTATCCCGCGGCCAGCCCGGGTACCCATCCTTCTTAGAAAGCGAGCACCGATGCCTGAAGCATCCTCCGAAATCGATATCGACCGTCCGCAGTCCGAAGTCTTTGGGTTTCTTGCCAATGCCGAAAACGACATCAAGTGGCGTCCGGGTGTGATCGAGATCAAGCGCCTGTCTGGCGTCGGCGTCGGCGCGCAATTCGCACAAACAGTCAAGGGGCCAGGGGGCCGCGCGATCGCGGCAGATATTGCGATCACCGATCATCAGCCGGACGAATTGATCGGATTCCGCGCGACCTCCGGGCCGGTTCGGCCTGTCGGGCGCTATCTGCTTTCCCCTGTGGGACCGGGCACGCGCGTTCGCTTTGAACTGAAGGCCGAGCTGAGTGGCCTGAAGAAGCTGATCATGGCGGGGGCAGTTCAGAAGACCATGGACCGCGAGATGGCCGCGTTGGCGAACCTCAAGCGCGTACTCGAAGAGAGTGCGTAACTGCTCGCCGGCCGGATTCCGGCGCAGATCAGACGCGTGAGACAACGGCGAGGAGTCGGATCACAGGTTCCGGCGGGTTTTGAAAGCGTCCGGTTAGGTCCATTCGGTCGTTGCGACAACGCGCCCTACGCACCGTTCCTGGGGAGGGCTCCCGGCGACGGGACATCTCCGGGGATGTCCGCGAATTGCCTCGGCCTCGAGTCGCATTGCGCATCGGGCGCTACGACGCTGGTCAGGCTCGCGGGGCGCCGATGACGATCTGTCGGCGCCCCGCGAGCGAGAGCCAGCACGTGTGTCAGGCGTCGTAGCGGCCGGCGAGCTGCGCTGCTTGCGGCTTCCCTCGGTGCCCGGCTTCCGCGAGGATCGGGGGGACGTCGGGGTCGGAGACGAAGCTCTGCCAGCCCTGCTCGTCCCAGTCGAAGACGGCCCAGACCCGATCCGTCTCCGAGGGGTCGCGGAAGACGACTGCGCCCTTGGATCCGTGCTGCTTGCGCTTTTCGGCGCCCTTCGTGGAGAAGATCTCGAGGAAGCGGTCGACGTCCTCGACCTGCGTTGTCGCGAGTAGCATCGTGCTCTCCTTTCGGTGAGGCTCGTCGATCGCTCAGCCGGCAAGGGCGGGAGCGGCGACGAGGGGTTCCTGTGGGTCGATTGCGCCGAGGTTCTCGACGATCTCGAAGCGGCCGTCGCGAGCCTGGGCGATGTACATGGTCAGACGGGCGTGGTGCTGCCCCGGCACCATGGCCGCGGGGCCGCCGGGGCCTTCGGCGATCGCGGCGTGGTCGAGGGCTGCGATCACGTCCTCCTGCTCGAGCGTGGCCGCCTCGACCACGGCCGCGGCCCAGAGCCGCAGTCCGCGGTAGAGGCCCGAGCAGGCGCTGCCGCCGGTGAACTGGGCGGCACCGGGATACAGCGCGTCGTACTGGGCGAGGAGCTTCCCGCTGAACGGGTCGCTGACGGACTGGTAGTAGTCGAGGCAGCCGTAGAGGCCCTCGACCTGCGCGGCCGGCAGCAGGCCCAGGAGGTTCTCGTCGAAGTACGTGCAGATGAGCTGACCGCCGCGGCTCGTGAAGCCCGAGTCGTGGAGTTGCTCGAAGAACGGCTGGAGCCCTGGCGGCACGATCGTGTTGAACACCGCATCCGCGCCACTCGCCGCGATCCGCTCGATGGTCGCCTGGTAGTCGGTGTGGTCGAGGGGGAAGTACTCCTCGCCGACGATGCTGCCGCCGTTGGCCGTGACGACCTCACGGACGCGCGCGTTGAGGACGTGCGGCCAGATGTAGTCGGCTGACGGCAGGTAGAAGCGCTTCGCTCCCGTCCGTTCCATCAGCCACGGGATGAACGGGTCGACCTGCTGGGCGGGAACCGGGCCGGTGCAGAAGATCAGCGGATCCGACTCCTGTCCCTCGTACTGCTCGGGGTAGATGTACAGCGTCTTGCCCTCGACGACGGCCGGCCCCTTGATCGCCTGCCGCGTCGAGCTGTAGATGCCGCCGAAGACGACGTCGACCTGGTCGTCCTCGACGAGCTTCCTCGCCGCCGAGGCGGCGACGGCGTCGTCGGTAGCGCCGTCCTCGACGTGCAGCTCGAGGTGGCGTCCCAGGAGGCCGCCTTTGGCGTTGATGTCGCCGATCACCATCCTGGCAACGTTGGCGTTCGCGAGCCCCATGATCGAGAGCGGGCCCGTCAGGTCCGCGATCAGTCCCACCTTGATCGGTGTCGTCATGTGTCCTCCTTCGGGTGAGCTGTCTGTCGCCTGGAGCGACAACACACGCGTCGTGAGAGCATTGTTCTCGACCGTGTCGGCCGATACATCGGGAGGACTCCCCATTTCCGCGGAGGGGCTTCGCGTCGGCGAGCTCGTCGCCACGCTCGCGCTCGCGCAGGACAACGCCTTCGGGCAGCCGCTCGAGTCGCAGCTGCGCTCGTGCCTGCTCGCGACCTGGATGTGCGAGGCGGCGGGATTCGACGACGAGGTGCGCGAGACGGCCTACTGGGTCGCACTGCTCCGGTATCTCGGCTGCACCGGGCACGCACACGAGGTCGCCACCGTGTTCGGCGACGAGATCGCGATTCGAGCCCAGACGCTCGTCCACGACGCCGCGAACCCCGCCGAGGTGATGCGCGATGTCGTCGCCTTCGCGACGGCCGGCCATCCAGAGGAGGAGCGGGACGAGATCGTCCGCATGCTCCAGGAGCAAGCACACGAGTGGGCGGTGCACAACTTCGCCTCGGGCTGCGAGGTCGCCGACATGCTCGCGCGGCGACTCGATCTCGCGCCGAGCGTGCGCGAGGCGCTTGCGTTCACGTTCGAGCGCTGGAACGGCAACGGCTACCCCAACCACGCCGGGGGCGAGTCGATTCCGCTCCCCATGCGGATCGTCCACGTCAGCCACGACATGGAGGCGATCGGCCGCCTCTTCTCACCGGAACAGGCGCTCGAGACTGCTCGAGACCGCCGCGACCGCACATACGATCCGGCGCTCGCCGACCTCTTCGTCGCGCACGGCGGCGACTGGTTCGAGCTGCTTCGCGAGACCGAGCCCTGGGACGCGGTGCTTGCGCTCGAGCCGGAGCCGCACCGGATGCTGACCGGCAAGGATCTCGACGACGCTCTCACCACCGTCGCCGACTTCATCGACCTCAAGTCGCCCTACATGAACGGGCACAGCCGCCGCTGCGCCGAGCTAGGCGCCGACGCCGTCCGGATCCTCGGGCTGGACGGCGACGCGGTCGACCGCATCCGCCGCGCCGCGCTCGTGCACGACTTCGGTACGACCGGGGTGCCGAACTCGATCTGGGACAAGCCGGGACCGCTCACGCGGGCGGAGTTCGACCGCGTCGAGCTCCATCCGATGCTGACGGAGCAGATGCTGCGCCGCTCGCCCGCCCTCGCCTCTCTCAACCCCCTCGCCAGCACCCACCACGAACGCTGCGACGGTTCCGGCTACCACAAGCGCCTTCGGGCCGACGCCGACGACCTTCAAGCGTGCGTCCTCGCGGCGACCGAGGTCTACGTCGGTTTGACCACCGAGCGGGCGGACCGTCCCGCCTTCTCGCCCCGCGACGCGGCCGAGGAGGTTCGCCGACTGGAGTCGGCGGGCGCCCTCGAGCC
>OBLQ010000811.1_pt1 | contig 11942 bp, 12 predicted proteins | sample 1519881 | NCBI WGS metagenome assembly OBLQ01 (sample SAMN01911456, study PRJEB22533) | soil metagenome | biome: Soil | place: Malaysia | collected 2012-04-30 | depth DG_metagenome m | reverse complement strand
TGAGCTTTGGTGCGCAGCGGATCGTGGAGGCCCACCAGTGTTCCGAGGAGGAAGCCATCCGCATGGTCAGCTACGCCTTGGACCATGGGATCCGTTATTTCGACACGGCCTGGGTGTACTCCGACGGGCAATCCGAAGAGCGGGTGGGCAAGGTCGCCAGGCACCGACGGAAGGAGATGTGGATCGCGACCAAGACGCGAGGGCGCACGCGGGAGGAGGCGATGAGCCAGCTCGAGGACAGCCTGAAGCGGCTGCAGACGGACCACGTGGACGAGTGGCGGATGCACAATATCTGGAACATGGAGGAGCTGGACAAGCTGACGGCGCCCGGTGGCGCCATGGAGGCCGCGCTGCGCGCCCGGGAGCAAGGGAAGGTGCGGCACATCAGCATGAGCGGCCACCGAAACCCACAGGTGCAGGTGGAAGCGCTGAAGCGCTTCCCCTTCGACAGCATGCTCGTCGCGCTCTCCGCGCTGGATCATTTCATCCTGAGTTTCGCCGAGGAATTCTTACCCGTCGCCCAGGCCAAGGGCATCGCGGTGATCGGCATGAAGGTCATGGCGCTGGCGGAGCTCGGACCCTACTACGAACGGGCGCTGCGGTACACCATGGGACTGCCCATCAGCACGACCATCGTCGGCATGGAATCGATGGACCAGCTGAAGAAGAACCTGGCCGTGGCCGAGAAGTTCACGCCGCTCAGCGACGTGGAGAAGCTGGAGTTCTACAAAGAGATCATTCATCTCGCCACCCCTCAGGTCATGCGGTGGAAAACGACGGACTACTTCAATCCGGTCGAGTGGGAAAAGCGGTAAGGGCGAATCGACGCTGCACGCACACGAGAGGAGTGTCATGGGACAGACGGTAGCCTTCGTTGGCCTGGGGATCATGGGCGGACGCATGGTCAAGAATGTTTTGAAGGCCGGCTATGCCGTGCGGGCGTACAACCGGACCGTAGCCAAAGCCGAGATGTTCAAGGCGTTGGGAGCCACGGTCGCTGTCATGCCCCGCGAAGCGGCCGCTGGGGCCGACGTGGTGGTCACCATGGTGGCGGATCCGCCGGCGCTCACGGCGGTGCTGGAAGGGCCCGACGGCGTATTGGCCGGCTGCCGGCGCGGGACTCTGGTCGTGGACATGAGCACGGTGGATCCCGCGACCAGCCAGGGCATGGCGGCACAGGCGAAGGCCGTGGGGCTGCGGTACCTGGAAGCGCCAGTGACCGGCGGCGTCGGGGCGGCCGAGCAAGGGACGCTGACCATCATGGCCGGCGGAAGTGCCGAGGACTTCGCCGCGGCGAAGCCGCTCCTGGAAACGATGGGCAAGAAGGTGCTACACGTGGGGCCCATGGGGCAGGGGTCGGTCCTAAAGCTCTGTGCGAACCTGGTCGCGGCGAGCATCATCACTGCCATGAACGAGGCCTTGGTTCTGGCAGCGAAATCGGGCCTGGATCTCGGTGTGGTGACGGAGGTGCTCACCGAGCGGTCACCGCTCATCGGCCGCACCGCTCCCAAGGTGCTCTCGGGAGAGTTTTCGGCGAACTTTCCCTTGAAGCACTCGCACAAGGATGTGCAGCTAGCGCTCACGACGGCGCGCGGCGTCGGCACGCCGATGTTCGCGCTTGGGGCGGTGGCCCAGCTCCAGGCTGCGGCGTTGGCCAAGGGATACGGCGACCTGGATCAGACCGTCACCGTCCAGGTTCTGGAAGAGATCGCCGGAACGCGAGCTCGCCGCGCCTGAATGCGGCCATACCGGGCTTGAGGGAGAAGGGGCATGGACTTGCACTTGGCCGGGAAGGTGGCCTTGGTGACGGGGGGTGCGCGCGGTATCGGACGCGGAATTGCACTCACGCTCGCGGCCGAGGGCGCGACGGTCGCGGTGAATTATCGGGAGCGTGCGGACGCCGCCGCTGAGGTGGTGCGCCGGATCCAGGACCGCGGCGGGGAGGCGGCGGCCTTCCAGGGGAACGTGGGAGAGTGCGCCGACGTCGAACGGACGGTGCAGGAGGTCCTCGGGCGCTTCAGCCGGATCGATATCCTGGTCAACAACGCCGGGGTGGTGACGCGACACCCAATTCTCGACGTGCCGCTGGAGGAGTGGGATCGCGTCGTGCGAACGAATCTCTACGGCTGCTTCCACTGTTCCCGGCTCGTCGGCCGGCACATGGTGGAGCGGGGCGGGGGCGGAAAGATCATCAGCATCTCCTCGATTCACGGACGCGTGGCGAAGGCCGGCATGGGCCCGTACTGCGCGAGCAAGGCCGCCATCGACATGTTCAGCAAGCAGCTGGCCGTCGAGCTGGCGCCGCACCGGATCAACGTGAACGTCGTGGCCTCGGGGACCATTGTCACCGAGATCAACCTGCCCCTGTACCAGAGCACGGAACCCCAGGATGTCGAGAAGCGCACCGCGGTTTTGCATCGAGTGCCGTGGGGTGAGATCGGCCAGCCCGACGACATCGGGCGGGCCGTGGCGTTCCTGGCGTCGGACGCCGCCCGCTACATCACGGGGGCGGTCGTGTACGTGGACGGCGGATACACGGCGGACGGCACGCCGCGGCTCCCCTCGGGCGCACGCGTACCGTGATGCTGCAACTTCCCGGGCAGATCATACAGCCTCAAGGGAATCGGAGGAGGTGAGGCACGGGAATCGAGAGAGAGAGGGTCTCCCTGGCTTCGTGTGTGGTCCAACCAGTCGGCGTGGAGGGTCCTAGCCATGCGGAAGGCATTGCTGTGGGTTGGCTTCGGTGCAGCGCTGATAGCGGTCGTGGGAACGCGTGTCCCCTCGGCACAGGCGGGAGCCAAAACGGTCATCAAGATCGGGACGGTCGTCGCCCCGGACCATCCCGAGAACATCGGCGCCCGGAAGATCAAAGAATTGGTGGAGAAGAAGGCCGGGGATCGCCTGGAGGTGCAGGTCTTCACCGACGGCCAGCTCGGCGACCAACGGACCATGGTGGAGAACATGCGGAACGGCACGCTGGAGATCACCTGGGTCACGGTCGGGTTCTTCGGCTCCTACGAGCCGATCCTGAACGTCATCGAAAGCGGCTACCTGTTCCGCGACAGTCAGCACTCCTACAAGGTCTTCGATGGGCCGATGGGTGACGAGATCCGCGTCTTGGTTGAAAAACATGGAGTCAAGCTGCTCGGATATTACGAGGCGGGCCTCCGCCACATCACGAACAGCGTGCGCCCCATCAGGACCCCGGCCGATTTGAAAGGGTTGAAGATCCGCACCCCGCAGGCCAAGTACCACCTCAATACGTTGAAGTACATGGGGGCAAACCCCGTGGCCATGTCCTTCGGCGAGCTGTACACCGCTTTGCAGCAGAAGGTCGTGGACGGCCAAGAGAACCCAGTCTCCAACATCTACAAAGCCAAGTTCTACGAAGTGCAGAAATATCTCTCCCTGACCGGCCACCTGCACCTCACCCACATGGTCATGTACAGCGCCAAGCTGTGGGACAAGTTGCCACCCGACCTGCAAAAGGTGGTGCGCGACTCGGTCGTCGAGTCCCAGGAGGCGCAGCGCAAGGCGGTCCGGGATGACGACGCAACCCTGCTCGCGCAACTGAAGGCCAAAGGGATGCAGGTCAACGAAGCCGACCGCGACGCCTTCCGCCAGTCCGTTCTCCCCCTCCGCGACGAGGCGGTGAAGGAGTTCGGCCCCAAAGCGAAGGAATGGATCGATCGGATCGAGGCGACGAAGTAGGCACAAACACTCGCCGACGGGTGAGTCCGGATGCCGCGGCTCGCCCGTCGGCTGTCGGCGGGGGCGCAGGCATGCGAAAGCTGCTCATTGCCGGCCAGCGAGCGGTGGATGGGACGGTGCGCTGGCTCATCATCGTGCTGATGACGCTCATGACGATCACCGTCAGCATGCAGATCCTGTTTCGGTACGTCTTCAACATCCCGCTCGGCTGGTCGGAGGAGGCCGCCCGCTTCGCCTTCGTCTGGGTGTCCTTCTTCGGCGCCGCCGCCCTCCTGCGGGCGCGCGAGCACATCAACGTCGCGGTGTTCACGGAGCGCTTCCCGCCTCGGTTCCGGGCCGCGTGCCTCCTCGTGGCCAACCTGTGCGGACTACTGTGTGTGGTCTTTTTTCTCGTCGGGGGCATCGATCTGACCCGGAACGAGTGGGAACAGCTCGCGCCCGCCATGCAGATCCCGATGGGGTGGGTCTACCTCGCTCTTCCGGTGTCAGCGGCCCTCATGGCGATTTGGGGTGTGATGCAGACCGTCGATGCGCTGGTGGCGCTGGTCAGGGGAGAGCGAGGATGATTTTGCTGATCTTCTTCAGTGTCTTCTTTCTCGCACTCATCATCGGCGTCCCGATCTTCTTCAGCCTCGCCCTCAGCGCCCTGGCCCTGCTCTGGAACAAGGGAATGCTGGTTCCCCAGCTGGTGGTGCAGCGCATGTTTGCCGGGGTGGACTCGTTCCCGATGATGGCCATCCCGTTCTTTATGCTGGCGGGGGCCTTGATGGACACGGGGGGGATCTCAACCCGCCTCGTGCGATTCTCCAATTACCTGGTGGGGTGGATCGCCGGCGGACTGGCGCACGTGGCCATCTTGGCCTCCATCTTCTTCGCCGGCATCACGGGGTCGGCCGTCGCGGACACCACAGCCATTGGCTCCACGCTCCTCCCGCTCATGAACAAGCGGGGATTTCCGACATTGTTCTCGGCGAGCGTGATCGCCTCCGCGGGGGTCGTCGGCCCCATCATCCCTCCGAGTATCCCGATGGTCATTTACGGGGTCATGGCGGGCGTCTCCATCGGCGCCATGTTCATGGGAGGGTTCATTCCCGGTTTCCTCATGGGGCTAGGCCTCATGCTGGTGACCTACGTCAAGGCCAAGCGACACGGTTACCCCAGGGAGGCGGTCCGTCCGACCGCCCGAGAGTTTCTGGACGCCACCGTCAATGCCTTCGGCGCCATCCTGATGCCCTTGATCATCCTGGGCGGAATATTCGGCGGGGTGTTCACGGCCACGGAGGCGGCCGTGGTGGCCACCGTGTACGCCTTCATCATGGGCAAGTTCGTCTATCGGGAGCTGCGGTGGGGCGCGGTCCCCCACGTCTTATACCGCGCGGGCCTGAGCACGGCCATGGTCCTCATCATCGTCGGTGTGGCGAATCTCGTCGGGTACATCATGGCGGTGGAGCGCATTCCCCTGCAGGTCGCGGAGTTGTTTCTCAGTCTCACCACCAGCAAGTATGTGATGCTATTTCTCATCAACGTGCTGCTCCTGATCGTCGGCTGCTTCATCGACGGCGCCTCGGCGCTGATCATCTTCACGCCGGTGCTCTTCCCTCTCATCCAGAGACTGGGCATCGACCCCGTGTTCTTCGGGGTGATGATGACGGTGAATCTCATGATCGGGACGATCACGCCTCCCGTGGGCGTCTGCCTGTATGTGGTCTGTGGAATCGGCGATCTCAGGCTGGACGACATCAGTCGAGCCGTCATCCCCTTCCTGCTGATCGAACTAACGGTGCTGTTCCTGATCACCTACGTGCCCGATTTGATCATGTTCCTGCCGGCCCTCTTCGGGCCGAGGTGACACATGGCCTCGGCCCGCCGGCGGTGCCGTACGCTGCGGAGCACCGCACCCCTGAGCCCGTGAATCGAGGACGCGTCCATGGATCGTATCGTGTCGGTCAGCACGATGGCGTATGACGGGTACCCGCTGGAGACCGCGCTGGACGAGCTGGCGGCGCTCGGCGTGCGCTACGTCGAGCCGGCCAGCGTCGACAAAATCTTCCAGCATCTGGTCGAGGAGGATTTCTGTGACCGCCGCGCCGCGTGGCTGCGCGAGCAACTGGCCCAACGGAACATGCACTGCATCTCGCTCTCCGCGCACATGGATCTCACGGGATCCGATTCGGTGGAGCGCTTCCACCGGCGACTCGAGTTTGCCCGGAACATCGGCGCGCGCTGCGTGAACTCCATCGCCGGCCCTATAGGCAAGCTGGAGGAATTCCGAAAGAACATCGCACCCATCGCCGACCGGGCGCGGGACCTCGGCGTCCTGATCGCCTTGGAGAACCACGGCGATCTTCTGGATCGGGAGCAGCAGGCCCTGGATTTCATCCGGCAGGTCAACCATCCTGCGGTCCGGATCAACTATGACACCGGGAACGCCTGGTATTACTCAAAAGGGGCCATCAATCCCGTCGAGGAGCTCGCCGTATTGGCCCCCGTCGTCGCGCACGTCCACGTGAAGAGCCCGAAGATTGTGGAGGGACTGCTGCGATGGGTGGCGCTGGGCGACGGCGTCCTCGATCTGCCGGCCCTCGCCCGTGTGCTCACGGAGCGGATGCCTAGGGTTCCCGTGAGCTACGAGCTGTCGCCCCGCCAGCGCTCACGCGACTTCGAACCGCGCTGGCGCGCCTCGGAGATCCCACCGCTCGCCGTGCTGCGAGACACCATCGCTCGCTCCTTGCGTGCCCTATGGGCCGTGCTGTCCTGAGTCGACCCCCCGGTTCTGCCAGCGAACCACGCCCACATGTGCTGCCCACCACGCGAGGGCGTGGATCGAGCCTACCTGACATGCAGGTCGCCGACAGTCCGGGTGGTGGGGCGGCAAGCGCTGCGGCCGACCTGGTTCAGGTGCTCCTGTAGATGGCGCCGGGCCGCCGCCGCGTTCATGGGATCACGCCAGTGGACCTGGGGGAGGCGGGCAAGCGCGTTGCAGAGGTGCGGCACATCGAGCGCCCCTGCCGCGTCATGGTGGGGAAGCCGGCGGAGCGTTCGGCCCTCCGGCGTGGGTTCGATCACCGCAAAGGCAGAATCTGGCAACTGCCGGATGTACGCTCGACTCCACGTCGCAGCCGCGGCGTCGGACGCAGCCAGCGCCAGGAGGAGCATCGCTACGCCAACCGCCAGCAAGGTCGCTCGACGTTGCAGCCTATGCGCGACCGAGGGTGACCGCCCGGCATGATTGACGGTCTCGCTCGGCTCTGATAGGTTTTCCATATTCGCCACCCCTCTACGACCGTTGGGAGGTCCGCATGGTGAGCCGCGGAGGCGTGCACTTCTTCCTCTATGAGGATTGCCTGATCCGCGTGCCCACCCACGAGCTCGTCCCAAAATCCGGCAGCCTCCTTTTGGCTCGCCATCTGCCCCTCCGGCCCGGGGACATCGTGCTGGACCTGGGAGCCGGGGCCGGCTTGGTCGGCATCCTCGCCGCCAAGCGGGGCCACCGTGTCGTCGCCACCGACATCGTGCCCGCCTTCGTGGAATGCTTGCGGGCCAACGCGCTGCTCAACGGCGTCGGCAGTCGTCTCGAAGCGCGCACGGGCGACCTGTTCGAGCCTGTGGGCGACGACGCCTTCGACGTCATCGCGGCCAATCCTCCCGAGATGCCTACCCCACCGGACCGCGCGTGGGACGACCCGCTGTCCCGCACGGATAACGGTGGTGTGGACGGCTGGCTTCTGCTGGACCGGATTATCCAGGAAAGTCCGCCCCATCTCAAGCCCGGAGGCCGTTTGGTGCTCACGCTGTTTGGCTTCCTGGGTACGAATCGAGCGCTGGACAGCCTGCGCGCGGTGGGGCTGGACGCATCTGTGTTGGCGCGCGAGGAGCAGCCCTTCCCCCGTCTGGCCCGCGAGCGACTCGAGCATATCCGGTCCCTCTGCCCTGACGAGGCCGACCTGGCGGGGCGACCGTTGACGTGTCCCCGACTGATCCTCTGCGGGAAAAAGGAGTGACCGGTGCCCGGGTACCTCATCGTGAACGCGGACGACTTCAATTTGACGGCGGGGGTGAGCCGCGGCATTCTGGACGGCCACCGCAACGGGATCATCACCAGCACGACGATCATGGTGAATCTCCCCGGGCTCGCGCACAGCCGAGACCTCGCGCGCGAGGCGCCCGGGCTTGGCCTCGGGCTCCACGTCAACCTGACGCTCGGCGCCCCGGTGCTCCCCGCGGAGTGCGTCCGGTCTCTGGTCGACCGCGACGGGCAGTTCGTCCGTGACCGCGAGCGCGCGGGTCACGTCGGCCTTCCTGCGGAGCTTCGCGACGAGGTCGCCGCGCAGCTCCGACGCTTCGAAGAGGTCTTCGGGTATCGCCCCACGCATCTCGACACCCACTATCACATGCACCGGCTGCCGCGAGTTCTGGCGGCGGTACTCGAGGTGGCCGCGGACCTGGGCCTTCCTGTCCGGGCGGTGACCCCTGAGATGGCCGTCCAGATCCGCCGTCGCGGACTTCCCGCCGTCGATCGGATGGTCGGGGACGTCGGGCCCGATGCGTACTGGACCGCGGCGAGGCTGGTTCAGTTTATCCAAACGGCGGAGGACGGCGTCACGGAGCTGATGTGCCATCCCGGGTATGCCGACGACGCACTCGCCGTCAGCACCTACCGGGAACAGCGCGAAGGGGAGCTTCGGGGGCTGTGCGACCCGCGCCCAAAAGCGGCACTGGCGGTGGCGGACGTGCGACTCATCAGTTATAGAGAATTGGCCGCAGCGACAGGTCATCGGCCGTGACGGCGGACCGCGAGGCCGGGTTCGTCCTGGCCGTGGACGTGGGCGGCACAGGGCTGACCGGTGGCCTCGTCGATGCCACCGGAGCCATCGTGACCTCCCGGACGGTGGCCACGTACCGCCTCGGACGAGGCGAGGGTGTTCTCAAGAACCTGCTGGAGCTCGTAGGTAGCTTGGCGGACGAAGCCGGCAGGAACGGTCTGGACATCAGGGGCCTCGGGGTCGGTCTCCCCGGCGCGGTGGATGTCCAGACCGGGCGGATTGGCCCCGACATCCAGAATATTCCCGAGCTTGCGAACATTCCCCTTCGGACCATCCTGCAGGAGCGGACGGGCCTCCGCGTCGTGGTGGATAACGACGTGAATGCCCTTTGCCTGGCGGAGTGGATTTTCGGTCAGGCGAGTGGCCTCAGCCATGTCGCCATGGTGGCCGTTGGAACCGGAGTCGGGGGCGGCCTGATCCTCAATGGCTCTCTGGTGCGGGGCGCGAGCGGCTATGCGGGCGAGATCGGCCACATCTCCGTGGAGATGGACGGGCGTCCGTGCTTCTGCGGCAGCCGGGGATGCGTGAAGGCCTATGCCTCCGGTCCGGACCTCGTCGCGCAGGTGCGAGAAGACCTCGAGGCAGCGCCCTCGTCCATCTGGACCGAACTGATCGGGCAGGATCACGCCCGTATCGACCCACCGCTCGTTTTTCTTGCCGCGGATCGGGGCGATCCCATCGCGGAGGCGGTCGTCGCAAAAGCGGCACAGGCGCTGGGCGTCGCGGTCGCAACCCTCGTCAACCTGTGCAACCCCGAGATGATCATTCTGGGTGGCGGGGTGATGGAGGCCGGCGAGATCCTGATGGAGCCGGTCCGGCGGTGGGCGCGCTTTTATGCGTTCGAGCGTGCTATCGCGCGGACGCGCATCGTCCGGTCCGGTCTTTCGAAGGAGTCGGGCGTGGTGGGCGCGGCGGCGCTCTTCCGGTTCGAGGCGTGTCATCGGGACGTGACGTGACGCTGGCGGAAGGCGCGCTGCGGGTGTGACGCGGCAATCCGGACGCGGTCCAGGTAGTGCTTGACTGGGAAGACGAAGCAAGCGATCCTCACGAGAACGTCGACGGGTGACACAGGCCCCATCTCTCTTCACGGGGAAGGGGCTTTCCGATAAGGAGTGAGATGCCATGGAAGTCTGGCGGGTGAATCTGCGCGAGCAATCGTTGAAGCGGGAGCCGGTGCCCGACGGGTGGAGCCGCCTCGGTGGTCGGGGGCTATCGGCCCGCATCCTCCTCGAGGAGGTGCCTGCAACCTGCGAGCCGTTGGGGCCGTACAACAAGCTGGTTCTGGCGCCTGGGCTGCTCGTCGGGCACATGCTGACGAGCTGTGATCGAATCTCCTTCGGCGCCAAGAGCCCCATGACTCGCGGCATCAAGGAAGCGAACGCCGGCGGCTCGACCGGGCTTCACATGACCAACATGGGGATGAAGGCTTTGATCTTGGAAGGGCAGTGCGCGCATAACGGGGGGGCGAACTCGGGCTGGTGGATTCTCCATCTCAGCCTTGCCGGGGCGCGCTTCGAGGCGGCGGATGACGTGGTGGGGCTCGGGGTCCACGATGCTGCCCCGCGCCTGCTCAAGCGCTACGGCGACAAAGTGGCCATCGCCCTGATCGGGCCGGCGGGGGAGATGCTCCTCTCCGCGGCCGGGGTTCAGAACCTGGACAAGGATCGGGTTCCCTCGCGCATCGCGGCGCGGGGTGGTCTCGGTGCCGTGATGGGGTCGAAGCGCCTCAAGGCGATCGTTTTCGACGACGCGGGCGGAAAGAAGCCGCCCGTCGTCAATCGGGAAGCCTTCAAGGCGGCACAAAAGGTGTTCACCAACAACACGCTGGAGCATCCGCAGACTACAACCTATCAGGAATACGGAACGCCCGCCATGGTCCGGACGTGCAACGCATTTGGCGGCCTGCCGACCCGCAACTTCAGTAGCGGTCGGTTCGAAGGGGCCGAGACGATCAGCGGCGAGCACATGCGCGACCTGCTCCTCAAGCGAGGCGGTGAGAGCGAGACCACACACGCCTGTATGGCGGGGTGCGTCATTCAGTGCTCCAACACGTACGGCGGCGAGGATGGGAAAGCTATCGTCTCGCCGCTGGAGTACGAGACGGTTGGTCTCTTGGGATCGAACCTGGGGATTGCCGACCTGGACACCGTCGCCCGGTTGAACTGGGAGGTCAGCGATCTCGGATTGGACACGATCGACATGGGGGCGGCCCTGGGGGTTGCAGCTGAGGCAGGTCTCATGGAGTTCGGCGACGGCGAGCGCGCCTTGCAGCTCCTGCAAGAGATCCGCAAGGGCACCCCGCTGGGACGGATCCTCGGCCATGGGGCCGCCACGGCGGGGCGCGTGCTCGGGATCCTGCGCGTACCAACCGTCAAGGGACAAGCAATGTCCGCCTATGAGCCCCGCGCGATCAAGGGAACCGGCACGACCTACGTCACGTCGCCGCAAGGCGCGGACCATACGGCGGGAAACACGGTGCGGGCCAAAGTGGATCACCTCGACGCCAAGGCGAACATCGCCACCTCGCGCGGGGCCCAGATCAACATGGCGGGCTTCGACACCCTCGGGGCCTGCATCTTCGCTGGCTTCGGCTTCATGGTGAAGCCGGAAGTGATTCCCGACCTGTTGAACGCCCGGTACGGCTGGGAGGCGGGGTCCGACATCTTGCAGGTGCTGGGGAAGGAGACGCTGACGCTGGAGCGCGAATTCAACAGACGCGCGGGCTTCACTGCGGCGGACGATCGAATTCCCGAGTACATGCGGACGGAGCCCCTGCCGCCGCACAACTCGGTGTACGACGCATCCGAAGAAGACCTCGACAGCATCTTCAATTGGTAGGCGTGACCGTCACCGTTCACCTGCACACGACCTTGCAGCGGCGGACGCCGAAGGGCATGCTGCGCCGTCTGAAGGTAACGCTATGCAGAGGCGGCACGTTGGCGGACCTCCTGGACCATCTCGCGCTCCCGCGGCGTGATGACTCCCTTCTGCTCGTGGTCAACGGACGTCAAGCCGACATCGCGCAGGTTCTGCGCGACGCCGACGAGGTGCACCTGATTCCCGCGCTCTCCGGAGGCGCGCGCGTGAGTTGAGTGGCCTGGCGTGGCTACTCTTCGGCCCAATGGCACCACTGAGCTAGCGGCCGCAGGCCAATCTGCGGGCCGGGTTTCTCGCCTCCCCGTCCCTTCCTTTGTGACCTTCCCGCCACCGGAAGATGCGACGTTCCAGACTCGCCGGCTGCCCAAAAGGGACACGGCCGACAATAATTAGCTCGAATCGTGTGCTCTTCGTGCACGCCGGGGGCGCTTCCGTGCGTGCGATTTCCTGCGGCGACCCTGTAGCCAGACGCTGATTCCAGTTGAAACAACCAAATAATACCGCAACTTGTCCCGTCTCATTTCTGACGAT
>OBLQ010000810.1_pt1 | contig 11952 bp, 22 predicted proteins | sample 1519881 | NCBI WGS metagenome assembly OBLQ01 (sample SAMN01911456, study PRJEB22533) | soil metagenome | biome: Soil | place: Malaysia | collected 2012-04-30 | depth DG_metagenome m | reverse complement strand
TTCCAAGGATCCCAAAACGCGAAGATGGTCCGATCGCATCCGATCCGTGGTATACTCCAATGATTTCGGGCGGGATAGTATATTCGGGTTTTTATATTCAATAAGATTGACGTTTATCAATGCCAACATTAACCGCAAGGTGTCCCGAATATCGGACACGGATCGGTTGCCGATGAAATACCCGGAAACCACACCGACGACCAACATCAAAAAGGATGTGACCGCCCCGCCCGTTGTCATCTTCGCACCGGCATCGGAAACGGTTCCTCCCCCGGTTCCAATTCCTTTTCGACCAATTGAATATGGCCTTCGATTTCCAATCCCTGAATTTCGGGGTGTGACATATATATGTGAACCATCGCGGAGGAAAGACCAAGCGCAGAAGAGTTGCAAGGATAGGTTTTCCCATCCGCCGGGTTCACGATCGGGAAACGACATTTCCATTGCCCGGTTTTCTGATCCAGTATTGACATGATTCGTTTCATGGTTGCCCCCTTAAAAGATTTCGCTGTGCTCATGTTTTGGATTATCTTCATCCGGGTCGCCTTCAATCGCAGTATTGATTCCGCAAGCATAAAAATGTTCCTTTACCCTGTTATAAACGATGGTCTTGATTTCTGTATGCTTGAATCCTTGTGTGGTTCCGAAAAGATGTTCCAGAATTTCTGCCCGTAGTTCGAACCTTTTCCCGCATCGGCAAAACCATGCCTGACAACCGAAACAGAAAAACGCTTGAAGCGGCCCGCTTAATTCATCGTGGTGGTATATTCGCATGTTTCACACCTCCATGTGAAACTGGGGGCGGGACCGGAATCCCGCCCCCTTCCGGTTTATCGTTCCACTGCCGGCGCGGCTGGATGGATCGCCGGGGTCTTTAACTTGACGATGACCCACTGATTCGCCGGTTGCCCGGATTTCAACTTGATTTGCCCCTTGAACTGGACCCCAAGTCGATCCCCGGTGCTGATTCGGGATTCCTTGATGATGTGGTCGAAAAGACCGCCCGGAACAAAAGAGAAAAACTCTCCCGAAACCAAGTCCCTTCCGTGGTAGATTGTGAATTCGGTTTCGAATTCTTTTGACATTGCGGTTTTGAATCCAAGGAATTCGAACGTCCGTTTTTCATCGATCGTGGGCCTCCACGGGGCGAAGGTTAAATTTGATTCAACCTCTTCCCCTTCGAAGATATGGGTTTGGGGCGACCAATCGCTTGAAGTGTCCTTGCTCTTTTTCTCTTTTGCCATGTTTGCGTCCCTCCCTTGGGGTCCGGTTTATTTGGTTGACGATTCCGGGTTTATGCAATCCAAGGCCGCATCAAGGGCAGTTTCAAGGCCTTTCGGAAACCCCTTCGCCTTGATGATCGCCCGCCGGTTTTTCTCATACTTTCCCATGGTCCGAAGGAAAATAGTCAACCATCCCGCCGTGTCGAATGGTTTGGATTTGGCTTTTTCCTTCCCGGTTTTGGTCCGCCCATCCGCCGGAGTACCCGCCACGGGCGGTTTCTTTTCGGACAGGATGCGGGAAACGGTATAAAAGGGAATCCCGGTGATGCGGGCGATTTCCTTTTGTGCTCCCTGTTTCGGATCATCCCCGGCAAGGGCTTTGACCGCCTTGGTCCGTGCCGCATTGGAAAGGGCAAGACCGTTTTCGATGTTCGATCTGCATTGAAGGGCGATTGCATCCCGATCGGACAGACCGGAATAAATGATGGCCTTCACGGATGTTCCCGCCATTCGTGCGGCGGCGACACGATGATGTCCGTCGATGATGTAATACCGATACCCTTCCTTCAAGGATTCCGTTTCGGATGCCGGTATCGCTTGCGCGTATATCGGCGGGAAAGGCCAATCCGATTTTGCATCTTGCAACTTGTCGTGCATCCCTTTCACATGGTCATCGTTCGGTTTGACCCGGATGTAATTCGGGTTTGGAAGGAACAAGTTCGCCGGATGTGTTTCCACTTTTGATACGCTCTGGCTCATATGATTTTCACCTCTCCTTGGATTTGATGTCGTTTCAGTTTATTGATGTACTTGTCGCCATACATGTCGATCAAACCGCGAACGATTGCACTTGTCGAAACTTTCAGGATCCGTGCGGTTTCCTCCAAAACCGCCTTTTGTCGGGGATCCACCATAAGGTTACAGGCCACATAATTCTTTTTCATTCTGTATCACCCCCTTTCCGTACCATCAAATATAACCTAATAGAACATAACTTTCAAGGGATTTTTTGCATTTTGCAAATGCTATTTTCGCTTGTAATATCATATAGTTATGCTATGATGAACCATGCCCCGAAAGATCAAAATCCCAAGAAAATCAGGAATTCGCGAAAAGGTTGTTTATCGGGATTCGTTCGGGCGGTTTGCTTCCCGCGACATGTCGGCGTCGGAAGAGCATTGGAAATACCGTGTCGGGCCAAAAAATCAAATCCTTGATTTGAAGGTTGAAGCGTTACCCTTCCGCGAAGAGAATACCGAATGGTACAGATCATTGGAGGTATCCCAAACCGGGGCGCGGGCCGGAAAGATCGGGAACGCGATCCGCGACACGATCAAACAAATTCCGGTTGCCCGCCATGATATACGCTTGGAAATTTCCATGTCGGCCCGTACATATCACGGCAAGCGTGTCAAGAGAAAAATTTCCTTTTACCATTACAATTCCAAGAAACTTGAAGAGCATACAGTCCGGGGGATTCTGCAAGCGATGTTTTATGAACAAGGCGATCGTCCCGCCTATCCCACGAAAATCGTCAAGGGATGGCGCAAACGGCATGTGACAAAAAAGGAAACGGAACGTCGGCGTCAATTGTATGATGTACGCTTCAATATCAAGACGGTTGTCGAAAACCGCGAAGATAGAGCGCGCAAAAAGAAAATCAAAAAATGAAAATCCTTTCCCTTGACACGGAAGATGATTCAAGGGGAAATCCCCTCTTGATCGATTTCTATGACGGGACGAATCATTACACGTTTACCAATCCCATGAAGGCATGGGAATGGCTTGTCAAACAATCCCCCGCGCACGTTTGGGCTTGTAATACCGAATACGATCTTTTGAACCTCTTCGGGGATTGGACCGCACGGGTCTTAACGCTTCAATATGTTTCATCCGGTTTGATGCGGGCAACCATGGATGAAGCCAACATCACATTCTATGACACCATGCGTCATTCCAATCCGCCGTTGTCCGTTGCCGCCATGGGAAAGTTGGTCGGGAAGGAAAAGAAAAAGGATTATTTTGGCGATCGCGTGACCCCGGCCTTGATCGCGGCCTGTCAAACGGATTCGGAAATCGTGTTCGATTATGTCACGCTTCAATTAAATGAATATCAGAAACTTGGCCTTTCCTTGAAGGCAACCTTGCCCGCCATGGCGATGCAGTATTGGCACGATCATTTCAACCGGGTTGAATATCCACGGATGAAAACAGATATTCGGGAACGGTTCCGTCAAGGATATTACGGCGGGCGCGTGGAGGTTTTCCGGTTCGGGAAGATCAAGGAAACGGTGAACCATTATGATGTGAATTCCTTGTATCCCCATGTGATGAAATCATTCCAATACCCCGACATCGCAAGGCGGGAACGTCAAACCCGGAAACCCGATTTCTCAAAATTCGGGATGGCGATGATCGACATCGATGTACCGGAAACCAATATACCCTGTTTGCCATACCGTTCGGAAAAGGAAATACTCTTTCCCTTCGGAAAAATGACCGGCGCGTATTGCTACCCCGAAATCCGGCAAGCGATCGCGGACGGTGCGAAGGTCGGGAAAATCCATTGGTCGATCGAATACGATCAAGGCATCGACCCCTTTTCCAAGTATATTGACACATGCTATCGCAACCGGATGAACGCGAAAAACGGCGTGGAAAATCGTTTCTGGAAAATGATGATGAATTCCCTGTATGGAAAATTCGGGTCACGCGATTCCCTTTTGACGATTTCAAAAGATCGGGAATTCACGATCACATCCCCGGCCCGGTTTTCGAATGTCATTTGGGCCGCCTATGTGACATGCTACGCCCGATTGGTATTGCTTCAACATCTTCGGAAATGTTCCGCCGTATATTACACCGACACGGATTCCGTGTTCACCCCCGATACCTTGAAAACCTCTTCCGATTTAGGGGAACTGAAATTGGAAGGGGTCTATAAGTTTTGCGAGTTTTACGGGAATAAGGTTTATGTGGTGGATGATGTTTATCGGGCGCGTGGGGTACCGCGCAAGCGGGAAGGATCGGAAGAGGATCCGGCCCGCGATTTCATCCTGACCGGACGGTGTATTTTCCGGCGGCCTGCCCGGTTGCGCGAATCCCGAAGATCATTCGCCCGTGCGAATGTTTGGTACGATGCGGAAAAACAATTCAAGGCGGAATATACCAAGCGAAAGATATTGAAAAACGGAAAAACCCTTCCTTTTACCCTTTCCGAATACGAATTTTGATCGATTTCCCCTTGCTTTTCAAGTAGTTTCATTGTTTAATGAATATATGGTGTTTTGCAATATGCAAAAGCCAAATTCAAACCACGGAGGGTTGGAACATGGCGGTGTCGCGGGAAAAACTGTTGGAGAAATTGAAGGAACTATCACCGGAAGATCGAAACGTGTTTCGGGATGTGTTGGCGGAAATCGATCCGGCAAAACCGGACGACGATCGGGATCCAGAATCATTCCTTTCCCCGGAAGAGGTCAAGGAACTGAAAGACATCCTGAAAAAACGGACTACCAAGAAAAAGGGAATTTTGGAAACACTCGATTCCCTGATAAGTTGAGGGAGCGGCCATGGGCGATTCCGAAACGTTATTCGGTGCAGTGGTGGATCCTGTTGCCGAAACGGGCGGCGGCTCTGATCCGGGTACTCCTGATTTTGAGGCGATTAAGAAAAAGGTTTTCGGCGGTCGGGGTAAACCTTCCCGTGTGAAAAAGCAAACGGCCCCGTCCGACATTACTGCGGCGGAACTGGAAAAGATTTTCGCCGGGGAAAACTGGGAAGAGGTTGCGGGCCTGTATTTCAATGCACGGTTCGCGATCACGGGGTATGACGGTTTCCTCTTGACAAACGGGCAAAAGAAAACTCTTGGCCTTTCCCTTGGTACCACGATGAAAATGCTGTTGAAGATTGACCCCGGATATGTGGCGATGGTCGTGTTCCTTGCCAATTTCGGCGGCTTGATCGCGCAAAAGGAAATTACCTATTCCCACATTATGAAAGTCCGAAAGGAACGCGATGGAAAAACGGCATCGTGAAATTTCCCTAGTGTTCGGGAAAACCGGAATGGGAAAATCGAATTGGATCAAGGTGTATCTCCAATCCCTGAAACGTGTGATCATCCTTGATCCGCTTGACGAGTATCCCGCCATGGAATTCGATGACATGGGCGAAATGATGGATTATCTGGAAGGCGCGGAAACCTTCCGGGTGAAATCCTGCAACATTCTGGATCTTGACACCCTAGGGGAAATCGTGAACGCGATGGAGGATGTCACCTTCATTGTCGAAGAGGCACAAAGGTGCCTTCCGCCTTCCCGATCCGATCTTCCCGATTCCCTTCAACGGATCATATTTCTCGGGCGGCATTTTGGGCGATCGCTAGTGGTAGCGGCACAGCGTCCCTCCATCGTTCATATTGCCGCCCGATCACAGTGGACCCGGATCATCAGTTTCAACCTTACGGAAATCAACGATGTTCGATGGATCGAAGGAACCTCCGGGTATGATGTTCAGGGGGAGCATGATATTCGGAAATTACCGGTCGGGGATTTCTTTGAAATCACGCCGGGCACCTTTGATCGAAAACGTGCGCCTTTGTTCATCGAACGGCGCGGAAAGGAGGAAAAGAAACAAGACCGGCACAGAAACATTTTCGAATTGTTCACGCATCCAACATCCAAACAAATGGGAGGAAACACACGATGAAATTTCTGTGGGCGGCACTCGTTTCGACGGCGATCACCCTTGCGGTACTTTTCGTGTTGAACCGCATCCCCTTTACTCGGGATCTCGTGCAAGCGGCGATCAAGTAAAGGGGGTGAACCATGGGGCGAAAACGGATCAAGACCCCAAACGCTTCGACATACAATGTAGTGCGGAAGGATCCCCCCGATTTCGTTCCGCAAGTATGCGCGGCGAATATCCCCTTTCCGCATGCGGAAGAGTATGCAAAGCAAATGCGGCTTGTTCATACGACATCAACCTATGAAATCGTTCCTTGCCCGAAGGCATGGAACCGGAAAGGATGAAAGGTGATTCCATGAAACTTTCGGATTATTTCAAATTGCGTGATTTCGACCGGATCCCATTGATCGGATCCGAAAAGGGAGATCGGGCGGAAATCGAACGGATTTTCGCCGGGACGTTCACACTTCCCGCCGGTCAGCCGACCATCATCTCCCGTGAATTGCCCGTTGGCGATCCGTGGCTTGCGATGAGAATCAACCTTCGCGGGCAGATCGTCGGGGCGGCAGGGGCGGCGGGTACCGTCCTTTCCGATGGCCCCCTGAAACTGTGGCAATTGGCACTGACCACGGACATCGATCGGGATGTCATCGAACCTTCCGTGTCGGCGGTCGCGCTGTGGAACTATGCCAAGTTTCTGAACGGAACATCCGGTGACATCGTCGCCCCGACCGTAGTTGCGGCGACGACAACCGATTTCAATGCGGTCGTTACCATCCCCTTCGCGGATCCTTTGATGGCGGTTCCGATGGATTCCGTGCTGGATACCCGAAGGTATAATTCCGTCACCCTGACCATCACGACCGGCGTCATCACGGATATCATCGATTCCGCCACGCTTGCCAATGCCACACTTGGCACATGTTTCGCGGACATCGAAATCGTGCGGGTATCGCCCCGTGTTCCGCTTCCGTTGACAACCGCGAAGATTCTGCCGTTTTACAAGCGGCATGCGGCAATCGTCCCGGCGGCGGACACCTTCATCAATCTGGATCGGATTCCGACCCTTGCGATCAAGCGGATTTGCGTCCGTACGGCGGGCGGCGCGGGTGTCGCGGCGGCGGTTGCCGGTGTTCCGTTTTCGGGAACCGGTGTGAACACGATCCTTGACACGATGCGCGTGTCATCGAACTATCGTGACCATTTCGGATCCGCGCTTGGCGGGGTTTCAAGGCGGACCCTGCAAGGCGGGAACAAGGAAAACTACGCTTGCGAAGCGGCATGGCCCGCCGGATGGTATGTGGCGGATTTCGTGTTGGATGGATCCAATTGGTCCGCGCTTGCTACCGGCGACAAGTCGGTTCTGCAAGCGATCTTTTCCTATCAGGCCGCGCCCCCTGCCAACATTCAGTTGGCGGCCTTGGTCGCGGGAGTCCAGAAACTTCGCGGTGCGGAAGGTGCATAACTAATCCACGGGGGCGGGACATGGTTCCCGCCCCCCATTCTCTCGGGAGGTTTACCACATGGATGTGATGGCAAACGTGGAAGATAGTATCGGGAGTCTTTTCCGCGAAATCGGATCGACATTGGTGGATGTCACCAAGTCGGGGGTTTCCACGGTCAAGGATACCGTCAAGACCGCATTGGCGAAACAGATCATGGGATCTCCGCAGGGGCAAGCGGAAATTTCCGCATATAAGGCGGAGTATCTCCTGAAATACCTGCCATGGATGGCCTTGGTCGCCGTCCTACTGTTTCTTGGCGGGCGATACGTTCACCGATAGTTGCACGATGCAACGGGGGTGAACCATGGCTCTTTTCGGATTCGGGAAAACTATTGATCTTGCAAACCGCCCGAAACCTTACGGCGGGCAAGTGTTCAAAACGTATGCACAATGGGAAAACTATGTGAACACCACATTATTTCCCGGCGGTGTATATGATCCGACAGTTTTCACCGGTGTTCAACCATTCCCCGGAACTGTTGTTTCGCGGGAAGATTATTTGCGCGGATACTATCAGGACATCGAAGGTCCGGCGGTTGACATCTTCACGAAACAAACGCACCCCTTCGCCCGGTTCCAATCTTTCGGGGATGTTATCAAGGATGTCGGTCTGACAACCGCCTTCCTTGCCGCACCGTTGGCGATCGAAGCGGCTTTTGGTGCGGTAACACCGGAAGCGGGGGCGGCGATTGCTCCTGTATCATCCGCGCCGGCGGTATCGGGCGGCGCGTCCCTTGCAGGAAGTACGGCACTTTTGGAAGGGCCAACATCATTCGCGGGCGTGGCAACAGAACTATCCGCCGGCGGTGGGATCGCCGTAGGATCCGGGGCAATCGCGGAAACCGGAACACTTTCCGGCGGGCTGATAGCACTGGGGGCGGCGGCAGGATCGGCGGCGAAAGGAATTTTTTCCGGGGTAACGGAAGCGGCTGTACAAAAGACACAAGGCGAAATCGGGGAAACGATCGGCGATTGGGTGGATGGGCTTTTCAACGGAAACAATGCGCCTTCCGCGCCGGGGGCAGAATCATCCGGCGGAACCGGTATTGGATCGCTTTTGTCGTCACCGATTTTTCCAATTGTCTTGATCGTCTTGACGGTTTTGGGTGCATTGGCAATGACATCAAGAAAACGGAGGTCTTGACATGGCGGGAAAATTGTTCGGGACATTCAATCTTTTCATTTTTCGGAACTGGGGTCAAAACAGTTTGCAAGCCACATCCGACATCCCCGCGAAGGCACGGCCCCTTCCCATCCCGCGAAGCGGATCCGCCGCACCGATCGGTACGGTGACGATGGTCAAAAGGCCGATTGTAACAAAGAGGGTATAAGCCATGGAAGATTTCGCGGCAATCGATTTTGTATACTCGGACACATCACCGATCCCCCCCAGTGCGGACGGATCACCGGGATTGTTCCAGTTCATCGATTTGAAAAACGTTGCCCCGGTAGATCCTTCCGTATACCCTTCGCTTCCGAATGTCGGCGGGATCGTGACCGCGCCATTCAAGGCGATTGCGGGAGGGATCTCATCCGTTTCAAATTATGTCAGCGGAACGGTTCGGAATACATATCTTTACTTGATCGGCGGGATCGTCATCATCGGGATCCTTGCCGTTGTCGTACTAGGGGCCGGGACCAAGTTTCTCGGGAAGGTCGAATCCTTTTGACAAGGAGGAAACGATCCGAATGTATTTGCTGAAACGGGGAGTCGCGTTGTTCATGTCCGCCGAAATAGAAAACATCATTTCGGTTTTGATCCCGGTATATCGGGCTTTTTCCTTGCCGATCATCATCACATCCGGTTTGGATGGCCCCCATCGGGCAAATTCCCTGCACTATAAATTCCGTGCGATCGATGTTCGGATTCATTTCGATGTACAGGAAATGAATGATCGCTGGAAAATGCACGGGCATGACATCATCGGCTTGATCCGTGACAAGGCGATGAAACTGCATTATCCGATCGATGTGGTGGAGGAAACCGACCATCTTCACATCGAATGGGATGACAAGGGGAAGCCATGAAGGGAATGGAAAAAACGATTCTCGGTGTTTTGATCTTGATCGCGGGCATGGCGGTATTGCTTCGCGTGATGCTGTTTCTCATTCCGGGGATCACCGTGACATCATGGTTTCGAACCGCCGCGAAAAACGAAAGTGTGGGAGGAACCAAACGTTCCGCGCATCTTCTCGGATGGGCGGCGGACATCGTGCCGGTAAACTATGATGTGGAAAACCGGTTGCGATCGCTTTTCCCCTTTGTCCTGAATGAAGGGGATCACATTCACATTGGATGGTACTAATGATGAACGAAATCCAAGGACTTTTGATTCTTTTGCAAATTGCAAACCTTGCCGGTGTTGGCGGCATTATCAAGTATTTCCTTCGGATGAATGAAAGGATTTCCAAAATCGAAGGATATTGTCAAGGCCGGAACAAGGTGAACGAAAAATGCGGAGGTCTGTGATGCCGATGAGATATTGGCGAAGGCCAACGAAAAAATGGTTCAAGGAATGTTCCGCAAAGGTTCACGGTTCCGATCATTCGAAGGTATGCGGAAAAATATGGTCGGGAATCCGTGACAGTGTAAAGAAACGAATCCGAAAAAACAGGGAGGGATTTTGACATGCTGACACTCTTGAAACACGTGACCCTGATTCCCCACTTGATCTTCATCGTTCAGGCCGTTGTCGGATTCATCGAATCCGTGAAGGCGCACGATCCCGGCCCGGAAAAAAAGGCGGCGGCGATGCAATCGATCCGTGACGGATGGTCGATCGCGCAAGAGGAATTCAAGATCAAGGAACCGTTCGATGTTCTGGAACCGGTCTTGTCCTACTTGATCGACTTGGCGGTGTCGGTGTACAACATGGTCGGATACTTTACCAAAAAGGATGCGGCGTGATTAAAGAAATCTGGATCGTGTTGGGATTGATCGGGATCCTTGTCCTACTAGGGCATTTGCTCGATCGTTTTGATCTTTTCACTACCTTTTGAAAGGGGGCAACATGGCGCAAGTGCGATCGCTAGCAGATATTCTTTTGAACCGCGAAGGGAAGGTGGTAGTGATGCAGGGAACACCTCCGCCCCCGATCGTCAATCTTTTTCGGAATGTCGCCGGCCGACTGTCCGCGCAATCGGAAGAGGCAACACCGGTCAAGGTGGTCAATGACGTTCGGGTGGAACCTTCGAACGTGATGCGATCGGGACAGGTCACATTAGTACCAAATGTCCCGATCCAAATTGTGAACCAAAACCCGTTCCGGCGGCGGTTGCGCCTTCGGAATCTTACAGTCGGGGTCCAGTATTTCGTCGGGCCAACACAAACGGTTTCCCCGACCACTGGATTCCTTGTGGATGCAAGCGGGAATCCTTCGGATGAATTGGTTCTGCCATATACCGGAGAAGTTTGGCTTGTATCCGCCGGGGCTCCGATCATCAATTGGCTGGAGGAAACCTAGAAATGCCGCCGGTCCCGTTTCCCCGCGCAAGGGTCTATAACAAAGAATTTCAATGGACCGGAGGAAACCCGGTACAATCGCATATTGCATCCATGGAAATCAATCCTTCCACGGGTCGGATCTACTGGGGCGCGGGCGTCACATTGGTCGGAGGTTTGAATATCCAATCATTTCTTGTCGGGGATATTCGGACCCGGACTAAGATCGGGGAAATCGGAAGCGGGGGTAAATATACCGGGTTTGGATCCTGCATCGATCCAAACGGGAAATTCCATTTCACCACGCCGGTCGGAACACAAAAGGTTCAACGGTTTTTGAACGATGGAACCTTCGACACGGAAACCATTGCCTTCACGGCGGCGAATATCGCTTGCGATAACCCATTCAACAGGATGGGAATCAATTCGGGCATCAATTTTCTATACCTTGTCACCCGTAGCACTACCACGGGCCAACAGGCAATCACGCATATCAATTACGCGACAATGGCGGTTATCGCGCACTTGGCTTACATTGGAACGGTTGCGGGAGGATGTTCCATCGTCGTGGATCCGTTCTGGACCGGGAAAGTTTTTGCAACCGATCTTCCGGCACAATTGACGCGATTCCTTGCATCCCCCACGACGATCGATGTCAATTTGCCGGCGGCCCCTGATTCGGATTTTCGGGAGTATCTTTATGATCCAGTAAACACGAAAATTTGGGCGGCATCAAAGACAAGCGGGAAGATCAAACGGTTTCATCCGAATACGATGGCTCTGGAAAACACTTATACCTATGCCGGTGCAAGTGTGATGTTCATCGATGGGAACTATTTGTTCCTGTACCAAAACACCGGACAAATTTCCATCATCGAATTGACCGGATTCACATTGGTTCAAACCATCCCCGGATTGATCGTGGATGTCGGCGCAGTGCGATCAAATTATATCCGATACCATTCCGCGACAATGACCATCATCGTTTCCAATACAAACAACCCCGGAAGCAATAATGTTTCGTTTGTATGCCTTGTCCCGCCCGGCGGTCGGGCGGAATGGGATTTCGACACGCAAGGATAATCCGATCTAACCC
>OBLQ010000809.1_pt1 | contig 11978 bp, 7 predicted proteins | sample 1519881 | NCBI WGS metagenome assembly OBLQ01 (sample SAMN01911456, study PRJEB22533) | soil metagenome | biome: Soil | place: Malaysia | collected 2012-04-30 | depth DG_metagenome m | reverse complement strand
AGCTTTGCCAGTATGAAGTGCCGGATTGGGACCAGGCTTACGCCTTGACGGAAGGACGGGAATCCATCAACCCGCGCCCGGCGGGCTACGCGGCCATTTTCAGCCAAACCGCCGGGTACACAAGCGGATTTATTTCGTATTCGGAGGGAGTCAACGACGATGTCAATAAAACCGTCTGGAGCGCCTTAAGCTGGGACCCGGGGCTCACACCAAGAGAAATTCTTATCGAATACGCCCGGGTCTATTTCAAAGGCGCGATTGCGGAACGGGCCGCCGACGCCATCCTGGCCCTGGAAAATAACTGGCGCGGACCTTTGATTGACAATGGGGCCGTGGAAGGAACGCTGCGCGAATGGCAGCAACTGGCGAAGGCGAACCCTGACATGGAGGGTAACTGGCGTTGGCAGATGTGCCAGCTTCGTGCAAATTATGACGCTTATTTGCGGCGCCGTCTCGTGAACGAAATCAGGCTGGAATCACACGCAAACGCCATTCTTGCCAATTCCCAAAAACATGGCGCAGACAAAGCCATGGCGGAAGCAACCCGCGTGCTGAACCGGGCTGTCACGCACCCGGTCAGCGTTGAATTGCGGACCCGCATCTCTGACCTTTGCGACATGCTGTTCCATTCCATCGGCCTGCAGACGAGCGTGCAAAAGTACTTTGCCATTGGTGAGGAGCGAGGCGCGATTCTCGATTTTGTGGACTATCCTCTAAATAATCGTTGGTGGCTTGAAGATCAATTCAAGATTATTAGCGCACTCGATTCGGAAGACGATAAGCATCGTCGGCTGCTTGAGCTTGCAACATGGAAACATCCGGGCCCCGGCAGTTTTTATGATGACCTGGGAAACATTGCGAAGTCGCCCCACGTAGTCAATTGCTACTCCCTTAACGGACCTGAATTGGAAGAGCATCCGACTCCGACTTTCTGGTGGTGGGACAAGGGGAAAAGCCGCGCCCGCTTGAGTTGGCAAGTGACGATGTGGCCGGTCGCACTGGTCTATGAAGGTCTGGACCCCAATGCCCTATATGTCGTGCGATCCACCGGCTACGGGCAATCCCTCTTGCGGATCAATGGTGAACGGGTCGAGCCAACTGTCAATGGCACGCAGATGGGCGAGTTCAAGGAGTTTCCCGTTGCACCCAGGTTTGTCAAAGACAGAAAGCTGGTGCTCACCTGGGACCACCCGGTGGGCGAGGAAAAGTTAAACTGGCGCCAGCAGTCCCGTCTCGCCGAAGTGTGGCTGCTGAAGAATCGTGGCGCCTGAACGGCTTCGTGGAAAGGTGATGTTACGTCGTGCGCTGCAGGCTCGTGCCTGAATTCACCTTCCAATAAACCACGTAATGCTCACCATGCAGCTTGTAAAGCGGAACCAGTTCTATCGGCTTTTCTTGACCAACAGTTCGGAAGTTTAGAGTCTGCCCTGAAACAGGCTCAACCCAGTTCGCCTGACCGTTCCCATCCGCCTGAATCTCCGGGACAGCAATCGGCTTCCCACCTGGGCTTGGGTGATAGCCAAGGTAGGTATTAGATTCGCTTAAGCCCAAGTTTCCAAGCCGACCTCCAAGTACAAGAGGACCATACATCAGCGCCTGCTGCGTGCCGTCACCGGGAAGCCGGTCAATATGCAGACTCATGGGAAGGCTCAGTTCAAGCCGGTCGCCGTTGCTCCATACGCGACGGAGTGAAAGGTAGCTACTGGGACTGGAAAAAACAGGCAACGGCTCGCCGTTCAGCTTCACCGTGCCGCCCCGCGTTGCCCAGTAAGGAACCCGAATGTTCAACATCATCTCAACCGGCCGCTCAGTGCTGACAACAAACGTGGCGCCTTCCTGGTCAGGAAATCGTGTTTCTTGCCGCAGGCGAATTCCTTTTTGCGGCCAGTTCACTTCCGAGGCGATGAAGAGATTGACGTAAATTCCATGCTCATCATGGAAATAGATTGAGTTGTTGAACTTGGAGAATTCTTCAATCCCGGTCCCCGTGCAGCACCAGAAGGAGTCAAAGGGCGAATTGTAATACTTCCACCAGCCGCGTCCGAGCGGCAGGAAGTAGCTCTTGAGGCCGTGCGGGTCCTGGGTTCCCAGGCGGCTGTTGAAGAGGGTCCGCTCATAGTAATCCATGGCTTCCGCGTCGGCGGTCCAGCCGAAGATGTTGCGCGTCAGCTTCAGCATGTTGTAACCGCAGCAGCATTCTTCCATGTCCTGCCCGATGTCTTTGGTCAGGTCTCCCGGGGTCCCAAGCCAATGCTCCCGGTAGCTGGTGCCACCGCTGCAAAATGCTCGCCGGGTGGTAACTTCCTGCCAGAAGTAATCGGCAATGTCGTGATAGCGCCGGTCACCAGTCAACTCGTAATGGCGGGCCGCACCGATAATTTTCGGAATATTGGTGTTTACGTGCAGCCCCGTCAATTCATCGCGGTATTCTGCGAGCGGATCGAAAACTGCACGGTGATCAAAGCGACGAGCAATATGCAGATATCGCTCACTTCCTGTCACCGCATACAAGTTGCAGAGCGCTTCCATCATTCCGCCCTGCTCCACTTCCAAGACCCGCTGCATATGGGCGTCACTCAATGGACCCACCCAGCGCCCGACCCAGTCGGCCATGCCCTTCAGCGTTTCCAACGCCTGCTCATTACCGGCTTGGGTGTACATATCCAGGTGACCAGCCATAATCTTGTGAAAAGTATAGAAAGGGGCCCAAACCTGTTTCCCGTCCCTCAGCCGATCAAAGAATTCCTCCGGGAAGGCGCTCAGATATCCGTTTCCATGTGCCTGCTGGCATTTGGCTAAGGTCGCAACCAGCTCATCGGCTTGCCGTCTTATGTCGTTGTCGCCGGTTGTGGCGTACATCAACGCCGCGGCTGAAAGGTAGTGGCCACCAGTAAAGTGTCCGCGTAACTCGCAATCAGGCTTTTCCCATCCTCCCAGCGGTTTAGCTGAAGAAGACAAGCCAGCGGTCAAACGGAACATGTGGGACAGTCGGTCGTTCGGCAGCGTATGCAGATACCCCTGGTTGATTTCCGTCTCCTGCTTGAAGATCCCATCGAGCAACCGGACCTGTTTGTTGGGAAACGGCTGAACTTTCCGAGGCACGACTTCCCGACCTACAGTTGTTCCATTTTGAAACACTTTGCTTACTACCGGATTCTGGATTGCAGCAGCCCCCGCTATGCGAGGCAGTACAGCTCCGGCCGCGACCAGGCCTGCGAGTCCGACAAATTCGCGCCGGTCGAAACGTCCGTTGTAATCCATAGGAGGGTCCCCCCACCTTGAGCAGACCAACGTGTGAATAGTAACCTCAACGGCCTCTGATTAAAAGGATTACCAGTGTGCAATCTGGGCCGTTCTCGAAGAGGTAGAACCATCGAGATGGTCACGTCACACGACATACCGTTAACGGACATCTCCGAGAAATTCGAGTTGAAAAGTCTGAACGTCCACTTCGCCCACACATCTACCCACTACCTCCTCAGATTTGATTATCACCTCCGTGCAGGAAAAGTGGGGCGCTCAAACGTCATCCAGATCATCAGGATGATTGGAATTCCAATCCATTAAGCTGGAAATCGCAACTGGCCTTGCACCTTCGTGCAGGACGCCGCAACGCAAAGTGGATGCAAGCGTGACATCAGCGCGACCGGGGAGCAGGGCCGGTGGTTTCGCGGATGACCAGTTCGGGATTGATGCGAAATTCGCGGCCCTCGGAGGGGTGTTCTTCCACCGAAGGAACCAGGGCCTGGAAAGCCGTGTGCCCAATCTCAGCGCGAGGGATGTTGACCGTGGTGAGAGGCGGATGAACGAACTCTGAAAGGCGGATGTTGTCATAACCGGTGACCGAAACGTCCTCAGGAACCCGCAGGCCGCTCTCCCGTAGTTCCTTGAGCACGCCAAGCGCCATGAAGTCATTGACACAAATCACTGCGGTCGGTTTGAACCCCGAATCCAGAAAGTGGCGCATGGCGGACTGGCCACCCTCCGGGCCGTCCCGGTCCGCTGCCGGAGTGAACTCCACCTGGCCGCTGTATTGCTTCATGGTATTCAGGAAGGACTTCTTACGGTCAAGCAGCGGAGCCAATCCGGTGTGATGCCCTACAAAAGCCATCCGTCGGTGTCCCATTGAATGGAGGTATTCCACCGCCTTCCGAATCCCCTTTTCGTAGTTTACCCGGATTTTGTAAATATTCTTGGCCGGCACGCCCACGTCGTACAACACAATCGGCAGATTCAATTCGGCGAATTCCTTCATGAGTGAGGGATCCATCTCTGAAACAATGACCGCGAGGCCAACCACCCTCCGTCCCATCATCAATTGAGCGCTGGAAACCAGCCGCCGCGGAGAATAATCCGTGTTGGCCACCAGTACCTCATACTCCTGGTGATGTGCGTCGGATTCGAAAGCGCGAAAGACATCGAGGAAGAAAGGGTTTTCTAGGTTAGAGACAATCAAACCCAGTGTTCGGCTCTTCCCCCCTGCCAAACTACGTGCCTGCAGGTTCGGGTGGTAGCGGAGCTCCTTCACAACTTTCAGGACCCGCGCTCGAGTGGAATTCTTGACAGGTGCGGTATTGTTCAGGACGCGGGAAACGGTGCTGATGGAAACTCGCGCACGCCTTGCCACATCTTCAAGATTCACAGATTTCGCCCCCCCTTCCTTTAACCCCAGATCAATTTACCACTGGCTGTCGCTGCCAGCAGACCTCATCTGGATGGATAGCCTGTCGCAATGGTTCCATGTTCTACTCCGTGCTATTTACCATCGGCGCCGTGGGCATAAACACTCCATCGTTTGTAGTTACCGAGGGCGTCGGTAACAGCCCTCGCGTAGCGGCTGCGATTGACCGCCACGTGGTGCTCGTAGCCGTTCTTGCAGATGTATTGCAACAGGTCCTGCAGGCCGGGCACTGTCAGCACGCCGTATCCTCCGAAGCTGGCTGGCCGGTCGTCCGTCGTCTCGCCTTCCCCCGTGTAGGCCCGGATGCCGCCTTTCAGATCATCCGTCGAGACGCGGCAGAAAGTAATGGGGCCCGTCTTCAGCTTGCCCACCACCGTCCCGAAAGTATTTTCTTTCCCCACCGAGCCGGCAATGATTTCCTGGAAGTCCATTTTGAAATCTTCGAAAAAGTGCTTCGGCAGGTTCGAGCAGTGAAAGATGACGCACTTGTCCGGATCCTCCCCGTAGTTGTTGTTCCAGTCCACAATCGCGCTCGGCGTACCCGACGCCAGTTGAAGCACATACATGCCCACCATGCCTGTCATGTCCGTCTCGCAGGCGCTTGGCAGCAGGTTGTTCGACATCATGCTCATCAGCGTGCAGGGAACAACCCCGAAGAACTCTTCCATCGCTGTCCAGCACTGAATGGAGGTTCCAGCCAGCTCGTTTGCCGCCATCCATTCATCGACCACCACACCGAACTTGGCCATCTTCAGGAGCGACGCCTGCGGTATCCCGCCAGTCGCCACATAACCTCCGATGCTTCCGAGCTTCTCCTTCACCTTCGCATCGTCGTCCTTGAAGCGCTGGATGCGCCCAAAGACTTCCGACAGGTCCAGCGGTTCCACTGTGATTCCCGCGTGTTCCAGCAGTTTTTCGCTGAAGCGGACCGTATTGAATGCCGCCGGGCGCGCGCCGATGACGCCCACCCGCAGGTTCTTCAGTCCCCTGACGATCCTGCAGGTAGCCGCGAAGGAACTGAGGTCGTCCTTGAACGCCTGCGAAGAGGGCGCTTCGGTATGAAGCGTCGTCAGAGTGTAACGGATTCCATACTGCCACAGGTTGTTGCACACCGACATCTTGCCGCAGAAGCTGTCCCGCCGCCCTCCCATCAGCATCTTGTTGGGCTCGTCCGGATACGCCTGCACCAGCACCGGAACATCCAATCCACTGATGCGCAACGCATTGGCCACGCCACGTTCGTCGCCGAAATTCGGCAGCGACACCACGATGCCGTCAATTTCATCCGCATGCTGTCTGAACAGTTCCGCGCACTTTCGCGCCTCCTGCAGCGTTTCCACCGCCCCGTGCTTGGTCGCCTCCGGCGTCAGGCAAATGGTCTCGTAGCCGGCGGCTTCCAGAATCCGCAGGATTTCTTCCCGGCCATCGCGGGCCAGGACGTCGGGAAAAAACCCACGGTTGCCAATAATCACTCCTAAAGTTGTTGCGCTCATCTGGTGCTCCTCCTCGACTGTTCGCCGCAGACATCAATGCCAAAAAACTCGGGCATGCCTGAACAATAATCCCACCTCTAGGTCTTTCTGCCCGGCTGCCCGTAAGTCGTATGATAACGGTTGTACCACTTGCGAACTTCCTTGGCCGGCAGCGGCTTCGGTTTTCCAAGCAGCAGTGCCAGATGGCAGGTCTTGGCCACATCTTCCAGCATCACGGCACACTTCAGCGCCGCACGGGGTGTCGGTCCGAAGGCGAAGACGCCGTGCTGTGCGAGCAGAACAGCCGGAGCTTTGCCCATGTACTTCAGGATTCCTTCTCCAATGTGGTCTCCCTGGTTGTCCGTGTAAGGAACACAGGGAACCTCGGCGCCGAATTCGTCGGCGATCGCCGTCAGGTAAACAGGAATCGGCTGCCCCAGCAGTGCAAAGCTTGTGGCGTAATTCGAATGTGTGTGGATGACCCCGCCGATTTCCGGCCGGTGTTTGTAAAGATAAAGGTGGTGGGGCAGATCAACCGAGGGGTTCCACTTGCCGCTGACTTTGCGCCCCGCAAGGTCAGTCACCACCATGTCCCGCGGACGCAGCTTGTCGTAATCCATTCCGCTCGGCTTGATCACCACCAGGCCGCGCTTGCGGTCAACTCCGCTCGCGTTGCCGGCGTGCATCGTCACCAGCCCCGCCTGGTAGATTCCGAGATTGGCTTCCCAGACCTCCCGGCGGAGCTGTTCCGAAACCTTCACCCTTCAAACCTCCCCCTATCCGCGCTGCCGCAGGCACCCGAACGGAATGACCTGCAGCTTACTATGAGACCTGCTCGGCCTGCAGTGTCTTAAGTCTCTTCATCACGTCGTTTGCGCCCCGGCCGAAATAATCGTGCAGCGTCTGGTACTCCTTGAATATTCTGCTGTAAACCTCGTGTGCCTTCTTCCGAGGCCGGTAGGAAGCATTTTGTAGATGTGCCATTTTCTGAGCGGCCTCAAAAATAGTATCGTAACCCCCCGCTTCCTTTCCCGCCGCAACAGCCCCATGCATTGCCGAACCCAGCGCCGGGCAGGTGAGCAACTGCCTGGCCATCCTGATCTCGCGTCCCGTGACGTCTGCATAAATCTGCATCAGCAGCTTGTTTTTTTCCGGCAACCCGCCGCAGGCCACCAAGTTCCGGACCTCGACACCTCTGGCCTCAAAGGCTTCGATGATCTGCCGGGTACCGAACGCGGTTGCTTCAATCAGGGCGCGATAAATCTCCTCCGGCCTCGTTGCCAGCCGCAACCCCAGCAGCATCCCCGTCAGCCCTGCATCCACGAGCACCGACCGGTTGCCATTCCACCAGTCGAGTGCCAGCAATCCCGACTCTCCTGGCGCGATCGCTGCCGCCCTCCGTTCCAGGATTGCTGTGAAAGGAACTCTGCTCCTGCGCGCTTCACGGTGTACCGACTCATTCACACCGTTCTCAAAGAACCAGGCAAAGATGTCTCCCACTGCTGACTGACCGGCCTCGTAACCCCACAGACCCGGCACCACGCCGTCTTCTACTACTCCGCACATCCCTTCCACCATTTGCCGCTCTTGTCCCAACAGGATGTGACAGATCGACGTGCCCATGATCATCACCAGGGAGCCCGGTTCGGTGACAGCGCAGGCAGGTACCGAGACATGCGCGTCCACGTTGCCAACGGAAACAGGTGTTCCTTCGCGCAGACCTGTCTTGCGGGCCCACTCGGCGGTCAAGCCTCCGGCGCGCGCCCCGAGCGGGTAATAGTCGTCGGGAACCTTCCTCCCGATCACGTTTTCAAGAGAAGGATGCAAGGCCTTATAGAAGTCAGACGAAGGAAATCCCCTGCGTTTTACCCACATGGCTTTGTATCCTGCCGTACAGGTGTTGCGCCTCTCTTCCCCCGTCAATTGCCACACAATCCAGTCTGCCGATTCGATAAAGCGTTCCGTAGCGTTGTAGATTGCAGGCGCTTCGTTCACCACCTGCAGCAGCTTTGAGAAGAACCATTCCGAGGAATACTTCCCACCGTAAATACGAATGAAATCTTCATTGCGTTCCCGCCCTATTTCGTTGATGCGGTCCGCCTCCGGCTGCGCCGCGTGGTGTTTCCACAGCTTGACCCAAGAATGTGGATGTTTGCAGAATTTCGGCAGAAAGCAGAGCGGCGTCCCGTCACGCTTTACCGGCAGCGGGCTTGAAGCCGTAAAGTCCGTGCCCAGACCGATCACCTGCTCTGGTTTAACGCCAGCTGCCTTCAGAGCTTTTGGAACTCCCTTTTCTACAACCAGAAGGTAGTCGCGTGGGTTCTGCAAGGCCCAGTCGTGCTCGAGCTTTGGACCTCCTGGAAGCTTCGAATCGATCACCCCGTCCGCATAAGGAACGATAACGCTTGACACCAGTTCGCCGTTTGCAACCCGCACCACGGCCGCCCGTCCCGACTCGGTCCCATAATCGATCCCCAGTGCGAACTTATCTCTGCTTTTGGAAGAAGAGGTCTGTCGTCCCATCGCTCAAGTTGCCTCCGCTTTTCAGCTTTCCCGACTTGTACCCTGACAGTTACAATCCGAGATCAGAGGTTCTCGTTGCCTCCCGCACATCTTAGCTTGCCACCTGAGTACATGCCCCGAGCCAGGAGGCACTCACCGGCCTATGCTGTCTCAAACACAAATACACTGTAAGACTTTGCCGGAACCTCGATGGTCATTCGCGCGCCGAGCGTGTTCGGGGCATCGAGCCTCTCGGATGCCACTTTGTTCGGGTCTGCAAACGTGTTCGACGCTTTCAAGTCCGGCCCCGTGATGGTCTGTGATACCTTCACCCGTTTCGGAACTCCCCCCCGCCACGTTATCTCCAACTGCTGGCTCTTGTCCAAATCGCGATTCAGCACGAGCACGGTTGTCTCGTTGCTTTCGGCATCACTCGTTGCAGCCACGTCGAGCAAGGGTACCTGGCCCATGCCCTCCACTTCATAGGTGGGCGACTCCACATATAAGTTCACAACTTTCCCCCGGCAGTGCTTTAAAGCCCAAGCATAGGGATAGTAAATCGTCTGCCGCAGCACGCTCTTCCGGTTGGTCATCAGGGGGGCAATCACATTCACCAGTTGTGCCAGGCAGGCAATGCGTACTCGGTCCGAGTGTCGCAGAAGCGTGTTCACGCAGCCCCCAACCAGCAGCGCGTCCTCCAGATTGTAAACTTCTTCCAGCAGGTGCGGCGCCATCTGCTTCTGACCATTTCCGCCTCGCGTCCGGTACCACACGTTCCATTCGTCAAACGAAAGGTGAAGCTGCTTGTTGGTTCTCAACCGTCCTCGCACCATGTCGCACACAGCCGCCACTTCCTCGATCTGCCGGTCCATCGTCAGGTTCAGCGCCAGATAGTGCCGCGAGTCCCCGTCCGTTTCGGTGGTGTTGTTGAAGTAACGATGTAGCGAGATGGCGTCCACGACCTGATAGCACTGCTCCAGCACTTCCCTGTCCCATTGCAGGTAAGTCGGCATGAAGGGGTTGCTCGATCCGCACACGATCAGAAACAATGAGGGATCGACAGATCGCATCTGCCGCGCTGCATCAGCCGCATTCAGTCCGTATTCGATGGCTGTGGAATGCCCGATCTGCCACGGCCCGTCCATCTCATTCCCCAGACACCAGTGTTTCACGCCGTACGGCTCTTCGCGCCCGTACTTCCGCCGCAGGTCGCTCCACTTTGTTCCCTTCGCCAAATTGCAGTATTCAACCAGGTCGCCTGCCTTCTTTGCAGTTCCCGCACCCAGATTGACCGCCATCAGCGGCGTGGTCTGTGCTTTCTTGCACCAGGCCATAAACTCGTCGGTGCCAAACTGGTTTGTCTCAATCGTGTTCCATGCGCGGTCAAGCACCGTCGGCCGGTCCTTCTTGGGTCCGACGCCGTCCAGCCAGTTGTAACCCGAAACAAAGTTGCCGCCCGGATACCGAATGATCGGCACACTTAGTCCCTGGATTTCTCCCAGCACGTCCTTGCGGAATCCATCGGGGCCGGCCTCGGGCGAGCCTGGGTCGTAAATTCCTTCATAGATGGCCCTGCCCAGGTGCTCCAGAAACGAGCCGAAGACGTTCCGGTCAAGCGTCGCCCAAGGGTGCGCCGGATCAATCAGCACGCGTGCTTCCGCAGGATCTGTTGCTCCCAAAGCTCTGTTCCCGCCGCTCAAGGCGCTTCCCGCAATCGACGCAACCCCAGCCGCCGAAGTCCGAGATAAAAAATCCCGCCTGTTCATGGCCGTCATGAATTTAACCTCCCTGGCCAAGAATCGGAGAAATCTGATTCATCCACTATTTCCTGATTTAAGCAGATGTTCGTTGGAATAGAAAACGCTTTCTACCAGCGTACCCTTATGAAGAGCCAGACAATGTTACTAGGGAAATGGCAAACCCGCAAACCCATGTGTGCACGCAGAAGTGCTTCGAACTTCCACCGCCACAGTGCTCCACCGAAAACGCTTGCCGGGAGAGAACCCCCTTTTGTGCGCGAATTGAGTGATTCAATCGCTCATTTCAACTCAGGCGCTCCGCTGAGGATGTTAAGATTGTCCCCTGCGTTCGTTTTCGAAGAATTTCAACCGGGAGAAAGTTCCGCATGGGTTACCAACCAATCGAGAATTATGGAATCATCGGTGATCTTCATACCGTTGCGCTGATTGGAATGAACGGGTCTATAGATTGGCTCTGCATACCGAATTTCGATTCTCCGAGCGTCTTCGCGGCAATGCTGGACGATGAGAAAGGCGGCAGGTTCCAGATAGCTCCAAACGTTGACGGAATCACATTCAAACAGCTCTACTGGCCCGAAACGAACGTGTTGGTCACCCGCTTTCTATCAACGACAGGTGTGGGTGAAATTACCGACTATATGCCGATCGATGACAAAGGCCGGTGGGAAGGCAAACACCAGTTGGTGCGGCGAGTACGGGTGGTCCGTGGCTCAATGCCTTTTCATATGGTGTGCAAGCCCGCATTCAATTACGCGCGTGACAAGCACAAGATGCAAATCTTTGCCGAGGGAGCCTGTTTTGAGTCGCCGGGCCTGCATCTCGGTCTCGCCACCAAAGTTCCAATGAAAAGCGATGGCAAGGGCGGTGTGTGCGCGGAATTCACACTTGGAGAGGAAGAAACCGCCATATTCCTGCTCCAGGCCATGCCCCCCGGCTCAGGTTGCGGTACTCCGGTCGCGGAGTCGCACGAAGAGGAGCTTTTCCAGAGCACCGTAAACTATTGGCGACGGTGGCTTTCACGTTGCCGGTATAAAGGGCGGTGGCGGGAAATGGTGTACCGGTCTGCTCTGGTCCTCAAACTGCTCACCTACCATCCGAGTGGAGCCATCGTTGCCGCGCCGACCTGCAGCCTGCCGGAACACATCGGCGGCGAGCGTAACTGGGATTATCGCTACACGTGGATTCGCGATGCAGCGTTCGCGCTCTATGCGCTGATGCGGCTCGGCTTCACGGAGGAAGCAGCAAAATTCATGCATTGGCTGGAGGCCCGATGCCATGAGCGGCGGGAAGACGGATCGCTCCAGATCATGTACGGCATTGACGGCCGGCATGAGTTGGATGAATTCACCCTGGACCATCTGGAGGGCTATAAGGGGTCACGCCCAGTTCGCGTTGGGAACGCGGCTTCGAACCAGTTGCAACTGGATATCTACGGCGAACTGATGGATTCCGTCTATCTATACAATAAATACGGCAGTCCGATTTCTTACGAGCTCTGGGTGGAACTCCGCGAACTGCTCAACTGGGTCTGCGACAACTGGCATCAGACGGACGACGGCGTTT
>OBLQ010000808.1_pt1 | contig 11979 bp, 17 predicted proteins | sample 1519881 | NCBI WGS metagenome assembly OBLQ01 (sample SAMN01911456, study PRJEB22533) | soil metagenome | biome: Soil | place: Malaysia | collected 2012-04-30 | depth DG_metagenome m | reverse complement strand
TCTACCTCTCGACGCGACGGTCGGTTTGGTACGAGATCCTGGCAGTCGCTGGCTACTTCATCGGGTGGGTGACATACCTCTATCTGTTCGAAGGGGACATCTCGTATGCGATCGGGGCATCAATCGTATATGCAGCCGTCTTCGCTTTCCCGGTTTGGCGGCGACGCTCGCGCGGCGTCAAAGGCGTCGAGATCGACTTTAGCAAGAAAGAGATCATGTGCGAGGAAATCCTTTCCACCTCCTTGTTCCACTGGCGTCGCGTTTATGCGCGAATAAAGACGAAGTACATCGTCTCGATCACGTGGGGCGCTGACGGCGTACTGATCGAACACTGGAAACTCGCCCGCCGCACCACCTTCTTTCTCAGTTACCACCTGTTGGCGACCGAAAGTGCCATGGACGCCTTTGTCAAGTGGGCCGACCTGATCGGCATCGAGATCGATGGCGTGCGCCCGCTGCCGGGCGGCTATGTCCGCCCGCAGCAGGCACCGAGAGGGCTCTAAGGATTCACTGTAACCACCGGAGGCTTGACTGAGCCCCACCCGCCGGTAGCACCGCTACGCGGGCATAATCTGGGCGGAAGAAGACGCAGCATGTCAGAGCCTGGAACCGAGACGACGCAGCAGAAGAAAAAGAAGAACTGGGCGCTCATTATCATTCTTCTCTTCTTGGCCGTGCCCGAGGCGTACGGCCTCTTCACTGTGATCACCAAAGGCTCGTGCGCGAAGAGCCCCAGCCCTAGCGCTCAACAAGTCAAGCCTTAGACAACTCTTCGGAAGGTAAGCGAGACGCGCCTTGCGCGCGGGACGATCGCGTTCGCGACGGCGTCCTTCTTTCTCTTGGCAATTCCGTGCCGCCACTCGTACCTTGCTGGCCCGCTCAAGACGACCAGGCTCCGTGGCTCAAGCCAAACAAGTCCCTTTTCGCCGGTTGGTGGTCGGTCGAAATCCATGACGATCCCAGAACCAAGAGACAGCGGCGCGATCGTTTCACCGAAGCACGGCTCGCAGTCGACGTGCTGCGCGATGCCCTGGCCCGGGAGATACTCGTTGGCGATCACTTGGTCGGGCGGTGTTTCAAAGACTCCCTCTCTTGCAAGCCTTTCGGAAATGTCTTGGAGCCATTTCGGCAGCGGACCGACGCCTATCGATCCGTCGATGCTCCGCGCCCTGTAGTCGTACTTGTAGCCGAAGTGCTGCACGCGCCGCGAGAGTTCCGTCGACCACGTCCCTGCATCGACGAATCCAAGCAGCACAGACTCTTCTTCGGGCGTCACAAGACCCCTGATATATCGGAGACCTTCGACTTTCGCGACCGCAGCCGTGTTTATCGCAGCGACAACTTCTCTAAATCCCTCATCCTGCTCGACTTCGAAGAGTCCCACCTGTCCCATATCGACTCAAGTCTATCGCAATGCGTCCTCACCCCCTCTCCATTGAGACAATGGAGAGGGGGAACCGGCCGCTAGACGCCGGGGGTGCCCCAAACGCCGCGGGCGTCCATGTGGTGGAAGAGCCACTTCTCCGTCAGGAAGAACGCGACCTCCTCCGTGTCCTCATAGAGCTTCTTGCTCACGCGGCGACCGCCGTGAGTCAGCACGAAGAGGCCGTGCTCGTCCTGGTTGGCCGAGACGAGGAACCACGCGTCCGGGTCTGTGAACCACGGGTTCGGGATCACCTCGGTGACCAGACCGCCGGCCCAGTTCGTGTCGTTGTCGCTACCTGCGGGCAGCAACTGCGACTTGGCCAGGCGGTTCGCTAGTCCAGCCAGACCGGTCGGAACGAACAGTTTGTACGGCCCCGTCACCGGGTCCGGGATGCCGCGATAGTTCACGACGTCCATGTTCTTTTCGACCGCCTGCTCCAGGGTCAGCACCGAAAGATCGACGTCGGTATTGAGCGCGCCGACGCCGCGGTTGCTCCATGTGCCACCGTTGTAGGGGTGGTCGACCGCGATGAGCGCCTTGCCGTCCGGCCCGACGTACTCCGCCGCGATCGAGGTCGCGTTGTTGAAGACGTTCGCAGCCGTCGACTCCTTGGTCATCTCCATCGCCTTCGCCATCTTCTTGGCGACGCGCTTGGTGACCCCGTACTGGTCGGTCTCGAGCGCCTCGAACGAGGTCTTCCACCCCAGTCCGCGCTTGACCCAATAGTAGTCCTTGTTGTTGACGGTCGCAAACGAGTCGGTCGGTATCGGGTTCGCCTCAGTGACCTGCGGCGCATAACCGAATCCGCCCTCCTGGTACATGCGGATGAACTCCTGCGTCGTCTTCTCGTTGTGCCAGCCCACCTTGCGGTAGAGCCGTCTCTGGTTCTGGCTGAAGATCGGGAAGAACTTGTCCACCCCGGCCCTGGCCAGTTCTGCGTGTGTTGCAATGACGTCTGCCATGTGTTGTGCTTTCTCTCCTTCTTGTTAGTCGTCGTCTTCGGTCGCGCCCAGCCCCCGCGTCACTTCGATGCTCGTTTCGTCGCGCACCATGTCGCCTTCTGGCGGCAGGGAGTGCTCGCGTAGCCGGTCGGCCCTTTCCAGGCTCTCCCGCTGCCTGCGCTCGTACTCGTCCCTGGGGCAACCCATCACCGCGAAGCGGTTTGTCTGCTTGGCGACGCCGTAGCCGCGATCCCTGTGGTAGTCGACACGCTCTTGCGTCTCCTGCTCCAGGCTGACGATGCGGTAGTGGTAGTTGGGATCGTCCACCGGCACACTTCCACGCGCGACCGACTTGGTGTCGGCGACTGGGTCAGGGCGCTGCTCCCTTCTCGGCGACCTGCTCACAACGTCATTCCCTTCATGAACTCCTCAAAGTCCATGTGCTCGCCAAGTCCCGAGCGTTCGTAGGCGGCCCGCTGCGCGCGCATCTCTGCTGTGAGTTCCTGGCCACCGCTTCCGCCGACGTCTTCGCTGCCAGGAAGTGGCACGCCTTTGTTCGCGCTAACGATCGCCTCGATCTTTGTGTCCACCATGTCGCGAAACGCGGGGTTGTTGTCGTACTGCTCCGTAGCACCGTCACCCAGCGCACGGATGAAGCCGTACACTTGGCTCGCTACCCGCTCTCCTCGATCGCGCATCTCACGTTGGGCGAGCGCCGCGCGGAGGGGGGCGATCGCCTCCTCCGTCGTCTTGGCCACGATTTCGCGGACGCGCACGTCGATGTCGTCCTGCTGTGGCTGTTCCTCTTGGTTCGTTTCTTCGTTCATTGTTCGTTGTTCTTGTTCTGTTCGGCGACATCGGCACGTAGTGCGTCGGCGATCTCACCGTCTGTAAAGAATCGCAGGAAACGCACCTCTGTCTGTGCCCGTGCCACCGCGGCCATGTCGCTCGGATCGGCAGCAAGCAACGCCTGGTTGGCGTCCTCCTGCGCTTCTTGCAGAAACGCGATCATCCAGCGCCACTCCGGGGCGGCGAGCCACGCTCTCATAGAGGACTCGCCGACCCCGGGCTCTCTCTGCCCCTTAGTTCTCATCGCTGACTTTCCTCAGCCGCTCGACGTTGACCGGCAGTTGCATTGCGTTCACTACTGCGTCTTCGACCCGCTCGTAACTGAATCCAGAGTTCGGGTCTGCGGCGAGTTTGAGCAGGGCCTGCAGTTTTTGCAAGAGGGTGTCCGGCGCGTTGGCCGGGGTCTTGCCAGCGGCGGCCCAGCGGGCACCAAACCGCACGGCCTCGAAGAAGGTGCTGTCGAGCAGGTTCCTGTACGCCTGCCGCACGACGTTCGGGTGCGCCCGGAGCAGACCATGCACGAATGCCCACAGATTCTCCAAGAAGTCCCCGCCGAAAGCGGCGTACGAACCCTCGTTTTGGCGGGTCGACTCGATCAGCGCTTTTGCGGCCGTCGCCGTCTGGCTCTGTAAGAACTCCTGTCCGATAGAGAGTTGGCTCACGCCTGTCTGCGCATCGATCTGGTTGTCGACGATCTTCATCACGTCCGGCATCGAGCCGGGATCGAAACGGACTGGGATCTCCTGGACGCGCACGTCGTAGGGCGTCTCATAGAGTTGGCCGAGGTTGATCGACTGGAGTTTCTTTCCGAGCGATCCGCCAGAGACGACGATCGGGTTGGCCACCGTCGCCATGCTACCAGCCGCGAGCAGGTTGAACATGTCGTTCTGCAGGAGGCAGAGCCCGACGATGTTCTGTGCGACCGAACTCGCCGGCCACCACTTCCCCTCTTCGTCGTGGAACCGCAAGTCAAAGTACCACGGCTCATCATAGGGGTACGGCTCCACGAGCAGCACCATTTGCGCCGTCACCGAAACGACCGCTCGATACCAAGCTGTGTGGCCATCGACTTCCAGTCGCACAAGCGCTTCAAAGAGTTCCGCCAGATCGTCGCACTTGTTCCCCGTCGGAATCAGTGCCTCCGACCTGTCATAGGCGGGATCGCGGCCGCTCGGCTCGTCGTCGGGGTTCGCGCCGGTCAACTTTTCGACGTTTGCAGCCTTGGCAACGAGCGGGTACTGGCCGGCACGAACGCGTTCCTCGAGTTTCCACAGCGGTACGTAAAATCGGTGTCCGACTAGGTTCGCGTCGCTCAGAGAGAGGTTGTACGTCGGGGCGACCACAAAGTCGTTGGGGTGGATGTGATCGAGACGCACGCCGCCTTCGGTCATGCGAGCACGCACGACCGAAACGCCGGTAAGCGCCGTGGTTGTGAGCGCGCGGCGCAGGACGCGCGGAAAACCCGCACGCTGCATGACGGCGTGCAGACCCTGTTCCAAAGCGGAAGCGACCGCTTGGTCGCCGTCCTCCGGGAGTGCCTGAACCCAGGGCGACGGCGATGTGAGCGCTGTCATCGTCGTGTTGACGATGCGATTGATGCGCGGGCTCATGATCGGAACCGTGCGCGGCTCGAAATTCTCGAAGAGACGCACAGCGGCAATCCCCGGTTCGTTTCGGTAGACCTGTTCGTTCTGCGCCCATCGATCCTTCAGACCGATCCGTGCCTCCTCGGCGGCAGAAATCTCTCCGCACAAAAAGTCCGTGAGAACCGTTGATCCCTTTGTTACTTCGTTCTTGCTAAACTTGACAGCCATTTCTTGCTTGCGATCGGCGCCCGCACGAGCGCCATTCTTTCTCCCCTTTCTTGCTGGGCGTCCTCAAATCCGTCGAAGCGCAGCGTGTAAGTGCGCAGCCCCTGGACACACACCCGTTCTCCCAGATGCGGACTTGACCACTCGTCGCCACAGCTGGCGAGCACTCTTGCAACCTGCGAGTACGTCAGTCGTAGGCTCGCGATGACCGATCCGAGGGGAGGGTGCCGCTCCTGCGGCACCGCTCGCCGGCACGGTGTCAGCGGACTGACACCCTCCTCTAAGACCTGCCGTTCTACCAACATCCACCCCGGTGCAGGGGCGATGCCCTCGGGCGTCAACTTTGCGACGACGCTCTCCCACCACGGCTTGACGACACCCACCATGCGGCATTCGCGCCCATCGGGCGAAAGGCCGGAATAGTACGCACCGTGGTCGGGGGCCAGCACGACTACGTCGCCTGGCTCAACACCGACGACGCCACTGCTGACGGCGGTCGCAACGTCCGGGTCGTACCACTCGCGGTCGGGCAGGAGCACCTCGCGACCTCTGTTGAGAGGGTGCGAGAGCGCGGCGATCCGTCCGGGAAGGGCCGTTACGCCACATTCGGGCGCGTGCCTATCAATCTCATCGTATGGCCGCAGCCACAGGACGTCAGTGTGTGAAGTGCTCAATCCTTGTTTGAAACCGCGTGCCGTGCAGGCGCTATTCGGCTTCCTTTTCTGTCGCCTGCCCCGCGGTACGAATGACTCCGATACCGAGCGTCAGCCACGCCACGTCCTCGATGAACGAGCGCGCTAGCATGAGACCCGTCATGTCCAGGCCGTAGAACTTCCCTTTGCCGTATGTCAGCCACATCAGATCCACGATGAACTTGCCCAAGCCGATGACGACCACCAACAGCGCCGCCCATCGCACGCCGCTGTAGCACATCAGCGCCAGGTAGATGGGCACGGCCAGACCGACGAGCACCCAGACGGCCTGCCTCACGGAAACTCCTCCGTGGGCGTGGTACCAGACGAAGTAGTCCGCCGCCGCCCAGACCGCAAACGCGATGACAGCACAGAAAGCGATCAGGAGCCAGCGCGGTCTCTGAGGCATGTCCACCCTCTAATCGTACCGGTAGTTCTCGCGCGTGAACGCGATCATGAGGATGCAAAGAAACGAGAGCGCGACGAGGCCGTACTCGCAGGGGTAGCCCGCGACCGCGAAGTTCGGTAGTATCCCGACTTGGGCAAGGTCGAACTCGCTGCCCTTACTGACGGATTGCACTGTCCGGTCCGCCCAGAGCCCGATGGTCGGGAACACGACGACCAACAGGAGCGAAAGCATCGTCACGATCCATTGCATGGACTTCTGTTCGCCCCTCACCATGCCTACCGCCTGCCTCATCCCAACGAAGGACAGACCGAGGAGGGCTGCGGCGAAAAGGAACTGCGAATACCTGGCGAACGTGAACGAATAGTCGTGCTCGTGTGCAGCCGTCCACACTCCGACCCCGACGAGGACGATCCCGACCATCAAGTGCGCGGCCAACGTAAAATAGGTGACGAACGTCGTCGACGAGACGCTGAAGAGCACGCCCGGCAACTTGTTCATCGCGAAGACCATCGCGAGCGCGAGGACGACGATCGCACCGAGTTCCACCCGCGTTTCGCCCAATCCCGCCATGTCGGACTGGGTGGTCAGCCTCGGCAAGCCAAAATCAGACTCGACGCCAATGGTCTCCAGACTGAAACCGAGCACCGTTGGCGAACTGCCTTGGGGCGCCTTGTCCTTGTAGTCGGTGTACGCGCGGTAACCCCACCCACCTAGGAGAACCAGCACGATCAGGAGCGTGCCGAGCAGCGACTTGACCATGGCCTTTCCGACCATTGTATTCTGAAACTCTACAGAATGCGCGCTTGAGAGCCGAGTCGGCTGTGCGAAACGAGTTCAAACTCTGCGCTCGCGCGGAGCGTGGCCACAATGTAGCGAAGCGCATCCAGGCGGTGGAACTTCGCCTTGTCACGGATCGTGTCGAGCGGCTCCCCTCGGTCGTCCACTTCGCGGGAGTACGACTCGACCTCGGCAAGGAGCCGCGCACAGGAGTCAAAGAACTTCAGGCGACCGGTCTTGATCTGGCGGTACACGCGCTGGATGCCGACCTCGACCTCCCGAACGGGGGGCCGTGCCACGGGCAGCCCTGCTGCGATATAGTCCTTGCGCCACTCGGCCTCGCTCCACGATCCGCCGACGCAGAGGTCGAAGTCGCCGCCCTCGGGCAAGGCCTTGTTACGGACCGCGCGCACGTGCTCCTCCACGCTCCGCCCTCCGGCGTGGTAGGAGCCGTACGCGTAGAGGTCCAAAGTGTTCGGATCCTCTGCTAGAAAAACGGCGGCGGTGTTCGTCTCACCAAAGTCCACACCGATGTGACGGGGCCAGTGAGCCGGCACGTCGAACGGCACGACGACGTTGCGCCTGTTTTCAAAACTGTCGTAGACCGCTCCGGCCGGTCGCGAGAACTCACCCTCGTAGAAGAGCGAGAACCGCCACGCAGGCATCTCACGCCGCGCGCGGTCAAACTCGTCTTTCGGAAAGGCGGGATTGTCGATCGACCGGAAGCGGACGACTGCAACGTCGCTGCGACGTCCGGCGAGAGCGTCGTCGCACATGTCCTTTAGCCACCCGCGCACCGTGTACGGCGTAGTGGTGAGGAACATCCGTGCGCGGTTGATCGCAGCGCGCCTTTGCAGCGCCTCCCAAGACTCGCGGACGAATTCGGCCTGGCCGCACTCGTCCAGCCAGATCGCCTTGTATGTTGCGGCCTCGAGCGCGTCGGGCTTGAAGCCGTATCCGACGAAGACGCGGATCGCACACCGCCTCCCCGTCATCCGGATCGAGCCGTCGCGCGTAAAGACGAAGCACTTGTCCGACGCCCGATAGTCGGCCATTCCCATCACTAGGGACATGAACTCCGGCAGCGCTTTCTTCTTGAGCAGCTCGGTGTCCGGGCCGACGATCAGGTAGTCGTTCGCTTCGCCAGGCTTCGCAGTCCGCTGGATCTCGCGCAACAGCAGGCGCGCGCCCGTGACCGTCTTGCCGCTCTGTGTCCCGGCGAGCATCAGCACGATGCGCCGGTCGGTCTCCCAGGCTTCACGCTGTCCCTTGTGGAACCATTTCGGAGCCGTTTCGACTTCGATCGGCATCGAGAGGATCAGACGGTCGAGTTGTCGCTTGTCGGGCTCGCTCAATGATCGTAGCAGTGCCTTCAAGTCGCTCGTCTTCAGAAAGTTCTGGAAGTCCATCGCTCGTCCCCTCGCACCTCTCGAACAAAAACTTGGCGATCGTCGCGTTGCCACCGCCCGCAAGCGTAATCAGGGTTCGCACGAGCGTGCGGCCCTCTTCACTGCCGAGCAGTTCTTCGCGCAGGATGTCAGTAAGGCTCACTCCCCTTTGACGGTGAAGAACGGCAGCACACCCTCGAGGCTGAACAGCGATCCGATGCGGTACTGCACGTCCGATGGACGGACAAAGTTCGTCAGTACCTCCGCCGCCGCAGCCACGGATTCGGCATCCTTGTCCGCGATGGCCACGTCGATCGGCGTGACCCGAAAGGGCCCTGAACCGAACACACGCCGCCAAAAACCTCGGCCGACATACCTTCCACTGAATCCAATCTGTAGTCTTGTCATTCTTGAATCTCCTTTTTGTCAGAAACGCCGCGAGAGCGTTTGGCCTTGACGGCGGTAAGCCCCGCGAGCACGATGCCGATCCACGGCGCGAGCCACGCCGGCAGGTCTCCCGAACCGACGAACGTCTGTGCCGCGGCGAGCATCGCAATCAGCGCGTAGAGCGCCGCGTCTGTGCGCCACGTCACGGGGTATAGCCGTGCTGCCTCATCAGCCACTGCACGTTGGTCTTGATCTCCTGCACGTCCGACTGGATGCGTTCGACCGACCCAGTACGCCGCTCGACGTCGTCGAGCCTTTGCATGGTTGCGCCATAGACGGCGCCGGCCGTAATGAGGATCGAGACGATCGTCGTCAGAACCGCGAAGACCAGATGACCCACTCTCACTTGTCGTTCAAACCTTGTGTTCATCGTCATTTCGCTTGCACGTGCGCTGGGTCCCAGCCCACCTTGCCCCTCCACTCGTTCGGATCAAAGGGTCGGCCCCGGTCGAGAAGAAACGCTTTGAACTTCGCACGCATTCCGAGCGGCAAGCCCCAAAGCCCGCCCCAGTCGCAGCCCTGTGTCAGCGCAAGCCTTCCAATCATCACCCAAACGTGCTTCGGCGCGCCCCACATGAAGCGCGCGTCGACGACGTCGGCCGCGCGGGCCAGACCGTCTGGGCCCGGCAGGTGCATGCTGCGCATGGTCTTCGAGTACCCCTTGGCGACGAGCACCTTTTGCTGCTCGATCGACCTCAGCGCGTTGTGCACCGTGAGCCGGTATCCCCTTCCGCGACCGTTTCGCACGATCGCCTCTACCTTTGCGCGGAAGTTTCCGCGATCGGTGAGTTCCCCCCAGACGGTCTGACATTGTTTGAGCCTCTCCTTGTGGCAGCCGGACAGCGGTGATCCCCACTGTAAGCGGCGGCTCTTCACCGCCGGACCCGCCCTACTACGCTTCGAGCGCCGACCTGTCTGCTATGACGCCAGGCGCCCTGGACAAAGTTCCGTGTCCACTAAAAAGTCCCTTGACGCCGTGTCAACCGTCATTAGAATACAGGCTATGGTCATGCGTACGTCCAGGACACTTCTGATCTCATTGTTACTCTTGGTTGGCGGAGCGTTGCTCGCCCAGGACAGGGACCCAGGGACGACCTCCTACCGCGAAAAGCAGTCGGACGGATCGACAAAGGTCATCTGGGAGGTCACACCGCTCGAAAGCGAGACGAGCGTGCCAGAGGCGTGGTCCGACCTCGAGACCGATTGGCAGGAACTCTCGAACAGTCCGTTGCGCGACGTCGACACGGTCTCAAGGCTCACAGACCGCTACAACGAGTACCTGAAGGACAAGAACGACTGGCTGCGCGCCCCAACGCGTTCTGAGATTCTCAGATGGTACGGCGACCTCGCTGCCCTCAACGGTCGAACGACGGCGATCGTCGAAGACATCAAGAAGTACAACGACGCCAACGACGCATACAAGCGCGACAAGGAGGACTACGAGTCCACCACGGTGACGCAGCAGAACAAGGCGCAGATGGACGCCTGGTACCAGCGACTGGTCGCCGAACACCAGCGCCTCGTCGATTGGTACGCACGCATCGGCACGGACCAGGACAACCTCAAGCCCGCCGCGCAATCGCTCGATGACTCCTCGAAACGGATTAACAGCGCGCTCGACACTGAGGCCGAGGACCTCAACAACGCCTACCGGCCCCTGCGCGACGCGGTGTCCAACGAACTCGAAATCGTCCGCACGACCTCGAAGTTGGAGGACGTCCGCGAGAAAGTCAAGAAGAACAACGACAAACTCCGAGACCTCTCAAAAGTGGACGCGACGGTACAAGAGGCCGAAGACTGGGCGAACATGGCAGAAGACCAGCGCAAAAAGGGCCAATGGGACGCGCTGACGGCGCTCGCGTCGGTCGCGGTCACTCAGGTTTCGGCGAAGTACACAGCCGCAGAGCAGGTCACGCGCGACGAACTCCGAGCCGTGAAGATGCAACTGATGTACAAGTACAAACTTCCGCCGGACACTGTGAAGAAGATCCTCAAGAACTGGGTCGATGACGGAAAGAGCGTACTAACCATCAAGACCAAGCGCGAACTCTTCCAGCAATTGGGCACTCTCACGACGCTGGCCCAGGCAGAGGACGACGCGACGAAGTCGCAGTACCTCCAGGCGCTGGGCGGCTGCCTAGGCGTGTTCGTCAAGACGCCGGCGCTCAGCCTGCTGGTCACCAACGTGCAGATCTACATGTCGCTCTTCGACACGGGGTTCACCTACTACCACAGCAAGGAGCGCGTCAAGCAACTGCTCGACCTCAGTGAGGAAAACCTCAAGGCGGTGCAGTCGCTCGCCGACCTGAACAAGAAGATCGTCGACGAAGAACTCATCCCGCTCAAGAAGCAGTTGGACGACCTGGTCGCAAAGCGCAACTATTGATTGGCTAGAGGGCGGTCACCTTGACGTCCGTGGACGCTTGCTCGCCCTTCGCCGTGCACTGGTAGCGGTATTCGTTCTTGTCGCCCAGGACGACGATCTCTAGGTCGTCGCCGTTGGGTTCTAGCGAGACCTCGAGCCCTTCGGAGTATTCGCGGACCTTCGTTTGCGTGCCCTCCTTGCCTGCGTCGAAGAGGTCGGCCTCCTCCTCCTCGCAGGCGTTGAGTATTTCGTTGCTCGACATTCCGGCGTGTACTCTTTTGTCGGCGACCGCATTTGCAACCACGGCGGCGACCCAGTGAGCATGGTTCCACTCGGCGTCAAAGAGGTTCCCGCTGTAGAAATAGGGGAAGACGTTCGTATCGCTCTGGTAGTCGACGAGCGGCTTGAACCTCCACACCTGCTCGGGGTGGATCGCGATGGTCATAGGCTGTCCCGCGTCCGCGCCGATGCGCCCGACCTCGACGTCGAACGTGCCCTTCTCCTTGTCCGTCTTCTTGACCACCCACGTGTAGGCCGCCACTCCACCGTTCGGGAGTGTCAGCCCGTTCTCCTCCTGGAACCGGTCGAGTTCTTTGGTGCTCGCCGGGAGCACTCCGTTCTGCCAGACATAGTGCTCCAGGATCTGGCCGAAAACGCTTGCATCCAAGTGCTCTGCCTGCTGCTCCGGGCTCTGGCAGCCCGAACCTGCCAGCACCGCAACCACCGCTACCCCTACTAGCGCTCTAAGAGACACCCTCATACCGACATTGTATAGCCTATTCTGGGGACGAAGGGACAAACCCAACGAGCACATAGTCTCGCAGGCGAACGATTGGCCACTCACGCCGGAGTGAACTGCGGATCAGGGGTTCGA
>OBLQ010000807.1_pt1 | contig 11981 bp, 10 predicted proteins | sample 1519881 | NCBI WGS metagenome assembly OBLQ01 (sample SAMN01911456, study PRJEB22533) | soil metagenome | biome: Soil | place: Malaysia | collected 2012-04-30 | depth DG_metagenome m | reverse complement strand
ATCCTCAAGCTGGCCGACGATCAAACGAAGATTATTCCGGGCCATGGCGAGCTCGGAACGAAAGCCGATCTTCAGCGCTCGGTGGACATGCTGAAGAAAGTCCGCGCGCGCGTCGCCGCACTGATCAAAGCTGGCAAGAGCGAAGACCAGGCCGTCGCGGCAAAGCCCCTCGCCGATCTTGATCCGGTCTGGAGCTGGCAGTTCATAGACGGCGACGCCATGACCAAGACTGCCTATGAGTCGCTGAAGCACAAGCGATAAAAAAGCCCGCTCTTAATGCGGGCTCGAGTCTAGAACGTGATTCTCAAGGCCCATGACGGCGGCGTGCAATCCGACGCCGCGGCGCGAAGCTTTGGCTTGTCCGGTCTGGCGACGAGCGTGCTAACCACGCTGTGGAGGTTGCTTCGCCGACGACCCGCTACCCGCGCCCAACCTTTCCGCGCCGGATCACGCCCACTATGTTTGGCTCGTGCTGCCGGATAAGTTGACGCGCCGCTAGCGCGGCTTGCGGAATTTCAGGACGACCTGATCTGTGCGCCCGCGAATGGCAGGATCAAACACGCGCAGATGATGATCGTCTGCCGGATTGCGCAGCACATCGCTCTCGGCTTCCAGCCTGAAACCCGCCGCTTCGACCGCCTTGATGATCACCGCCGGGTCAATCCGGTGCAGCGTGGCGGTGTCGCGCGCGCCTGATCCCTTTTGCGCCGCGTGATCGATCACCAAAAACACTCCGCCTGGCTTCAGCGCGGCGTAGATGTGCGCATTTACGCGCGCGATGTCCGCTGGCCCCATGAATTTGTCGTAGAGATCGTGATAGTTCTGCGCTGTCCACACCATATCGAGCGGTTCGGGCGCCGCGTAGTCGTCGACCGGCGCCACATTCAACGCGATGTTGGAATAATGTGGATCGGCGGCAGCCTCATGCGCGCCCAGTGTTTCTTCCGCCGCGCAATTCGCCATCTCCTCCACTGGAATGAAGGCATAGACACGGCCATTCGGTCCCACAACTCTGCTGAAGATGCGCGTAAAGTAGCCGCCGCCGGGCATAAAATCGCCGATGCGGTCGCCGTATTTTAGCCCTGCGAATGCGAGCACTTCAGCAGGCTTGCGATAGGGATCGCGCGCGACCTGGGTCGCGGGCCGCGCCGAATCCGAAATCGCGGCCGCGATGTCGGTAGGAATGGCTTGCGCCGCCGCTGCCGCGCCCGTCCATAGACACGTCACCAGGATAATTGCTGCCCGCTTCATTGTCGTCCTCCGATTGAGACAGGGAGCACGCTACGGCTTGAAGCACGCTTCAACACAAGCGGAAATTTGTTGAAGTGCGCTTCAAGTCACCTAGACTTGCGATGTCGCGACGGAGGCGGACATGAGCGCGTTAACGATCGGCGAAGTGGGGCGGAAGACGGGGCTGGCCACCTCTGCCATCCGCTACTATGAGCGCAGCGGGCTTCTGCCCAAGCCTGCGCGGATATCCGGACAGCGGCGCTACGAGATAGAAGTGCTCGGGCGGCTGGAGATGATCCGTATCGCGCGCGAGGCGGGTTTCACCATCGCGGAAACCAAACTGTTCCTTGCGGGATTTTCACCTGACGTCAGACCTTCCGCGCGCTGGCAGGCGTTGGCGACACGCAAGCTGGAGGAGATCGACGCCACAATCGCACGCGCCAAACATATGAAGAAGATTCTCGCAGTGAATTTCAAATGCGGCTGCGGAACCATCGACGATTGCGCCCGCGGCATCGCGCGGAAACGCTGCGGCTGAAGCCGTGGCGCTCATGCGACCATCGACTCCATGACAAAGACCGCCCATGAATCGCTGAAGCGCAAGCGATAAAAAAAAGCCCGCGCTTAAGGCGGGCTCAAGTGACCTCAGGGGTGAGGATCAGGTTTGCGGCCTAGGATTTGAGGGCCGCGTTGACGACTTCGCCCTTGCGGATTTCGCATTGCGCTTCGGCCGGGGCGACGCCGTCGGCGATCGGGACAAGTTTGACGGTCACAGTCTTCACGACCGATCCCTTCGAATGCACGAATTTCACGCGATACTGATCCGCCGAGGCGACGCCCTGGGCGTTTAGTGCGGCGGCGCAAAGCTCAAGATCGCCCGTTCCGCTTGCATAGGCCGTCGACGGCTGGGCGATGAGCGCAGCGGCGAAAACGCCGCTTAAGAGGGCGGTGAGAAGCAGCTGTTTCATGGATGGCTCTCCTTAATTCCACCCGACGCAGGAATTTTTTCTCAAGCGGCGGATTTCGTGCAAGCTTTTACTATTGTTTTTTAAAGTGTCAAGTATATTTTTATAGCAGAATGGTTATGTTACATTCCCGCGGGAATAGGCAGGCCGCCCGCAAGAAGGCGGCCCCGGCGGGGGTGGAAGCGCTTGAGAAAGAGGCCTGATGTCAAGGACTTACAACCAGGATTGCGTTCTTGCCTATGCGCTCGACCTGCTGGGCGAGCGCTGGACGCTGCTGATTATCCGCGAGCTTTTTTTGGGGCCGCGACGTTTTGGCGACCTTCATGCCGCCCTGCCGGGGCTCGGCACCAACCTCCTGAGCAAGCGCCTCAAGGAGCTCGAAGAGGCCGACCTCATCATCGCGCCGCTTGCGAGCGAGGCGCGCGGCCTCTACCGCCTCTCGGAGACCGGCGAAGAGTTGCGCCCCGCGGTTCATGCGCTCGTTTTCTGGTCGATCCACTATTTCATGGACCGGCCCGACCCCTGCCCGCCGAAGGACTGCATCTTTTCGAACGACCTGCAGCCTGACTCGGTCGCGCTCGTTCTCGAACTCTTCGCCAACAAATGCGCGAGCCCTTACGCCAATTACGTCCTCCATCTCGACCTCGACGGCAATCCGTATACCTACTACTTCATGAACGGGGAGATGACGGCGCGCCGCGGCGCCGACGCGCCGGCGGTGGCGCGCATCGAAGCGGACGTTGCGACCATCATGCAAGCGCTCCGGAGCGAGATCTATTTCCCGGAGATCAAGGAGCGTCTCAAATTCTCCGGCGACGAGGGCGTGCTCAATCATTTCGCGATGAGCATCATGCCGGGCGCCCATGTCGCCGAGGAAGTCGCCAAGAAGATCGCCGCGAGCGCTTCGCTCCACGCGTAGAGCGCATTCCGAAAAGTGGGAACCGGTTTTCGGAAAAATGCGCGACAAAATAAAATCTAGACCACGTTCTCGAAAACACGAGTTGTAGGACGTGGTCTAAGAACCACCGGAAAGCGCCGGCAATGTCTCGGCGCGCGCCTCGTCGAGATAGCGCGCGCCAACCGGCGTCAGCGAGCTTTCGGCAAGATCGATCTGCAAGGGATTGCCGGTCGGAATCTCGACATGAACGATGTCGTTATCGGAGATCTTCATCAACAGCTTGACGAGCGCGCGCAAGGAGTTGCCGTGCGCCGCGACGAGAAGCGACTGCCCGCGCTGAAGGCGCGGCGCAAGCTCGTCCCGCCAATAAGGCTCGACGCGCCGCAAGGTCGTCTTCAACGATTCGGCGAGCGGCAATTCGGCGCGAGGAACGCCGGCATAACGCGGGTCCTTCGCCGGATTGTACGGGCTCTCGGCGTCGAGCGGCGGCGGCGGGACGTCGAAACTGCGCCGCCAAATCTGCACCTGCTCGGCGCCGTGCTTGTCGGCCGTCTCTTTCTTGTTGAGGCCAGTCAGGGCGCCATAATGGCGCTCATTGAGCCGCCAGCTTTTAGCCTCGGGCAGCCACATCCGGTCCATTTCGTCGAGCGCGATCCACAACGTCCTGACCGCGCGCTTCAAGACCGACGCGTAGGCAGCCGAAAACTCAACGCCCGACGCCTTGAGAAGCTTGCCGGCGCTTTTCGCCTCCTTGACGCCTTCCTCGGAAAGGTCGACGTCGACCCAGCCGGTGAACCGGTTCTCGCGATTCCATTCGCTCTGTCCGTGGCGCAAAAGCATGAGGCTCGTCATGGCGTATTCCTTCCTGACGCGCCGCGTCTTAAGACGTTGCGCCCGCTTTTCCTAGGGCGCCGCCCAGGCGGCCGGTAGCGCGCCGGCGCGGAGCTCATTAGACCGAACGCGCATTGAGAGAGGCGCTCATGACGAAACCGCAGAAAATCGCTCTCGCTCTCCATGGCGGCGCCGGCGCGCGCAAGGGCCGCGACTTTTCGAAGGCCGAGGCGCACCTCGCCGATCTTTGCGCGCGCGGCGAGCGCCAGCTTAAGGAGGGCGCGGCGGCGCTCGATGTCGTCGAGGCGCTGGTCGCGGAGATGGAGGAGTCCGGCCTCTATGTCGCGGGGCGCGGCTCGGCGCCGAACGCAGCCGGCTATGCTGAACTCGACGCGTCGATCATGGAAGGCGGCGTCAACGCCGAAACCGAAGCGCTGATCCGGCGCGCCGGCGCGATCGCCGCAGTGAGCCGCATCAAGAGCCCGATCAAGGCGGCGCGCGCCGTGATGGAGAAAACGCCGCATGTGATGTTGGCGGGGCGCGGCGCTGAAAATTTCTGCGGCGTGCACGGACTCGAATTCGTCGCCGATCCCAATTCTTATTACGTGACGCCGCTTGGCGTCGCGCCCGATGAGATGACGAAGCCGGAGTTGAAGCGCGGCACGGTCGGCGCCGTCGCGCTCGACGTCAATGGCCGCCTCGCCTCGGCGACCTCGACCGGCGGCGTTTTCGGCAAGCTTGAGGGCCGCGTCGGCGACACGCCGCTGATCGGCGCCGGGACGTGGGCGGATGAATTCGTCGCCGCCTCCTGCACCGGGCTCGGCGAATATTTCATTCTTGCGGGCGGCGCGCAGTCGGTCGCAAGCCGCGTTCGCTATGAAGGCGCAAGCCTTTCCCAGGCGACGGCCGGCCTCATCAAGGATGTCCAGCGGCTCGGCGGCGATGGCGGCGTGATCGCCGTCTCGCGCGAAGGCGACATCGCCTTCGCCTGGAACTCCGAAGGCATGAAGCGCGCCGGCGTCGGACCGGACCGGCCGCTCTTCTCCGCAACTTTTTAGGACGCGGCTCCGCACGAACCGCGCGGTTTTGAAAAAGCCGAAATTAGGCGGCCCGCCATTTTCGCCGGGTTCGGAGCGTTTCCGCACGGTGCGGAATGCCGCGAACCGTGCGATTGCGCGCGCGGCGGGCGAATTCGCCGTCGGAACGCGTTTGTTCGGAGCGGCCCCGTGATGGCCGCTTCGAAAGATCGTTCCTTTCGTTCCCGCCCCGTCATCCTGGCGAAAGCCAGGATCCATGGCCGCTCGCCCCGCACGGTCGGCCGGGCGTTGTCCGGGCCGAGAGCGAAGCGAAAGGCGGTCTCGCGAAGTTGAGCGATGCGTTTCCATGACGCCATTCTACGCCCGCCCGAAAGCTGTTCGATAAGTTGTTCGATATCTATGCAACAAACCGGGGTTAACGCGCTGAAATCGCTCAATATTCCGTGTACAACCTATTGGGGATTTGATAGTGCGGCCGTCGGCTCACTATCGGAGGCAATGGCCGTTCATGTCCAAACGGCGTCGCGCCTCGGACCGACATACCGTCGGACAGACAACTCAGGACTACAATGCGAGTCTATAAGGCCGTTGTCTAATGCGTCTAATTATTACCGGCGTGGTCGTATAGGATTCGGACGCCCTAAATTATTTTTTCGTGGCGCTTGTCGCCATCCACGCCTTTTTGGTGGCCCCTGATGTATACGCGCCTCAGCGCTGACTCAAAAATCTCGTTATATGAATCACAGGCTTGTTGCGGCGCCATTTCCCTTCGCGCGCGCACCGGTTCGTTTTTTGGCGGCTGTCTTCGGTCCCGCTGCCCGTTTCGCATCTGAGTTCCCTTTGGAAGGCTTCGGTTCATCATTCAAAAACCGCACAGTCGGCTTTATGCTAGAATCCGATTCAGACGGATAGATCGCGTCATCGCCCAAAAAGTCAATTATCTTCTTCAAATCAGCGTCGACCGTCGAAACATTCCGAAATAGTCGTTGAGCTTCCTTCTGGTCGATAACAAAGCCATGATCTGGATACGCCCTCAAAAGCGTGTTGATACCATTAAAAGATGGGCCGCTTTTGACATTTTTTGAGGTGAGATTAAGCCGCTTGGCGTATTCTTCAGAAACTCTCACTGACCGATAGGTTTCACCGATTTTAATCGGGTCCAGTTGTGACACGATCGGCGCGATTATTCCGACCGCCATGTTGCTGGCAATTTCCGCTGCAGTCTTAAAGGTGATGGCCCCGAAAGAGTGCTCTTTAATGTCGAGCATGCAGTTTTCAAAAATCTTGAATGAAGCTTCGCGTAAACTCTCAAACGCTGATTCTATAGAAAGACCGCTATCCCGTTCTCCTATCTCATCCTCTCGGCGCATTTGAACTTCGATAGGCCCAAGCTCTCCGTGTACATCAAATAGCAAATTATGTGCTCCGGTGCACAATATCGTTCCGGCGCTTTTGCACCATCCAGAAATCACAACCGAAAAGCTCGTATAATTTTCTTGGAAGCCACGCCCGATTCTGTACGCGACGGCAGGCATCCCGCCCGGCGTCACCAATATCAATATGACGTTCTTGCGTTTGGTTCGGGAATTGAGCGCCTTTATAAGCCTAGTATCTAACGGCGGGAAAAGCTCCGCGTTGATAAAAACAATATCAGAATCACGCTTTTCCGCTATAGCAGCAACAATCTTCTTAAACTCATCCTCATCATTCACCATCAGCGCGATTCCTTGCCTATCCAACGCATTGCGAGTTTCTGAGCGGTAGCTGTCCTTCCTTCGGCCGAAAGAGACAAGGACCGCGTCTTCGGTTCCTTAGGCCGCCATACCGCTCCAATGCTGTGGCTGCCACATCCCTGTCAGCAGAGGCTTCTCACTCGACTTCGCCGCCAGCAATATTCACCACAGATTTTGCCAACTGGTTAGTGTCTCGGAGCCTCTTTCATAATTAACCGCTCGTTTTGGAAAAACGCAACTTGTGATGACGATTCCCCGTGACTTGCCGTGCTATTATCGCAACCAAACCGAGGGAGCTCGCCTAACAGCCCGCCCACCGCTCTCGATTTCTTCCCATCCCCTTCCTCCCCCAACGCTCCCAACAGTAACGGCGGAAGAGGAAGCAATCCCGCCGCCCGTCCCTGCGGATGCCCTTCTAGAAGGGGAAGTCGCATTGAATGATCTTTGCCGAGGCGTCGACGACGACGGCGCATTTATGGACATCCGCCCTCAGCACCTGACCAGACCGCCCTACCCACGCCCTTGCAGCCGCGCGAGTTGCAATTCGACGCGTTTGACTTCGCGCAAGACGCGGTTCGGTTCCATGCGCATCCAGAACCAGAGCTTCATGAAGAGAACGCCCGTCAGCAAGAACCACCCGGCGGCGCCCCAGCGCATCGCCGCTGCGGCGTCGGCGCCGCCGGCCGTGAGAGCGGCCGTCAATGTCGCCGGTCAGGCGAAAGGCGTGGGCGATGAGTCTTGCCTGCCAGCGTAAAGCGAGGCGGGCAAAGGCTTTGCGGTCGCCGAGCCGGGCCCCGGCCGCGAGATATTCGTCAAGAACCCGTTCCGCGTCGCGGCGCATCGGGCGCTCCCTGCGGTTCTTCGCCTCTTGCTTATAGGTCGCCCGTCGCCCTAATTCGGTTCAACGCCAATTCGCGCATGGGAAGGACCTCGCGGGGCCTCTGGGCCCCGCGCCGTCCCTGTCGCCAGACCCCCGGAGGAGCCCATGCCTCACCCCCAAGGACCGGCCGCGGCGCCGGCCTTTCCGCGCAAGACGCGCGATATGCACAACCACCATATGGATTCGACGGTGTGGGACCGTTTCGCGTTCCGCGACGACGACATCATCATCGGCACATACGGCAAATCAGGCACGACCTGGACGCAGCAGATCGTCGGCCAGCTCGTCTTCGCGGGCGCCGAGGGCGTCAAGGTCGCCGAGCTTTCGCCATGGCTCGACCTCCGCGTGCCGCCGGCTGACGTCAAATTCAAGGCGCTCGCCGCGCAGAAGCATCGTCGCTTCATCAAGACCCATCTTCCCGTCGACGCCTTCGTCTATCGCCCGCAGAACAAGCACATCTATGTGGCGCGCGACGGACGCGACGTCGTCTGGAGTCTCTACAATCACCACGTCAAGGCGAACGACGCCTGGTATGAAGCGATGAACGACACGCCGGGCCTTGTCGGCCCGCCGATCGATCGTCCGGACCCGGATATCCGCGCCTATTTCCTGAACTGGCTCGACAATGACGGCGCGCCCTTCTGGCCGTTCTGGGAGAATATCAGAAGCTGGTGGGAGATTCGCGACCTTCCCAACATGCTGCTCATCCATTTCAACGATATGAAGCGCGATATGCCGGGCGCGATCGCGACGATCGCAGATTTCCTCGAGATCGACCTCGACGACGAAACCTTTGAGACCGTCTGCGAGCACTGCTCCTTCGACTATATGAAGAGGAACGCCGACACCGTCGCGCCGCTTGGCGGGGCGATATTCGAGGGCGGGGCAAAGAGTTTCATCAACAAAGGCACGAACGGGCGCTGGCGGGATGTCCTGACCGCCGAGGATTGCGCCCGTTATGAGGCGCACGCCGTCAAAGAACTCGGAGAGGAATGCGCCGCCTGGCTGAAAGACGGATCGGCGGCCTAATACTATCGGGCAAGCCCATCATGTGAGGCGTAAGAGTCGGTGAGGAAGAACAGAGAGCGGAGGGGCACTCCAAACCTCCTTCTTCCTCACCTTCGCCCGCTTCTCGAAAGAAGGGGGATTCTCGTAGCGCGTCCTCCGATACGCCATGCGACGGCGGACGCCGCCTGCCGGTAAGCCGCCGGCGTGCGGATGGCGGCGGAGGTTGGAACAAGTCGGCCCCCACGACCGCGCGCCCGCTTCAGATGCTACATTTGTGGCGTTATTCGAGCCGTCGCGCCAGAGGCAATGCGACAAGCCGCATTCGGTTCGCGACCGGCCGCCTCGTCAAACGATGAAGCCGACGATTTCCTTGACTTCTCGGACCGTCTTATCGGCGATCGCCGCGGCGCGGGCCGCCCCATCATGGAGGACGGCCTCGAGATAGGCGGGTTCGGCCTCGAGCCGGCGCAGCTCCGCCCCGATCGGCCCGATTGTCGCGACGACGAGGTCGGCGAGCGCCGGCTTGAAGGCGGAAAAACCCTTGCCGGCGAATTCGGCGAGCACGTCATCGTTCGTCTTGCCTGAGAGCGCGGCGTAAATTCCGACGAGATTGGCCGCTTCCGGCCGGCCTTCGAGCCCTTTCGCCTCCGACGGCAGCGGTTCGGGATCCGTCGTCGCCTTCTTGATCTTTCTGGCGATCGCATCGGCGTCGTCGCGCAGGAAGATCGACGCGTTCTCTGACGCGTCCGACTTCGACATCTTCTTCGTTCCGTCGCGCAAGGACATGATGCGCGCGCCTGGCCCCTGAATTAGAGGCTCCGGCAACGGGAAGAAATCCGGCCGATCATAGTCGTGATTGAACTTGGCTGCGATGTCGCGCGACAGCTCGAGATGCTGCTTCTGGTCCTCGCCGACCGGAACATGAGTGCCCTTGTAGACGAGAATATCCGCCGCTTGCAGAACGGGATAGGCGTAAAGCCCGACCGAGGCGCGTTCCTTGTCCTTGCCGGCCTTGTCCTTGAACTGGGTCATGCGGTCGAGCCAGCCGAGGCGCGCAACGCAGTTGAATATCCAGGCGAGCTCGGCATGGGCGCGCACGCCCGACTGATGGAAGATGGTCGCAATCTTCGGATCGACCCCGCAGGCAAGATAAGTCGCGATGATATGAAAAGTCTGCGCGCGTAGCTTCTCAGGATCCTGCCAGACGGTGATGGCGTGCATGTCGGCGAGGAAAAAGTAGCATTCGCGTTCGTGCTGGAGCGCGACGAACTTCTTGATGGCGCCGAGATAATTGCCGAGATGCATCTCCCCGGACGGTTGAATGCCGGAAAGAACCCGCTCCGGGCCTTTGTAACCTGCCATGACCGATCCATCGCTGCTCAGGGGCGCTGGCGCGCGTAGGCCTTGTAGTCGCTCGCCTTCGCCGCGCCAAGGGCGAGCGACAACAGCAAATAGACGATCGCCCCCACCCCGGAAATCAGGACGACGGCGAGCCAACGCCGCCCGAAGAGAAAGCTTGCAATCCAGCCGTCGTGCTGAATGGCGAACCACAGAAAGACCGACATGCCGAGCGTCGCGAGAAGAATGCGCGGGAAGCGGGCTTTGAGGCGCGCGTCCGCGACAAATATGCGCCGGCGATGCAGCGACCAGGCCATCTGCACGATATTCACCCAGGAGGCGAAGGTCGTCGCAAAGGCGACGGCGATGAAGCCGAAGATGGGGAAGAGGGCAAGCGCAATGGCGATATTAACAACGATCGAGATCAGCGCGTAATTCATCGGCGTTCGCGTGTCTTCGCGCGCGTAAAAGGCCGGTGAAAACACTTTGTTCCACACGAAAGCGGGAAGGCCTACGCCGTACCAGGCGAGCGCGAGCCCGGTCCATTTGACGTCCTCGGCCGTGAAAGCCGAATGGCGCCCGCCAAAGAGGCGCAAGGCATCGGTCGCAAGACCGCGAAAGAGCGCATCGCAAATCGGCGCCGCCATCACGATGAAGGCGGCGGCGGCGGGAAGCGTCAGCGCCGCGGAAAGCTCGATCGAGCGGTTCAGCGCATGCGCGGCGCCTTTCTCATCGCCCTCTTTGACGCGGCGCGACAACATCGGCAAGAGGACGACGCCGAGCGCAATGCCGACGACCGACAGAGGCAATTGATAGAGCTGGTCGGCGTTCATCAGCCAGGAGACGGCGCCCGGCTCGCGGCTCGCTATATTGGTGCCGATGATGAGATTGATCTGAACGGCGCCCGCCGAAATGAATCCGGGCGTGCCGAGCACGATCAGCCGTTTGACGCCCGCGGTCCAGCGCGGCATGAGCCAGCGCAGAAGATAGCCTTGGCGATGCGCGCCCCAGACAAGAAGCGCAAGCTGCAAGATCCCGCTGATCATCGTCGCCCAGGAAAGCGCCTCGCCGGTGACGTGAATTTCGCCGCTTGCGTAAAGCGCGATCGCCGCGATCTGGCAGATATTGAGAAGCAGCGGCGCGCCCGCATAGGCCATGAATTTGTCGAGAGAGTTCAAAACGCCGGACAAGAGCCCGACCAGCGACATGCAGGCGAGATAGGGAAACATGATCCGCATATAGAGCGTCGTCAGCGCAAATTTTTCTGGATCCTTGTTGAAGCCCGCAGCGATCATATTGACGAACAGCGGCGCGAATATTTCCACAATGATCGTGAGCGTCGTCAGGATGAAGACAAGCGCCGCCATCACTTCTTCAGCGAACTGGCGCGCCGCCTTTTCGTCTTCGCCGATCAGCTTTCCCTGAAAGAGCGGCACGAACGCGGCCTGAAAGGCGCCTTCGGCGAAGAGGCGGCGAAACATGTTGGGCAAACGGAACGCCGCCCAGAAGGCGTCGGCGACCGGATTGCCGCCGGCGCCGATGACGCCGGCGATCAGGACCTGCCGGACGAAGCCCAGAACGCGGCTCCCCATGGTCAGCGTGCTGACCGTCGCCAGCGATTTTACAAGATTGCCGCTCATCAAGTTTCCCTGGGCCGCGCGGGAGCGCGCGTTCTCATGCCCGCGCAATGCGCCGACATTAAGGCTTGCTGGTTAACGGGATTTGCGGCGCGCCGCTACTCGAGAGCGCCGAGAGCAGCCGGCGTTCGATCGAGGCGAGGCGCCGTTTGTCAGTGATCTTATAGCCGGGCGCGTCCTTGAGGTAGAAAGCATCAACCGCGCGTTCGCCATAGGTCGCGATGTGGGCTGAAACGATGGTGACGCCGATCTCGGCGAGCGCAGCCGCAAGATCGCGCAGAAGTCCCGGCCGGTCGCGCCCTTCCGCCTCGACGACGACGCAATCGGCCGAAGCCTCAAGATCGAGCCGGACCGCGGGCGGCGCGAGGACGTGCGAATAGTCGCGCTCGACCATGAGCGGTGCGCGGACCTCGAACATCCGGGA
>OBLQ010000806.1_pt1 | contig 11981 bp, 12 predicted proteins | sample 1519881 | NCBI WGS metagenome assembly OBLQ01 (sample SAMN01911456, study PRJEB22533) | soil metagenome | biome: Soil | place: Malaysia | collected 2012-04-30 | depth DG_metagenome m | reverse complement strand
CCAAACCGACGAAACCGACGCGCTGCATGCGCCGAGTTTAGCCGCTCGATCCGGTGAGGTGGTAGCCTGCGCTCTGGCCGTTCTGACGGCCGGCCGTGAAGAAACTCGGAATCCTCCTTTGCTACAACGACGGCGACCTCGTCGAAGAGTCGATCCGCTACCTCCTAGAGACGGGGCACGACCTCGTCGTTTGGGACCACGGCTCCGACGACCAGACCCCGGACGTCATCGCGCGATACAAGGGCCAATTGCTGGAATCGAAGTTCGTGCCCAGGGAGTTCGACTTCTACCAACTCTATCCTGAGATGTCGCGCCACATCATCGCCGACTACGCCAAGACGTACGACTGGGTCTCGTGGCCGGACCAGGACGAGTTTCTCGAAGGGCCGACGCGACAGAAGCCTTACGCGCAGGCAGTCGAGGAGGTCTTCGAGTCGCCTTACGACTGGATCCAGTTCCACAACTACAACTTCTGGTTCACTAGCGCGGACGATCCGTCTATCACAGAGACGACGAAGCGCGTGCGTCATTACTGCCTGTTTCCCGATTGCGCCCCGCGCATCAGATCCTGGCGCGCCTCCTCGACCAATATCCGCGAGTTCAACCACAACCCCCCTCTCGGCGAGCGCTTTCCGACCATGTTCAACCTTCGCCACTATCCTGCACGTTCGGAGGCACAGATGGTTACACGCGTGACGAAAGACCGCGCGGGCCTGCGTCGCGGTACCGCCAACTACCACTACGAGAACATGGCGCAGATCTTGGGCAAGTTCGTCGTCAGGCCAGAAGACTTGCACCTTGACGATGGCGTTTCGGACCTCGACCCATCGCCGGCGTTCAATTGGCGCGACGTCTACGGCTACGGACCGCCTGGCTAGCGGTTTTGCACGATCCACTCGGCGACCGCCCGCTCGCTGTTCGCGATCTGCGCCGGCATCCATTCGGGATGTGCCAGATAGTCGTCAAAAGTGAGCGCACCGTATTTGTCGACAAGTTCGTCGAAACGACTGCCTAAGTCAGAGTCGCCGTCGCGAAACCCCGCCACGAGCGTGAGTCCGGTCGGGGCCGTCGGCACCGTCACCATCCTCAGGTCGGGCCGCTCGTTGTGCAGGCACGCCGCGAGTTTCCAAACGTCGCCGCTGTAGAACGCCGTCGTCCGCTCGCGCGCCGACGTCGCGGCGTCGAGCGGAATGCTGTCGTGTAAGAGAACCAATGAGCCCGGCCCGCAGAAAGGCTCCGTGTTGATGAAGTCCTTGAGCGCCTGCTCCCACAGGTGCAAGCCGTCGATGAACGCACATTCGAGCCTCCCGCCACCGAGCAGCGCACGGACGTCTTCATGAGCGAAGAACTCGTCGCTCGTGACGCCAAAGATCGTCGTCTTCACGGGCATCCCGGGGCTCGGTTGTGGCAGCGGGTCCACACCGACGCAAACCGTGGTCGGCAGGGCCCTCTTGATCGACTCCCCGTGCCGGATGCCGATCTCCAGATAGTTCGCCGGCCTGTGCGCTCGGTGGATCCACTCCAGCACCGTGTAGTAGTCCGGCCCCGGCAGGTTTTCGCCGGCCTGTCGCAGGTTTGTCTGGAGGAGGTTTTGGTCGTATTCGGGCATCGGCCGAGACCGATTGTATCCCTTCGCCGCTCTTTCGCATAGCGGCGACACAGCAGGACTCTGCTAAGATCGGCCATGCCGCGCCGAGTCTGGGAGGATCCACAGACGCTCTCCCAAAACAAGCGGAGCCCTGCCAGTAGCCTCACTTTCGTCAGCGGTTCGTCACGCACTTCGCTCGGTGGAACTTGGCGTTTCCACTTTTCGCCGACCGTCTCCGGCCGCGCTGAGCCGCCGTTCGGGACAGACGGCTGGACTGAGATCGAGGTGCCCAGCCATTGGGAACTGCAAGGCTTCGGGACGCCGATTTATTCGAACGTCGTCTATCCGCACCCCAAGGATCCTCCGCGCATCGGTGACAAGAACCCGGTCGGCACCTACCGACGCACGTTCGCGTGCGATCGAAAGGAGGCCGGCCGCTACTTCCTCAGGTTCGACGGCGTCGAGAGTTTCTTCTTCCTCTTTCTCAACGGCTCAGAGGTCGGTTTTTCCAAGGATAGCAAGACCCCTGCGGAGTTTGAGGTCACCGATCTGGTCAGACAGGGAGAGAACGATCTCGTCGTCCAGGTCTTCAAGTGGTGTGACGGCTCATACCTCGAAGACCAAGACTTCTGGCGCCTCGCTGGCATCTTCCGTGACGTTTGGCTGATCGAGCGTCCCAGTGCCTTTGTTAGAGACGTGTTTGCCCAGACCGACTATGACTACATTTCAGGCGCTGGTTCCCTAAAGATCGATGTGGAAACCGAGGGTGGCGAGGACGTCGAAGCCTGGATCGTGGGCCCAAATGGAGATGAAATTTGGCGCGGAGCCGTCTCCAATCGAATAGACGTAGGCGGGGTGTCTCCGTGGACTGCGGAGACGCCGACCCTCTACGATCTTTTTGTACGAACCGGAAACGACTGCGTCTCAACCAAGATCGGCTTTCGCAAGATCGAGTGGAAGGGAGGTGTGTTCAAAATCAACGGCCGGCCCGTCAAACTGCGCGGCGTCAACCGACACGAGTTCGACGACCACCGCGGGCGCGCGGTCACCGAAGCAGGGATGCAGAGAGACATCGAACTCTTCAAGGAGAACAACATCAACTGTGTCCGCACGTCGCACTATCCCAACTGTGAGCGATGGTACGAACTCTGCGACGAGCACGGCATCTACGTCGTCGACGAGGCGAACATCGAGTCTCACGGCATGGGCTACGGCGATGAGTCGCTCGGGCACGATACCGATTGGCAGGATGCGCACCTCGACCGCGTGCGAAACATGGTCGAGCGCGACAAGAACCACCCGTGCGTCGTCATGTGGTCGCTGGGCAATGAGGCCGGGCCAGGAGTCAACTTCAAAGCCTGTGCCGACTGGATCCGCGCGCGCGACCCAAGCCGGCCGGTTCACTACGAGCGCTACAACGAGGTCGCCGACGTCGAATCGTGCATGTACCCCTCGGTCGATCGCCTGCTAGGGGAGGGTGTCGCTCCTGCGACACCGCACTCAAAACCGTTCTTCATGTGCGAATATGCCCATGCAATGGGCACGGCGATGGGCAACCTCAAGGAGTACTGGCAAGTCGTGGAGGACCATCCCCGCATGATGGGCGGCTGTATCTGGGAGTGGGTCGACCACGGTTTGCGCCAGGATCTGCCCGACGGCTCGTGGCGCTGGGCCTACGGCGGCGACTTCGGCGACGAGCAGAACGACGGCTACTTTTGCTGCGACGGCATCGTTCGACCGGATCGAAGTATCTCCACAAAGTTGCTCGAACTGAAGCAGGTCTATCGTCGAGTCATGTCCGAACACTTAGCAGAAGGGAAGGTACGTGTCCACAATATGCACGACTTCGAGCCGCTCCAACAATGTATCATTGAGTGGACGGTGACTGATGACGGCGAAGTTGTGCAACGTGGCTCCGAAACAATGCTCGCAATTGAGTCCGGTGCTTCAGCAGACATCCTCCTCCCCGTCGATCCCGCGAGCACGAATGCAGGAGAACGCTTCCTGAACCTGAGTTTCGTCCACGACGGACAAGAGCGATGTTTTGATCAGTTCCCCTTGGGTGGAAAAGTGCGCAAGACCAAGGCCGGGCAGATCCAGTTCTCGGTGGACGACGACGGTCTGCTCGCCGGTATCGGTGGCGCTCTGGCAGCAAGCCCCAGGGTCGGGATTTTCCGCGCACTGACTGACAATGACAAGTGGATGGCGGACGCTCTTCGCGAAGCAGGGCTCAACTGGCCCCTCAAGAGACGGGCGATCAAGGTCAAACGAATCGATGACGAGCGAATAGTTCAAGTTCTGGTCGAAAACCTGACCGAATCAGGCATCGGGGTCAAGGAGACGACTACCTATGAGGACACCGACGAAGGTCTAAAGGTCACCTGCGTCTTGGAGCCGATCGGCGATCTTCCACCAATCCCGAGAGTCGGGCTCGACTTCGAATTGGTTTCCGATCTTGCCAGGGTTCAGTGGTACGGCCTCGGCCCGCACGAGAGTTACCCGGACCGCAAGTCCTCGGTGCGCTTCGGCCTCTGGGCTAAGAGCGTCGACGAACTGTTCGAGCCCCAAATCGCGCCGCAGGACTGCGGCAATCTCGAGGAGGTCCGTTGGATCTCTTTCTGCTCGCCAAGTGGCAACGGGATCCGCATCGACTTCGAAAGACCGTTGTCCGCAAAGGTGTTGCGCTACGACGCGTTTCAAATGCACGAGGCGACCCACTTGCACGACCTTCCGCAGTCCGACCATATCTGGGTCTCGATCGACGCGTTTGTCATGGGCCTTGGCGGCGGCAGTTGCGGGCCACCACCGCTCGAGAAATATCAACAAATCGATTGGCCGCTGAACTTCACGATAACAGTTGCATCAGTCGGAAAAAGCGCACGTATTTGAAAACCTCATGGACGTTTCAAGTGCGACTATGACGATATGGCGGTAAGAACCGAAGACTTCGACTCCGACCAGAAGGAGATTTACGAACACATCGTCGGCCTGTTCGACTCGTTCATCAAGAAGGACGAGTCCGCAGTCAAAGCAGGCCACACGAACGACTGGAAAGGCTTCCAGATTCCGAGCAAGAGCCTCGTGCGTGGAATCGACGACTATATGGTCAAGGCGAGAGAGGTCATGCAGAAGATAACCGCCTACGACTACGAGTTCCTCGACATGAGCATCGACGTCTACGGCGACGTGGCGATCGTGCTCTATTTGGCGCGTGACTTCTTGAGGGACGCACAGGGGAACGAGTCGACAATCCTAATCCGGTCGCTAGACGTCTATCGGCGCGAGTCCCACGGTTGGAACCAGTGCGCCTCCAATATCAACACCATGAGCGACGACTAGAGCCGATTGCGAAACTGAGTCGGCGACATGCCGAACACACGACTAAACTGTGAAGACAAGTGCGCCGTCGAACTGAAGCAGAGCTCAGTCGCCACCTCGCCGACACTCATCTTCGTCTCGGCAAACAGCCGTAGGGACTCGCGCAGGCGCAGGCCCTTCATCGTCTGGGCGATTGAACTGCCGGTCGCCTTTCGATAGGCTCGTGAGAGGTGGAACGGGCTGTATCCGACCTCGCGGGCGATGTCGCCGATTCCCAGCGGCTTCGTGAGGCTTGCTCCAAGCACAGTGTCGACCTGTGCCGCCTGATCGAGTGAAAGAGCATTGAAGTCCTTGATTTCACTACATGCTCGCTGAAGCAGCGACTTCAAGGTGTTCGTCGCAAAGGCAATCAACCGTTCTTGTCTAGAAGGCAGGCACGTGTCACTTGATATGAGCCAATGATCGAGGAATGAAAGGTTGTCAATCTCCAGGATCGGAGTGTCCATTACGTAGAGACGCTTCTCACCGATTGCATCGCAAACGAACTCTTTCTCGAACGTGAGTTCGATGCAGTCGTCCCCATGAGTGTTCGGGTGCTCGAACCGGTAGCCCTTCCCGGGCCTACTTACCAGCAGACGCAAAGGCGTGAGGTCGTGCTTTCTAGAGCCTTCCTTGATCCTAAAGTGGCCGCGACGTACAAACGCCACGCTGTACGCGTCGTTCGGGGACTCGTCACCGAAGTCCTGCCTGGGCGACGTGCAGATCCACCGGGTGAGTGTGACTCCCGGTGCGCTAGATATCTCGGTCGGAACGAGCGTGCACGCCATACTCTGAAAACTCGACCAAGTTCCGTGCCAGTTCCCTCTGACTAATTTGCGACCGAAAGCGGAGTCAATTGGCGCTTGGGCGAGACGTCCTCTAACTCTTCCGGCGAACGTTCGACGACGTTGTAGAGCGAGTCCCGTTCGACCGGCACGCGCCCGGCCTCACGGATCATGAAGTTCATGTTCTGATAGGTCAGCGCCTGTGTCTTGTTGCCAAAGTCTCCCTCGCTATAGGTGATCTCGTATTCATGTACGAGTCCGTCGCAGTCGTCAGCACCGTACCAAAGCGCCGCCTGCGTCACCTCGGGCGTGTTCATGATCCAAAACGACTTAATGTGAGCAAAGTTGTCCAGCATCAGGCGCGAGACCGCGATGTTGCGCAGGTCGCAGTCCCCTGTCAGCGGCTTTATGTCTGGGAGTTCCGTGTTCTCCGGGTGGAACGACAGTGGGGTAAAGGACAAGAAGTTTCCAACTTCGTCTTGCAGTGCGCGTAGTTGCACCAAGTGTTCGACCCGCTCCTCGTCAGTCTCGATGTGGCCATAGAGCATCGTCGCGTATTGAGGAAGGTCAAGTTTCGCCGCCGCTCGTGCCACGGCCTTCCACTCTTCGCCGCCGAGTTTTCTTCCGAAAAGTTCGCGGTGTACGCGGTCGGAAAGTATCTCGATCCCGCCACCAGGCAGGCAGTCCAGTCCCGCCTCCATAAGGTCGCTCAGCGCCTTCTCGATCGTCACCTTCCCCTTGGCTGCGATCTGCTCGATCTCGACCGCGGTGAAAGCCTTCACATGCGCCCCTGGCAGCACCTCTCGCACGAGCCGCACCAGATCCATGTAGTACGAGTAAGGCAGCCGGGGGTTGATTCCGCCGACCATGTGAACCTCGGTGATCCGAACGTCCTTGTGCCACTCCAGCCGGCGCCGCACTTCGTCCAGCGACATTTCGTACGGGTCGGGGCCGCCCTTCTTGGCATAGAACGAACAGAACTTGCAGAACTTGTTGCAGATGTTCGTGTAGTTGATGTGCTGGTTGCGGACGTAGTAGGCGGTGTCCCCGTTCAACCGCTCGCGCAGAATGTTCGCCATAGCCGCGACTCCGGTCAGGTTCGGGGTCCGATAGAGCCGTAGACCGTCTTCGGCGCTGAGTCGCTCCCCTGCGTCCACCTTGCGATAGATGTCCAGGAGGTCTGCGCCGACGGTTCTTTCAGGGTTCACTGTGCCTCGTCCGAACTTTCAACGAAAATTGAAAGTTCGCCCTCATTATGCCCCAAAGGCGGGGAGGACAGGGGAAAGAGGATCAGGCGGCCCGGTAGAGGGCCCGTGAGACGTCCATCACGAGTTGCAGGGTTCCAGGCTGCTCGCTCGCCAGCACGTGGACGGTCGTCGCCCTCACGCGGATACGCCGGGACCGCATGTCCAGGGCACTGATCACCGATCCGTCGTCGGCGTACATGCGGCCGCTCCCCCCGCTCCCTTCTGCTCCGATCGGGTTGAAGAGCAGTTCCGCCCTGTCGGGGATCGAATGGTCGTCCATGACCTGGAGCAGAAGCCTGTCGGGGCCGTGCTTCAAGATGACCGCGGTCTTCCAACTGCCGAAGTTTCCGTAGGCGTCCTTCGATCGGATCATGGCCGGCAGTTGACAGTCGGACAGCCCCTCGTCCTTCAGAGAGTTTGGAGACGGTGCAGGTGTAAAGCGGACTGTGATGGCACCACCAGCAACGCCGTCGATAACACCCGAGTGAGGCTGTACAGCCCCGTTCTTGCTGCGTACCACGGCGACGTGAGTGCCTTGTGCGATTCCGCCGGAACCTTCGTCGGGCAGGGATAGGCTGGCCGTGGCATCCTCCCACTCCAACACGTCACAGGACACCGGATCGTTCGATCCGGACACCAACAGCATAGCCCTACCTAGTTCAGCCGATTCACCCATGCAGCCCTAACCTCCTCTTTCCACAGTTCGGGACCCTTCACGCCCCGGTACTTCTTACAGGCTCTCCGATGCAAGGGCCCTCGCAATCTGCCGGGCAGGATCGGTCGCAGGATCGACTAGGACTCCGTGCCAGCCGAGATGGACGGCCGCGTCGACGTTCTTAGGCGAGTCGTCAAAGTACAGCACCTCGCCGCCCGAGGCTCCGACCTCGCGCTCGAACGTACGGAAGACGACCTCCTCCGGCTTGCTGGCACGCACGATGTGCGAACCCACTTTGACGTTCAGCATCGGCCAGAACGGGAACCTTTCCTCGTTATGAAACTCCACCCAATGTGAATGATTTGTGTTGCTCAAGCACCCCGTGGCAATTCCGTGATCGCGCAACGAACCGACCAGGTCGCTGACACCCGGAAACGAGTCGCGGAGAATCGACATGTGCACTGTCTCGGCCTCTCCCACGCCGACGCCGAGGTAGTCGGCCAGGGAAGAGAAGTACGCGGCGTCCTCCACCTCTCCGTTCTGGTACCTGTCAAATTCTGGAAACCCGCCCAAAGCGCCGGTGGCAGCAGACTCCACACCGGCCGTCATCGCCGCACCTTCCCAGTTCGGATGAATCCGAATGAGCACTCCGCCGAGGTCGAAGCAGACCGCGCGGACCCCTGGCATCAGTCGCTCAAGCCTTGCGAAATCAAATAGTCGCGGCTGCGCGCGACGTGCTCCAGCGGGTCGCCGGGCGGGTCGTCCTGCTCGATGATCGCGTAATCGACACCCTCGGAGATCGCCGTCGGAATGATCGTCTTCCAGTCCAAAATGCCGTAGCCGACGTCCTCGAATCGCCGATCCTCGGTCGCCGCCATGTCCTTGAAGTGCGTGTTCTTGACGCGCCCCTTGAGTTTCTTCAGATAGTGCACTGGGTCGCCTCCGCCGTACTTGACCCAATAGAGGTCCATTTCGCACCACACAAGCGCCGGGTCTGCGTTGTCCCACAGGATGTCGTAGCCGGTCGTGTCGCCTATCTTTTCAAACTCGAAACTGTGGTTGTGATAGAAGAACCTTATCCCGCGGTCTTTCATCGCAGCGCCGATCTTGTTGAATCGCTTGGCGGCCTTGTCCCATCCGTCGCCATAGACGTCCTTGCCGACGTGCGGCAGCACTGCCATGTCCGTCCCCATCGTGTCGCACAGTTTCTTGACGTCGTCAGGGTGCTGTTCGAACTGGTCGATGCCCAGATGCGGAGAGATGATCTTCAAACCGAACTCCCTGCACTTGGTGGCGAACTCCTCAGGGGGCTTGCCGTATGTGCCTGCCAGTTCGGCGGTCTTGAAACCGATGTCCGTCAGGCGGCGCAACGTCGTGTACGTGTCGTTCTGGAGCAGGTTCCGGAGCGTATACAGTTGGACGGCGATCTTCATGGGAGCCCAATAGAACAATAGCACACCGCCCAGCGCACTGAGCCCCATCGTGATACAATGAGGACAGACGAACGGTTGTCCGCAGGGGGCGCCGAACATGGCTGAGATTCCCACTCGTGGGATGTCCCCTAGAACCTGATCCGGGTAATGCCGGCGGAGGGAATGCGGGAAGTGGTCCAGACTGACCTCTCCTCGCGATAGTGGGGACGGTCGACGTCTGGGAGCCACATATGAAACGAACAAGCGCGTTCACTCTTATCGAACTGCTCGTCGTCATCGCGATCATCTCGATCCTAGCCGCGATTCTCTTTCCGGTCTTCGCACAAGCCAAGCGCTCGGCGCACAACATCACCGAAGTCGCCCAGGCCAAGGAGATCGGGCTTGCGCTCAAGATGTATCTCACCGACTACGACGACACCATGCCGATCTTCTATGCCTACAACAGTGTTCCGGCCGCGGGGCAGCCGGGCCACAAGGGAGTCGAAGTCGAACTCAAGCCGTACTCTGGAGACAAGCGCATCTTCAAGAGCCCCAACGACCGCGGCGGCCCATTCACAAGCACCGACGTTCCCGGCGCGCAGACTTACTTCGATGCCTACGGCAGTTCCTACCGGTTCACCCAGTGCCTCTACACCGTCGTAGCCGGTGAGTCGACCCAGAACAACCTGCCGCTTGACTTCAACCGCACCGTGATCGAGACCCAGATCGCCTATCCTGCCGAAACGCGCGCGATGCGCCTGGAGATGTTCCCGTTCTTTGACCGCGACAAGGACCCCGGTTGTGCGAGGTACGGATACGACTGCGACGCACCCTTCAACTTCTACAGCGAGTGGAGCCCGACGGGCGGGAGCGTCGTCTTCGTCGACGGCCACGCCAAGTTCGTCGTAAGCACGACCCAGTTCGACGGCGAGTACGTCGATGTAATCGGCCACAAGTCAGGCGAGTCGAACCCGGACTCCTGGTCCGGCACGTGGTACGGGGTCTGCGACTAGCGACCCACGACTGGAACTGCTCGAAAGCGTGTACCCTTTTGTGAGCACATGCCAAAGATCCTCGCGCTTTCGGGCAGCCTTCGCACGGGTTCGTACAATACGAGCCTGCTCGAAGCCGCCATCAGATTGCTTGACTCAAGGGGCGCGAAGGTCGAGCGCTTTGATTTTCGGGCAGACCCTCTCCCGATCTTCGACGCCGATCTAGAGGCGGCAGACGGCTACCCGGATAACGTATTGAAACTCAAGGCGGCGGTGCGCGAGGCCGACGCGGTAGTGATAGCCGGCCCAGAGTACAACTCTGGGCCCACGCCGCTCCTCAAGAACGCGATCGATTGGGTCTCGCGAAAGAGCAAGGACCGCGGGGCGCGAAACGAATGGGACAAGAAGGTGGTCGCTGTCATCAGTGCTTCGGACGGGCGGTTCGGTGGCATCCGCGCACAAATGGTCTATCGGAACTCCCTTAGTTTCATCGGCGCACACGTCCTGCCCGGCTTCGTTGCAGTGACGTTCGCCAAGGACGCCTTCGACGAACAAGGAAACCTTTTGGACGAGAGAGCGAATCGGGCCCTTGAGCGCACCATGACGGATCTGCTGGAGGTATCGTGCCGCTTGCGCGACCAATGAAGAAGATCTCACCCGCTGAGCCGGTCACAGACCTCAAGAAAGTCAAGATCGTCGAGTGTGGTGAGCCGCTGGTCGACTACCTGGATCTATGTCCAGACCTCGTAAAGGCATCTCCGGTATTTGACTACCACTATGAGCACGTCGTTAGGGAGACGGTGGCAGGCATGCTTTGTCGCGCAGCCAAGGCCTTGCCGAAAGGCTATCGCCTGGGAGTCCTCGAGGGTTGGCGCCCCCACCACATCCAGCGACGCATGTACCAGCGCACTTGGAACCGGTTCAAAGAACAACACCCTGACTGGAGCGACATCAAACTCCGGCGCGTCGCGAACCGCTACACCGCGCCGCTCAACGACCGTGTCCCGCCGCCGCACTCGACAGGTGGTGCCGTCGATCTATTTCTTCTGGACGACGCTCTGAACGAACTTGATATGCGCTCGCCGTTTGAGAGGTTCGATCGCCGTGCGTTCCACACAGACGCCAAGGGCCTCTCCCCCAAGGCGCAGGAGCACAGAAGAATCTTCGCTTCGGCGCTCAGGGAGGGCGGACTTACAAATTATCCGTCGGAGTTCTGGCACTGGAGCCACGGAGACCAAGGCTGGGCGTATAGGACGGGCGCGGACAACGCGATCTATGGCGTGACAGAACCGCCCGAATACGAGCCGGACCCCCGAGACCTGACCGACGAACCGGTCGTGTGGGTCGCCTCCACCTGATCCTGTGCCAACATCAGGCATGACCCCAGTGACCACGTCTTTGCGACAGCGAGCCAGAGACCAGTTCCCGGCCCTCAAGTCCGGCTTTGCGTTCTTCGAGAACGCGGGAGGCTCACAGGTGCCGCAGCAGGTGATCGACCGCACCTCCCAGTTCTTCGTCGATGCATACGCCCAGACGGGAGCCGAGTATCCCGCGAGCGACATTGCGACGGAGACGGCAAAACAGGCGAAGCGCTTTGCCAACGTCCTCATGAACGGAGAGGGCGTCGGCCAGACCCTGATCGGCCCGTCGACGACAGCGCTCTTGCACAGGCTCTCAGACGCGATGGCACCAAACATAGAGCCGGGCGACGAAATCGTCGTCTCGGTCGCAAACCACGAGGCAAACATCGGCCCGTGGGTCAAACTCGAGCGCTACGGCGCAAAGATCGTTTGGTGGGGAGTCGACGCGGACGACGGTTCGTACAGTTTTGAAGAACTAGCGAGTCTGGTCGGCGCGAAGACCAAGGTCGTCGCCGTCGCGCACACCTCGATGCCGGTCGGGAAGCCGTTGATCGGCTCAACATTATCCCAGATCCACAGGGCGG
>OBLQ010000805.1_pt1 | contig 11988 bp, 9 predicted proteins | sample 1519881 | NCBI WGS metagenome assembly OBLQ01 (sample SAMN01911456, study PRJEB22533) | soil metagenome | biome: Soil | place: Malaysia | collected 2012-04-30 | depth DG_metagenome m | reverse complement strand
CCTATGCGATGCGCAAGGATCGCCTGCGCAAGGAGGATTCCGCCCTGCGCGCCGATACGACGACGCTCGGCACGGTGATCCGTATCGACGATCCGGTGCGTATGTACCTGCGCGAGATGGGTACCGTCGAACTGCTGACCCGCGAAGGCGAGATCGAGATTGCCCGCCGCATCGAGGAAGGGCGTATGCAGGTGCACGAGGCGATCTGCCTTTGCCCGTCGACCTTCCGCGAGATCATGCTGCTGGGCGAACGCATCGTGCAGATTCGCGACGAGGCGATCGCCAACGAAGAGGAGCCGAATTTCCGCGACATCCTCGATATCGACGATAAGGTCGTGAACGCAGCGGCGATCCAGGAATACGAGAACCGCATGAGCCGTTCGGAAGACGATGACGACGAGCCGGTCGACGAAGAGGTGAAGCTGGATCCGGACCAGCTCTCCGAAGCGATCAAGGCGCGTACCGCCACGCCCGATGGCACGCCGATGCAGGAGACGGTGATCACCAAGGAAGAGCAGCTGGAAGAAGCGCTCGGCCATTTCCACAATGCCAAGGTGCTGCACGACGAGTTCGAGGCGCTGCGCAAGAAGCTCGCTGCCACGCCGGACGATGCCGGTTTGCAGGCCAAGAGCAAGGAAGTGATGAGTGCGATGCTGATGGAACTGGTCAGCATTCCGTTCTCGCCGCGCCAGCTGGAGCTGCTGGTGCAGCGCTTCAAGAACGCCGTCGAGCGCGTGCGCAAGTACGAGCGGACCATCCGTGACCTGGCGCTGGAAGCCAAGATGCCGCGCAAGCTGTTTCTGGAGAGCTTCCAGCCGCGCGAAACCGACGAGGCATGGCTTGACGACATCCTCAAGGAGCACGCCGGTGCGCAGTGGACGGCCTCCGTCGAGGAGATTTCCGGCAAGGTGCGCGAGAACCAGCGCCGCCTGAAGCGTGTCGAGCAGGAAACCGAGATGCTCGTCGAGGAGCTGAAGGAGGTTGCCCGCCGCCTGACCATGGGTGAGGCGAAGATGCGCCAGGCCAAGCGCGAGATGATCGAGGCCAACCTGCGTCTGGTGATCTCCATCGCCAAGAAGTACACCAACCGCGGCCTGGGCTTCCTCGACCTGATCCAGGAGGGCAACATCGGCCTGATGAAGGCGGTGGACAAGTTCGAGTGGCGTCGCGGCTACAAGTTCTCGACCTATGCCACCTGGTGGATTCGCCAGGCCATCACGCGTTCGATCGCCGATCAGGCGCGCACCATCCGTATCCCGGTGCATATGATCGAGACGATCAACAAGATGATGCGCGTCTCCCGCCAGATCGCTCAGGAGATCGGCCGCGAGCCGACACCGGAGGAGCTGGCCGAGCATCTGGAGATGCCGGAGGACAAGGTGCGCCAGATCCTCGAGGTGGCCAAGGAGCCGGTGTCGCTGGAGACCCCGATCGGCGACGACGAGGATTCGCAGCTGGGCGATTTCGTCGAGGACGAGAACGCCATCAACCCGCTGGACGTGGCGGTCAATGCGGCTCTGGCCGAGGCGACCGAAGAGGTGCTGAAGAACCTCACCGACCGCGAGCAGAAGGTGCTGCGCATGCGTTTCGGCATCGGCATGAACACCGACCATACGCTGGAAGAGGTCGGCAAGCAGTTCGGTGTAACGCGTGAGCGTATCCGCCAGATCGAGGCCAAGGCGCTGCGCAAGCTGCGGCATCCGTCGCGGGCGCAGAAGCTGCGCACCTTCGCCGATGCGCCGGAAGCCACGCAGATCGACGCGATCCGCTAACTTCTGTCAGCCCAACGAAAAAGCCCGCCTATCGGCGGGCTTTTTTATGACCGCTTACGGCCAAAAGAGGTCATCCTTTGATTCGCATCAGGCGGGCGGGATGTGGATGCGATGGATATGCGTCGCCTTGCGGGTGGCGGAATCGATGCTGACGACGGTGGCGAAGATGCTGGCACCCCGCTCCACCGCCTCGAAGCGTTCCGGCAGCCGCTGAACCATCCGCTTCAGCGCGCCCTCCACCTTCATGCCGATGATGGAGTGGTAGGAGCCGGTCATGCCGATATCGGTCTGGTAGGCGGTGCCGCTCGGGTGGATGATCTCGTCGCAGGTCGGCACATGCGTGTGCGTGCCGAAGACGAAAGAGGCGCGGCCGTCGAGATACCAGCCCATGCCCATCTTCTCGCTGGTCGCCTCGGCATGCATGTCGACCAGGATGGCGGAAACGTCGCGGGGAATCTCTTTCAGCGCCTGATCGATGGCTGCAAACGGGCAATCCCAGGCGCCCATGAATACCTGACCGATCACGTTGATCACCGCAATGCGGTAGCCGGCGGCGGTTTCCCGAACCGTCCAGCCGCGGCCCGGTGCATGGATGGAGAAGTTCATCGGCCGCACGAAACGGTCGTCCTGATCGATCAGGTGCAGGAATTCGCGCTGGTCCCAGCAATGGTTGCCGTTGGTCAGCACGTCGACACCGATGTCGAACATCTCCTGTGCCGTCTTGTCGGTGATGCCGAAGCCGGCGGCGAGGTTCTCGCCGTTGGCGACGACGAAGTCGATCCGGTGCAGGTCGATAATGCCCGGCAGGTGGTCGACCAGCGCCCGGCGCCCTGCTTTGCCGATAATGTCGCCGATGACGAGGATATTCAGGATGTCCGACATGCAATGGTTTCCTTTTCCGTGATCACGATATCCAGCGGGATGTCGTGATCCTCTGCCGGGATAGACTCCATTTCCTGGCAGCTGAATGCCAGTCCGATGATGCGGCTGATGGCCGGCCGGTGCCCGGCGAGCCAGATGTCGAAGCAGCCCTTGCCCATGCCGAGGCGGTTGCCGGAGCGGTCGAAGGCAGTCAGCGGGCATAGCAGGATGGTGGTGGGGCCGGCATGCCAGAGGCGGTCGCCTGCGGGTTCGCGGATGCCGAAGATACCGGTATGCCAATGGGTGCCCGGATGTGTCTCGACCCATTCCATATGCTCGTGACTGTGGGTGCGCGGCGCGAAAATTCGGCAGGGCGGTTGCTGGAAGAGTGCTCCGGTGTCGACCTCGGAGTTCATCGCCCGGTAGGTGAGCAACGCATCGTCCGGGCTCAGTGCCGCCAGCTCCCCCTGCAGGCGCTCCATGATCTGCGCCGAGTGGTTGGCGCGCAGTGTATCGCCGAGGGCCATGCGGCGCTCGCGGGCGAGCTGGCGAAGCTGGTGTTTGGTAACAACGGGCAGGGTGGTCATGCAGAAGTCCCGGATGGATGCAGGGACCGAAAAAGGGCGCCCCCGCGCTGACGTTGTGGCACGCAGTTGTCGAACCCTCTTACAAGAGGTGGGCGCCGCACCCCAGTTTCAGGTATCCCCCTGAGGGGACGCTCACAACCGGGATAGGTAAGCTCCCATTCGACAAGTATCGGCTCAGGCAACTTGGACTGCCAATCGCTCAACGCAGGGGCGCTTTCGCTAAACCTTCTGCTTGTGATACTACCTCGTCGAGAGCAGAGATCAAGCTGTCGATCCCTTCCACTGCCACACTCTCTTTTTGCAAGAGTTCGCCGGCCAGATTGAGGGCCACGAGCATCAGCAGGCGGTCGGAAGCGACGGTGGAACCGGTCTGACGCAAGTCGTCGACGCGTTCCTGGACCATGGAGGCTGCGGCCAGTACGCGCTCCGGGTCATCCTCGGTGCGGATGGTGAAGCTGCGCCCCATCAGATTGACTTCGACGGAGTGGCTCACGACTGTTCTCCCTGCTGCTGGGCCATCAACTCGTCGAGCTTTTCGATGGCGTGCTCGACCCTGGCCTTCGCCTCGAGCTTGTTGTTCTGCAGGGCATGCAGATCACTCTCCAGCTTCTCCACCTGATCGCGGCGCTTGCGCAACTCGCTTTCGGCCAAGCGGACCACTTCGCGCATGCGGCGGTTTTCGGCAATCAGCTTTTCCATGTTGCGGCGGATCTCCGACAGGCTCTCTGTCAGGCCTTCGATACGCTGCTCAATGGCTTCGCGGGGATCGGGTTTCTGCATGTGAGCATTGAAGCATTGCACCCAGTTCCGGTCAACCGGCGGCGTCAGTGGGCGATGCTGCTTTCGAGATTGGCCAGGAAGGGGAAATACTTGATCAGCCAGCCGGAGATGATGCTGAAGCTGCCGAGGAAGATCAGCACGCCGACCGTGATCAGCAGGATGCCGGCCAGCACCTCGATGGCATGAAAGTGGCGCTTGAAGCGCTGCGACAGACGCAGGAAGGCGTCGGTGGCGAGTGCTGCGATCAAAAACGGGATCGCCAGCCCCAGCGAATAGACGCCGAGCAGCATGATGCCGTGGCCGAGCTGGGCCTGGGCACCGGCGATGGCGAGAATGGCGCCGAGGATCGGACCGATGCAGGGGGTCCAGCCGAAGGCGAAGGCCGCACCCAGCACCAGCGCACCGGCACCGTGCCTGGCATTGATGCCGCCCGTATCGAAGCGGGCCTCGAGCATCAGGAACGGGATGCGGATCAGGCCGGTGTAGTGCAGGCCGAAGGCGATGATGATGGCGCCGGCGATCTTGCCGAGCAGGGCGAGATGCGTCAGCAGCCATTGCCCGACCAGCGAGGCGGAAGCGCCGAGTGCCACGAATACCAGGCTGAATCCGGCGACGAACCACAGCGACTGGGCGACGGCATGGCGGCGTACCGAATCGGCAGCGTGCTCGTGCAGGCGAAGTTCGTTGACGGAGACGCCGGAGATATACGACAGATAGGCCGGCACCAGCGGCAGCACGCAGGGCGACAGGAAAGAGAGCAGCCCCGCGAGAAAGGCTCCGGCATAGGTGACTTCAATCATTCGCCTGACTCCTTGTGCCCTGTGGCCGACGCCATGCTCAGGCCGGCCGGGTTTCGCGCTTCACCCATGCCGCATAGGCAGGAGTGCTTCGCTGTTCCGTCGAGACGATTTCCGGTGTCTCGTAGGGATGGTTCGCCTGCAGCCAGGCAATGGCGGCTGCTTCGAGGTCGGGCCTCGTCTTGATGGCCAGATAATATTCGGCCGAGACCTCGACGGCGCCCTGCCAGTGGTAGTGCGATTCGCCGCCGGCCGAGATTTGCACGCAGGCCGCCAGTCGCGCGGCGAGCATGCCGTCGGCCAGGGCTTTCGCCTGGGCCTGGCTTCCGACACTGGTCTGGATGAGGCAGATGCGATCCGGCATCGGCCCATCTTAGCAAGCTGCGGGCACGGCGAAAGTCTTGTGCGGTCCGAACTCCCCTGCTAGGAATTGAAGACGGACGAAAGGAGGGTGTATGACCGCGACCATGGAGACGCTTCTCGACGAAAGCCGTATTTTCCAGCCGCCGGCGGATCACAGGGGCAATATCGCCTCCATGCGGGAATACGAGGCCTGGCGGCAGCGGTTTGCGGATGATTACGAGGGGACCTGGCGTGAGCTGGCGAACGAGCATCTGCGGTGGCGCAAGCCGTTCGGCCGGGTGCTCAACCGCGACAGCGCCCCTTTCTTCCGGTGGTTCGAGCAGGGCCAACTGAATCTTTCCGAGAATTGCCTGGACCGGCATATCGAGGCCGGTCACGGCGAGCGCACCGCCATCATCTGGGAGGGAGAGCCCGGCGACACCCGGCGGATCAGTTACCGGGAGCTGCGTGACGATGTCTGCCGGGCGGCCAATGCCCTGAAGAATATCGGCGTCGAGGCGGGCGACCGGGTGATTATCTATATGCCGATGGTGCCGGAGGCGGCGGTGGCCATGCTGGCCTGCACGCGCATCGGTGCCGTGCATTCGGTGGTGTTCGGCGCTTTTTCGGCGCACGCCTTGCGCGACCGCATCGAGGATGCTGGCGCCAAGGTGGTGATCACGGCCGATGGCGGCTGGCGGCGCGGCAGCGTGCATTCGCTGAAGCCGCATGTCGACGAGGCGCTGGGGATGGGATGCGAGACCATCCGCCACGTGCTGGTGGTCAGGCGCGGCAATAATGCGGTCGCCATGCAGGCTGGCCGCGATCTCGACTGGCAGGCGGTGCTCGAAACGCAGATGACGGTGTGCGAGCCGGTAAGCGTCGCCGCCGAGCATCCGCTGTTTATCCTCTATACCTCGGGTTCGACCGGCAAACCCAAAGGCATCCTGCATACGACCGCCGGCTACCTGCTGTGGGCGCGGTTGACCATGCTGTGGACCTTCGATTTCCGGCCTGAGAAGGACGTGTTCTGGTGTACCGCCGATGTCGGCTGGATCACCGGCCACACCTATTCGGTCTACGGGCCACTGGCTTGCGGCGGCACGACGCTGATGTACGAGGGTGTGCCGACCTTTCCGGATGCCGGCCGGTTGTGGAAGATCTGCGCCGAATACGGGGTGACGGTTTTCTATACGGCGCCGACGGCGATTCGTGCCTTGATCAAGGCTGGCGACGAATGGCCGGCCAAACACGATCTCTCTTCACTGCGTCTGCTCGGCACGGTCGGCGAGCCGATCAATCCCGAGGCCTGGATGTGGTATTACCGGGTGATCGGCGGCGAGCGCTGCCCGATCGTCGACACCTGGTGGCAGACCGAGACCGGCGGCCACATGATCGCGCCGCTGCCGTTCGCCACGCCGACGAAACCGGGGTCCGCGACCTTGCCGCTGCCGGGCATCGACGCGGCGGTGGTCGACGAAACCGGCAAGGCGGTCGTCAAGGGAGGCGGCCTCTTGGTGTTGCGCCAGCCCTGGCCCTCGATGCTGCGCGGTGTTTGGGGTGACGATAAGCGTTATGCCGAGACCTACTGGCGCAAGTTCGACGGCCGTTTCTATTTCGCTGGCGACGGCGCCCGCCGCGACGACGACGGCTATTTCTGGATCATGGGACGGGTGGACGACGTGCTGAACGTCGCCGGCCATCGGCTCGGCACCATGGAGATCGAATCGGCGCTGGTGTCGCACGAGGCCGTTGCCGAAGCCGCCGTGGTCGGGCGGCCTGACGATGTGAAAGGTGAGGCGGTCTTCGCCTTCGTGGTGCTGAAGCGGCCGGCGACCCCGGAGCTCAAGGAGCAGCTGCGCCAGCATGTCAGCGAGGAAATCGGCCCGATCGCCAAGCCCGACGATATTCGCTTTGCCGACAGCCTGCCGAAAACGCGTTCCGGCAAGATCATGCGTCGGCTGCTACGTGATATCGCTGCCGGCCGCGATATCACGCAAGACATCTCGACACTCGAAGACCAGGCCGTGGTTCGCCAGTTGCAACAATCCGATTGATCGCCGGGTTCGTGTGACGCATCAGCGACTCTTTCATCATCCAGTCAGCACCATGCCGGCGCGTGCGCGCTGGTATCTGGCAGGAATGGGCATCATGGCGCTGCTGCTGGTGGCCGTGCACTTCGCCATCCAGGTCCAGGCACAGCAGCGTGCCGAATTGCTGGTCGATCGCTGGACGCAGAAGTCCGGCATGCAGGTGGGGCATGTGCGCTACCACCTGTTGCGCAATGCGCTGCGCCTGAGCCGGGTCAGCATCCGGCGCGACGGCTTGCGGCTGGATATCGGCCAGGCATTGCTGCAGGCCGATCCGGAAACCCTGCTCGGATCCGAACCCGTATTGCGACAGCTGGTTCTCGACGGTGTCGATGCCGAGCTGTCGTTCGCCGGGCCGGCTGCGCCATGGTCTCATGATCCGCTGCTGCAGCGATTCTGGGCTGGAGCGAAAGCGTTCCGGGCCAGGGGGCGCGTCAGCATCCAATTGGCGGACGGCAAGCCGCTGCAACTGACCGATAGCGATCTGCTGCTGGAGAAGCAGCCGTCCGGACGACAGCTGCTACGGGGCAGTGCACATCTCGCCGGCGCTGTCGTCCGTGTGCGCTGGAAGAGTGGCGAGGTGCCGGATGCCGGGGGGTCGGGCGCGCTGGAGTGGCGGGGTCTCCATGCTTCCACGCTGGCCGCGGCCTTCGGCCTGAGTCGCCAGGTCGATGGCGGGCTGGGCGGCAGTCTGGAATGGCGGGCCGACGCATCGCGTGGCGGTTATGCCCTGTCGGGTCAGACGCAATGGCTGGCCGGTGCGCCGATGCCCCAGAGCCTGCTCTGGCAGGGGCGGCTAAACCGGGATGGATGGAACCTGAAGCTGATCGCTCAGGAGTGGCCGCTCGACCTGTGGCAGGAGGCGATGCCGGTCATCGGCGACCGGGTCGTCGCATCGGCAAGGCTGACTGCCGAGGCCAGGCTTGCGGGCCGCTGGACAGCCGCCTCGTGGCAGCTCTCCAGTGCCGGCGGCAAACTCAGCGATGTGCGCATGGTGGAGCCGGCCGGTAGCGCGGGAGCCGACTGGCGGATCGGATCGATCGGCTACGAATCCCTGGAGGCGAATGCGGAGACGCACCGGTTGCGGGTGGGGCGTGCCGACGTTGCGACAGCCGAGATCGCCATGCGGCCGGAGGCATCCGCAGAGCCGGCCGGTCAGATGGCCGGATGGGAAGCCTCGGTGCGGGAGCTGCTGTTCGACGGTCTGGTGTTACGGCTCGAGCTGCCGCGCGGGTCGTTGCGCCTGCCGGCCCTGGCCGGAGCCGCCAATTGGGAGGCCTCCGGCGATATCGGCTTCGCTCTGGCGCAGAAAGGCTCCGATTCGTCGGGCTGGCGACTGAAGGGCGAAGCCAAGGCACGCGATGGCACGCTCTCGGATGCCGCTTTCTCGGTCAGGGCGGCGGCGCTGTCGATCGGACAGTTGCGCCCCCTGCTGCCGCTGGTGCCGGTGGCACAGGCGGACCTGCCCGTGGCGCTCGGCGGCAGTGCCGATCTCGATCTCGATCTCGGCTTTCATGCCGGTGCCTGGCGGCTGAAGGGAATCGCCACGGCGGAAAACGTCAGCCTTGCCTATGCCGGCGACGAGTGGTCGGCGGAAAAACTGTCGCTGGAAATCGGCCAGGCCGGTACGCAGCTGGCCGAGCAGGTGGTGACCGAGCTCGATGTCTCGGGCTGGCGTTACATCACCCCGATGCAGCCGCTCACCGCCGAACCGGAGCAAGGTGGGGCTGCTGCAACGAGCTGGTGGAAGGAGGCATTGCGCGAAGGTGGCTGGAAGTTCGAGCGCATCTCCCTGAGCGGCGGTTCGGTCAGCATCGGCAGGGCTGACCTGCTGTGGGCCAGGGATGTCGAGATCTCCCTGCACAACCTGCAGCCGTCGACCGCTGCCGCGGTCACGGCCAGCGCTATTCTCGGCGGCGGCAAGCTGGCCGCCAACGGCAGCTGGGATGTGCTGGCCATGCAACCGCGGTTTGTCGGCGATATCCGCCTTCAGGATGCGCAGCCCTTCTTTCTGGGGGACTGGCTGCACGCATCGGGTGCGCCGCGGCTGATCCGCGGTCGCCTGAGTGCGGCATTGCAGGTCAGCGATGCCGGCGACGGCCGCTATCATGTGGCAACCGACTGGAGCCTCAGCCGGCCGATGGTTGAGGCGGGCGCCTTTCCGGATGATCCGTTGCTGTCGCGCATCGGCTTCCGGACCTCGGATGCGCTGTTCCGTCTTGGCAATACCAAGGGGGTGGCCAGGCTGACCAGCACCTTCGACGGCGGCTGGCAGCAACAACCTCTGACACTGGATTACTTCGGCCAGCAGTTGCTGGCGGCGGTATCGGCGGGCATCCAGACCCCGACCGAGCTGGCCGCCGCCTCGACCATCGTCCGCCCGCTGGATGCCCGGGTGCGCATGCATGAAAGCAGCAGCCTGACGCACAACGAGCGGACGCGATTGCGCAAGGTCTGGCGTGAGCTCGCCGCCCATCGTCAGTGGGTCGTCGATCTGGTGCCGCGCCTGCCATCCGGCGATATCGACGCGGCGCTTATCCGTCGCACCCGTTTTACACAGTCGCTGATCGAGGGGTTTTTCGTGGATCGGGGAATTTCGCCGTCGCGTATCTATGCGGTATGGCCGATGCCGGTGCATCAGGTTGGCGAGGTCGGCGGTATCCAGGTGTTGGCCGGGGTTGCCCGCTAGGCGCGTTGCCCGGTCTTCGGTCGATGCACTCGCATTTTATGCGGATAGCCCCTAGCCTGCGCCGCCGCTTGATCGCGCACGTCAGGAGAGCTGAATGACCATCCGAACCCGTTTCGCCCCATCGCCGACCGGCATGCTTCATATCGGAGGTGCCCGCACGGCGCTGTTTTCATGGCTGTATGCACGCCATCTCGGCGGCGAGTTCCTGTTGCGCATCGAGGATACTGATCGTGAGCGTTCGACCGACGAAGCCACTCAGGTGATCCTCGACGGGCTGCGCTGGCTGGGGCTGGACTGGGATGGCGAGCCGGTGTTTCAGGCCGGCCGGCAGGCTGAGCATGTAGTGGCCGTCGAGCAGCTGCTGGCCGAAGGCCACGCCTACCGCTGCTACTGCACGCGCGAAGAGCTGGATACCATGCGCGAGCGGCAGATGGCCAATGGCGAGAAACCGAAATACGACGGCCGCTGCCGGCATCGTTCCGATCGTCCGGAAGGGGTGCCGTTCGTGGTGCGTTTCCGCTCCCCCGACGAGGGCGAAACCGTCGTGCGCGATCTGGTGCTCGGCGATGTCACCTTCAGTAATGGCGAGCTGGACGATCTGATTCTGCTGCGTTCCGATGGCACGCCGACCTATAACCTCGCCGTGGTGGCCGACGATGCGGCCATGGGCATCACGCATGTGATCCGCGGTGCCGACCATCTGAACAATACGCCACGCCAGATTCAGCTCTACGAGGCACTGGGCCTGACACCGCCGGCATTCGGCCATATCCCGCTGATCCACGGCCCGGACGGTGCCAAGATGAGCAAGCGTCATGGGGCGGTGGCGATCACCGAATACCGTGAGGCGGGCTATCTGGCCGATGCGGTGGTGAACTATCTGGCCCGTCTCGGCTGGTCGCACGGCGACGAAGAGGTGTTCGGCCGCGAGCAGCTGGTTGCACTGTTCGACGTCAAGGATGTCGGCCGTACCGCCGCCCGTTTCGATCAGAACAAGCTGGACTGGCTGAATGCCCACTACCTGCGGAATTCGATTCCGCTGGCTCTGGTTTCCGATGTGACGGCCAAGCTTGCGGCGATGGGTATCGGCGTCGAGCACGGCCCCGAGCTTGCGGAGGTCATTGCCATCCTGCAGGAGCGGTCGCGGAATCTGCAGGAGCTGGCCGATGGCGCGCACATGTTCTACAGGGCCCCGCACAGCTATGATGAAAAGGCGGTCCAGAAGCACATCAAGGATGTCTCCTGGAATCTGCTGGATAAATTCGTTGCGGCTGCCCGGCAGCTGTCCGCCTGGGATGCCGCTTCCCTGCACGTGCTGCTGCAGCAGGTGTGCGAGGAGGCGGGCGAGGGGCTGGGCAAGCTCGCCCAGCCGATCCGCATCATGCTTTCCGGCACGGCGGTGTCGCCGCCGATCGATGCGACGCTGGCTCTGCTGGGGCGTGACGAGGCGCTAGCCAGGATCGAGCGGGGATCGGCAGCTCTGCGCCAGGGCTGAACGCCGTCCGAGCGCATCGTTCAGCTGCCGGGAGGCGTGGCGTTTTCCGAAATTTGCGGCTGATTTCGCCATGTTGCAGTTCGTCCTTGAGTTTGACGGCTCTGTGGCTATGATGCGCCCTCTTCGCCGGTGTAGCTCAGTTGGTAGAGCAGCTGATTTGTAATCAGCTGGCCGAGGGTTCGAATCCTTTCACCGGCTCCAGTTAGGCTGGCGTTTTTGGCGTTGTTGTTGACAGCGATTGCCAAAGGTGCAAAATCGCGCGCCCTTTCGGATCGGAGTGGTTCGGGTGGGGGTGTGACACGGAGAGGTACCCGAGTGGCCAAAGGGGGCAGACTGTAAATCTGCTGGCTATGCCTACGTTGGTTCGAATCCATCCCTCTCCACCAGATGAGCTTGCTGGGGCCATGCGGGTGTAGTTCAACGGTAGAACCCCAGCCTTCCAAGCTGGTGGTACGGGTTCGATTCCCGTCACCCGCTCCAGTTTGGAGCGCACGGTAGGCCCAGGTAGCTCAGGGGTAGAGCACATCCTTGGTAAGGATGAGGTCGCGGGTTCAATTCCCGCTCTGGGCTCCAGA
>OBLQ010000804.1_pt1 | contig 11994 bp, 11 predicted proteins | sample 1519881 | NCBI WGS metagenome assembly OBLQ01 (sample SAMN01911456, study PRJEB22533) | soil metagenome | biome: Soil | place: Malaysia | collected 2012-04-30 | depth DG_metagenome m | reverse complement strand
GACTATGAATTGTTCAACTATGCCTCGGTGCGCGAGGCCAACCGGTCCATCCTCGACCGCCCGGTGGTGCCTCTGCTCCATCCCGATCGCGCCGACGTCATTATTACCGTGGGCGCCGACGTGGTGGAGACGTTTGCCAATCCCGTGGCCTTCACGGTGGCGCTCTCGAAGCGGCGCGGTGGCGGCGAGCGCGTGACGTGGTATCACGCGGAACCGCACGCGTCGATGACCGGCTTCCAGGCCGACCATCGTCTGGCCGTCAAGCCGGGCAGCGAGGCCTATCTGCTGGCATACCTGCTGCACACCGTGGCCGCCAACCGGTCGCTGGACGCGCGTACCTCGGCCCACGTGAGCGATGTGCCCGCGATCGACGCGGGACGCGCGGCGCAGATGACGGGACTCTCCACCGATGCGGTGGCGTCGCTGGGCAATGCCCTGGCGTCGGCCCGGTCGCCGCTGGTGGCGGTGGGTGGCGTGGCTACCTCGCAGGAGACCGGCCTGGATGCCGCGCGCCTCGCGACCCTCATCCAGATTGCCTGCCGCATGCACGGCAACACCGTGGACATCGCACACGCGCAGGATTACTCGCGCGTGGGTTCGCTGAGCGACATCGAGCGTCTGATGGGACGTCTCGACGGCGGCGAAGTGGGCGCGCTGATTCTCTTCAACATCGATCCGGTGTCGCAGCTTCCCATCGGGGACAGCTTTGCCACCTCGATCGATCACGCTGCCTTCGCCATCGGCGTGGGGGACATGATGACTCCCACCATGGAGAAGTGCGACCTGGTGCTGCCGCTCTCGCATTCGCTGGAATCGTGGGGCGACGCGGAACCGGCCACGGGTATCGTGAACGTCATCCAGCCCATGCTGCAGCCGCTCTTCGACACTGCCTCCGACGGCGACGTGCTGCTGCGCATCATGATCCAGATGGGGATGGCGGAGCCCGGCACCACCTATCAGCAGTATGTCTACGACCGCTGGTCGAAGGACCTCGGCGCCGAGGCCGCGGGCGCGCTGCTTACGAAGGGATGGTTCATGGGCGCGGGCCAGCCGGAAACGGCCGCAGTGCGCGATCCCGACCACAAGTACACGTTTGATACCGCCCGCGCGGCGGAGGGCGCAACCCTGGTCATGGCGCCGTCGCTGCGCTGGTACGACGGACGCAGCGCCGAGCTGCCGCTTCTGCACGAAATCCCGGATCCGATCAGTTCGGTGACGTGGGACAAGTGGGTGGCGGTGGGCAAGGAAACCGCGGCCGCGCTGGGCGCGACCGACGAAGACGAATTGAAACTCAGCGGCGACGGCTGGTCGGTGACGCTGCCCATGCGCACTCAACCCGGTCTGCCCGCGGACGTGTTCCTGGTGCAGCGCGGCATCGTCAACCCCGCCATCGGCTGGTCGCGCCTGTCCGGTGAGGCCCATGCCACCGCTTCGGTCACGGCGGCGAAGGCCGGGGGCAAGTCGCGCATTGCGCACACCTCGGGATCCCTGTTCGAGGACGGGCGCGGCATCGTGCCCGGCCATGAACCGGCGCATTTCAACGGCCACCCCAAGGCGGGGGAGGAAGGCGACCACGCTCACGAGCGAAAACGCGACGACTTCACCTTCTATCCCGTGCCCAAGTATCCCAATTACCGCTGGGCCATGGCGGTCGACCTCGACAAGTGCACGGGGTGTTCGGCGTGTGTCGCTGCCTGCTACATCGAGAACAACGTTCCCATGGTGGGACGCGAGCAGCACCTGCGCGGGCGCGAGATGGCGTGGATTCGTCTCGAACAGTACTACGACAAGGAAACCGGCGACGGAAACTTCGTGCCCGCCATGTGCCAGCAGTGCGACTACGCGCCCTGCGAGTCGGTGTGTCCGGTGTATGCCACCTATCACAACGACGAGGGTCTCAACGCGCAGGTCTACAACCGCTGCGTGGGAACCCGGTATTGCGCCAACAACTGCCCGTACAAGCAGCGGCGCTTCAATTTCTTCCCGTGGAACAAGCGGCCGCATCCGTTGGACCTGATGGTCAACCCGGACGTGTCGGTGCGCGAGAAGGGCCTCATGGAAAAGTGCACCTTCTGCGTCCAGCGCATCCGCCACGCGCGCGATGTGGCCAAGGACCAGAAGCGCCGTATTCAGGAAGGCGACTTTACGACCGCCTGCGCGCAGGCGTGTCCGGGCAAGGCCCTCGTCTTCGGCAATCTGCTCGACGAGAACTCCGAGGTGCACAAGTGGGCGCACGATCCGCGCGCGTCGCGCATTCTCGATGAGCTCGGCACCAGCCCGGGCGTCTTCTATCTGAAGAAGGGGAACGCGGAACATGGAGCATAATTCCGTAGCAGCCTCGGCGTCTTCGCATCCGTCCGCCATCGCGCGGCTCCGGATCGAGCGCGACGTCATCTCGGCGATGCAGAAGCCCGGTCTCTTCTACTGGGCGCTGGTCGGTCTGTTCGGGACCGTCTTCACCGTGTGCCTGCTGGGCGCGTGGGGGCTGCAGATCTGGAAGGGAATCGGTGTCGGCGGCCAGAACAACCCGGTCGGCTGGGGCGTCTACATCGTCAACTTCGTGTTCTGGGTCGGTATTGCGCACTCGGGCACGCTGATCTCGGCGGTGTTGTTCCTGTTCCGGTCCAAGTTCCGCGCCAGCTTCAACCGTGCCGCGGAAGCCATGACCGTGATCGCCGTCATGTGCGCCGGCATGTACCCGCTCATCCACCTCGGACGCGCGTGGTATTTCTTCTGGCTCCTGCCGTATCCCAACCAGCGCCTGCTGTGGACCAACTTCAAGTCGCCGCTGGAGTGGGACGTGTTCGCCGTGAGTACGTACCTGACTATCTCGGTGGTGTTCTTCTACGTCGGCCTGATTCCCGACCTCGCCATCGTGAAGCGCTACACGCGCGGTTTCAGCCGCCACGTGTACAGCGCCTTCTCGCTGGGCTGGGTGGGGACCAAGCGGCAGTGGCGCAACTACAACATGCTGTACGCGCTGCTCGCCGGCCTGGCCGCCCCGCTGGTGCTGTCGGTGCACTCGGTGGTGTCGTGGGACTTCGCCATGGGGCTGGTGCCGGGATGGCACACCACCATCTTTGCGCCCTACTTCGTGGCCGGCGCCATCTTCTCGGGGTGCGCCATGGTGCTGACCCTGGTCATTCCCATGCGCAAGATCCAGCACCTCGAGAACGTGCTGCCCATCGACCATTTCGAGAAACTGGCCAAGACCATGCTCTTCACCTCGATGATCGTGGGCTACGCCTACACCATCGAGTTCATCCTGGCGTACTACAGCGGCAACGTGTACGAGTTCGGCATCTTCAAGGACCGCGCCACCGGCTACTACCACTGGCAGTACTGGGGTATGGTGTTCTGCAACATGATTTCACCGCTGCCGCTCTTCAGCAAGAAGCTGCGACGCAACCTGACGTGGCTGTTCATCACGTCCATCTTTGTCAACATCGGCATGTGGCTGGAACGTTTTGTGATCATCGTGACGTCGCTCGCGCACGAATTCAACCCGTACGCGTGGGGGCCGTACCATGCGCGCCCGGTGGAGATCAGCATCACCATCGGCACCTTTGGATTCTTCTTCATGATGTTCCTGCTGTTCGCGAAGTTCCTCCCGGTGGTCGCGATCACTGAAAAGAAGGAAGAGGTCGTGTGATGGAACGACTGGTCTATCAGAGCGAGCACGATTTCATACACAAGCTCGAGGAGCTTTTGAAAAGCGGGGTCAAACCCGAGCAGATCGAGACGCGCACGCCGCACCCGGTGCATCACGCGGAAGAGATCCTCAAGATGAAGCCCAGCAACGTGCGCCTGTTCGTGCTGCTGGGCGGCATCACGGGTGTGGCCACGGGCTACCTCTTCACCTCGCTGACGGCTCTGGACTGGACGCTGTACGTGGGGAACAAGCCGCTGGTCGGCATTCCGCCGTACACGGTGATCGCGTTCGAGCTGATGGTGTTGTTCGGAGGGCTCTCGGGATTTCTGGGGCTGCTGGTGACGTCGCGTATGCCGGCCGTGCGTACCATCGCGTCCAACGATGAATTCTCCGACCAGTTTGAAATCTACGTGAAGAAGGACTGACCATGGGACTGCGCCTGAATTCGAGAAGCCTGCTCATCGTGAGCCTGGTGGTAGCGGGTCTGGTGTTCCTGGCGGAACGCCTGCTGGAGCCCGCGGCCGGGGGTGCGCTGACCATCACCATGGCGCTGTTCCTCGGGCTCGCCGAGGGCGCCATCGTGCTGATGGCGGGTGCCGAGATCTCGGACGGCCACTGGCACCGCCAGCTTCTGCAGAGCGCGGGCGCGTTGCTCTACATCATCCCGGCGGCGATGTTGCTCTTCATTGTGAATCTGCCGCAGCTCTCCATATATCCGTGGTGGGAGCACCAGGGGGTGTGGTTCAACCACCCCTTCTTCATCGCGCGCAACCTGATCGTCATGGGGCTGATGTTCGTGGTGGCCCGTCTCTTCGTGGTCAAGGCCCTGCGCGGCGACAGCGCGAAGAACTTCTGGGGCGTGGCGCTGATCTTCCTGTTCGTGTGGCACATGACCATGATCGGCATTGAGTGGTTCATGTCGATCGAAAAACCGTGGTTCTCGACGCTGTTCGGGGCATTCGTGATGGTGAGCGGCTTCCTGGCCGGCATCTGCACCTGTGCGCTGATCATTTTCAGCTGGCGATCGCGCACCGACAAGGCGGCAAAGCTGATTCAGAAATCGGTGGGCGGGCTGATCTTCGGCTTCGCCACCTTCTGGGCCTACTTCTACTTTTCGCAGCTCATCGTCATCTGGTACGGCAACATCCCGGAAGAGACCGGCTATCTGGTGCGGCGTGTGGGAGCGCACAGCCCCTACCACGTGCTGGGGTGGGCCATCTTCATCATGATCTGGATGTTCCCGTTCCTGGTTCTGCTCTCGCGCAAGAACAAGACGCGCGCCTGGGTGACGTCGGCCCTGGCCATCATCATCCTGACCGGCATCACCACCATGTTCTGGCTGATGCTGGCCCCGGTGGTGCACGTCAGCATCCCGCTGCTGGCCATTGAGATCGGCCTGATGGCCCTGCTGACGGCGTCCGCCGTCCGCTCCCGCGAGACCCTGCTCCCGCCGCTGGCGGGTCCGGTCCCGGCCGAGGAGCACGGGCACGGGCATTCTCCCGAGGCCGCCGGGGTGCACTGATCCGGTGGGGAGGCGGGCTCCCGGGAGGCGGTTTTCCCCGCCCGGAAAAGCCCAGCGACGGGGCCTTGACGCCGGCCGGGGACCCTGTTATAAATAACCCTCTTACTCTCCCCCGGGAGACTTGGTATCTGTATACCTCGCGTCGGCAGGCCTGCGCGAGGGTGAGCGCCCTGGGCGCAGGTGATTTTCTATGTTCATGAAGACCCATACTGTCAAGGCGAGCGAGATCAAGGAGCACTGGTACGTGGTGGACGCGTCCCAGCGGCCGCTCGGCCGTCTCGCCACCGAAGTGGCCATGGCCCTTCGTGGCAAGCACCATCCCGAATTCTCGCCACACCTCTCGCTGGGTGATCACGTGATCGTGATCAATGCCGACAAGATCTATGTCAGCGGCAGCAAGCGTGAGGACAAGTTGTACTACCGCTTCTCGGGCTATCCCGGCGGCCTCAAGGTGAAGACCATGCGCGATGTGATGGACAACGATCCCACCGCGGTGATTCGCCAGGCGGTCCGCAAGATGCTCCCGCATACGCGTCTTGGACGCCGCATGTTGAAGAAGCTCAAAGTGTATGCGGGACCGGAACACCCGCATTCGGCGCAGAAGCCGCAGGGCATGCCGCCCACCGGATTCTGATCCCGTAACAGAGGAACACGATGACAGCCAAGAAAGCAGACGCGGCGAAGTCCGCAAGAATCGGAGCGGTGGGCCGCCGCAAGGAAGCCGTGGTGCGCGTGTTCGTGCGCCCGGGCACCGGCAAGATGACCGTCAACGGCAAGGACGTGCAGGACTACCTGGGCCGCGAGACGCTGGTTTTCCTGGTGCGTGAGCCGCTCGAGGCCACCGAATCCATGGACAAGTTCGACGTGGACGCACGCGCTGTCGGCGGTGGCGTCAACGGACAGGCGGGTGCGCTGCGGCTCGGCCTGGCGCGCGCCCTGGTGAAGATCGACGATCGCTTCCATCCGATGCTCAAGGCCCGCGGGCTTCTCACGCGCGATCCGCGCATGAAGGAGCGCAAGAAGTACGGACTGGCGGGTCGTCGCAAGCGCTTCCAGTTTAGCAAACGATAGGTTTGTAATACCCCGCGTCGGCAAGCCTCCGCGGGGGAATGCAGCCTGCGTTCTAAATCTCTCACAAGAGAGCGACAGAGCGGTCGCGTGTGCGCGGGAGTTCGAACGCGCGATCGAAACAACGACACACACCGCGCCCCGACAGGGTTCTCCCGGTGCTCCCGATTGTGACTGGAGTTGGAGGATCCGCGCGGTGGAGGAACAACCGAAAGGAAAGGGGACATACTATGGGTGAGACCACCCTCAAGGACCTTCTCGAAGCGGGTGTTCACTTCGGCCACCAGACCAAGCGCTGGAACCCGAAGATGAAGCCCTTTCTTTTTGCCGAAAAGAACGGCATCCACATTATCGACCTGGACAAGACCATGGAGTGCCTGAACGAGGCACGCGACGCCGTGCGCGCCGTGGCTTCGGCGGGCAAGCCGGTGCTCTTCGTCGGCACCAAGCCCCAGGCCAAGCACGCCATCCGCGAACAGGCCGAGCGCTGCAACATGCCCTATGTCACCGAGCGGTGGCTGGGCGGCACGCTCACCAACTTCAACACGGTGCGCAAGAGCCTCTCGCGTCTGGTGTATCTGGAGAAGATGGAAGCCGACGGGTCCATCAACCAGTTCAACAAGAAGGAAATCTCCGGTTTCAACAAGGAGAAGGCGCGCATTCTGAAAACGCTCGGCGGCATCCGCAACATGCAGGACGTGCCCGGCATGGTCTTCGTGGTGGACACGAAGAAGGAAATCAACGCCGTCAACGAGGCGCGCCGTCTCAAGATTCCCATCGTGGGCGTGGTGGACAGCAACGCCGATCCCGAAGAAGTGACGTATCCGGTGCCCGGCAACGACGACGCCATGCGCGCCATCAATCTGTTTGCGGGCGTCATTGCGGACGCGTGCATTGACGGCCGCGCGCGCTTCACCGAGGGACGCGATGTCTCGTCGGGCGACGTGACGCCGGAAGTCATCGAGAGCAAGGAATCGTCCGTCGCCAACGGCTAGAGCGGGTGGCGCTGGACAATGCGGTCGCGGGTGGCGCCGTCCGGGGACCCCGGGGACGAGCGTAGCGAGTCAGTCCGGGGTGGACGGCGACAGGACCCTCGAACTGACGGCGGGTGGCCGGTGACAGGACCCGCGGAGCTATAACGAGGAATCACGGAAGGAAGAGAACCGATCATGGCAGAGGATATGAAGGCTGTCGGCGCCGGCGTCGTGAAGGAACTTCGCGAACGCACCGGCGCGGGCATGATGGACTGCAAAAAGGCGCTTCAGGAAAGCGCGGGCGATATCGAGAAGGCCATCGAGTTCCTGCGCATCAAGGGGCTCTCGAAGGCGGCCAAGAAGGCCGAACGTGAGGCCAACGAAGGACTCGTCCTGTCGTACATCCACCCCGGCAACCGCATCGGTGTGCTGGTGGAAGTCAACTGCGAGACCGACTTCGTGGCCCGCACCGACGAGTTCCAGGCGCTGGTGCGCAACCTCGCCATGCACATCGCCGCCGCGGCACCCCTGGGTGTGAATCGCGAAGACATCTCCACCGACGTCCTGGAGAAAGAGAAGGAAGTGTTCAAGGCCCAGGCCCTGGAAGAGGGCAAGCCGGCCGCGGTGGTCGAGAAGATCGTCCAGGGCCGCGTCGAAAAGTTCTACGCGGAAGCGGCGCTCATGGATCAGGTCTACGTGCGCGACAACGAGAAGCGTGTGAAAGACCTCATCAACGAGGCCATCTCCAAGCTCGGAGAAAACATCAAGGTGGCGCGTTTCGCGCGCTTCCAGCTCGGCCAGTAGGAGGCCCCATTGAGCGGTCCCGGGTTCCGGCGAATCCTGCTCAAATTCAGCGGTGAAATCCTCGCCCGCGAGGACGGCGGCGGCATTGATTTCGCGAAGCTGGCGTCGTATTCGAAGCAGATCGCGGAAGTCAAGGCGATGGGGACCGAAATCGGTCTCGTCATCGGCGGGGGCAACATCATCCGCGGAGGACAGATCGCCGAAAACGGCATCGATCGCGTCACCGCGGACTACATGGGCATGCTGGCGACGGTCATCAACGCGCTCGCCTTCCAGAGCGCGCTCGAGCGCATCGGCGTCGACACCCGCGTGCAGACGGCCATCAAGATGGAACAGCTGGCCGAGCCCTACATCAAACGCCGCGCCATCCGCCACCTTCAGAAGGGGCGCGTGGTCATCTTCGCCGGCGGCACCGGCAATCCCTATTTCACCACCGACACCGCGGCCGCGCTGCGCGCCATCGAGATCGAGGCCGACGTCGTCATGAAGGGGACCAAGGTGGACGGTGTCTACGACGGCGATCCCATGCGCGATCCCAAGGCACGCCGCTTCGACACCCTGACCTACATCGACGTGCTCAACCGCCGGCTGGGTGTCATGGACGCCACTGCTATTTCTCTGTGCATGGAGAACAAACTGCCCGTGGTTGTGTTCAAACTCACGGGCGACAATAATCTCATCCGCGCGGTGCGCGGCGAATCCGTCGGCACCGTGGTCAAGTAGCCGGAGGTTTCGTCATGGTGCTTGATGAGCTGTACCAGAAGACCGAAGACCACATGAAGAAAACGCTGGAGATGCTGTCCCACGAACTGGGAGGCATCCGTACCGGCAAGGCCAGCCCTGCGCTGCTCGATTCGCTGCGCGTCAACTATTACGGGTCGATGGTCCCGGTAAAGCAGGTCGCCAACGTCGCGGTGCCGGATGCGCGCCTGATTACCATCCAACCGTGGGACCGCGGCCTGATGCACGAGATCGAGAAGGCCATCAGCAGCTCGGAGCTGGGTCTCAATCCGCAGAACGACGGCACCCTGATCCGCCTGCCGATCCCGCCGCTGACCGAAGAGCGCCGCAAGGAACTGGTCAAGGTCGTGAAACGGATCGGTGAAGATTCCAAGGTGGCGGTGCGCAATGTGCGCCGCGACGCCAACGAGAAGATCAAGAAGCTGCAGAAGGAGCACGAACTGTCCGAAGATGCCATGCACCAGAAGCAGGAGGCGATCCAGAAACTCACGGACCAGTTCGTGCACAAGGTCGACGAAGCGATCGCTGCCAAGGAGAAAGAAATCCTGGAGATCTGAGTCCACAGGCGTTTGAGGCATCCCGAGTTCGAGCATATCATTCGTGCATTACTGCCATGAGCACTGATATCGATGCCCGCATTCGCGCGCTCAAAGAGGCGGAAGGACTCCCGCGCCACATTGCCATCATCATGGATGGCAACGGCCGCTGGGCGAAGAAGCGCCACCGGCCCCGGATCGCCGGCCACCATGCCGGCGCCGAACCGGTCCGCAAGTGCGTGCGCACCTGCGCGAAGCTGGGCGTCAGCTACCTGACCCTCTACACCTTTTCCATCGAGAACTGGACGCGGCCGCGGACCGAAGTGACGGGCCTGATGGCCTTTCTGGAAGAGGTGCTGCGCCGCGAAGTGCTGGAGCTCAACCAGAACAATGTGCGCCTGCACGCCATCGGACGCCTGGACGAACTGCCCGCCGCGACCCGGCGCACGCTGGACCGCTCCATCGAACAGCTTTCCCGCAACACCGGCGTGATTCTGACACTGTGCCTGAGCTATGGCGGACGCGCCGAGATCATCGATGCCACGCGTACGCTCGCCGGTCGTGTGGCGGCGGGAACCCTGGCGACCCAGGACATAAACGAAGATCTCCTGCGCTCGGCGCTGTATGACCCCACGCTGCCCGATCCCGATCTGCTCATCCGGACCAGCGGGGAACTGCGCGTCTCCAATTTTCTGCTGTGGCAGATCGCCTACTCGGAAATCTGGGTCACGGATACGCTGTGGCCCGACTTCACCGAGGCCCACCTGCTCGACGCCATCGACGACTACATGAAACGCGAACGCCGCTACGGGGGACACGCGTGAGCGGGCCGGTGGTGCAACCGGTGACGGAACCACCGATGGCGCCGCTGGTGCGTCGGGGTATCGTGCGCCGCGTGGCGGCGGCGGCGATCTTTCTGCCGCTGTTCATCCTGGTGACGCGCGTCGGTGGATACGCGTTTCTCGGTTTCGTCGACCTGTTCATCGTCCTGGGCCTGCTCGAGTTCTATCGCATGATGTCAGTGAAGGGCATTCATCCCTACCGCGGTATCGGCATCGCATCGGGACTCACGTTGTCGACGTATGTGTTCTTTCGCAGCGGCATGTATGCCAATGCGTTCCTCACCTTCGTGCTCATCGCCATCATGGGACTGGAGCTCACGCGCAAGGACAACCAGCGCGCGGTGTACCACGTGGCCACCACGGTGTTCGGCATCGTGTACGTGGCCTACCTGGGATCGCACCTGGTGCTGCTGCGCGAACTGCCCACCCAGATCGGGAGGCCCTATGCGCTGGGGGCGCGCTTCGTGTTTCTGGCGTTCGCGGTGACGTGGGCGTCGGACACGGGGGCGTATGCCGTCGGCAGTCTGATGGGGCGCAAGCCGCTGTTGCCGCGCGTCTCGCGCAGCAAGACATGGGAGGGTGCGCTGGGTGGGGTGGTGTTTGCGGCGCTGGCGGGCTGGCTCTCGGCCATCACCTTCGCCCGGTTTCTGCACCCCGGATGGGCGCTGGTACTGGGGGTGCTGTGCTCGATGATCGGGCTGCTCGGCGACCTCTTCGAGTCGATGCTCAAGCGCGACGCCGAGATCAAGGACACCTCCCGGATCATCCCCGGCCACGGAGGCGTTTTGGACCGATTTGACAGTTTACTCTTCACCGTTCCTCTCATATACTACTTCCTCAAGTTCGTGATTTTTCAGTAGTTTACGTGTCCGATCTCGGGTTGAACCGCAGCATGAAAAGGGTCGTCGTCCTGGGGTCGACCGGCTCCATCGGTCGCAACGTGCTCGAGGTGGTAAACCGCCACCCGGAGGCGTTCGAGGTGGTCGGTCTGGCCGCGCATCGAAATCTGGACCTGCTTCGCGCCCAGTGCGCGGAGCACCCGCACGCGCGCGTGGTGGTGACGGATGAATCCTGCCGGGCCACGGTCGAGGCCGAACCATCTCTGCGCCAGCGGTGTATTGGATTCTCGGAAGCCGCGCTGCCCGACCTCGCGGTGGGCAGTGACGCCGATCTGATTGTCAACGCGCTGGTCGGCTTCGTGGGACTTCAGCCCACGCTGGCGGCGCTGACCGCGGGGATTCCGGTGGCGGTGGCCAACAAGGAATCCATCGTGGCGGGCGGAGAAGTGATGCTGCGCGCGGCGCGGGCATCCGGCGCGGCGGTGGTTCCCATCGACAGCGAACACGTGGCGATTGCGCAGTGCCTGCAGGGGGCGCGCCTGGAAGACGTGGACCGCGTGATCCTGACCGCGTCGGGAGGGTCACTGCGCGACCGCAAGGCGGATGATCTGTATAACGCGCCGCTGGAAGCGGTGCTGGCGCATCCCACATGGAACATGGGCGCCAAGATCACGGTGGACAGCGCCACCCTGATGAACAAGGGACTCGAGATCATCGAAGCCCACTGGTTGTTCGGGTTGCCGTATTCGAGAATTGAGGTTGTCATCCACCCGCAGTCCATCGTCCACTCCGTGGTGCGGTTCGTGGACGGGTCGATGCTGGCGCAAATGGGGAAGCCCGACATGCGGCTTCCCATTTTGTATGCGCTGTCGTACCCGGAACGCATCAAGTCGGACCTGGGAGCGAGTCTGCTGGAGTTTCCTTCGCTCTCGTTTGCGCCCGTCGACGACCAGCGCTACCCGTGCTATCGCCTGGCGGTTCAGGCCGCGCGCGCGGGCGGCACCGCCCCCACCGTA
>OBLQ010000802.1_pt1 | contig 12004 bp, 10 predicted proteins | sample 1519881 | NCBI WGS metagenome assembly OBLQ01 (sample SAMN01911456, study PRJEB22533) | soil metagenome | biome: Soil | place: Malaysia | collected 2012-04-30 | depth DG_metagenome m | reverse complement strand
GCGCTCCCTATCAACCGGAATGGTTTGGCGCTCGTCGAGGGCGTCAGGACTTTGCTTTACTACGGTCATTGAGATCCACCACCACCCTTCAATTCTTCAATCCGTTTGGCAATCTGGGCCACGGTAGGACCTGCCAGAAAATCCGCAATCGGAAAATTAACCTGTAAGTTGACGCAGAGCGGAATCAAGACCTCTGTAAGCAGGAACGAATTGCCGCCGATCTCAAAAAAATTGTCAAGGATGCCGACCCGCTCCAGTTTCAAAATGCCGGCAATAATGGAAGCGACCTCACGCTCGGTCGCGGTGCGGGGTTCTTCCCTGCCGATCTTGACGCCGCTGCCGGTTGGCGCCAACTCTGCCAGCGCCAAACGGTCAATTTTGCCGTTGGGGTTAAGTGGCATCTCGTCCAGCCGGATAAACTCGCTGGGCACCATATATTCAGGAAGCTTCTCTTTCAGAAACGGCCTCAATTCGTCTTCTAGTTCTTCACGCGTCGTGGACTGCCGGCTGGGCACAAGGTAGGCAGTGAGACGCTGGTCGCTGGGGCCAAATCCCTTCATCAGCACGACTGCTTCCCGAACCTGCTGATTCTGCCGCAGTGTACTCTCCACATCACCAAGGTCAATGCGAAAACCGCGCAATTTGACTTGATGGTCAACGCGGCCGATGAATTCAAGATTCCAATCCGGCAACAGCCTTCCCATGTCGCCCGTACGATACAGCCGTGAGGAAGGATCGCTTTCAAAAGGATTGGGCATGAATTGCTTGTCGGTCAAAGCCTCGTCATTGAGATAGCCTTTTCCGACTCCGTCGCCGGCAATACAAATTTCTCCCGGCTCGCCGAAGGGCACCTGGTTCATGGTTTCGTCGACGAGATAGATCCTGGAATTGTAAATGGGCTTGCCAATCGGCACGGACGATGCCACATACCGCTGATAGTCATGAAGGCGATAAGCCGAGGATACATCGCTGCATTCCGCTGCACCGTATACATTGACGATTTCGGCCTTACACCCGCCTGACTCAGCCCACCCCCGCAGCCGCGATGCCGAGATGGCTTCGCCGCCCAGAAACAGCAGTCGCAACGAGCTCAGCTTTTCCAGTGGAGGTCGCAGCGGATTCTCCACGATCGGATAAAAGGTGCTCGGCGCACAATTCATGATCGTGATCTGCTCTTGATCGATTGTGTCGAAAATGAGGCCGGGATCGTACGTCGCAGACGCCGCCAAATGCAACTGCCCGCCCCGGATCAGCGGCATCGCGATACTTCTCTGCGTGATGTCGAAGCTGAACGAACTCACAAGCAGAGCTTTGTCTTGCGCTGTGATATTGAATTCACTGACAAACCAATGCATCAAGTTTGTCCACCCGCGGTGGTACACTGCCGCAGCCTTCGCCTTGCCTGTAGAGCCGGACGTAAAGATCACGTATACCAGGTTATGAACGCCGACGTTACTCGCAGGGACCTCCGTGCTCTCTTTGGCGACAGAATCCGCGTCTCGATCGAGAAACAGGACTTTCGCACTGCCTTGCGCTATCCGCCCCGCGAGCGCCTCGTGTGTAAGCAACACTTCCACTTTGATTTCACCGAGCATTGAGGCGAGCCGTTCCTGGGGATACGCAGGGTCCAGAGGAACATATGCGCCCCCCGCCTTCAAAGTCCCAAGAATTGAGACGATCATGTCCAGGCAGCGTTCCATGCAGATGCCGACAAGAACATCAGGCCCAACTCCCAGCTTCCGCAGGTGGTTCCCCAGGCGGTTTGCTCTCTCATCAAGCTCCCGGTATGTAAGACGCTGGTCTTTGTAGACCAAGGCGATCGATCCGGGGCTTTCTTTCACACGCTGCTCAAACAGTTGGTGGACGCAGCTATCCTTGGGATACTCGGCGTTGGTGGAATTCCACTCCCGCAGAGCCTCCTCTAAATCATTTTGCGGCTTCGCAGTTACGGTCGCCATACTCGCCTCCTCTCATCTGTGGCAGCATTGAATGGATCGCAAACAGCTACAACGGACGCCTGAACTACGGATTCTCCATAGCCCAGGCGGCCATCATATAAAGACCCTATCGCACGGCCTTTCGCGCCAGCTATTCTCGCCTGGAAGCCACGATCTGGAATGAGTTCGTCGGGTTCACGCATTCGCCGGGAGTCACTATTTCTTTGAGGACAGACAAGTCGAACTTCGCGAATAACTCACGAATCTCTGCTTCACCCGTCAGCATGTGCCGCGTGTGATACTCTGCAAACTTGTCAAAAGCGCCAAGAAGAACTTCTCTATCGACCGCTGTCTTTCTGAGTGCCACGCCATCCGTATTCACCAGGAAACGGGCCCGTTCTGCATAACCCCGGCGCAACTCCGTAGTTGTCGGGTGGCCTATCATTGCGGTGGTAACCACGCTACCTCCGGGCGCCAATAGTTCCAGCCAGCGTTTCGTAATCATCGGTTTGTAATCCGATTTGAGCACGGTGAGAAACTCATCCGTCACAATTAGATCGAAACTCCCCAAAGGGATGGACTTGCTGGTGATGATATTGTCGCAGTGGCACTCAATCTCCAGCCCGTAACGATTGGCGTACCACTTGCAAGCCTGCAGGGGCGTATTGCAGATGTCATAGATGGTAATTTTTGGCGTTGTCCCCGCCGTTTCGATGGCCTGGTGCAGCGTGGCGAGCATTCCATAGTCCGCACATGCCGAAATCAACACATTGGCTTTTGGTTTTTTGCGCAGGATGGCGCTGAGGGCATCATTGTAAAACCCGTACCACGGCGGCACAGCCACCATGTTGAGGAGCCTGAGAAACTGCCAGGTCCCGTGATACCAGTCGCAGGCGAGCACTTGATCCGTGCCATTCTGGTCCTTTGCCCATTCTTCCATTCCTCCCGTATCCTTGTGGCTACAGGTAGTCTTCGACCACTCCAGCATCAGCGGTGCTGACTTGATCAGCAGGCCTTGAGTATGTTCATCTATACGGTATAGCTCATCCGGCTGCGCTACCCGCGTTTCGGTACCAATCATGCAATGCTCCTTTCATGCTCATGGCGTGAATACATTAGTGATTATTGGCCGTCGTTACTCTTAGGGAGTGAGGTAGAGGATGCGCACGTGCTCGGATCCTATAACCAGTGAACTTACTACCCTCAGGAAACTCTCGGTGATGCTAGCATGCGCTAAATTTTGGCCGCAATGAATCCATAAGAAAAATCTTACTGGTTGTTCCAGAATGAATCAGAGGAACATCTTGCAATTCTTTCCAAAATGGAACACCGATAGGCCTGTGCCGAAATGGAACTACAGAGACCTATTTATCTGTGATTTTTAAAGCGTTAAGAATGGCTTTTGCGGCATAGGTGCCTATAATCATGAAATATACGGCGCGCGACATCTGTGGACAATAGGAGTCCTGCCACTATAAATACCTGTGCTATCCTTGGTCGCAGCAACCGTACATGGAGGATAGATCAGGCATGGCGAATGGGTTGGGTCGGTTTGTGTCCGGTATTGCCTATAGCGTTGGTACGCAGCAGCCGATAGACCGCTTGTTGCAGACGGAAGGAATCACCCAGGAGGTTCTTTGCGACCTCAAACACCGAGGCCTGCAGCATTACCGCGAGGAAACCCGAAGCATTCCGGAAGCCTGCACTGCCACCGCACTGGAAACATTGGCGTCCGTTTCGTTGACGCCGCAGCAGGTCGATATCATACTGCTGGTCACATCGAACGCAGATTGGGTCAACTCTCTGGACGAAGAGACAGCTTTATTTTCAACATTTCGTCAGGCAGGTTTTACCCAGACCCGGTTGATCGGAATTTCACTACAGGCATGCAGCGCACTCGGAGAGGCACTCCGTATCGCGGCGGACTTGATCGGCGATCAAAACCCTGGGACGAAGGTTCTCGTCATTCTCTTCGGACGGAAGGAGACCTCGAGCAGACTGGGACCGGCTGGGACAACCGTGTACAGCGACGGAGCCGCGTCATGTGTTGTTTCCTCCAGACGATCCGGGTTCGAAATTTGCGCCAGTGAAAGTCTTTTCAATATTCATCTCGGCGCCATGGGACGGCTGGGCAACTTCGAACAATTTACAGGAGGCGTTCAGGACCTCGGCGCTATCTGCAAACGTGTCTATGAAAAATCCGGAACGGGCCCGGAGCATATTTGTGCGCTGTTCGGCACGAACGGCAGCCTCGTCCATCTGCGAGTGATGGCAAACGCAGCCAAGGTTGCCGCTGACCGTGTATATAACCATGACGTGGGGAGATTTGCCCACGTCTACTCTTGCGACAACCTGATCAGCCTCAAGAATTACTCGGCTGAGAACACCCTTGTACCCGGCAGTGAATACCTTCTGCTGGGCTGGTCCCCCCATATCGTGAGCGCTGTGATTCTCCGGTATGTGGAGGCGAATGAGGGGAAGGCCAATGAATAGTGGCGTGCCCTCTTTCCTGAGCCCAGGAGGCGTTCATTCACCGATGAACCCGTGGCGATGAATATGAAATTCACCCTGGACGTGACGACGAAGGAGTTCCTGGACGTACTCATGGCGCAAGGCGGTCCTCCACTGTACAAAGTGCCGGTGGCAGTGGCCCGCGCCATGGCTGTTATTGGCCAGGCGCGCTTTCCTGTGCAAAAGCCCGAAGTATGTCTCCAGGACCTTGATATCGAGCTGCGCACGGGCTGCAGTGTACCCATCCGCATTGTGCGACCGCCTCGAAATCACTCTCTTCTCCCGGCGGTGATGTATTTCCATGGCGGCGGCTGGATCGTGAATGATCGCGATACTCACGACCGCCTGATTCGTGAGATCGCGGTGGCGGCGGAAGCGGCCGTCGTCTTTGTTGAATACACGCGGTCTCCCGAAGCCCGCTATCCCACCGCAATTGAGGAGGCGTACGCAGCCACATTGTGGGTAGCGGAGCACGGCGCTGAACTCAACGTAGACCCGGCACGAATCGCAGTGATGGGAGACAGCGCTGGCGGGAACATGGCGGCAGCGGTCACAATGCTTGCCAAACAGAGGTGCGGACCGCATCTCTGCGGGCAAGTCCTTTTTTACCCGACCACCGACTGCGATTTCACCACCTCGTCGTACCAGCAGTTCGGAAAGGGACACTTTCTCACCACAGAAGACATGCAGTGGTTTTGGAGCCAGTATGCGCCTGATGAAAGCATGCGAACGCAGCCGACAGCCGCGCTGCTCAAAGCGACAAAGGAACAACTCAGCGGGTTACCGCCGGCATTGATTGTCACTGCGGAATGCGATGTGGTCCGCGATGAAGCTGAAGCCTATGCGCGGCAGCTTGCGCTCGCTGGAGTGGAGGTGACTGCGACACGGTATCTAGGTGCGATTCACGGATTTACCTTTCTCAATGCTCTTGCGGACACCAGTTCTGCCCGTGCGGCGGTGGCACAAGCAACTGGGATCTTGCGCAATCACTTTTTCAGACACCCGCGGACGGACACGCGCACCCAGATTCATCCCAACGGTTGTCACGCGAGCAAAGTTTCGGCAATGCCGTCGTCGTTCATTGAACAGCCAGGCGACGGTCCCCGGGTACCGTGAGACAGAGCATATTCAAGAACTTTTGGTTTATCATTACAGCATTCAGACTACATGGTTTCAAGATGCGCGAATATCTTTAACTTCCCATAACGGAGCACGAACAAACAAATGGAGAATGAAACCTACGAGCGATTGATCGCTCTGTTGGATGAACACAAAGCGCAATACAGGCTAATCGACCACCCCGCTGAAGGAAGGACTGAGATCGTAAGCCCCATGCGCGGTAACCGGCTGGAGCAGGCGGCAAAATGCATGATCGTCATGGCGAAGCTCGGCAGGAAAACCACCAAATATATTCTCGCGGTTGTTGCCGGCAATTCGCGGGTAGATCTAAGTGCGCTAAAACAATTGCTGGGCGGCACCTATGCGTCCTTTGCCTCGCCGGAAATTGCGGAACGCCTCTCGGGCAGCGTGGTTGGCACGGTGCTGCCTTTCTCATTTACTCCGGAGATGGAGCTGATTGTAGATCCAGGGCTTTTGAGTAATCAGGAAATTTATTTTAACGCTGCTCGGCTTGACCGGTCTATGGCGCTCCGGACAGACGATTACGTTGCCATTACCCGTCCGAGGATTGAGCGAATCGCCAGCCAGATGTCTCAGTAACTCGACGGTTTCATGTGAGCCAGATACTGGCCGCGTAACTTATTCGTCTCTGGACGTGCTTGATGGCCAAGGTGAATGTAAAGCTGATTTGTTTCGATATCGGTGGCGTACTGCTCCGAGTGTGCACATCCTTTGAAGAAGGCGTGAAAAGGGCGGGACTCTCGCTGCGACTCAACTCCGCCGCGATGGCCCGGCGTTTTGACGCCGCTCACATCGCGAGGCACCAATACCGCACCGGGAAGATTGACGCAGTTGAATTTTCGTACCGAGTGTCTGAGGCGTTTGGCGGCGTCTACTCGGCTGCCGAAGTTCACTCCGTCATGAAGAGCTGGGTGGGAGAAACCTACCACGGGATAGAACCCATGTTTGCGGCCCTGAGAGCGAATGGACACTTGAAAGTCGCGGTCCTCTCAAACACATGTTCCGACCATTGGAAGCACATTATTGCGCGCCCCTGGATGAAACATGTGGATTATACGTTCCCTTCTCACGAATTGGGGACCGCCAAACCGGCGCCTGAAACATTCGCTGCTGTCGAGCGCGCAACCAAGATACCAGCCAAGCAGATACTTTTCTTTGACGATGCCAGCGAGAATGTCGCGGTGTCTGCCAGACGGGGCTGGAATTCAGTGTTGATCACACATGACCGCGACCGAAGTGCCCAGATCCGTGCCGCGCTGCCGGAGGGAACCACCCTGATCTGGCCAAACCCATGAGCGGCATGCCGGCATTTCCCGTATCCGTAAAAGGTATCCTCTTCTGGGGCAACCGGGTTCCCTTGCTGCTTAACGAACGCGGAGAGTGGGAACTGCCAGGCGGCCGACTTGAAGTCAGCGATGTTTCACCTGAAAACTGCGTGTGCCGCGAACTGAAGGAAGAACTGGCATGCGAAGTGACAGTCAAGCGACTGGTGGATTGCTGGATCTACGAGGTATTGGCCAGACGATATGTCTTCATCGTTACATATCTGTGCAGCACGGCCCAACTCCCTGAAACACTGGAGCTGAGCCATGAACACAGCCAATTGGGCATTTTTGACATTTCCGATCTTCCCCGCCTGAACCTTCCACCGGGATATGCGCGCTCCATTCAGCTTGCCTGGAGCTATGAGATCGGCTCCCGCCCACGGTAGTACGCAGGATGCGCCACAATCTGCCGCTGCCGCTCGGTGAGATTATTACACGAAAGGACACCTTCCCACGCAAAGTGTTCGTGATTTGGCGTCGGAGCCAGCGCAGTGATCGGACAGCAGGCAGCCGGCTGCCGGAACGTCGCGTAACTGTAACAATACTTGAACATGATGCACCTGCGTTTCGTCGAAGAATCCACCAGATACGTGCCGTGGGTCAGGGCTTCATTGAACAGTAATGCGTCGCCTCTTTTGAGAAACACTCGTTCCACAAGATCGTTGCCGCCGAGTGTCATATATTTTTCAGGAGTATTGCCAAGCTGTTTGTGAGTCCCGGGGATGCAGCAAAATCCCGGCGTCGATTCCGTCACGTCCGTCAGATGATAAATGACTCCAATCAACCCGGTAAAAAACTGACTGCCAGTCGGAACGTGAAACAGTCCACGTTCAAGCTGCAAGCCGCCATGATGCAGCCGGCCGGTTGGATTCCCGAAGCATTCATTAACGCAAAACGCATGGTCAAGTCTGAATTGCTGCTGGAAAAGCCTGTTCAGAATGCCGAAGACTTTTTCGGCATCAATCAGGGCGGCCCATTCAGGCCCCCAATCAAAGGAGATATCGAAGAGCGGCTTGGATACCAGACGCTTTTCCCAAAACTCCAGCAGCCGCTCGACATGAAGTTCGGAAAGAGCATTCGAAATCACCGCATAACCCTTCAAGTCATAGCGATATAGAAGGTCATCAAGATCCATACTTAGCGACTCCCGACGGTCAGGCTGACATATAGCAACACGAAGTCAGGTGGTTTCAATCAGTATGCGGTCTAGGTACGCTGGAAGACGTCTATCGTAGATAAGGATAGGAGTGACGACGACATATCATATGCTAAACACACGATCTATCATCGTCATTGGTTCTTTCTCTATCACAGTCCAGCGAGCAAGACTGCGATTGAGACTATAGCATGCAAAGTGATATCGCGATATTCGCTACAACATCAATTAAATGCCACGGTTCCATAATGGAACCAGCGGCTCCAATTCGGCACTATCCCAAGAGTATAATGAAAGATGAAATAGATCATCATTTACGGTAACCCAATGAGATCACTACAAAAGCACAACTCGAATGAGCACGAGATGTCAGAGGTAGTACAAAAGGGACTAAGCCTGAGATCGACAACTCCTGCCGCCGACCATCCCGCAGAAATGGAAGGCAACCCGTTTGTGCTGCCTGTCTCTTTTGCACAGCGCCGCATGTGGTTGGCGGAAGAGCTACACCCATGTGGATATTTTTACAATATCGTATGGGGGCTGAAGGGACGCGCTCCTTTTGACCACGCTGTTATAGAAGGAGTGTTTAATGAAATCGTGAAACGCCATGAGTCCTTGCGGACATATTTTGTGGAAGCGGAAGATGGTGAGCCACGGCAGGTAATTGAGCGTGAACTGGAGATGAGGATTCCAGTTGCTGACCTTTCCAACTTCCATGAGGACCGCGCGCGGTCAGAAGCCGACTCTCTTATACGCGCCCACTGCACCACACCGTTCGACATTGGCCGTACACCCCTCTGCCGTGCCCTGCTTGTGCGCATGCCTGGAAATCACAAGGTCCTATTACTCGCGGCGCATCACGCTATTTTCGACGGGTGGTCGCAGGATCTCTTCCTGCAGGAGGCGGCGACCCTCCAGCATGCGTTCACCCATGGACTTCCGTCGCCGCTGGAACCGCTGCACGTTCAATACGCGGACTACACCATGTGGCAGCGAGAGCAGTTGGGCTCTCCGAGGTTGAAAAAACAGCTGGAGTACTGGAAAAGACAACTTGCGGGCATTCAGCCGGCAAGACTCCCAGGCGATCGGCCAGCGAACATCATTGGATCCAGCCCGGCTGGAGTCATGGGGTTTGCCGTTGATCGCGATCTTTGCACAAGGCTCAAGGAAATCGCTCAGAACGAATCGGCGACGTTGTTTATGGTCGTGCTTGCCGCCTTTCAGACCTTGTTGTTTCGCATAACGGGGCAATCCGACATCTCCGTGGGATCCACTGTCGCCGGCCGGAACAGACCGGAAATCAAGGGACTGATAGGCTGTTTCACCAACAACCTGCTCCTGAGGAACAAATTCTCGGGCCATCCGACATTTCTGCAGGTGTTGCGGCAGACCCGAAAAAACACAATTGACGCCTATGACAACCAGGATGTGCCTTTCGAAGTTGTGGCCGACGCGCTTGTGCCGGACCGCGATCAGGGCGGCGTGCCGCTCTACCACATAGGGTTTGTCATGCATAACCTGCCGAACACACGGCTGCAGACGGGTGGAGCAGATCTGGAATATCTGGCGTTCGATAATGACATAGCCCGGGTGGATCTTCACATTGCCATGGTGGAGAAGGAAGAGGGTATCGCCGGCAACGCGAAATACAGTAAAGCTGTTTTTGACGAAATCACTGTTCAAACACTCTTCCGCCAGTTTGAAACTCTCCTTCGCAGTGCAGTGGAACATCCGAACGAGGATGTCAGCCGTCTACGCATTGAAGAGTGAAAATAGGGCATGACATTGCCGGCGTGGGGCGGAAGCAACGCCGCGCGGTGCAGCGAGAACCAGGGAGTTTCATATGAGCAACCAAAGAATAATCCTCCTGGATGTGGAGGGCACAACCGCCCCCATCAGCTTCGTGTACGATACGTTGTTCCCGTATGCGCGCCAACATATGCGCGCATTTCTCGCGCAGCATATCGCTGAAGCGGACGTTCACGAAGCGCTTCTCTCATTGAAGCAGGAAAACGAGGCTGATATCGGGAGCGGGGCGCCTCCGTTCCGCGATGGCCTAGCCAGTTCATCTGCCGCCGATGGCGCCGCCGACTACTGTCTTTGGCTGATGGATCGCGACCGCAAAACCACACCCTTGAAGACCATTCAAGGGAAAATATGGCGCCAGGGCTTTGAAAACGGCGAGCTTCGCAGTGAAATCTTTCCGGATGTCCCAGGCTGCTTTTCTGACTGGCGCAAAAAGGACATGCGGATCGCAATCTATTCATCCGGCAGTGTCGCCGCGCAAAAGCTTGTTTTTCAGTACACGCCTTTTGGAAATCTCACGCCCTTGATCGACGCTTTCTTTGACACCCGCACCGGCCCCAAGCGAGACGCAACAAGCTATCACAAAATCGCAACTGAGCTGAGTGTCCATCCCCTGGCCGTGATCTTTATCTCCGATGTCGTTGCAGAACTGGATGCCGCCGCCGACGCAGGCATGCAGGTGGCTCTGGCATGCAGGCCGGGAAATCCGCCTATTTCGCAGCACGAGAAGTATCGAGTGGTGCATTATTTAACAGAATTGCAGGTAGCATAGGCGCGCGCAGCTGCAGCGCGCGTCAAGAGCGGCGTGGCTCTTCGCTCTCCCTTGCGCGTACTAAACTTCAACACTCTCACCCTGACCGTGCGAAGCGTGTGCCGCTCAGTGAACGGTCCGTGACCGCTTTAGCAAAGAGCTGCTCGCTCTCCGTCGAGCGCACAGACTTCGCCATAGGCAGCGCTCTTCATATCCGGATCCTCAAAGAAACCTTCGATGAGACCGGCAATCATATCCGGACGGTCGTACAGGCAATAGTGACTTGCGCCTTGAACAAGGAAAGCGCGCGCTCTTGCAAAAAGGGAAACAGCCGCGTGGGACACAGACGGTGCTGCAATCTTGTCATACTCTGATCCGATCAGCAGAACCGGCACTTGCACATGCGGCGCGTCCGAAGTTGCGTCATATGACCAGAAGTCAAAGCACTGATGTACGTAATTTACCGTGCTCGCCACCGTTCGAAATGGGTCTAAAGCATGCTCTTTCAATTGCACATTCATGAGAGACAGTACAGTCTCCGCCATAGTTTCGCCATCCAGCTCGTCTAGCATGGCTCGATCGGGCTCAATCAGGACGGATTGCAATGATTTCACAATGGGCCGCGCCATTTCGGGGCGGTTCTTCACAATCTGGAACAGCTTCTCAACATGGTTTTCGTAAGGAGTTTCCAGGGCCGGTGTCCTAGCGAAGCACTTGAAGGTGGGATTCAGGAATACCATGGACCGAACCACATTCGGATATTTCAGATACAACCTGATTGCCACCTTCGGTCCGGTGCACCAAGCCACGACATGGCACGAATTGATCTGCTCACTTTCCAGAACCGCAGTGATATCGTTGACCTGGTCATCCAGCCCAAAGGGCCTACCAGGAGAAACAGTGCCGCGAGGGTCCCAAATGATCACTCGGTGCCTAGGCAACAGGACTTCCATCAGACGCAGCCAGTATTCCATGCCCTGTCCCAGAGCGTTGAGGATGATAATCGGAGTTCCTTGATTCCCACCGACAAAATAAGTCAACTGTGAGCCGCCGCTGCCAATCGTTCTTCGTGCCAGGCTATGTGGCACGCGAGCAGCGCGATTCATTCGGGCAGTATGTTCCAGATCCTGCTGGCTCGCGATCATCTCAAACATTTCTGCCCGCTCGACGCGGTCCAACGTTATACCTTCGGGTGCTACCTGCGCAGCCTGATAGCATTTCTGCCCCATAGAGTCCGGCCGCGAATTCCAGGAATCGCTAAAACCACAAAGCCGCGCATCCAAAAGACGGTCGATCGGGTTTAGCGATGCCCGTTCCGGAGTAGCCACGACAGCGATTCCGTAGGCCTGCTTCAGCTGGTTGCACACCTCCTCAAAGG
>OBLQ010000801.1_pt1 | contig 12004 bp, 6 predicted proteins | sample 1519881 | NCBI WGS metagenome assembly OBLQ01 (sample SAMN01911456, study PRJEB22533) | soil metagenome | biome: Soil | place: Malaysia | collected 2012-04-30 | depth DG_metagenome m | reverse complement strand
CCGCTATTCCTCCCGCGGTCTTCATCTTCAACTGGCAAGTGTGGCTGGTTCTGGTGTGGCTGGCAGGAGCGATGGCCTTTGCAATTCGGTGGGCGGTTTCCATGGCCCGCCTGTCTCGCGTGGTCGATAAATCCGAACCTGTGCAGGATGCAGGCTGGGTTTCACAGCTTGAGTCCATGGCGTCTGCGCTCGGCATTCTGCGAAAAGTCGTACTGCTTGAAAGCCAGGAAACTGAGGTTCCTCTCACTACCGGCCTGCTTCATCCAAAGATTGTACTTTCGCCTGACTGGGAAGAATGGCAGCCGGTACGGCAGCATGCCGTCCTGAGCCACGAACTGGCGCACATCAAACGTTGCGATGTTCTTGCCCAGGCGCTGGCGGAGTTGGCCACGGTCTTGTATTGGTTCCATCCTTTAGTGTGGCTCAATGCGCAGGCCATGCGCATCGAGCGCGAGCGGGCTTGCGACGATCGTGTCCTTTCCGCCGGCACCAGGGCTTCCGTGTATGCACACGAACTGCTCGACATTGTTTCCGGGCTGCGCCGGCCTGCGCTCCCCTCAGCCCTGGCCATGGCGCGACGCTCCCAGCTTGAAGGGCGCGTCCTGGCGGTTCTGGACCCCAAACTGCGCCGCGGAACTGTTTCGCGCAAAAGCGTCCTGGCCGTCATTGCCTTGGCGCTCACCATCGTTGTGCCCCTGGCGGCGATGCGTCCCGCCCAAGAGCCAGGCACGCCGGCCGCGAAAGCCGGTTCTGGCCAGGCATCGACTCCGGCTATTGCAGCACGTCCGCAGAATCCTTCCAGCACTCCCGCGGCAGCCAATGACGCTCAGCCTGTAGTTGCGTCTACGCCCCTGAACGAGGCTGACGAAGAAGTTCCTCTCGCACCGGTGGCTCCGGAAGCATCCGAATTGGCTGGCACTGCTGACGCGATGCCCGTACTCGCGGCCCAATCAGCGCCCGCAGCTCCTGCACCACCGGCCGCACCAGCAGCTCCTGCAGCTCCTGCCGCTCCGGCGGCACCTGCTGCGCCTACGGCTCCGGCAGCCCCAGGCGGCGGCGCGAGCTTCTGCGGCACACACACCAGGCAACACAATATGAGCATTGAGAGCCATAACGGCTCCAAGAAGTGGACCGCTTCATGGACGGGTGACGACTGCAACGTTGATCTTCGCGCCGAAGGCGATATCCAATTCAACGCCGATGCCACGGCGATCGACAGCATCTCCTCTGGCGGCTATTTTGAAGTGAATGAGCGCCGCGGCGATACGTTGCGCCAGGTGAAGGTCACTCCTTCCGGCAGCGGCCTGCAGTATGTATACAAAATCAATGGCCAACAGCAGCCTTTTGCAGGCGAAGCCAAAACCTGGTTCTCCACCTTTCTGCTGGAACTGGCGCGTTCCACCGGCTTCGGCGCCGACGCGCGCATTGCCAAATTGCTGGCCAAAGGCGGCCCAGAGGCCGTTCTGGACGAGATCAATAATCTGCACGGCGACTACGTGCGCAGCCTCTATTTCCGGAAGCTGCTCCAGCAACCTAAGCTGCCCGCACCGGTAGTGCTCCGTATCATCAACCAGTCAGGCCGGCAGATTGGGAGCGACTATGAACTCGCTCGCGTGCTGATGGAGGTCAGCCGGCAGTATTCGCTCACCGACGAGCCGGCACGCGCAGCCTTTCTCAATGCCGCAGGCAAGCTTCACAGTGACTATGAACACTCCCGCGTGCTGAGGGAACTGCTGAAGCGGCCCGACATCTCGCCTGCGATTCTCAAGCTCGCCCTGGATTCCGCTGCCGGCATCAAAAGTGATTACGAGAAGTCACGCATCCTGCGTTCTCTGCTGGAGCAGAAATCCTTCAATGCGTCCTATCTCGATTTCTATCTGAAGATGGTATCTTCCATCCATTCCGACTACGAAAAATCGCGCGATCTGCTGGCTCCGATGCAGAAATACTCTCTCTCCCCCAGCCAGACCAACGTCATCATGAATGCCGCTTCCACCATCTCATCGGACTACGAAAAGTCCCGTCTGCTTGGCGCCCTAACAGGAAAAGGGGCCCTGGATGAATCTCAGATGGGAAACTACCTGAAAATAGTAGATTCCATCCATTCCGACTACGAACGCTCGCGAAGCCTGATGAGGCTCATGGAAAGCAATAAACTCAGCAACAAATCACTCGCAAGGGTACTTGAATCGGCCGGCCGCATCAACAGCGACTACGAGAAAGCACGAGTGCTCACCGGCGTGGCCGGAAAGTATCCGATTGAGGGAGCGCTGCGCGAAAGCTACCTCAAGACGGCTGAGTCCATCCACAGCGAATACGAGCGAAATCGCGCGCTGGCAGCGGTGGCGAGGAAAGCCACGCTGTGAAGGACGAATGCCCCTAGGCGTTAGTTCCCACGATGGAATAGCAGACAGCGCACAATCGTAAAGCGCAGGCGGCGTCACATAACCCCTGTTCTCTTGGAGCAAGATTTCTCCCGCCAATCATGCCGGTTACCTCCGGCCTTGTACCAACGGTCCAACCAACTGACCCGAAATTGTGTTGAAATTCGATACACCCAGTAGGTCATTTCTACACAGGATGGCTGGGAGGGTGCATCGTAAGTAGCTCTTTTGCAAGCGATCCAGAATGGTGCGGGAATTGCCCGCCTAATAAGGACAAGCCCGTGCCGGGGCGACGTGTATCACATGAAAATCATCGTATTGACTTTTGCTGTCTTGGTTGCGCTTTCTGCAGGAACGGCAACGGGCCTGGCGCAGCAATCCACCGGGTCACCCGTCTCGCAGGTCATCGCGCAAAGCGATGAAGCCCTGGCGCGGAACGATGTTCGTAAAGCCCTCACCCTCGTACACGATGCTCTCGCCCGCCATCCCGGCGACGAGCAACTCTTGCTTGAGGAAGCCCGCATCGCCACATATCAGAAACATGACAAGCGGGCCATCGAGCTGGTCAAAGCGGTGCTGCGCAAGAATCCCGCCAGCCGCGACGGCAAGCTGACTCTGGCACAGATCTATGGCTACAGTGACGATTACAAACAGTCCGACAAACTGTATCGCGAACTGCTTGGCGCTAATCCCGCAGATGAAGCTGCCGCGGTCGGCTTGATTCACAACCTGGTGCTGGAGAACAAACTCGTGCAGGCCCGCGCGGAACTCAAAAAGGCAGTGAAGCTCAATCCCACAAGCCTGCGCCTGCTGCAATACAGCGACTACCTGACTCCTGCGAAAGCCGTGGCAGGCAGGCGGGAAGCCTCTCGGGAATTGTTTCACCGGGTTCAGGCGGGAGAAACGTTCTTCACCGACAACGCCGGGAACCGGGCTTTGTACTCCTCGCAGGGCGTTTCCTATGAACTGTTCCGGAATTTTTCCACGCGTTTCCGCATGGATGAGAGTTCGCTCTGGAAACTTGGCTTCCAGCCGCTGACGGTGTACTCCGCAAGCGAAGAGCTGCGCCTGCGCATGAACCGATATTTCGCCGTGCGCGGATCGGGAGGAGGCGTCCGCTTTGCCGACACCAGCACGCAGCCCACCTATTCCGGCGATCTCGAAATCTATCCTTTTCACGGCCTGCTGCTCAGCGGCGGTTATTCGCGCTTCCCCATCCTGCCCACCTTTGACGCCGCCTTGTTTGACACGGTCACGGAAGGCTGGCACAGCAGGATCGATTATCGTGTCCATAACTTTTCCCTCAAAGGCAGCGCCTATTTCACGCATTACAGTGACGGCAACAATGCGGAACGGGAATCCGCCGAGCTCATGAAATGGTTCGGCTCCGGCGCGTTTTCCGTCGGCAGCGGAGTGGCGGTCCGGCACATTCACTTCCAGCAAGAGCTGGCTGATGGATATTTCAGCCCAAGCCAGTATTGGAGCCACCTGGGTGAAATCGGATTCCGGGTAAGGACCGGCCATGTCTACCGGGGTGAGCTGCTTGGGTTTCTCGGCGCGGAGCGCCAGAACCCCACCACTTACATCGGCGCAGGCGAGCTCATGCTGAGCAATGAGTTTTATATCCGCCGCTTAGAACTGGACCTTAACTACTCCCATTTCCATCTGGCGCAAGCCAGCGGAGCGTTCCACGCGGACATGTTCAGCGGTGCGCTCGGATTCAGGTTTTAACAGGAAGTATTCTATGACGGATACCAAATCAAACCAGCGGTTTCGCATCCTGATCGTCGACGATGACGAATCTGCGCGCAACTTTCTCGCTTCCGTGCTCGTCGCGGAAGGCTACCACTGTGCCACCGCAAACAACGTGGCCTCCGCCGAAGCCGCTCTGCGCCAGGAGGCCTTTCATCTGGCTTTCCTGGACTTATACCTGGGCACGGCCAACGGCCTGAACGTGCTGGACCTGATCAAGGTACTGCAGCCGCAGTGCGCCTGCGTGATCATGACGGCGCACATGAGCGTGGAGACCGTGGCCAAGTCGCTTGGTTCCGGCGCGGTCGAGTATCTGAGCAAGCCCCTCCTGATCGACGATCTGCTCGCCGTGGTGCGCCGCGTACAGAGCACCGAAACAGCGGCGGAGCCACTTTCCGGGGAGGAAGATGAAGGACCGGAGACCTCCATCATCGGGCGCACGCCAAAAATGCTGGAAGTTTATCGCGCCATCGCTCGCGTTGCGCCCACAGACGTGAGCGTGCTCGTTCTGGGCGCCAGCGGAACGGGAAAGGAACTAGTGGCTCGCGCCATCCATGATCACAGCGCGCGGGCCAAGATGCCCTTTGTGCCGGTAAATTGCGGCGCCTTGCCGGAAAACATCCTGGAGAGCGAACTCTTCGGACATGAGAAAGGCTCGTTCACCGGCGCTGACAGCAGCCGGCCCGGGCTCTTTGAAGCGGCCAATGGCGGAACGCTGTTGCTCGACGAGATCTCGGAAACCCGTCCCAGCTTTCAGGTGAACCTGCTGCGCGCCGTGCAGGAGCAGAAGGTCCGTCGCGTGGGTTCGCAGAAGTACACACCGGTCGACGTCCGCATTGTTGCCGCCAGCAATCGCGATCTCAAAAAGTTGATCGCGTCCGGCCAGTTCCGTGAAGACCTCTATTACCGTTTGAGCGTAGTGGAGATCCACCTGCCCGGACTGGAGGAACGGCGTGAAGACATTCCTTTATTAGTGCAGCATTTCCTCAAACGGTCCAGCGCGCGCAACAAGCGCTCCGTCAAGATCAGCGACGAAGCTCTCCGTCTTCTCACCGCTTCCTCCTGGCCGGGCAACGTGCGCGAACTTGAGAACCTGGTGGAGCGCCTCGCCATCTTCTGCACTTCGGGTGAGATCGGCGCGGTGGACGTCGAAAACGAACGGCGCGTAAACCATTCCAACGGCACAGCCACGCTCGAGTCCGCGAAAAGCCTGGAAGACATGGAAAGGTTGCACATAGCGCGCGTGCTGCAGGAGCATGCCGGCAACAAGTCCCGGGCCGCGCGTGCCCTGGGCATCGAGCGGAAAACCCTGTATCAGAAAGCCCGGCGTCTCGGGATTGATCTTCAGGTCGAAAAGTGAAGCTGCTCTCCAAGTCGAAAGTGCGCTGGCTGCGGCTCAACCTGGCGTTGTTGGGACTGGTGCTGCTGGCGAGCATGAGCTTTCCCGTGGCCACCCTGAGCCAGAAGCTCAATGACTTCTTTTTCCGTCTGCGTCCCGCACGGCCGGCTTCATCCCGGGTCGCGCTCGTCCTGATTGATGATGCCACTCTTGCGCAATACGGCCGATGGCCCTGGCCCCGGCAAAGGCTCGCCCGCCTGTTGCGCGCAGTTACGAAACAGCAACCTGAAGCGATTGGCCTGGATGTGCTCCTCGCCGAACCCGAAGACGAAGCTGACGATGCGGCCCTGGAAAACGCAATCCGTTCCGCGCCCAACCTGGTGCTGGCGGCCAAGATATCCGGCACTCTGGACAACAGCCGCTGGATCGATCCCTTGCCACGCTTCGCCCGCGTTGCAAAAGGAATCGGCCATGTACAGGCGATCGTGGATCCTGACGGCCTGTGCCGCAGCGTTCCGGCTGAAGAGCCCAGCATTGACGGGCCTCGGCCGGCTTTCGCTCTGAAGCTGGCTGAACTTGCGCGGGCGCAATCCGATTCCACCTCTCGTGATGATATTTCCCGGAATTCTCCCGGTGTGGAGCGGATTTCCCTGCATCCTCTGCTGATCGACTTCCGCCAGCAATATCAGCCAGGAGAGGAGCCGCTTCCGTTTGTAGTTGTTTCCGCGGGCGATCTTCTGGCAGGCAAACCCGTACCCCAGATCAAGGGCAAAGCGGTACTCATAGGCTTTGGATCTGTTGAGATGAGTGACCGTCTGGTGACACCCGTCAGCAGGCAATTGCCCATGCCCGGAGTGGAGATTAATGCCAACATTCTCGATATGGTCATGGCCGGGCGGGAAATGGAGTACATCGGCGCTTTCCCTCAAGTACTGCTGGTGGTGCTGATAAGTGGTTTTTCCCTCTGGCTGGTGGTGCGCTATCCCGGAATCAAGGGCCTGCTGCTCTTGAGCGCGGTCATGATCGCCGGCTCAATTGCGGCTTACCAGGTTTTCGCTCACTTCCACCGCTTGCTCTCTTTCGCTCCGGTGCTGATCACCGGAGTACTGGCCGCGCCCCTTGCGCAGCTTGAGAACCTTCTTCTGGTGGACCGCGAAGTCAGCGAGCGGTTGCGCCAGCTTCGCCAGACCGTTCGTCCGGGCGGGTCAACCGCCGCAGTCCCCGCAAGCGGCGCGGCTTCGGCCCATCTGCACTGGAAGCTGGCGGCCCTCAATGAGCTGCAGACGGAGCTTTCCTCTCTCTACTCCTTCCAGAGCACGCTGTTGCAGACGATGCGAGAAGCGGTTGCGGTATACGCCGAAGACGGATCGTTACGTTTCGGCAACGCTTCCTGGAAGACATTCTGCCAACGCCAGGGCGCCGCGGCGGAGAATCTTTCCGGGTTGTCTGCAATCACCACATCGTGGCCGGAGCTGGCCGTGGTGGCCCAGACCGGCGGCACCTGGATCGAGACCGAACTCCCGATGGGCGAAGAGCTGTGGCATTTCTACGCCGTGCCCCTGCCCTGGACTTCCATTGCCGAATCGGGCGCCGTCATGCTCATCGCAGAAGACATCACCGCGCGCCGCCAGCGCGATCAGGCCCGTTCGGAAGCATTGAGCTTTGTCACCCACGAACTGCGGACGCCGCTGATCGCCATCCAGGGGTTCTCCGAGATGCTGATGCGCTATCCGAATTCGCCCGCCGGCGCCGAAGCGCCGGGAACCATCTTCCGCGAGAGCAACCGCCTGGTCGCCATGATCAACACGTACCTTGAAGTGTTGCGGCTTGACGCCGGAGCACGCCCGTTACGGCGCACAAGGGCCAGCGTGCGCGGCATGGCGGACCACGTGGAAAAAGTTGTGCGTCCGCTGGCCGCGGCCGCCAAAATCCAGGTCCGGACTGAGATTGATTGCGACGATGAATACCTGCTGTGCGACGAAACCCTGATCGCCGGCGCGCTGCTAAATCTGGTCAGCAATGCCATCAAGTATTCGCCGTCCGAATCAGACGTGCTGGTGCGCGTCACCTCGCGCGAGAACGAATTTGAATTTCTGGTCAACAACACGGGGCCGGCGATCCCGGCTTCTGAACTCAAGAATATCTTTGAACGTTTCTATCGTCCTTCCCGCAGCGAATCCATTCCCGGCTGGGGGCTGGGGCTCAGCTTTGTGCGGCGCATCTGCCAGCAGCACGGCGGCAGCGTCCATGTCAGCAGCGATGAAATATCCGGCACCTCGTTCGCTTTCCTCCTCCCGCGAGGCGCTCACGAAGTAACCGAGGTGGCTCCATGAAAATCCGATTGCTCTTTCAACTCTTTTTCCTTCTGCTTGTCTCCGCCGTCGTGGCCGCGCAGGAACCGAAGGCCGCACCGGCACACGCTCCCTATGCAGGAGCAACGATCTCCGACTTCAAAGGCAAGGTGAGCATTCAGCTGCCCGGGCAGGCCCTGCGCTCGCCCAATCGGGGTGACGTGCTGCCTGCGGAAACGCAAATCAATACCGGTGACGGCCGGCTCCTTCTGCGTCTCTCAGACGGCAGCGACCTGCTTGTGCGTTCCAACACGCGCCTGGTGTTGAAACAGCCGGAAACCAACGGATGGCGCTACCTGCAACTGCTGCTGGGCCGCGTTCGCGCGGAAATCAAGAAGCGCTTCGGCTCCACTCCGGGCTTCCAGATGGGCACTCCCAGCGCTGTGATTTCGGTCCGCGGCACAAAATTTGATGTGGAAGTAGACCGGCAAGGTCTGACGGAAGTTGACGTCCAGGAAGGCGTGGTGCAGCTGGATTCGGTCAAGGGACTGGGCGAATCCGTCCTCATCCGCGCCGGTTTCTCCAGCCGCGTCGGTTTCGCATCGGGTCCGGAGAGCCCGCGGCACACGCGCGATATGCGTCCGGAACTGGACCGCCCCGGCCACGGCCACGACCATGACTCGGGCGGGGACGACGATTCCATCAAGCGGCTGCGGTCTTCCAGAGACGATCATCATGACTCTTCGGAACTGGAACACGATTCAGACGGCGGCTCCAGCGGCAGTGGCGATCAGCCCGGTTCCGGAAAAGACTCTGTCGAGCATGATCATCACGACAGCGGGAGCAGCGGCGGTCCTCCGCAGATCTAGGTCTGTGCTGTTCGGCTGCTTTCAAGGCCAGGAGCCGCAAGTCGATTGCGGCTCCTTTTCTTTATGTACGCCTATGCTGCGCCGTGAAACGGGGGTGTGTTCCTTCGCCACACACCTGGGTTGACGCGACTCACTTCTAACGGCCAGGCAATGTGTAACTCATTGAAAATATGCGCCTTAACCATATTTCTCTTTTGGCAAAGGAGGTGCACTTAACACGGACGACTAGCGGTCTGCGCGGTGTGGGAGGTCAGACCATCGCTGAGCGGATTCTGCGGGAGGTGCTTAGATGAAATGCACTTTGAACATCACAAACAAGTCGTGCTACCTGCCCTTGCGAGATGCGGTCCTATGCACGGACTGCGAGTTCATCTCGGCGGATGCGGGTAACGTCTGCCACGTTTGCGGTGGCCGCAACCTGCTCAAAGTATGTGACCTCATCGGGCAGCATGCCGGAGCAGCTTCTCTCCGGTCCCAGGAGGCTTTCGAGTTTCTCGCAATCCACCTGGGCAGCGAGACTTCACCGGGAAAAACTTCGATTTTAGAGAAAAGAGAAAGTTGAACAAGAGGAGAAATATGATCCGTATAAGTACATACAACGAGGAGCTGCGAACACCGAATTCTGTCCTGTTCGTCATCGTTTTGCTGGCGTCGGTTGGCATATTGCTGGCGCTGACCGGCTGCGGCGGAGCCAACAACATTCTTAACGCCACCGCCGGCAACACACAGGTCAAGATTGGCGATGCGCCGGCGGATTCGGTGATCGCTTTTGAACTCACCGTTACCAATGTTTCACTGACCGACTCCACCGGCAAGAGCATAACCGTATTCACCGGAACGCGCCAAATTGAACTGGCACACCTTTCCGGCACGGTGGAGTCCATGGCCCTGGCCAACGTGCCCCCAGGCACGTATACCAGCGCCGCCATCGGCTACTCGGGTGCGGAAGTAACGTATATTCCGACCGCAAGCACCACCCCAGTGGAAACGCAGATCAACGCCACGGGAACGGCCACCGTCACGCCGGCCAGCCCGGTGACGATTGGCACCGGCTCCACGGTTCTGAGCATTGACGTGAATGTTGCCCAGTCCCTGACCTTCGACTCCACCGGCACTCCGACGGCCGTCAACCCGGTCTTTACGATTTCCAGCGTGACCGTTCCGGCCGAGAGCTCGGAGAACGACGAAGAAAGCGGCGAAATGGAAGACGTGGTTGGCACCGTGAGCGCGGCTCCCGCCAACAACTCCTTCACGCTGACAGTGCAGCTGAGCGGCCAGAGTGTCACGTTTAATGTGACCAACAACACCCAGTTCTCTGACGGCCTCACCAGCTTTACCGATATCGCTCAGGGCATGCTGGTGCGCGTAGACGCCACTACCGCTGCCGATGGCTCCTTCAATGCGAAGAAGGTCGAACTTGTGGAAGCCAGCGGTGCCGAAGTGGAAGGCTTTGTGACCAGCACTACCAATCCGTTGACCCAGTTTAGCGTTGTCGCGGCTGACGGAGCCGGTTCCGGCGTTTCGGTCACCGACATTGGCACCACGGTGACGGTCAACGTGACAAACTCAACCGGTTTCCGTGCGAACACTGACAACATTGACATGTCCGGCCTGAACTTCAGCTTCGGCACGTCCGCCGATCTGGCGAGCGGCCAGAATGTTGAAGTGGAAGCGGCAACCCCAGTCTCCACCGGCACGGCCAATGCAGATAAGGTAACTCTCAGCAAGCAGGCCCTGACGGGAACGGCGAGCGCCGTCTCTATCAGCGGCTCGAGCGGCACCTTCACCCTGACGCTGCCCACGGACTCGGCTTTTGCCAAGGTGGCCAGCACCACCACGGTGACCGTCCATCAACAGCCCGGAACGCAGCTGAAGAACATGACCGCGGTAAGCAATAACGCCACGGTCCGTGTCCGCGGTCTGCTCTTCTTTGACGGCACGAATTATCAGTTTGTGGCTTCAAGGATCGACCAGCCGTAACCCTTTTCGGGATGTCATCACTGGGCCGCCATTCACAGTGGCCCAGTGGTGACCTCAGCTTGCTCGCGTACTTGCGGCTTGAGGCGTGAGCGCTCCTGGCGCTTGCCGAGTTAGGCCCCCGGCAAGCGCTTTTTTCTGCCTTTGCAAGACGATTCACGGCCGATCACGTTTCTCCCTCCGCCCCGTCCAGCGTATGATGAGGCCAAGCGTATATCATCGTATTGCTCATGGCTTCTGCACTGGAAAAGCCGGAACCGCCGGGCGCCGCGCTCGTCTTGGAGTTCGCGGGCCAGCACCGCAGAATCGCCCTCTCCCGGGCTTCATCGAACATCGGACGTTCTGACGAGTGCGACGTGGTCATCCCGGATTTCAGGGTATCGCGAATGCACGCCCGAATATGCGAGGAGAGCGGGGACTTCTTTGTGGAAGACGCCGGCAGCCGCCACGGAACGTTCGTAAACGGCGCGCCATGCCGGCGGTCGCCGCTGCACAACAAAGATGTAATTACCCTGGGCGTGCCAGGATTGAGCCTGACGTTCTTGAAAGAGGGTTCCACAAGCACCCGCAATCTGCTGCTCACCCGCATCGTGCCTGCCGGCGACAGTTCTGAGCTTGATCAACTGCGGCTATTCCTGGAAGCCGCCCGTACTTTGAGCGGCGGTGGCATTGTCGATGACGTCCTTAGGCGGATGCTGGGCGTCGCATTGCGCATTACGCGGGCTGAACGCGGCTTTGTCTACATGGCCGACAAGGAAGGCCGTCCCAGAATGACCTGCGGGGTGGATGCTGCAGGCAACGACCTTCTCCGCGATTCCGGGGTCTCCCACTCCGTGGTGGAAGAGGCCATGCGCTCCGCCGCCGAGTTCATCACTGAAGACGCAACCCAGCAGAGCGAACTGGCAGGCCGCCAAAGCGTTCTCCTGAATGAACTCAGGACGCTCGTCGCGATTCCACTGCGGACCCTACGCGTAGGCCTGCAACCGCACGCCCGGTCGTCCGTGGATGGCGTTCTGTACCTGGACAGCCGCTCTGTCTCCGGCAGTCTCCATGGCATCAGCCATGACGTGCTGCGCGCTCTCGCCGGTGAGTGTGCCGCCGTGCTGGAAAGCGCCCGGCTGGTGGAAGCCGAGCGCGAGCAACAGCTCTATCAGCAGGAAATGGCCATCGCGGCCTCGATCCAGCGTAGCCTGATTGCCCGCGATGAAGTGAAATGCGAGTTTGCCTGGGCCGGAGGACAAAGCAAGCCCTGCAAGGAGGTCGGCGGCGATTTCTTCGATATCCACGTTACGCCCGATGCCCTCACAGCCCTGGTAGTTGATGTCTCAGGCAAAGGTATCTCCGCGGCGCTGCTCGCTTCCGTCATTCAGGGGATGTTTTATGCCCAGGCCA
>OBLQ010000800.1_pt1 | contig 12007 bp, 7 predicted proteins | sample 1519881 | NCBI WGS metagenome assembly OBLQ01 (sample SAMN01911456, study PRJEB22533) | soil metagenome | biome: Soil | place: Malaysia | collected 2012-04-30 | depth DG_metagenome m | reverse complement strand
GAAGCTGCGCTGCGCGCCGCCGGCTGCCGCGCGACCTGCCGCCCCGGCCTGGGCCGCCGGACCAAGTTCAACGGCATAGAGGCCGTCGCCTTCCATGAAGTAGATCGCGCGCCCGTCTTTGGAAAACTTCAGGGAATTAATGAGACGGGCGCCCTGCGGACCGCCGCCCCCTTCAGCGTTACCGCGCGTCGACGATGTCACCGTCACAGGCTGGGCTGCGTCTTCGGCGATGGTATGCAGGACCGAAACCTGACGGCCGCCCTGGTCGCCCACAGTCACAAAGGCGTAGAGCCGGCTGTCGGGCGAGACGGCCACCGTGGTTACGTTGTCGCTCATGCGCGTGATCTGGCGAACACGGCGTTCGATGCCGTCGAAGTCGATTTTGACATCCGGCTTCGGGGCCTCGCCTCTGCCCTGTCCCTGCTGTCCGCGGGGCGTGCGATCGGCCGCCTGGGCCTGCTCTTCATTGTCGATGCCGCGATCGGCGGGGTTCTTCTCTTCACGCGCCAGAGAAACGCTATAGACCTGCACCTGTGTCGGCCGCTGGACAGCGCTGCCCGCCTGCGCCAGGCCGGCAAGCAAGAGCAAATGTTTGCCGTCGGGCGCCCACGCCGGGGTGTTTTCGCTGAACAGCCGCAGGTCGTCGCCGATGTGATGTTCCTCGCCGCCAGTGGAAGCGGTGATGTATACGTGCGGCCGCAGGTCGGCATCGAGCCGGGAATAGGCCACCCATTTTCCGTCGGGCGAGATGCACGCTCCCAGAATATTGCCGGCGTCGCTGGAAGCCAGCACCGTGTTCTTTCCGGTGTCGAAATCGTAGCGATACAGCTTGTGGTCGGAGGCCGCGTACATCAGCCATTTCGAATCCGGCGCCCAACGGATGCCCTGCTTTTCCGCGTCAAAATCAGAGATCTTTTTGGGCCCGGAACCGTCTTCATGGGCGATCCAGATTTCGTCACGCCCTGATTTGTCGGAAACAAAAGCGATCCACTTGCCGTCAGACGACCAGGCAGGCGCGGTCTCGCGTGAGTACGACTGCGTCACCCGCTGGATATCGCCCTTGCCGGTGGCGATAGAAAAGATCTCGCCGTGCGCCGATACCGCCGCCCGCCGCGTGCTGGGCGAGAGATCGTAGCTGTCGGCGTCGTTGCGGATGGTCAGGGTTTCGAAAGAGTTCTCCTTGTCGTCGGAAACGATATCGACTCTGATCGGCGCGCTCTTGCCCGTTTTGAGATCGAGCTTCCACAGGCCGGCGTCTTCTTCGTACACGATCGTCCGGCCATCGCTGGAAATCGACGGGAAGAACAGCCTTCCGGTCTCATGGTGGGTCACCTGCGTGGCGTGTCCGCCCGCCTCGGGTATCTTCCAGATGTTGTTGACGCTCTTCATGACTTCCTTGCTGCCGGGCTTCACATTGCTTTCGTTGGGCAGCCGGTCAGAGACAAAGTAGATGAAGCCGTCGGCGGCCGCCATTGGCCAGAAGTAATTGCCCTTGTAATCGCCGTCTGACAGCTGCCGGAATTTTTTCCGCTTCACATCCATCACCCACAGATCGGCGGCATAACTGCCCCGGTAATGCTGGCGCCACCACACCATGGGATGACGGTTGAAAACGAATTTCGAGCCATCACCGGAATAACCTCCCCAGTATCCCCAGTCGGTGGGCAGGGGCCGCTCCAGTCCGCCTTCCACGGGCACTTCATAAAGATTTGGAATGCCCGGATACATCAGGCCGCGCGACGACTGGAAAATTATGCGCTTGCCATCGGGCGACCAGCCCACGACGTTGTCGGCTGCGGAATGGAACGTAAGCTGCTTTGCCGCGCCGCCCGCGGCCGGGATGACAAACACGTCGTAGTTTCCATAGCGTCTGGAAGAGAAGGCGATCCATTTTCCGTCAGGCGAGAACCGCGGATAAATGTCGCGCGCCTCATGGACGGTTAGGCGCTGCGGATTGCCGCCGTCTTCATTCGCCACCCAGATATCGCCCAGGTAACTGAAGGCCACTTTGCCGTTGTGATAGGTGGGATGCCGCAGAACCTTCACTTCGGCAAAAGACAAGGCGCTCACCAGGAACAGAACGAGCAGAAAATATTTTTTCATGATGGAGACCTCAGCAGAGGAATTCGGGCCGAACTTCGAATGCGCCGCGCGCATTACTTCCTGGAAACATGGAAGTATATGCAGTGCAACAATGCTTCGCCAGCGGCTTTACTGTTCTTTACCGAAGCAGCTTTCAGGCCCGCCGCGGCACTCGCAAAAAGCACGTTCGATGCGGTCCCCGGCTTCTGGCGGCAACTATTGTGCCGGCCGATGAGCCGCAGCGGAGCTGCGGCTCTACGGGTTGCGCGGGGAGCGCGACTGTGATTCATGCTCAATGGCACAACTGGCTGTCGGAAAACACGCCGCTGACGATCATGGAATTCAGAAAGCTGTGGCAGCCGGTGATCCGGTTGACCATGGAATCTCTCTCCGGAAACTCGGGATTTACGGCCTGCTCGCCGCTCATGGCGCGGTTGGCGGCCATGGCGCTGGTGTCCCACTGCTGCATGTAGGCGAATTCGTTGCGCAGCAGTTGCAGCGCGTTCTGGTCGGAATTGGTGGAGGCCGATATCGATGCCACGCGCAGGCTTTCGACCGCGCGGTCGCGGAATTCATCGAGCTTCGATTCCGCCGGCTTGCCGGATTTGATCATGCCGATCACGGCGTCTTTCCATTCCCGCATCTGGCTGAGATGGTTAAGCGCGGCGCGGGCAAATTCGCGGGTAATTCTCTCTTTCGCTTGCGGTTGCGGAGCCTGAGGAGGCGGCAGGTGGGCGGCTTCTCCCGGCAGGGTCAACTCCACCCGCTCGGGCAGAATGCGCAGCGCTCCCTGAGTGGCCTCTGCGATGGCGTCGATGTCGGCATAGTAGTGCCCGTTGATCTGTATTACCGCATCGGGCACGGTGCGGCCGTTGACCACCAGCGCCTTTTTCGCAGGGGCGGTCTGCTGCGCCAGCAGCAAAATTGATCCTATAAGCAACGATGCCGGCACAACGGCATGGCGGAATCTGGCGGGTGCGTTCATAATTCTTCACCTTCAGCTTCACTTCGCGGAAAATCGTCTAGTACAATTTAAGATGCCGGATATGTGATGGTCAGTCGCGAATCCGGATGGTAAATCCCGGCTGGCGGCAAGCGCCCGCCATCGCTCCTCTTCGATATTCAATCACCGGGTTACATCCGGGGCCACCCGGCATGGTTTTTGCGCACGCGATACCATGGGTTTGATATATCCTTGATCGGGCATTCTGGGCCGTCAAAGACCTGTTGGGAGAGTGATCCAATGGAAATTCCGTCGAAGAACAGGCTTACGCAACCCCTCATTCGAGAAAACGGCGCTCACCGTCCTGCCACCTGGGAAGAAGCGCTGGACCGGGTCGCCGTGGCCTTCCGCCATGCCGCGCAGCGGGGGCCGCAGGCGTTCGGCATGTTCAGTTGTTCCAAGACAACCAACGAACTGAACTACGTGGCGCAGAAGTTCGTTCGTTCCATCATGGGGACGAACAACATCGACAGTTGCAACCGGACTTGACACGCCCCCAGCGTCGTCGGTCTGGCGACGGTATTCGGAGCGGGCGGTGGCACCAGTTCATATCGCGAAATAGAAGACACGGACGTCATCCTGATGTGGGGATCGAACGCGCGCGAAACTCACCCGATCTTCTTTCATCACCTGCTCAAGGGCGTTCACAACGGCGCGCGGCTGCACGTGATCGACCCCCGGCGCACGAGTTCCGCCGAATGGGCGGACGTGTGGCTCGGCCTGAACGTCGGTTCCGATATCACCCTGGCCAACGCCATGGGGCGCGAGATCATCTCCGCCGGCCTCGCCAATCAGAAGTTCATTGAACACTCCACCAGCGGATTCGAGGCCTACAAGGCCTGCGTGGAAAAATACACGCTGGAACGCGCCGAACGTGAAACCGGCGTGCCCGCGAAAGTGGTCCGCGACACGGCGCATGCTTATGCGAAAGCCGGGAAGGCTCAACTCTGCTGGACCCTGGGCATTACCGAGCACCACAACGCGGTCGATAACGTTCTGGCGCTGATTAATCTGTCGCTGCTGACGGGCCACGTGGGCCGCTACGGCAGCGGGCTCAATCCGCTCCGCGGACAGAACAACGTGCAGGGCGGTGGCGACATGGGCGCGATTCCCGACCGCTTTCCCGGTTTTCAGCACGTGGAAAACAACGAGATCAGGGCGAAGTTCGAAGCGGCCTGGGGCGTGAAGCTGCACCCAAAACGCGGATGGCACCTGAGCGCCATGTTCAATGCCATGGAGCGCGGCGAACTGAAAACTTTATACGTACTGGGCGAGAACCCGGCCGACTCCGAGGCCGACCGGCACCGCACATTGAAGCTGATGGGCGGCCTGGAGTTCATGGTCGCACAGGACCTGTTTTATACAAAAACCGCCGAACTTGCGCATGTGGTATTGCCGGCGGCCGCCGGATGGTGCGAGACCGAAGGCACCGTGACTTCCAGCGAGCGGCGCGTGCAGCGGGTGCGGCGCGCCATAACGCCGCCTGCCGGCACGCGCGACGACATGGAAATCATCTTCGAACTTGCGCGCCGCATGGGCCACGACTGGGGAACGCCGAATTCCGAGAACATCTGGAACGAGATGCGCAAGCTGAGCCCCATGCATGGCGGCATGAGCTACAAGCGGCTGGAGGAGATGGGCGGAATCCAGTGGCCGTGTTATGACGAATCGCACCCGGGCGAGATGTTTCTGCATGGAAGACTCTGGAGCGACCCGCTGATCGGGCCGCGGGCGCCGTTCAGCCCGGTGGAATTCGAACCACCGGTCGACCAACTGGATGAACGCTATCCCATCCGGCTGACCACCGGCCGCCGCCTGGATTCATACAATTCCGGCGTCCAGTCGGAAAAATTCCCGTCGCCGCTGCGCCGCTCCGAGGCGCTCGATCTCTCGCCCGAAGACGGGCAGCGCTACCATGTTCAGGATGGCGAAAAAGTGCGCGTGGTCTCGCGCCGTGGTTCGGTGATCGCCCCGGTGAGGTTCGATCCCGGGTTGCGGCCCGGTCTCGCGTTCCTTACGCCGCACTTCCATGAACAGGTAGCGACCAACGAGTTGACGATTGACGCGTTTGATGTGAAATCGGGAACATCAGAGTTCAAGGCGACGGCCATCAGGATTGAGAAAACGGCGCATTAGCCGCGAATGAACACGAATTTCCCGGGCGGATTGCGGTCCCCGCATCCGCTGCGCCACGCGAAGCTTTTGATGGTCAGCAATATCGAGCAAATACGGCATCAGGGAGAAATGAATTGGACCTGCACTTGACCGCCGATCAGGCTAATGCCGAAGAGAAAGCGGCTGTTGACAGCGAACTGGGCGCGCCGCGCTCGGGCTGGAGCGGCGGTGACAGGAACATGGAGGCCGACGCCCATGTTGCCTATGACGGCCATCAGGCCCGCGCCGAGCGGCACCGTTTGCTGCCGGCGCTTCATGCGATCCAGTCCCGCATCGGATGGATCAGCCCCGGCGCTATCAATTATGTATCCGCCCGCCTGAGCATTGCGCCCGCCGAGGTCTACGGCGTGGCTTCTTTTTACGGGATGTTTTCCCTTTCGCCGAAGCCCCCGGTGGTCGCGCATGTCTGCGACGATATTGCCTGTGTCGCCCGCGGCTCGGAATCTCTCTGTGGAGAACTGGAAAAGAAACTGGGGCCAGCGGGCTCACCGTGCATGGGTGGCCGCGCCACCTGGCAGCGCACCGCCTGCCTGGGACTTTGCGAGCGGGCGCCTGCCGCACTGGTTTCAGCCGCCGGGAAAAAACCGGCGGAGCGCGTGCTTGCGCCCGCTTCGGCCGGTCCGCTGCAATCCTTAATTAAGGATGCGACCGAGGGCCGCCTGCCGGGCGAACCCGATGCGCTGGAAGCGCAGCGTTCGGTCCCGCAGGCCGGATCATCGCAGTTACGGCTGCTTCGCCGCGTGGCCAGCACGAACGCCACGGAAATCAATGACTATCAGAAACATGGCGGGTACGAGGCCCTGCGCAAGGCAATGGACCTCGGCCCGGAGGGCGTGATCCGCGAAGTGGCCGCTTCGCGGCTGCTGGGTCGCGGTGGAGCCGCCTTCCCCACGGCAAAGAAGTGGGAGGCGCTGCACACTCAGCGCCACCTCGGGAAGAAGCATTACGTCATCTGCAACGCCGATGAATCCGAGCCGGGAACGTTCAAGGACCGGATCCTGATGGAAGGCGATCCATTTGCCGTCATCGAAGGCATGACGATCGCCGGCCTGGCCACCGGCGCGCAGAAGGGCTTTATTTATCTGCGCGGCGAATACCCGCTGGCCGCCGAACGCATCGCCCACGCCATCGCCGCCGCCCGCAATAGCGGAATGCTGGGAACCAACATCATGGGCCGCGGACTGCAATTTGACATCGAGTTGCGGCGCGGCGCGGGCGCATACATCTGCGGCGAAGAGACGGCCCTGTTCAATTCCATCGAAGGTTATCGCGGAGAACCGCGCAACAAACCGCCCTTCCCGACGCAGGCCGGTCTCTTCCGGCAGCCAACCGCAGTCAACAACGTTGAAACGCTGGTTAATGTTCCGCAGATCATCCTGGAAGGCGGCGCAGCCTATGCGAAGATCGGCACCGAGAACTCCGCCGGAACCCGCCTCTTCTGTCTTTCTGGGCATGTGAATCGGCCTGGCGTCTACGAGACCGCCATGGGAACCACGCTGCGCCAGATGATCGAGATGGCGGGCGGCGTCGGCGGCAACGGGAAGCTGCAGGCAGTGCTGCTGGGCGGCGCGGCCGGCGCATTCGTCGCGCCCGCTGAACTCGATACGCCGCTGACATTTGAAGGCATGCGCGCCATCGGCGCAACCCTGGGCTCGGGCGTGGTCATGCTGTTCGATGATTCGGTCGACCTGAAACAGGTCCTGCTGCGGATTTCATCTTTCTTCCGCCATGAGACCTGCGGGCAATGCGTGCCCTGCCGCATCGGCGTCGTGAGGCAGGATGAGGCGTTGCACCGGCTCGTCCAGGGGAAAGCTAATGGCTCCGCCGGCGCCGAGGTCAGTTGCGTGCGCGAGATGGGCCAGGCCATGCGCGACGCATCGATCTGCGGCCTCGGACAGACTGCGTCGAGCGCAATTGAATCGGCGCTGCAAAGATGGAAGTTGTTCGGGTAGGGGAAGATGGCAATCAGCAGTTGGCAGTCAGCGATTTGTAGTTGGTAATAGGAGAGTTTATGAATAAGACCTCAACGCCCATTGCGCCGCCTCAAGCCTCCGCACAGGCCCATGCGCCTGATTTGCTGACACCGGTGCCGCGTGGCCCTGTGCCTCAGGCGCCTCCGGCGCCCTCGCCGCGCCTGATCGAGATCACGATCGACGGGAAGAAGACTTCCGTGCCTGAAGGATCAACGATTCTGGAGGCAACGCGGAAGCTGGGCATCGATACGCCGACGCTGTGCTTCCTCGAAAGCCTCACTCCGGTGAACGCCTGCCGCGTGTGCGTGGTGGAACTGGAAGGCTCACGCACCCTGGCGCCGGCCTGCTCGCGCAAGGTCGAAGCCGGCATGTCAATCAAAACCGACTCGGAACGCGTGCGGCTCAGCCGCCGGATCGTGCTGGAGTTTCTTGCTTCATCCGTGGACGTCTCCACCGCGCCCGCCTTCCAGGAATATATGGAACGCTACGGCGCAAATCCCGGACGCTTCGGCGAAAGCCGCGCCACCGTGGCCCAGCCGGTGAAAGTCGACAATGATCTCTATGTCCGCGATTACTCCAAGTGCATTCTTTGCTACAAGTGCGTGGAAGCCTGCGGCGTAGACGCGCAGAACACCTTCGCCATCGCGGTCGCCGGACGCGGCTTTACCGCCCATATCTCAACGGAATTCGATGTTCCGCTGCCGGATTCCGCGTGCGTCTATTGCGGCAACTGCATCGGCGTGTGTCCCACGGGCGCGCTGATGTTCAAGCGCGAGCACGACATGCGCGCCGAGGGGACATGGGACGAATCGAAACAGACCACCACTGACACCATCTGCGGATACTGCGGCGTAGGGTGTACTTTGACTGTCCATGAGCAGGAAGGCCAGATCGTGCGGGTTACATCACCCATCGATCACAGCGTGACGAGTGGGAACCTGTGCATCAAGGGCCGGTTCGGGTGGCAGTTCGTGGAAACGGCCAAAGACCCTGCCGCAGATAAACACTGACAAGAACACGGATACACACTGATTAAAAGAGCCTGTTTCTTTTGTCATTCCGAGCGCAGCGAGGAATCCGCTGTCCTGCGCTTCACATAAACCTCCGCCGGCTCCGCAACACTGCGCACCTCAGACAGGCCACCTTGCGTGATGGGTCCACCTCGTATACTTTCTGGAAGAGGAAATTCATTCCATGATTTCTGCCGAAGCATCGCCGGAGCGACGGGGCAGGTTTCACCGAAGCCTCCCCGCTTACTGTGTGTGGGCCATTTTTGTGCTTTTCTGCGCAATTCCCGCTTTCGCGCAAACTCCTGATCTGATTCCCCGCAAAGCGCTCTTTTCCAGCCCGGAATACGCCGCGGTCACGATTTCTCCCGATGGCAGGCTTCTGGCGTATCTCGCTCCATCGGCGGAAGGAGTGGCCAACGTATGGGTGGAAAATCTCTCCACGCACGAAAAGAAAATGATCACGCATGCCGGCCACCGCGGCATTCCGGGATATGTCTGGGCCTATGACAACGCCCGCATCCTGTATTTTTCCGATGAAAATGGAGATGAAGACTTTCATCTTTATTCCGCAAGCCTCAATGCGGATGTCGTGCGCGACCTTACGCCATTTCAGGGCATCCAGGCCCAGGTGCTGCTGCGGTCTCCCGCGCGTCCGGATGAAATTCTGATCGGCATGAACCTCCGCGACCGCCGGCTGTTCGACATGTACCGCGTAAACCTGAATACCGGCGCAACCGTGCTCGACACGCGAAACCCGGGCGACGTGATCGGCTGGACGGCCGATTCGGACCTTGTTATCCGCGCAGCCACGGCATTTACCGACAAGCTGGATACCGTGGTGCGGGTGCGAGATTCTCAAAAAGCGCCATGGCGCGACCTGCTGGCGATACCGTTCGAACAGGCCCCGTTTCTGGGGCAGGTGAATGGCGGCACGATTGTCGTTGGCTTCTCAAAGGACGGAAAGAGGCTGACCGTAGGATCAAGCAAAGGATCGCCCACCACCAGGCTGGTTGAATTCGACACGACAACCGGGCGTGAGTTACGCGTGCTGGCCTCCGATCCCAGGGCCGACATGTGGCAGGAGTTCGCCACCCGGTTCATCGTGCTTTCCGATCCGAAGGGCGGCCGCATCCGGGCCGTGGCGTTCAATTACATGAAGCCGGAATGGCGCGCCCTCGACCCCGGGACCGCGAATGACTTCAAATATCTGGCTTCACTCCAGAAAGGCGTGTTCGCGGTCAACAGCCAGGACCTGACTGGAACAAGGTGGACCGTGGTGTTTTTCAGCGATGTTGCGCCGTCGTCGTTTTATCTGTACGACCGGAAGGCGCACAAGGCAAAACTGCTGTTCCGCGAAAACCGGACGCTGGAAAAATATACGCTGGCGGAAATGAAGCCGCTTGAAATTCCGTCGCGCGACGGGTTCAAGCTGGTGAGCTATTTGACGCTGCCACCGGGATCAAGCGGCAAAAAATTGCCTCTGGTTCTGCTCGTTCACGGTGGTCCATGGGCGCGCGATGAATGGGGATTCGACCCGGTTATCCAGTGGCTGGCCAATCGAGGGTATGCGGTGCTGGCCGTCAACTACCGCGCCTCAACCATCAACGTGCCATACATGAACGCGGGCAACAACCGTATCGGCACCGGCACCGACGACGATCTGACCGACGCTGTCCGCTGGGCGGTGCGGGAAGGGATTGCGGACCCGAAGCGCATCGCCATCATGGGCGGCTCATTCGGAGGGTATTCCACGCTGCGCGGGCTGACCCTGCATCCCGATCTTTACGCCTGCGGCGTCGACGTGGTCGGCCCTTCCGACATGGCCACGCTGATGAACTCCATTCCCGACTACTGGAAGCCGGTGAAGAAACGCTGGCTGCGCCGCATCGGCGATGTGACCGCCGATGCCGCGCTCAATGAGAAGATCTCGCCCCTTTTCCACGCGGCGGAAATCCGCGCGCCGCTTCTCATCGGCCACGGACTTCATGATCCACGCGTGAAGGTCGAACAGTCGGTGAAGATCGCCGAGACCATCCGCAAAAACGGCGGGGCGGTCACGCTCATCGTATATTCTGACGAAGGCCATGGATTCGAGCGCCCTGAGAACCAGCTTGATTTCAATGGACGCGTGGAAGAATTTCTGCATGGCTGCCTTGGCGGGAGATTCGAGCCATGGGAGAAAATCCCCGGTTCCACAGGAGAAACAAAATGATCAGGCGATTTCTGCCGGCCCTTCTGCTGCTGGTCCTGACCATCAGCTCTCGCGGCCAGCACAACAAGGCCACGGAAAACCCGGTGGCCGATTATGTTGCCGCTCACAGGCAATCCATTGCCCACGAGCTCGAAGGGTTCCTCGCGATTCCGAACCTGGCGAGCGATTCGGCCAACATCGAGAAGAACGCCGAGGCCATTGAGGCGATGCTGAAACGGCGCGGCCTGCAGACGCGGCTTCTGCGCGTGGACAACGCGCCTCCGGCGGTGCTGGCATGGCTGCCTCCCGATCCTTCGCGGCGCACAGTGACTTTTTATGCGCACTACGACGGCCAGCCGGTGGAACGATACAACTGGACCCAGCAGGACCCATGGAAACCGGTGCTGGTGAATAAGACCACGCCGGGCGCTCCGAGCGTCGACGATCCTGAAACACGCATCTACGCGCGCTCGGCCAGCGACGACAAGGCCGCCATCATCGGACTGCTCACGGCGCTCGACGCCATGCAGGCGGCGCACCGGCCTCTGTCGGTCAACGTCCGCTTCCTGTTTGAAGGCGAAGAAGAGGCCGGATCGCCCCACCTTCCCGCAATACTGGCGAAATACGCCGGCGATCTGCAATCAGACCTGTGGGTGATCTGCGACGGTCCGATGAACCAGGATGGCGACCCGCAATTGCTGTTTGGAAGCCGGGGCGTTCTGCCGGTACGGTTGACGGTGTTCGGTCCCAACCGTCCGCTGCACAGCGGGCATTATGGCAACTGGGCGCCGAATCCGATCACCGAGATCGCGCACCTGATCGCCAAACTGCGCACCACCGACGCGGAGGTCCTGATTCCACATTTCTATGATTCCGTGCGCGCACTGACGCCGGCGGAAAAAGCTGCGCTGAAAAGCGCGCCCGCCATCGACGCCCGGCTGAAAACCGAACTCGCCCTGGGACGGACCGAAGGCCATGGGCCGCTGAACGAGCGAATCATGGCGCCTTCACTCAACGTTGACCGCATCGAGGGAGGCGGCAGCGGACCGAATCCGGCGAATGCGATTCCATCTTCGGCAACCGCCTATATCGACTTCCGGCTGGTGCCTGACCAGACGCCTGACGTGGTCAAACGGCAGCTTGAAGATTATCTGCACACCCTCGGTTATTTCATCGTCACGCAGCCGCCCAGGGCGGCCGAACGCGAGGAACATGAGCACGTTGTGCAGGTGGTCTGGGCCGCGGGATACCCGCCGCAGCGCACCCCGATCGACGCCCCGGTATCGCAGGCATTCATCTCGGCGGTGCGCACGGTGACCGGCAGCCATCTGGTCCTGCTGCCCACCATCGGCGGCAGCACGCCTTCCTACGCTTTCGAACAGCAGTTCAGGAGACCGGTGATCGTCCTGCCTATCGCGAATTACGATAACAACCAGCACGCGGCGAATGAAAACCTGAAGCTGAAAAATCTGTGGGAAGGCATCGAGTTGTACGCGGCGGTGATGGGGAAGCTGGGGGAATACTGGAAATAGGATCGCAGCGCGGCATGGCCGCAACCAAAAGCACAACACGG
>OBLQ010000799.1_pt1 | contig 12013 bp, 9 predicted proteins | sample 1519881 | NCBI WGS metagenome assembly OBLQ01 (sample SAMN01911456, study PRJEB22533) | soil metagenome | biome: Soil | place: Malaysia | collected 2012-04-30 | depth DG_metagenome m | reverse complement strand
TGATGGAGATCGTCTCCGAGCCGGACATGCGCAGCGCCGACGAGGCCGTGGCGTACCTGAAGCAGCTGCATCAGCTGGTGCGCTTCCTCGACGTTTCCGACGCCGACATGGAGAAGGGGCAGTTCCGCTGCGACGCCAACGTGTCGGTGCGCCGGCCGGGCGAACCCTACGGTACGCGCTGCGAGCTGAAGAATCTCAACTCCTTCCGCTTCATCAAGCAGGCCATCGAATACGAGGTGGCACGCCAGATCGAACTGATCGAGGACGGTGACAAGGTGGTGCAGGAGACCCGCCTGTACGATTCGGCCAAGGGCGAGACCCGTTCGATGCGTGGCAAGGAAGAGGCGCACGACTACCGCTATTTCCCCGATCCCGACCTGCCGGTGCTGCGCCTGTCGCGCGAGGAGGTGGAGGCGATCCGTGCCGGCATGCCGGAGCTGCCGGGCCAGATGCGCAAACGTTTCGAGAGCGAATTCGGTATCACGCCTTACGATGCCGACGTGCTCTCTCAAAGCCGTGAACTGGCCGCCTATTTCGAGGCGCTGGTCGCCGCCCATCCGGCCGATCCGAAGCGCTGTGCCAACTGGCTGGCCAACGAGCTGCTGGGCCGGCTGAAGGAGGCCGGCAAGGAGATCACTGCCTCGCCGGTGAGTGCCGAAGCGCTGGCAGGTCTTATGGACCGTATCGCCGACAACACCATCTCCGGCAAAATCGCCAAGGATGTGCTCGATGCGATGATGGCGGAGGGAAAATCGGCCGACGCGATCATCGAGTCGAAGGGGCTGAAACAGGTGACCGATACCGGTGCGATCGATGCGCTGATTCGTGACGTCATGAACGCCAACCCCGAGCAGGTCGAGGGGTACCGTTCGGGCAAGGACAAGCTGTTCGGCTTCTTCGTCGGCCAGGTGATGAAGGCCAGCCGCGGTCAGGCCAGCCCCGAGATGGTCAACCAGCGGCTCAAGGAGCTGTTGCAGGGGTGATCCGCGCATGACCGGCCGGCTGCGTCAGGGCCTTGTCGCCAGCGCAGTTCTGCTGGCTTTGCTGGCGATTGTCTGGACACGGACCGACATCGGCGCGATGCGGGCGGCAGCCCTGAAATCCGTTGCCGGCCAGATGGATGTCTCGATCCGGGTCGGGAAAGAGCAGCTGGCCTTTTTCCCGTTCTTCGGCGTGCACCTGTCGGATGTCGAACTCGCACGGCAGGACCTGCAGATCACCGCCGATGACGTGTTTGTGCATGTCGGGTTGCTGCCGTTGCTGTTCGGCAAGACGGAAATCCAGTACGTCGAGTTCATGTCGCCGCATTTCCGCTTCCAGAGCCTGCCTTCGGCCGACGTGCCGCTGTCGCAGCTGGCGGCCCTTCCTTTTTCCCGTCTGCAGATTCACCACGGTCTGCTCGCCGTCGGCGACAATCCGCCGCTGCTGAAGGATTTCCAGCTGGATGTGCGGGATATCGGGCGCAACCGTGATATGAACTGGGAATTGCAGGCCATGCTCGACGGGCACCTGCTGCGCAGTCACGGGCGTTTGTCGATGCGCGATGGCCAGCTGCATTCGGGTTTCGGCAAGCTGAAGCTGGAGCAGATTCCGGCCGGCAGGCTGGCGTACTTTCTGCCCGCCGTTCTTGCCAGGCAGCTGACGCCCGGCATGTCGCTGAGCGGATCCGGCACCTGGGATCTGACGTCCATGCGCACCTGGTCGCTGTTCGGCGATCTGCATGTGGCCGATGACGGACACGAACTGGGACAGGCGCGCGGCAAGCTGCAGCGTCAGGAGGATGGCCGGCTCGTCTGGCGCGACAGTTTCCTACACATCGGCGACAAGGCCGTGGTGGCCATCAACGGCGATTGCGATGCCGGTATCTGCGAGAGCCGGCTGAAAGCCAATGGCGTGCCGCTGGGGCTGCTGCGGCCGTTATGGGTGAAAAACGTGCGGCAGCCGGATGGCTGGCAGGGCAATCTCGGTTTCGATGCAACCGCCCGCTGGCAGGGCGATACGTGGCAGTTGCAGGGGGTGGCTTCGGTCGGCCGCAGCAGCATGCGTTTCGGTGCCGACAGGTTCGATCTTCCCGCCATGCGATTACAGGTCGGAAAACTTGGCGGCGAGGGCATGCGCTGGTCGCTGGATAGTGGCCGGATGTTGCTCGTCGGCCAGAACGGCGCACTCGATCTGCAGGCGGCGTTGAGCGATGCCGGCAACGTGAATGCCCGGATTTCCACTGCCGGACTGGCCGATGCCTGGCGGCCGATGGGGAACGTGCTTCTGGCCTCCTTCGGCCAGCCTGCCGAGCTGCGTGGTGACGGCCTGATGAAGGGTGAACTGAATCTGCGGCAATCCGACGGGTTTATGGAAATCGACATGCAGTCGGATCTCGGCAAGCTGCATCTCTCCTACGGCAAATTGTTCGACAAGCCGGCAGGTGTCGAGGCAGCCGGCCGGCTGGAGCTGGGTTTCGGCAAGGACGGGTTGCAACGCCTGGTGATCGACGACGGGCATCTGGCTGGTTCCAGCGTCCGGCAGGTGACCTGGCAACGCCTCCTCGACCGGCAGGTATGGGCCGTCAGCGGAGCACAGTTCGATATCGACGGAATCACGGCGGCTGGGGTGCGCCTGCCGCCGGTGCTGACAGGGTTTGCGGGCAGGTTGTCGGCCGACGTGCAGGGCGAACTGGTCCGGGTGACAGGGCACACCGCCTTGCTGCCGGGCAGTTTGCAGGGATCGCTGACACTCCAGGCATTCGGGTCGGCAGGCTGGCGCTGGAGCGGTCTACTGCAGGGAGGTGGCCGCAAGATCAAATTTTCCCGGCTGCGCCTGGACGGCAATCTCGGCTATGCGGATTTTTCGGGTGACTGGAGCCTGCCGGCGGCGGTTCATGCCGATGTACTGGCCGGAGAACTCGACTGGGAGAAGCTGCAGGCGCTGCCCGGCCTGTGGTCGGAGCTGGCGATCAGCGGCAAGGTCCGGCAGGTCCAGCTGAAATTGCTCGGCAACAGCTGGCAGCAGGTGGGATGCAGCTATCGCTGGCAGGACGGCAAGCTTGTCCTGCGGGATGCCAATGCGCATCTGGCAGGCGGTGACGTGACGGCACGCGAGCTTGCGTTGTCGCCTGCCGACGGATCGCTTGCCTTACAGGGCGATCTGCAGCTACGCAACCTGCATCTGCAGTCGCTGAAAGGGTTGCAGGGATTCGCCGCCTCGGAGCTGAAGGGCCGGCTCTACGGCAACATCAAGCTCGACGGTGCCCTGCCGGCCACCGGACTTGCCGGCTGGCGCAGCAACGGCGACCTGGTGATCTACGACGGTTACCGTTTGCCGAAGGGCGAGGCTGCAGCGGCGGTCGGTACGCTGCCGATGTGGGCGAAGCTCTATGCCTTCCGGATACTGTCGTCGCATTTCGATCTGAAAAATGAGCGTCTCAAACTCAGCGATGTGCAGCTGAAACAGATGGGCGACAGCTATCGCGGCCAAGCGGAGATTGCAGCGGACGGCACCATCAGTGGCGCGATGCGTGATGCGGCGAGTGGTCAGCGCTTTCTGCTGTCGGGAGGCTGGCCGCGCATTATCTGGGAGGCTGAGGCTCCCAAGCGCTAGGCCGGTTTTATTTCAGGGTCTTCAGGAACTCGATGATATCGAGGCGGTTCTGCGGATTCTGCATTTCAGGCAGCGTCGGCATGATCAGCCCATAGGGGTTCGAGTCGACCAGCGCCTTGGCCTTCGGGTCTTTCTTGGAGAAGGCTTCCGGACCGGAAATCCACTCGTTGATCCATGCTTCGTCGTGACGGTCCAGCACGTCCTGCAGCCCCGGTGCACCCACCGGACTGGTCGTATGGTCGGAGTGGTGACAGCGACTGCAGATCACGGTGAATATCTGCTTGCCGTGTTCGAGATTGCCGGTCTGCTGCGTACCGGCCGCATCCGATGCGGCGGTGTTTTCGGCTGCAAGGCCGGCCGATGCTCCGAGCATCACGGCCGCCGTCAGCAAGGCGAAACGTGCATTCATCCCCATATCCTCCTGCGACAGAGTAAGCGGCTTGATTGCCTGCTGCAAGCCGCAAACTTTCCTCGGCTTTTGGCGCTGCCTCGATTGGTGTACCTTTCGCCGGCAAATCAAAACATGCCGGAGTTCCCATGTCGCTTTCACCGCTGACCGCCCTGTCGCCGCTCGACGGCCGCTATGCCTCGAAGACCGATGCCCTGCGCCCGATCTTCAGCGAGTACGGTCTGATCAAGGCACGCGTGACGGTGGAAGTCCGCTGGCTGCAGATGCTGGCAGCTAATGAGGGGATCGTCGAAGTGCCGGCCTTCTCGGCGGCTGCCAATACGTTGCTCGACAGCATCGTCGACAACTTTTCCGAAGCCGATGCAGCACGGGTGAAGGAGATCGAGCGCACCACCAACCACGACGTCAAGGCGGTGGAGTACCTGCTGAAGGAGAAGGTGGCCGGGAATGCGGAACTTGCCTCCATCGCCGAGTTCTTCCACTTCGCCTGCACCAGCGAGGACATCAACAACCTCTCCTATGCGCTGATGCTGAATGAGGCGCGCACCACGGTGCTGCTGCCGATGTTCGACAAGATCATCGATATTGTGGTGAACGGTGCCCACGCCATGGCAGACCAGCCGCTGCTTGCCCGCACGCACGGCCAGCCGGCCAGCCCGTCGACGATGGGCAAGGAGTGGGCGAATGTCGCCTACCGCATGCGCCGCCAGCGCGAACAGGTTGCCGCCGTGCCGATGCTCGGCAAGATCAACGGTGCGGTGGGCAACTACAATGCGCATCTGGCCGCCTATCCGGAACTGGACTGGCCGGCTACGGCCCGCGGCTTCGTCGAGTCGCTGGGACTTGTCTGGAATCCCTACACCATCCAGATCGAGCCGCACGATTACATCGCCGAACTCAACGATGCGGTGGCACGCTTCAACACCATCCTGATCGATTTCTGCCGCGATATCTGGGGCTACATCTCGCTCGGCTACTTCAAGCAGAAGGTGGTAGCCGGCGAGGTCGGCTCCTCCACCATGCCGCACAAGGTCAACCCGATCGACTTCGAGAACGCCGAGGGCAATCTAGGGCTGGCCAACGCCGTGCTGCGTCACCTTGCAGAAAAACTGCCGATTTCCCGCTGGCAGCGCGATCTGACCGACTCCACCGTGCTGCGCAACCTCGGCGTCGGTTTCGGCTATTCGCTGCTTGCTTACGAGTCGGCATTGCGCGGTATGGGCAAGCTGGAGCTGAATCCCGATCGCCTGGCGGCCGACCTCGATGCCACCTGGGAGGTGCTGGGCGAGGCGGTGCAGACGGTGATGCGCCGCTACGGCCTGGAAAATCCCTACGAGCAGATGAAGGCGCTGACCCGCGGCAAGGGCATTACCCCCGAAGCGCTGCGCGAGTTCGTGAACGGTCTGTCCATTCCCGATGATGCGAAGCAGCGCCTCCTGGCCATGACGCCGGCGAGCTACACCGGCAATGCGGAGCGGCAGGCGAAGGATATTTGAATTCGGGGAAAGGATGCTCCCTAGAGCGTTTTCGGCTTGCCGTATAGACCGACAAAATCTTCGGCCGGGACCGGAGGGCTGAACAGATAGCCCTGTACTTCATCGCATCCCAGGTCTTTCAGGAGCTGAAGCTGTGCGTCGGTTTCCACACCTTCGGCGATGACATTGAGTTTCAGCGTGTGGGCCAGCTGAATGATGCCTTTGACGATGGCGGCATCGCCGGGATTTTCGACCATGTCCCGCACAAAGGACTGATCCACCTTGAGCTTGTCCACGGCCAGCCGTTGCAGGTAGGAGAAGCTGGAGTAGCCCGTTCCGAAATCATCAATGGATAGCTTGACGCCGATTTCCTTGAGCCTGTGCAGCGTATCCACCACCACTTCGATATCGTGCAGCAGGATGGATTCGGTCAGTTCGAGCTCGAGATGATTGGCCGGCAAACCTGAGTGAGCGAGTGCACTGGCAACCGTCTCAACGATATTGCCATGCTGGAACTGCATCGCCGAGAGATTGATGGCGACAAGCATTGGCGGCAACTGATGGCTTTCACGCCATGCCTGTGCCTGCCTGCAGGCCTCATCGAGTACCCAGGCACCGAGAGGAATAATGAGACCGCTTCGTTCGGCCAGCGGGATAAATTTGATCGGAGGGATCAATCCATGCTGGGGATGTTGCCAGCGAACCAGAGCCTCTGCTCCGGTCACTTCCCCACTGACCGTATTGATCTGGGGCTGGTAATAAAGACTGAATTCCTTCTTCTCCATGGCATGACGCAATTGCTCCAGTAGCTGTATACGTTCCAGCGCATGGATGTTCATTTGCTCGGTAAAAAAGTGATGGATATTTCTTCCGGCAAGCTTGGCATGTTGAAGGGATGTTTCGGCTTGCCTGAGCAGGGTATCGAAATCCTTGCCATCGTTCGGATAAATGGTGATGCCGATGCAAACGCTGATCGTCAGGGTATGGTGATCGATCGTGAAAGGCTCGTTGAAGGCATAGATGATTTCCTGAGCGATGGTTTCGATCGTGGCCACACCATCCACACCGCTTAACATGATGACAAATTCATCCCCCCCTTCCCGGCTGATCGTGTCGGTATCGCGAATGCAACCCTGCAGGCGCTCGACGACCTGCAGTAGCAATTGATCGGCAAGGGTGCGCCCCAGGCTGTCATTGACCAGTTGAAAGTCATCGATATCGAGAAAAAGGATGCCCACGTCCAACTTGCGTCGTCTGGCCACGACCTTCGCCAGCTCAAAACGATCGCGCAGCAGGATGCGATTGGGCATGCCGGTTAACGGATCGTGATGCGCCATGAAATCAAGTTTTTCCTGGGCTTCCTTGTGTGCGCTCCGAGTGCGCAATGCTTCTATTCCATAGGCAAGATCACTGGCCATCTCTTCCAGCAATTCCACCTCCCCAGGGTTGAATGCGTCGGGTTCGGATGCATAGAGGGTGAGTACGGCCAATACTTGCTTGTCGATAATAACAGGCAGGGCGATGCTCGACTGGTAGCCGCGTTTGATGGCGGCTTCCCGCCATGGAGCCATTTTCGGATTATGCAGACAATCCTGATTGACGACGGTCTTGCCTGTTCTTATCGCGCTGCCGGTGGGACCCTGCCCGCGTTCCGTATCAGCCCAGGTGATATCGGCGCTGCTCAGATACCCGTCTTCAAATCCGTACTCGGCAATCGGGCGCACGCCTTTACCGGAATCATGTTCAACCATACCGACCCAGGCCATCACGTATCCACCGGTTTCCACAATGATCCGGCACATCTCATTCAGGAGGGTTGTTTCGTTAGTGGAACGGACCAGTACCGAATTACAGGCGCTGATGGTACGCAGGGCACGGTTCGCCTGCCGCAGATCTGACTCCGCACGGTATCTTTCCGTGACATTCTGCTTGGTGAAAATCAGGAACTCTGTTTCTCCCCCATGTGAAATCGGGGTCAGATTCCAGTCCCAGTAAGTTGCGCCCTTCTCCGGATGCTCCGGATCAGCAAAAGACTGTGCCCTGGCGCCGTAAGCCTCGCCTGCTTTTACGACCTCGCGAAAAGTGTCAATGTCATCGGACGGGTGAATATCGAAATGGTTTTTTCCCGGAAAGAAGGAGACATCCTTGCCGACCGCTTGCGCATACGCTTGGTTGACGCGTATATAATTGAAGTCCTTATCCAGCAGGGCGATGCAGTCATGGGTGTGTCGGTAAAATACCTCCAGCAGTTCGGCCTGGTATCTGGTTTCGGCCTTGACTCTCAGATTGTTCAAATATTGGGCAATAATGCCAGTGGCGACAAACATGAGCGCAGTAACGCTTCGCATCCATAATTCGTGGGATTCAGAGGGGACGAAACAGGCGGCAATGCCATCCCCCCTGAATACGAAGCAATGAAGCGATGCTTCCAGCAGCCAGTAGAGTATGGCTGCTGCCATCCCTAGATATATCAGGCGTCTGGAATGCATCCCCCCTCCATCCAGCAGACTTGGCACCCTATTATGTATCCATCATAGATGATAATGGATGGAATGCCCCGACGCCTGGCGATGTTCTCTTCACGTACGGAGGGCGAGTCGGCACCGTCACCTTCGGGATGGTCAGTAGGGAGTGCCGTTCTTGCGGGTGAACAGCCATCGGCCGTCGACAAGCCGGGCCATGAGATCATCGTCAGGGTAAGTGGCGGAGTCGCCCGGCGTCCGATCGCCGATCTCCAGATAGACGACTTCCGCTGACGTTTCGTTGACAAGCTGATGGGCGTCGCCGGTACCGGACTTGAAGCCCGCGCACATGCCTGGAGCAAGTTGCAGCCTGCCGCCGTCGGTTACGAGGGTGGGCGAGCCCTCCAGCACGTAGATAAATTCGTCCTGTTTGCTGTGAGCATGACGCAGTGCCGATACGGCTCCGGGGACGAGGCGGGTCAGGTTGATACCGAAATTGCCGAGACCGAAGAGATCGCCGAGCGGGCGTTTTTCGCGGCCTTGCATGCGTGAAGCGAAAGGTTCCGGATAGCTGGATGGTCTGCAGCGCGGCGGGGCTTCGGCTGCCACGATGGCGGTGGGGTATTTGATTCCGGGCATGGTAACCTCCGTTCCAGAACTGCGGGTGGCCCCTCTACTATTCCGGTGCGCCTGGATATTACCCGGGTTTCTCGGTCAGTTGCAGGATGTTGACGTGGATGGCCTCGCCGAGTTCCCTGAGGAACTGCTGCCGGCGTCGGTACATCGCCCGTTTCTTTGACGGCACCTCTTCGAGCGGCCGGTCGACCGTTTCGAGCGGGAGTTCGACAAACTTCGGATTGCTTGCCAGCACCGTGCCTCCCGATTCCATCCAGATGCTTTCGTAATCCATCTGGATTCTGCGTTTGCGGTCGCTTTTGAACGACAGGCAACGATAAACGTGGCTGGCGTTACGCACGGCAAGCAGGCGCGTGATACCGGCATGGCGAAGCAGTTCGCGAAGCGTAAAGAGCAGGATGGCCGGCGGCCGGAGTCCGTGCATGTGTCTGGTGATCTCCCGGATCTGCTCCGCACTGTCCTGGCCTCCCTGCAGGCCGCCGATATAGCCGTGGATCTCTTCGCCGGCATGCATCAGCGCGAAGGTCAGGTAAAAGATATCCTTGTTATCGCTGCCGCGGACTAGGCAGAGCGTGAATTCGCCTTCCATATCGAAGCGCGGCAAGTGTTTGATCACGAGGTGATAGAAACTACCGTCTTCCAGTGAAAAGCGGCCGACCTCGGCGCCGTTACCTAGAAACACCTGTTCGAGAAGCTGCGGGTTCAGGTGGGTCAGCAGCCATTTGTACTGGTCGATTACTGCGCGGTGTCGCTTGTCCGTGGGCATGCCGCAATGGATGTAGGGACGGAAGGCCTTGTCGCTCAGGCGCGGGTGCGCGTTCAGGATTTTTTCCATCATCGGGATTTGCAACATGTCGACCCAGTCTGTTACGTATTGCGAACGTGCCAGCGACAGGATGCCCAGGCGTACCAGCAGCCGGCGCAGCCGGTGTTCGAAGCGGGGGCCGGCATGGCTTTTCAACACGAGCTGCCTGAATTTCGACAGCAGCAACTGTTTTTCGGTATTCACGGATTGACGGGGGTCGCGACAGTGCCTTGAAGTGCGATGGGTTCTGGCAGGAGCATGGCTGTTTTTTTTACCTCTTGGCGAACCGCCAGCGTCATTGAAGAGGAATATCGGCTAAAGCGCAAGCGACAAGGCAGATGTGGCGTTGTTCTACTTTGCCGGCTTGATAATTGCCGCAGATCGGCTAAATAGGAGAACAGGTAAAAAGCTGTCGGATGGGTGGGGTGCCATGTCGAAGCCGGTGAAGCTGCTGCTTGCTTGCCTGCTCTGTCTTGCCGTGATCGTCGGCATCGCGCTCCTGATCCAGGCGCTTATCCAGCGTTGATCCGGCACGAAACAAAAGGAGAAACCGATGAAAAAGAATATGGGAACCATCGACCGGGTCATCCGGCTCATTATTGTCGCAGCCATCGCCGCACTCTATTTCGCCGGCCAGTTGAGCGGTCTGGCCCTTATCATCCTGGGCATCGTTGCCGTGGCGTTCCTGCTGACCAGCCTGATCGGCTGGTGTCCGATCTATTATCCCTTCGGCCTCTCGACCTGCAAAAAGGAGAGCGGGCAAGGTTGAGCGAACCAGCTGCTGTCGCCCCCTCGCGGGGGCGGCGGTCAGCGCAGCTCTTCGGGCAGGCTGAAGGTCACATTCTCCTCGCGCACCGTCAGCGTTTCGGCGCGTACGTGCTCGATCTTCTCCAGATAGCGTTTCACTTCCTGCACCAGAACTTCCGGTGCCGAGGCACCGGCGGTGAGGCCGACATGCGGGCGTCCCTTCAGCCAGGCCGGGTCGATGTCGTCGGGGCCGTCGATCAGGTAGGCCGGGCAGCCGCCCCTTTCGGCCACCTCGCGCAGCCGGTTGCTGTTCGAGGAGTTTTTCGAACCGATCACCAGTACCAGGTCCACCTTCTCGGCCAGTGCCTTCACGGCTGCCTGCCTGTTGCTGGTGGCATAGCAGATATCCTCGCGTTTCGGCCCCTGGATATTCGGGAAACGCCGCTTCAGTGCGTCAATCACGTCGGCTGTGTCGTCCACCGACAAGGTCGTCTGCGTGACATAGGCGAGCTTGTCCGGATCGCGGACGGCAAGCGAATCGACCTCCTCCGGCGTTGAAATAAGCAGTACCGCGCCTGCCGGCGCCTGGCCCATGGTCCCCTCCACTTCCGGATGGCCGGCATGACCGATCAGGATCACCTGATCGCCGTTGTGGTAATGGCGCAGCAGTTCCATGTGCACCTTGGTGACCAGCGGGCAGGTGGCGTCGATTACCCTGAGGCCCCGTTGCTGCGCCCGCTGCCGGACCGCCTGGCTCACACCATGCGCCGAGAAGATCAGAATGGCACCGTCGGGCGCGTCGTCCACCTCGTTGACGAATACCGCGCCCTTCTTGCGCAGATCCTCGACGACGAACTTGTTGTGTACGATCTCGTGGCGCACGTAGACCGGCGCGCCGAATATCTGCAGCGCCCGTTCGACGATCTCGATCGCCCGGTCCACGCCGGCGCAAAAACCCCTCGGTTCGACCAATAACACCTGGTTCACTGTCATTTCTCCTCGACGCACAGACGGGAAAGTCTATCATTGGCCCCTGCGATCGTCATGAAAGGAGGCTCACCATGGCCGGCTATGCAATCAACCCCGGAGATTCTGCGCCTGATTTCGAGCTGCCGGTCTGGCCGGCGGGAATGCTGAAGCTTTCCGACCTGCGCGGCCGCTGGGTGGTGCTCTATTTCTATCCGAAGGATAACACGCCGGGCTGCACCACCGAGTCGTGCGGTTTCCGCGACGCCGAGGCCGATTTTTCCGGTATCGATGCCGCCATTGTCGGTGTCAGCCGCGATTCGCTGGCCTCGCACAAGAAATTCGCCGACAAGTTCGGGCTGCAGTTCCCGCTGATCTCCGATAGTGATGAAGTGCTCTGCAACGCCTTCGACGTGATCCAGATGAAGAACATGTACGGCAAGCAGGTGCGCGGTATCGAGCGCTCCACTTTCCTCATCGATCCGGCCGGCGTGATTCGTGCCGCATGGCGCAAGGTGAAGGTGGACGGCCATGTCGCGGAAGTGATGACGAAGCTGAAGGAGCTGCGCGGCTGAGCATGCTCACCGGCAAGCGCATCCTCATCGGCATCGGCGGCGGCATCGCCGTCTATCGTGTTGCCGAGCTTGATGAAGCAGGGGGCCGAGGTGCGTTGTGTGATGACCAAATCGGCGCAGCAGTTCGTCACGCCGCTCACCTTCGAGGCGCTGACCGGCGAAGCGGTGCACAGCGAGCTGTTCGACCTGACAGCCGAAAGAACGATGGGGCATATCGCGCTGGCACGCTGGGCCGATGTGCTGCTGCTCGCACCCGCGACGGCCAACCTGCTGGCCAAGCATGCGTACGGTATCGCCGACGACCTGCTGACGACGCTGCTGCAGGTGCGCGAGGGGCCAGTACT
>OBLQ010000798.1_pt1 | contig 12027 bp, 7 predicted proteins | sample 1519881 | NCBI WGS metagenome assembly OBLQ01 (sample SAMN01911456, study PRJEB22533) | soil metagenome | biome: Soil | place: Malaysia | collected 2012-04-30 | depth DG_metagenome m | reverse complement strand
GCCCGTCGGCCGCCTCGCGCCTACGGCGCCTGGACGAGAAGAAGCATCGCGGCCGGATCAAGGCCGGCCGCAAGCCCGCCGGCGACGCCGACTGAACGGCACTCGGCCTCCGGATCGCCGGGCGCGGCGTACCCACCCTGCGCTCCCGGTTCGGGCCGGAGACGATCGGTGATCCGTCGATGACCCGCGCCGGCCCTCACACGTCCGCTCCGGGTGGGCACGCCACGCCCTCGGGGGCTGAAGACGCCGTGCTCGGCCGGTCTGCCGATCCGGGAGTTGCAGACCGCTCGGCCCTACCGGTATCCGAAGATCATCGAGTAGATGATCAGGGCGATCAGCGTCAGGCCGACGGCGAGGGCGATGAAGCCGAAGATCCTGAAGCCGTGGACGACCTGCTTCGGGAGCGGATCGACCATGTGCTCGTCGAGCTTGCCGCTGCGGACGAGCTCCTCGTACTCGCGCGGCTTGTCGTACTTCAGCTCGTCGAGCGTGAGCCTCCCGGTGAACATGACCTTGTCCATCGGGAACTTGTCGGGCCGGAAGTGCGTGTTGAAGAAGTGGATGGTGAAGATGAAGGCGACCGCGAGCAGCGCCTCGTCGCTGTGGATGATGGTGGCGACGTTGACCGTCCAGCCCGGCACGATCTTCGTGAAGAACTCGGGGAACCACAGGAGCAGCCCCGTCGTCCCGATGACGACGATCCCCCACAGGACGGCGAAGTAGTCGAACTTCTCCCAGTAGGTGTAGCGCCCGTAGTTCGGCCGGGGCCCGAGGCCGAAGAACCACTTGACCGACTGATAGGCCTCCTTGAGATCGTTGAGGTTGAAGATGATCGAGTCGGGGTGCGTGATCATCCCCCACCAGCTCAGCCCCGCGGCCTTCTTCTTGCGCCGGACGTCCCACGCATGGATGAGGAAGACGACGAGGAGCGTGATCGCGCCCATGCGGTGCAGGACGCCCATCGTCTCGAAGCCGCCGAGGATCCTCGAGAGCACCGTGGCCCAGTGCATGTACGAGAACTTCAGCGTCATGCCCGTCAGCGCGAGCGTGAGGAAGCTCACCAGCATGATCAGGTGCATCGTGCGCTGCGACCGGGTGAAGCGCCGGTAGAGCTTCCCGCCGGCCGCGCCGTTCGCCGCCGCTCTATGGGGCCGCCACTGATCCCGCGTGAGCCACAGCCTCATGAGCCACGCGAGCGTGTGCATCATCGCGAAGGTCAGGGTGCCCACGAGGAGCGCGGTCATCCCCCAGAAGGCCCAGAAGAGGTAGGGGTACTTCTTCGGGTCGTGGTGCGTCGCGTGCGTCAGGTAGCCCGCGAACCGCCGGTTGGATCCGGCATGGCACTGCGCGCAGGTCTTGACGACGTTCGCGCGGCTGAGTGTGGAGTCCGGATCGGACGGCGGAAGGATGTTGTGCGTGCCGTGGCAGTCGTAGCACTTGGCCGCCCCCTCGGAGCCGAGGCGGGAAACCTTCCCGTGGAAGGTGTCGAAGAAGGTCGCCGCCTCCGGCTGATGGCACCGGCCGCACTGGTTCATCATCTTCAGCCGGAAACCGGGCTTGTCGATCCTCGAGATGTTGTGCGAGGTGTGGCAGTCCTCGCAGGTGGGCAGCTTCTCCTCGGTCTTCCCCTTCGCCGTCCAGTGGATGCTGGTCTTGAAGGTCTCCTCGATCCCCCGGTGACACCTCCCGCAGGTGTCCGCCACGTTCTTCGAGTTCACCGAGGAATCGGGATCGCCGGGCGGCAGCTCCGTGTGCGGCGTGTGGCAGTCCGCGCAGGTGGCGGTCACGACGAGCCCGCTCTCGAGCAGCCCCTTGCCGTGGATGCTCTCCTCGTAGCTGTGGACGATGTCCGGGACGTTCGCCTTGATGCGGACCGCGGCCTTCTCGCCGTTGCGGTGGCAGTTCCCGCACAGGGTGGGGACGTTCCTGGGGTAGGTCGGGGAGCGGGGATCGAGGTGGTCCTCCGTCGCGTGCTTCGAGTGGCAGTCGATGCAGACCGGGGCGTCGGGATCGTTCTTCGCCGCGAGCTGCCCGTGGATGCCCCGGTTGTAGTCGTCGGAGGGGCCGGCGTGACAGACGGCGCAGTTGACCTTCGACTTGATCGTCTCGCAGGCGCGACGCCGCGAGGAGGTCACCTCCGTGTGGCACTGTGCGCAGGCCGTCCCCTTGTGCTTCGAGGCGGCGTAGGCCGCCTCGTCAACGTAAAGCGAGACGGTCTTCCCGTCCCTGGTCATCGTCAGGTTCGGGTCCTGGTGGCAGCGCAGGCAGTCCTTGTTCGCCATCCCTGCCGGGTAGAAGACCTTGCGGATCTTGTGCGGCGAGTGGCAGTCGACGCAGGCCGGGATCTTGTGAGGCTCCGTCTCCCAGAGCCTTCCCTCGATCACCTTGCGGTGGACTTCCTCGATCCGCGCGTGGCAGCGCTGGCAGGTCTTCGCGACGTTCGCCCGGTTGATGCTCGAGTTCGGATCGGTGTGCGGGAGGATCTCGTGGGAGTTGTGGCAGGAGGTGCACACTGCCGTGACGGTGAGCCCCTTCTCGAAGAGCCCCTTGCCGTGGATGCTCAGCGAGTAGTTCTCGAGAATGCGGCTCTGAGGGATGTCCCGTTCCATCGAGACCGGCGAGCCTTCGTGGTGGCAGCTCCCGCATAGATTGGGGACGTTCGTGACGTAGGTCGGCGCCTTCGGATTCGCGGGGCTGAGGACGTGGTGCGTGCCGTGGCAGGTCGTGCACACCGGAGCGAGGGGGTCGCCCTTCGCGGCCGCACGTCCGTGCAGGCTCCGAGCCTGCTTGGCCGCGATCGCGTCGTGGCAGTCCCCGCAGTTGACGGGCGCCACGCCCGGCTCGTGGGGAAGGTCGGCCCCGGCCAGATCCTGGTGGCACATCACGCAGTCGAGCTCCGCGTGCACGGAGCCCTCGAGCTGCTTCGCGTCGACGTGGACCGAGAACTCCTTGCCGTTGCGCTCTCCCGCGATGTCCGGATCCTCGTGGCAGGTCAGGCAGTCCTCGTTGGACTGGGCCCGCACAGGAGAGAGGAGGGAGGCCGCCGGCAGCGCCAGCGCGAGGGCGTGGGCGCGAGCGAGCGGCGGCGGGAGGTGCGGGCTCTTGCATGTTCCGAAGCTGTCTTCCCCGCGAGAGACCGGGGCGGGCAGGAGGCGGGCCTTCCGTCTGGGCGGGAAAGCAAGACCGGGGCCATCAGCGGAGCGCGGGGAGCCGGAACCGCTGCAAAACACCACGCCGGGGCGTTTCGAGGCCAAGCGGTCCCCACAGCGGGGTGGCTCCAGCGCTGGCATTCCAGGAGAGATTGCGGGATATTGCGCACTTCGGGAGGGGGGCTGCTCGGACCGGCGCTCCCGTCTGTTGAAAACCGCTGAAGCAGAGGCCTACGTGCTTTCGAATCAGCGAGTTGATGGATCGGGACGAAGGCCCGGGACGGGCACGCCCTTTGCTGTTTCTGAGGGTGAGCCTCACGGCGCCGCGGATGACTGTCTGGCAGCCGGCCCGCGCACTTCCGAAGGCTCACCTCAGCCCGCGTCCGGAGACGGTCCCAGAATGACGGCGGCACAGGTCCAGACGCAGCTCTCCCGAACGGCCTCGCTCCTCCGGAGGCTCACCCCGGCGCTTCTCGTCGTGCTGTTCGTCGCGGCGGCGCCGCCGCTCCTCGCGGAGCAGACGGCGTGCAGCGACTGCCACGACGACACCAACCCTGCGGCCTTCGAGGCGAGCGTCCACGGCGGCATGGAGTGCACCGACTGCCATGCCGGCGCCGAGGGCGTGCCTCACGAGGAGGCCCCGGCGATACCTAAGTGCGCCGACTGCCACGACGACGTCGCGGCGCAGTACGCCGCGAGCATTCACGGCCGCGCGCGGGAGAACGGGATCAGCGAGGCCGCGACCTGCAAGGACTGCCACGGCGAGTTCCACGCGATGCTCGCGCCGGCCGATGCGAACTCTCCCGTGAACCCGAAGAACCTGGCCGGGACCTGCGGCCGCTGCCACTCGGACCCGGCGATCATGGCCAAGTTCGGGATCCCCGTCGCCCCCCCCGTCGAGGCCTACGAGGCCAGCGTCCACGCACGGGCTGTCGGCGAGGGGAAGGACGGCGCCACGTGCAGCACCTGCCACGGCACCCACGACATCCAGGCCGCGTCAGATCCCCGCTCGAAGGTCTATCACCGGAACGTGCCCGACACCTGCGGGCAGTGCCACAACAAGATTGCGGACGCCTACCGCGCAGGCATCCACTGGAAGGCGGTCACGCACGGCGCCCACGACGCGCCCGTCTGCACCGACTGCCACGGCGAGCACCGGATCCTCTCGCCCAAGCAGCCGGGATCGCCGGTCTACGCCACGAACATCCCCAAGATGACCTGCGGGCGCTGCCACGGCGACATCCGCATCGCTTCGAAGTACGGCCTGTCGACCGAGAAGGTCGCGAGCTACGAGGAGAGCTACCACGGCCTCGCCTCGCGCTCCGGCGTCCTCACCGTGGCCAACTGCGCTTCCTGCCACGGGGTGCACGGGATCCTGCCCTCCTCGGATCCCAACTCGCCGGTCAACAAGGCCAACCTCAAGAAGACCTGCGGCCGCTGCCACCCGGGCGCGGGAGAGACCTTCGCCATCGGCACCGTCCACATCATGCCGACGCAGCCGAAGGAGGCGGCCGTCTACTGGGTCCGGCGTCTCTACATCCTTCTCATCATCGTGACGATCGGCGGGATGCTCCTGCACAACGGGTTCGATCTCTACCGCAAGGTCCGCAACCCCGAGCGGCCGCCCCTCTACCCGTCGCTGGGCGGCGAGGTCCGGATGCTCACGGGCTTCCGCGTGGCCCACGCGATGATGATGATCAGCTTCGTCATGCTCGCCTGGTCGGGCTTCGCGCTGACCTACCCGGAGAGCTGGTGGGCCCGGCCGCTGCTGCAGTGGGAGTCGCAGTTCGGCTTCCGCGGCTGGCTCCACCGGGCCTCCGCCCTCGTGATGCTCGCCTCGCTCGGCGTGCACATCGCGCACCTCATCGCGAACAGGCAGGCGCGCCACTGCATCGCCGGGATGCGCCCGACGATGCACGACGTCACCGAGCTGCGCGAGAAGCTCCTCTGGTTCATCGGCCGCAGGGCGGATCCGCCCCCCGCGCCGAAGCTCGGCTACCCGGAGAAGATGGAGTACCTCGCGCTCATGTGGGGGATCGCCGTCATGGCTGTGACGGGGGGCCTGCTCTGGTTCGAGGACTTCACGCTGCGGTGGCTGCCGAAGTGGGCGGCGGACCTGGCGACGACCATCCACTTCTACGAGGCGGTGCTCGCGAGCCTCGCCATCCTGGTCTGGCACTTCTACTTCGTCATCTTCGACCCGGTCGTCTACCCGATGGACACGGCCTGGCTGACGGGCCGCTCCCACCCCGGAAGGATCCTCGAGCGGCTCGCAGGCAAGGCGCGCTCGAAGACGCCGCACGAGCCCCCTCCGAAGGAAGGGCCTCCCGTGCCGGCGGAGGCCGCCGCGCGGAAGAAGCAGGCGGAGGCCGGAGAGCCAATCACACCCGGCCGCAGGGTCTGACACAGGGGGCGGACCGGCCCGAGGTGGGTCCGGGCCTCAGGATTCGGTTGCGGCGAGGCCCACCGCCTTCTCGAGGGCGTGGAGGTCGCGCGCGGCCAGCTCCTTCCAGTGGCCCGCCTTCAGCGTGGACGGCAGCGTGATGGGGCCGTAGCGAACGCGGATCAGGCGGCTCACCTTCAGCCCCTGCGACTCCCAGAGGCGCCGGACGAGCCGGTTGCGTCCTTCCCGCACCACCACGTGGTACCAGTGGTTCGCCCCGCGCCCGCCCGCGTCGTGGAGGGCCTCGAACCAGGCTCGGCCGTCCTCGAGCTTCACGCCCGCGGTGAGCTTGCGAAGGATCGCCGGCGTGACACGGCCGAGAACGCGCACGGCGTACTCCCGCTCCACCTCGCCGGATGGGTGCATGAGCCGGTGGGCCAGCTCCCCGTCGTTCGTCGCCAGGACGAGGCCCGACGTGTTGAGGTCGAGCCGGCCGACGGTGACCCAGCGCTCGCCCGTCAGGCGCGGGAGATTCTGGAGGATGCTCGGCCGCCCCTCAGGATCGGAGGCGGTGCAGATCTCCCCTTCCGGCTTGTGGTAGGCGATGACGCGGCGCTGCAAGGCCGGAGCGGCAAGGGTCACCTGCGCCCCGTCCACGGCGATCCGGTCCGTCTCCGAGACTCGCTCGCCGATATGCGCGGGGCGGCCGTTCACGGTGACTCGGCCCTCGCGGATCCACTCCTCGAGCCGGCGGCGCGAGCCGTAGCCGGCCCGCGCCAGAGCCTTGTGGATCTTCTCGCTCATCGCTTCGGGCGTCCGGACGTCCGTTCAGGGGGATGGAATGGATGCCCGCCATTGTAGCGCCCGCTCAAGCTCCCCGTGAATACCATCCCCCTCCCGCCAGAGGGCCTCCGGCGAGACGGGTGCGCGTGTCATCCTCCGCAACCGGACCCGAAACTGCGGGATCTGCCCTCACGACATTCGGACCCGCCTCGCAAGAAGGAAGATCCCGGCTCCCGAAAGGAGAAGCACCAAGGCGACGAGCCCCCACTTGGACGCGGTGGGGATGCAGGTCGAGCCGATCTTCCTGATGCTCACGGTCCCAGCGGTGGCCGCCGCGAGGATCGACCCCTCGGAGCTGGTCAGTCCATCGCCGACCGGACCAGAGGTGAATCCCGGATCATCGGTGACCATCCACTGGCTCGTCTCCGCTCCGCAGGTGCAGCGAATTTCCGATTTCCACTCCAGCGATCCATTGGTCACAGAGACCCGCTGCGAGCAAATCGAGGCCCCATTCCCATCAAGGTAGTCGACATCGACGTGGTAGTTGTCCCCGAGACAGGCGACGGTCCCTTGTGTGCGGTAAAGACAAGGCGCCGAAGGATCGCAGAGATCCCGGATGCAGGTGCTCGACTCGATCACCGGGTTCGCGCTGCTTCCAACCAGGCGCACGGTGACGAAGTGTCCATCACCATCGAGGGTCCGGCTCCCTGGTCCTGGGTAGATGCCCGCTGAGAAGTTGTTGGCGCTCGTGGTCGTCGAGGAGATTTTGCTGGAGATCCCCATTCGCAAAGCGGCCTCGTCACCTCCGGTGATGCCGGCAGCCACGGAGGTGACGTTGCAAGTCCAGGAGAAGGACAGCGAGAGGTTTTCGGGTCCCGTCCCGCTGATCGTCGCGACGGAGGACTTGTCGAACGAGTCGGCGGCATCGCTGGAGGGGGAGCCGCTGTTGCTGACGCTTCTGAGGTCCGCGATGCTGAGCGTGCCGGTCGAACTCCCTCCTCCGGTGAACCCGCCCAGAACACTGCTGCAATTCCCGGTTCCCGTGTTGCCGCCGTCATTCACGATGGTGAGCTCGCCCTTGCGACGCGTATCGATGGTTACCGTCCATGCTTCGAGAGGGTCAGCATCCACGCTGAACATGATTCGATAGTCGGCTGCGGCGCTGATGCTGGTCGTGTTGCCGAAGGCGCCGACATCGATATCGAGGGTCTGCGAGTAGCGTGTGGCGAACGAGCAGGCAGTCGAGCTCAGGGTCTCTGTGGCGCTCTTCCGCTCGCGCGGCGGGCCCCCGGACGACGTTGGTCCCAGATCGGAGGAGTTCCCGACCTGCTTTGCGATGCTCAGGTTCGTCAGTGTTGCTGCCGACACCCGTACGGGCGACAGGAGTGCAAGGCACGTGATTCCACTGACGATCGTTAGACGGAAGCAGCTCGGGGTGTGTGGGCGGGCTTGGCCAATCTGTCGCATTCTGACGACCTCTCAGGTGACGTCGCGGGTCCAGACGCGCCGAGCGTTCATGGCGGCTCTGGAGATGAAAGAGGCTGCGATCATGCCCGTGACATGTGTGTGGGGGGGAGCGGGAGGCCTGGGCTGTGGCGCCGGACGTCCCAAAATGCCCCCAATTGTCGCAAAGTGTACAAAGTGAATATGCTGATCATATGAAGATGTTTTCATATACGGTAAACACTTGGAGAATGCAATGCAGCATTAGCTTTTGTCGGATGAAATTAGGAGGTGATCGGCGCAATCGGACGGAAGAATTATCCCCGCTTCCGCGCCTCGCATCCTCCTTCGCGGTGAGGAGTTGGCAATGTGGCCTTCTTGTCCTCGGGGGCTCTCATCGTCCCGGCCGCGTGAAGGCCCGTGCTGGCCTAAGGGATCGACATCAGTTCCCCGGCTATGCGACCTCAACCAGCCCGTGCGGGGTGTTTCCAAGAGAAGAAGGCCCTGCGACGAGGGCCTCGACAGGGAAGACCACCGTGCCCAGTTTCCCCGCCAGCCAGTGTTCGAAGATCCGGAGGTCCGCGGTCAGGGGATAGGAGAATCAACGTGCGTTTCGGCCACGCCCTCCGCGAGTAGACGGGCCTACCCGGATACCGTCTATTATGGCAACCTCCCGTCGGGCCAGGCGACCTCCGGCCCCGCGCGAGAAGGCTGCTTCTCTGGTTCACTCACTCGACAGGTGATCAGACATGAACGGAACTTCGCCCCACTCCCAGACCCGGAGCTTCACCACCGTCTTCCTCATCGAGATGTGGGAGCGCTTCGGCTACTACGGAATGCAGGCGCTGATTGTCTACTACATGGTCCAGCGCCTGAGCTTCCCCGACGAGCGTGCGACCGTCGTGTGGGGCGCTGCCGCCGCCCTGATCTACGTGGCGCCGGCCATCGGCGGGTGGATCGGGGACAAGATCCTCGGCACCCGCAGGACGATGCTGATGGGGGCGATGATCCTCGCCGGCGGCTACTCGCTGATGGTGGTGCCCGGACAGTCCGTGTGGTTCCTGTTCTGCTCCCTGGGCGTGATCGTCATCGGCAACGGCCTGTTCAAGGCCAACGCCGGCAACCTGGTGCGCAAGATCTACGAGGGCGACGACTCCAAGATCGACAGCGCGTTCACCATCTACTACATGGCGGTCAACCTGGGCGCGATGATCTCCCAGCTCCTCACGCCCTGGCTGAAGGACTACTTCAACGCGGCGTACAACAACGGCTTCGGCTGGCACGTCGCCTTCGGGGTGTGCGCCGTGGGGCTGGTCCTGGGCCTGCTCAACTACCTGGTGATGAGGCACACGATGGAGCACGTCGGCTCCGAGCCCGACACGCGTCCGGTCGAGGGAGGAAAGCTCGGCGCGGTGCTGCTGGGCGGCGCGGTGTGCGTGTTCGTCTCCGCCTACATCCTGCAGCACGAGGCCGTGGCGCGGGCGTTCGTATACCTCGCGGGCCTGGCGGTGCTCGGCATATTCGCCTACCTGATCAGCATCGGCCGCCGCGAGGACCGCGCCGGCCTGATCGCCGCCCTGGTGCTGACCGTGCAGACGGTCTTCTACTTCATCTTCTACCAGCAGATGTCCACGTCGTTGAACCTGTTCGCCCTGCGGAACGTCAACCCGGCGTTCAACCTCTTCGGCATGCACTTCTGGGACTGGTCGCCGGCGCAGTTCCAGGCCTTCAACCCCATATGGATCTTCATCCTCAGCCCCATCCTGGCGTGGATCTACAGGGCCGCCGGCCGCCGCAACAAGGACATCTCGATCGCCGGGAAATTCGTGCTGGGCTTCGCCACCGTCGCCGCCGGTTTCTTCATCTACGGCTCGGCCGGCCATTTCGCCGCGGCCGACGGGCGTGTGTCGTCCTGGCTGATGGTCTGGGGCTACGGCGCCATCTCGCTGGGCGAGCTGCTCGTCAGCGGTCTGGGCCTGGCCATGGTGGCGCGCTACGTCCCGGCCAGCATGGGCGGGTTCATGATGGGCGCGTACTTCGTCGCCTCGGGCGTCTCGCAGTACCTCGGCGGGCTGGTCGCCTCCTACGCGAGCGTCTCGGGCGAGGTCACCACCGATCCGGTGGCCAGCCTGCCGGTCTACACGAACCTGTTCAACAAGCTCGGCATCGCGGCCCTGATCTGCACCGCCATCGCGGCGGCGGTCTTGCCCCTGATGAAGCGCCTGTCCGATGCCCATCGTGGCGGAAAGTCCGGATCCAATGGCGCCGCCGGCGGGCCCGCGATCCCAGCCGAGGAGTGAGGCGCGTCAGGATGATCCCGAACCCGATACGTCATCCGGCCTCCCACCGGCATGTAGTTCGTCCGCGGGCCGGGAGTGTCGCTCTCGTGAACCGCGCCGCCACGTGGATCCTCGCCCTGGCCCTCGCTGTGGCGCCGGCCCTCGCGCAGACCGCCGCCCCCCCACCGGAGCGTCACGTGATCTACCTGCACGGGAGGATCGTCCAGGAGGAGCAGAGCCCGCGTCCCCGCCACCCGCGGTTCGGCTACTACGAGCTGAACGGGATCCTCGACGCCTTCCGCCAGCACGGATTCGTCGTGACCGGGGAGATCCGGCCGAAGGAGGCCACGGTCGACCAATCCGCCGATCACGTGGTCGAGCAGGTGCGGAAGCTCCTCGAGTCGGGCGTGGCTCCCGACCACATCACGGTCGTGGGCGCGTCGATGGGCGCCGGGATCGCGCTCGTCGCCTCCGCGCGCCTGCAGAACCCCGAGGTGCGCTTCGCCGTCCTCGGCACGTGCCTGTCAGCGAACGTCCGGCGACTCTCCGACTCCCAGGGCAAGGGGGGGCCTGCGGGCCACATCCTGGCCATTCGCGAGTCGAGCGACGAGGTCACCGGAGGCTGCTCGCCCTGGAAGGACGATACCGGAGCCCACGCCGGGCTGGTCGCCCGCGAGATCGTGCTGGACACGGGGCTCCACCACGGCTTCCTCTACAGGCCCATGCCCGAGTGGCTCGACCCGGTCGTCGAGTGGATCAACGGCGCGGACGGTCCCGAGCCCCCGAAGCCGAAGAACGGGGAAGATCGCCCGCCGCCTCACCCCTGAGCGAGCGGCCGGAGATCCCCTCGCGGCCTTCACACCGGCCCGGCGGGGTACGAGCCGGGCCGGGGCCGACGCGGGACACGTCATGCGCCGCGACGAATTCCCGCCGTCGCCTGCCTGCGATGCCGGATGGTTCGGCCTCGTCCGAAACGCCGGCTTCTTGGCCTGTTGCCGACTGGCCTCGGGTGCTGCGGGTGGAGGGAGGCAGGCTGGCGTCCCCTATCCGCTCCGGGCGCCTGCCTCCTCTCGAGCTGCAATCTCGTGATCCCGACTCGTGGTCTTTTCTTCAGGGTGTGGCCCTGACCGGCCAGACGATCCCGGTGCCGGTCTTGGCGACGGCGGACTGGCTCGCGAGAGCCGTGCTCACGGACCACGCGTCGCCCGGGACGGTGGCAACGGTCGTCGACGACCAGTAGCTGTTCGACAGCACCCCGGTGAACACGCACGGATCGGTGCCGCAGCAACCGGTCCCCAGCGTATCCGGGAAGGACGGAAGCGAGCAGAGGTTGGTATTGGCCTGATCGAGGATCGCCTGCCACTCTGCCTTTGTCGGCAATCGCCAGTCCCCGGGCCGGGATTTGTCCGTCAGCCCGCAGTCACCGTCTCCGAGACCCGCGGCGAGGGCAATGGCCGTCGGCCAGTCCGCGGTTCCCAGGCAACCGGCGTCCTTCAGCCAGATAAGGCCCGTGACCGTGTCCGTCACCGTTCCGTTGCCGCAGTCCACGAACCGGTTCGTGGCATCGAAGCACTTCAGGTCCGGCCGCTCCGGCACCGAGGCCGTGGATTGGGATGTGTGGTCGGGGAACTCCAAGGGACCGTTCAGCGTGGTGTTGCCCCCCACCACCAGATCGCTGTTTGCCGTGACCGTGCCTCCCAGAGTCGACGTAGTCCCCACCGACAGATCGCCGCTGGCTGTCACGGTGCTGAGATTCGCGGCGCCCGAGATAGCCGCATACGCGGTGTCCACCAATGAGTGAAGAGTAGTGGGAGTATTAAAATCCACTTGGCCCCCAAGGGAGACATTGCCATGCACTGTCAGAGCATCCTGCAGGATCAGGGGGCCGGATTTGGTCTGGGGGCTCGGCCCGGTGTCGAGAAAATCCGAGGGCGTCATTCCCTGGAGCAGGAGGGAGTTCTGCGCGTAAGCCGCGCCCTCGATCCGGACC